>Ga0265331_10000483_pt1 | contig 38082 bp, 21 predicted proteins | sample 41923metaG_FD_202088 | JGI IMG/M metagenome (GOLD analysis project Ga0265331, IMG submission 202088) | Rhizosphere microbial communities from Carex aquatilis grown in University of Washington, Seatle, WA, United States - 4-19-23 metaG | ecosystem: Host-associated > Plants > Roots > Rhizosphere... | reverse complement strand
AGCATCGTAAATGGAAAATCAACTAAGGTAATGGGTTGCCGACGCCGACACCGGCGATGAGCCACGCGGACAACCGCGAAAAATCAGCTCTCGATCCCGGTAACCCTAAGGGGTGGAAGTTGGGAATCGACTCGCAACCTGCGATTGTCGGCGCGAGAGGGCTTTCTGCCGTGGGTCATCGTCGGCACCGTGGCACCGCGCGGGCTGATTTACGCGCACGAGTTCGCCTGGGACCGTGAGCGCGACCCGGTTTGGGCCAGGCTTCAAACGGTTTTTGGATTCTATGGCGCCGTCGACCGATTGAGTTGGGTAAACGGGCGTGGCTCGGTCTCCCGCAAGCCGCCGGAGAGCACGCACTGCAACAACATTGGTACGGAACATCGCCAGGGAATCTACGCCGCCCTGAGTCGCTGGTTCGGCATCGCGACGCCGGAACAGGAATCGTCCGAGCGCCGTACCGCGGAGGATTTGGCGGCGCTTACCTCCGAAGCAGCCGAGGTTTTTCAGCCGCGGCCGCTCTGGGCTCTGGCGGCGAAACTGGGCGCCGAACGTGCCGCCGCTACTCGCCACACGATTGACTCTCTGGCGCCGGAGGCGAGGCGAGACGAGTTACGCCAGTTATGGACTGGCATCTTGGGCGATGTTGAGCCACGGACGCCGACAGTCTCGCTGGAAACTGTCGCGCTCGAAGACTCCCACGCGCTCGGCGACGTGACTATCGAACGGTTGGCACTTGAGATCGAACCTGGAATCGTCGTACCCTGTCTCTTGTTGCTTCCCGCGAAAAAGGATTTCGCGCGAGCGGGCGTAGTCGTCGCATTTGCGCAGCAGGGGAAACAAGAGTTCCTACGCGATTGTCGGCGTGAGATCGCCGGACTTGCCGAAGGGGGCGTCGCAGTCTGCCTGGCCGACCTTCGCGGAACGGGCGAGACCAGGCCCGACGACGCGCGCGGCCGCAACAGTTCGGCCACCGGCATCTCGTCGACCGAGCTGATGCTTGGCCAGACACTCATGGGGAGCCGCCTGCGCGATCTGCGCTCGGTGGTATGCTATGTGCGCGGCCGCAAGGAGCTGGACGCCACGCGCATCGCCTTATGGGGCGATTCGTTCGCTCCCGTCAACCCGAACGATCGCGACCTGGCTTTGCCGCAGGATGCCGACCAGTTCCCCGATCTTGCCGAGCCGCTCGGAGGGACGTTGGCGCTCTTCGGGGCATTGTTCGAAGAAGACGTTCGCGCCGTTTACGCTCGCGGCGGATTGACTGGCTACCAGGCGCTTTTGCAAAGCCCGTTCTGCTATCTGCCGCACGACGGCATCGTGCCCGCCGCACTCACCGCCGGTGACCTCTGCGACGTCGCCGCGGCGCTGGCGCCCCGGCCGCTGTGGCTGCAAGGGCTGGTTGACGGCGTCAATCGACCGGTCACGGCCGAGGCGGTCGCGAAGGTTTTCGAGCTCTCGCGAGAGGCGTATCGAACCGTGGAAGCGGAAGATTGCTTCAACGTCGACGAGGCATCGACGCACCAGGGTATCGACGTGTTCTTCATCGAGGCGCTGTCGGAGGCTCCATGATCCAACTCCTCCCTCGCCGGCACCGCAGACCCAGCATCCTGATGGCCGCGGTCCTGGCCTTCGCAACGAACACTGCCACCGCGGAGCAGCCACTGACCCGTGCAACGACTGGCCCGGCAATCGAGCCGCGTTTTCCACCGCTCGTCGTCCCGCAAGGTTTCAAGGCCACACTCTTCGCCAGTGACCCGCTCGTCGAGTACCTCTCCGCCGTCGCGCTGGGCCCTCAACCAGGTTCGCTGTTCGTGGTCGCCGACTGGGTCCTGGCCCACGCGGGTGGCCCGGCGGTGGTCGAATGTCTGTTCGACCTTGCCGCGAACGACCCCGAACTCGGTGTCCAAGTTCAAGCGATCCGAGCGATTGCCGACCTGACTGATCCTGTCATGAAACTGCACCGCCTCGACAGTGGGCCGGGCGACGCCGAAGTTGCAGAGCGTCTCGTAGAGTTCGCCGAAGGTAACGATGCGAGGGTTTTGCTCGACGTGGTCATTGCTCTGGGGGCGGCTGCGATGGCGAGGGGCGCCGGATTGGCTTGTGGGTCAGTCAGAAGGGCCAGCGGCAGCAGGACCAGAAATAGTGCCGTTGGAGAACACGAATCCATGAGGGATCGGATCGTTGCTGACGACCGTCAATTCGTCGAGATACAGTGAGTCATGTTTCACGCCGTTGAGAACCACCGTGAACTGCGAATGTTCGTCGGCGGCGCGTTGGCGAAGGATGTCCCTCAGTGCTTCCCGTTTGTGCCCTGAAACCTGGCCGAACGTGATTCGCCATTTGACGTTGACCTTGCGACCCTCCGCAGCGGGTCGGCGCGTGCGCAAGCCGACGGAAGGGAGCTCCTGTTCGCCGGTTTCTTCCCAGGTGGCCTGTGTGCGGAGATTTCCAATCTCAAATTGACCCTTGCCGGGATGTGTGTAGGGACTTCGCTGTTTTCGGGTCATGAGGGTCGCGCTCGGCTGCGATCTCCGATAGACGGCAGTCAATCTGCCTGGCGCTGAGATCATGGCTCCATTATTGCGCGTTTCACGTACATTTGCACGAGAAAGTCCAAAAGGAGTATTTTCGGCGGCAGTCGAACCCCCCCGCATGGGCCAGCGACATCGCCATTCGTTCCGATATTCCGTGTGTTCACAAGAAATCAAATTGATTCTTCCCAGACGGTCCGGTACGCCCCCAGCTCCTCGAAATAGTCGAGGAGCCGGCGATAAAACGAGTCGGACGAAAGGGTGGCGCTGTCGCCGATCACGATCAGCTTGCGGCGGGCACGAGTCAGAGCGACGTTCATCCTGCGAACATCGCCCAAGAAACCAATCTCGCCGGCGGCGTTCGAACGCACCAACGAGATCACGATCGCTTCTTTCTCGCGCCCCTGAAAACCATCGACGCTGTCGATCTCCAGCCCCGGCAGTGGGAGGAGTTCTCGCAACAGGCGCACCTGGGCCGAATAGGGTGAGATCACCGCGATCGCCTCGGTCGACACGCCACAGGCGACGATCGCCTCGACGCGCCGCACGACGAGCGCCGCCTCTTGTGGATTGAAGCGGCTTTCGCCGTCGGGCTCGGTTTCTTCGTCGTAACCCGCCCCGGCCGTATCGACGAATTCGATGGGCCTATCGGTAAGAGGACAAACCGTTACGCCCGGCAGGTCGACGAGTCGATGTGCCGCGACGGCCGGATCGGCAGCAAGCGCGGCTTCGTAAAACTCACGGGACGAGAATTCCATGATGGCCGCGTGCATGCGGTACTGTACCGAGAGTCGGCGCGATGTTGTTCCGCCGAATTGCTTCATCATTCGCTCGAATAGGCTCACGCCAAATCCCTGCGCCGCGGCGTCGCCGCTGAGCACGGTGGGAGGCAATTGGCAGTGGTCGCCGGCCAAGATCACGCGATCGGCCCTTAAGAGCGGAATCCACGAATTGGGCTCTGTCGCCTGGCAGGCCTCGTCGATTACTACCAGGTCGAAGCGCCGCTCAGAAAGCAGCTCGTCGTCAAGTCCGGTGGTAGTCGCGCAGACGACGTGGGCCGTGTCCAAGATCTGGGCGACCGCCTGGCATTCAAGCCGCCGCGCGTCGGCCAACAGCGAGCGGGCTTCCTCGCGAGTCTGCCGTCTCGCGCCGGGTTCGGGCTTGGCGCGCGTGTATCGGCCGGCCTTGCGGAACAATGCCAACGCCTGCTTGACCAGCTTACGGGCAAGCTGTACGTCGCGGTGCACCTCGACCAGGAGATCGAGCGTTTGTGCGCGCAATTCGGGCAAGACGCGGGCCGGGTGACCCAGTCGCACCGCCCGTTCATCCGCCGCCAGCAGCCGCTCTAACATATTGTCGACCGCTACGTTGCTCGGTGCGCACGCCAGTACCTTCTGGCCGCGGCGGACGGCGCGGCGGATCAGTTCGACGACTGTGGTCGTTTTCCCGGTTCCGGGCGGGCCGTGGATCAATGCCACGTCACGGGCCGAAAGTGCGAAGCGCACCGCCTCGCGCTGCACCTCGTTTAGTGCGCGGTCGAGTGGTTCCTCATCGCGCAGCGGACTAAAAGCCGGGGGACGTTCGCCCAAAAGTACCTGCCGTAATTCCGCCAAACGACTGCCACGCGCCACGCGGGCGCGCTCCAGGGCGTTCCGCTGGCGTTGGCCGGCGATCTCGTCGCGCGCCAAGTCGAGGCGCCAGGTTTCGTGCTCGGCCAAGTCATCGGGGAGTTCGGCGAAGGCTACACGCACGAATTGTTCGTTCCGCTCGCAGATCACGCCCCGCGTACATCCGCTTGCTTCGGCCGCCTCGGGCGAGAGCAGAACGGGACTGCCAACGCCAAGCCGGGTCCAAGGGAGCGGCGACCGGCGGCGTTTGACGAACTGCAGGAGGTATCGGCCACCCAAGCCGGCGTCTTCGTCGGCGATGACGAGGTCGATCAAGGTGTTGCCGGTCCGCTCGGACTCCGAGGCCGAAAGTCGCCGGCCGCGCCGGAGCAGCCGTTCAGCCTCCGCACGGCCTTCCAACTCCAGTAACCTGGCGAGTCGAACGAAGTGATCTTCAGTCGGGGAAACACTCATTGATGACAGTCCAATCCATCTCGGGTAGGTATCCCAAGTACCATGTGCATAACTCCATGATTGTATGGCACTTCGGAAACCCGCCCCCTGTTCGAATACTGCCGTTGACTCTGCCCAGCGGGGCCCTATAATCCGCCCCGCAATCATCCGACCGAAGAGTTTTTGCGTTTCCGCACCGCCCTTGGCGTTGCGGCAGCGCTGACTTTTCGGTTTGGGTTAAGTAATCACCCGTCACATCCGATTTTATCATCAAAGGCCTGCTTCGGCTGCCTGGCTGCGATTTGCCAAGTTGCCGTGCGGACCGTTTCCCGATCTAACCGCCTTCAGGGAAGAGGACGGAATGTGTTCGCGACAAGTGTGTCGCGCCGTCGCCCCCATTCTCCGAAGGCAAATCTCGAAGGGCGCGTGAGCGATGCGAGCTTCCCCAAGACTTTGGATGGTGGCGACCCTGTCTCTCTTGAGTGCTACCGGTTGCCAAACCGGCAGCAGCCGGCCTAGCATTTGGCCCTTCAACAAGACCCCAGCGTATTCGAACTGGTCCAAGGCGCCGCCAGCCGAGGGCACAGCTCACACCGATCCCAATCTTCCTTCGTCACAGGCCAACGGTGCGGCCCCGGCGTATGACCCGAACGCAGGCTACGCCGGCCAAACCGCTCCTCCTGGCGGTGCGACGGATCCGAACGGCTACTCGACCATCGATTACAGCAACCCCCAGGGATCGCCTGCCGCGGGTGCTACCAACCAAGGCTATGCTGGTACGGGCACGCCCCAACAGGGCCCGTATGGTTCGTATGAGCAGCCGCAAACCGGAGGCGCCGCGGGCGGTAACCCCTACGCTGGCGCAAGTCAGGGTAGCCCCCAATACACGGCCGATGCGCGCTACGGCACGCCGGCGTCGGGTGGAGCGGCCGGTGCGGGATACGATACTGGTTCGCGGTACGATTCCCAGACCAGCCCGGCCGGCGACCGATACGCACCAACTCAAAACGACCAATACTCCTCGCCGGGCGGTGACCGTTATGCCGCCCCGGCTGACAGATACAATCCCCCTGCCTCCGAAGCTGGCGAAAACGCAGGTACATCGGGCGCGGTCAATCCGGCCGACCCGGCCTATGCACCCGGCAAAACCGACTATGTACCAGGCAGTACCGATTACCAGCCGCGTGGCGTGAAACCGTATCAGTCGCCCGCCGGTCAGTACCGTAGTAATCCCAATTCCCCTTCGTCGAGCTGGCGTCCTGGTGGGACCAAGGATTACCAATCGAATACTAGCGGCGCTTCGACCCGTGCCAGCCTTACCGGCGGCGCGCCCGCCGGCGGTGACACTCAGAACGTGAGCTACGATGCGCCCAACGACGCCGATACCAACGCGACGCCCGCCGGCGGCGACAACGCGCCCCTGGGCAATCGCTACGGCCAACCGGCAGCGACCTCGGCCGGTGGCTACGGCCAGAACGGCTCACCGGCGCGGCGGTAACCTATAGCGATAGCGGCTCTCCTGCAAGCTGCCGCTCATGCCGCGTGAGCTCGTACATGGCTTGCAGAAGCTGTATATCACAGGGGCGTTGCTCAACCTGGCGGCGCGCGAACATGCGGGCCTGGGTGGCGACCATCACTTCGACTGGCGCTTCGGTCACCTGCCCAAACAATCGGGCGTAATTCGTGAAGCTGGGCACGTTCGTGGTCACGAAGCCGTAGACCATGCTGCACGCGCCGACGGTCTTGCCCGTGAAAATTCCCGTGTTGATTGCCGTCTTCGCATAATCGCCCACGATGGCGCCGACGAATTGCATGCCGGTGGCGATTTTGCGTCCCTGGTACTCCATGTTCACTGGGCCATAGGTATTCTTCAGGTCGCTGTTGCAAGTGCCAGCGCCAAGGTTCACCCAACTACCGAGGAAGCTATGGCCCAGAAAGCCGTGGTGTTGCTTGTTCGTGTAGGGTTCGATGATCGACCCTTCGACCTCACCGCCGACCTTGGTGGTGTGGCCAAGGCATACGCCGTCTTTGATCGCCGACTGTTCGATCACTCGTGAATGCCGGCCGATGTAGGCCGGTCCGCGTAAGAAGCAAAACGGCCCGATCGAAGCCTTCTGGTCGAGCACGATCGGTCCGCGCTCGGTGTCGGTCACGACGTGCGCGCCAAGGCTCGCACCTTCGGCGACGTATACCCCTGGTTGCAACTCGCGATAGTCGTGCTTTGCAAGCCGATGCTCAAGGTTTTGGGGCAGGATTTTCAAATGGTGCCTGACCACGTCGTGCGGGTAATCGAACAGCGGCAATTTTGGCGAGTCGAGCTGGGGAAGCTTAAGCTGCGCCAGCCAGGCGGCGAGATCCTGGAACGTGGCCGTATCGGGAAGAAGCGTGGTGCCTCGAGGAACAATGGCCAATGCCACGTCGTCGCCGTTGGCCGCTGGCTTGCGGTGGTTTTCCGGCCGGTGCTCGCCGCTTGCATTGAGCAAGCCCGCACGGCCGACGGCCAGCAGTTTTTTGATCTGGTCGATTGCCGCTGCCGATGGGACGAGCCGAGCATTGACGTAGACCACCGGCTCGCGTGGCGCCTCGCCACCTGGCTTGGGCGGAGGTTCGGCCTGGCGAAAGGCTGTTAGGTGCGAGCGGACCACGGCATGCACCGGTCCAGCCAGACCGCCGACCAAATCCAAGAGGCGATACGAGCCGCAACCAATCGTGTAAGCCGGCTTGCCGATTGTGATCGGGTAGAGTTGCGGGACCGATTCATCTTCGAAAAGGACAAGCATGGACGGGCCGCACGTATGTGGATGGCGTAAACAGCCGTTACCTTAGGCCAGCGGGTGCTTGTGGGTCAACGTGAGTTCGTTGATTGGGCTTTCTCGTGTGACGCCCTTGACAAGGTAACACCGATACGCAGATGGGCGGTCGCACTGCAAGAAAATCGACTTCGACCATGTGCGCGTCGCCTTGCCCTGGAGTGGAATGGTTGCAGAAGCACAGTCCGGCGGTTGACAACAGTATCCCCGAACGCATGCCCGCGACCGCATCTCGGACAACGTCGCACCCGTGCCCGACGCACCAATTCACGACCGGCACTCACCGGCATTCACCGGCAATTCGGACAGTGAGCTGTCGATGAACTGATGATGCCACAATTGGGTGGCGAGAACTGTGACGAGCCCGAATTCGATTCCGGACCGTTTGTATCCCAGGGAGCCCATGGCCGGCATCCTCTTGCGCCACAATGCGACGGCCCGTGGATCGAAATAACCTGTCTTCCGCAGCGATTCGTCGCTGAGCAACTGGGCGACATAAGGCGTTTTTTCCGCGCCTGTAACGAAGAAAGCATCCAGCGAAGCCCGAAACATGGCCTTGGGGCGCCAGGCGATCGCATGCGGGAGCCAGCGCTCCGCCAGCAACCGCAGGATATACTTGTCCGTCAGTCCTCGCAACTTGTATCGCGGGGCCAGCTTCGCGAGAAAGGCGAAAACGTCTTCGTCTAGAAACGGGTATCGCGTCTCGACCGAGGAATGCATCGCGACTCGGTCTCCCTTGTGACTGAGAAGCATCCCTCCCAGCAGGATCTTGGCTCCCCAGAAAAGCGACCTGTGCAGTGGCGACCAACGTGTGATTCGCGCGAGGTCCGGCTCCAGGGCCTCATAGGGGTTGTAGTCCTGCAATGATTCGAGCATATCCCGGCTGTAGAACCGATCGCGCGATAGCCCCATCAATCCATACAGAAGCAGTGAGGCGTTTTGACCACCTGCCGTTTTTCGAAACCGCTGCAGCCGCGACCATGAATCAACCTTTCCGCCCAGGGATCGGAACCAAGCGCGTCGCATCAAGTCGCCAAGACGTATCCCCGGGAAGCGATCGAGCAGCCCAAGCAGCTTGTCGATCCTGAACCACGGGTAGCCGGCCAGCCATTCGTCAGAACCTTCGCCGGTCAGTGCCACTTTGTATCCCGCGGCATGTACTCTTTCGGCGAGAAGTAGCAATGCGGCACACGACGTATCGATAACCGGCCCCTCGGCGGCCCAAATCAGACGCGGATAATTCGCCAGAATTTCATTGCTGCCGAAATTCACGACGACCGGTTCAGTTCCGATGTGGCGGGCAACGATCGCCGCCTGATCAGCCTCGTCGAGCCCTCTTGCCGTCACCCGAATCGTAAAGGTCGGAATCGGGCGTCCCAGCAGCTTTGAAGCCATGGCAACGACAACGCTCGAATCCACACCGCCGCTCAGATACGAGACAACTGGCACATTCGCGCGCAGTCTGCGCTCGACGGCGTGCAACAGCACTCCTTCGAACTCATCAACGACTTGCCGAATTGGTTTTGTGGCGACCTCGTTCTCGTGGTCGGGAAAATCCAAACGCCAGTAGGTTGTTCGTTTTACCGTCGCCCGATCGCCGGGCGGAGTCATCTGAACACTCAGGAAATTCCCGGGAGGCAGGAGTTCGATCCCCTGGAAGCAGGTCACCGGCGCTGGGAGTGCAAAGAAATTGAATGCATTGTCGATTCCCCGCAAATCCGCACGGGCTCTGACCATACCGGATGCCAGCAGGGCTTTAATTTCCGAGGCAAACAGCAGCCACTCCTCATCATCCACATGGCACCGCGTCCAATACAACGGACAGATGCCGAACCGGTCCCGCGCCAGCGTCAACAGCCTGCGTCGTTCGTCCCATAAGGCAAAGGCGAACTGCCCCTTGAGCGATTCGAAGAGGCGGTCGCCCTGTTCTTCCCACAGGTGAGGGATCAACTCGGTATCGCAGTGAGTTGCGAAACGGTGGCCGTGCCCTTCCAGGACGGCACGCATTTCCGGGTAGTCGAACAGTTCACCATTGAGTACGACGGCGATCGAACCATCCTCGTTGAAGATCGGCTGTCGTCCGTCGCTCAGCCCCACGATGCTCAGCCGCCGCGAGGCCAATCCCAGACGCGGCAATTCGAGCAACCCAAATTCATCGGGACCGCGATGGAACAGTGCGTCAGCCATCCGCTGCAGTGCCCCAGCGGGCCGCGGACGCTCCCCCGTCAGATTCACGATTCCCGCAATCCCGCACATCGATCAAGCCTTGTGGCGGTGGTCTATGCTCTGGCATCTGGATTTCCCAGTTGGACTTTGGCCTGCGACCGTCGCCACCCGGTGTCCGGCATGGTTCTCATGGAGCTTGCGGAGCATGATCATTGGATTTGTCACGAGAGCAATCGCATTGGACATCGGTGACGTTGCCGAGCTGAGCATAGCAGCCGACAACTTCTTGTGTAAACGGTACAATGGTCGGGGTTCGAATGTTCGAGTGAGTCCTCCGGGCAACTGGCGTCGCCGCCGGCGAAGTCCTCCTCGGTTGGTCTGGGCCACGTAACTGAGCTAATGAATGCAGCAACCGCCGCGCCCGGCCCGTGATTCGGCACAACACGACCGGAATTTGGTGAAGTTCAAACAATGTTGACCACTATGATTACGAAAGCGAACTGGCAATCCAGGTGTTTCATGGTGCCGGGAGTTCTACTTGCAGCGACGGTTGGCGCGCTGTCGCTTTTCGCCGGAGGATCGCTCGCCGAGCTCCCAACGAGCGATGACAAATCGTCAGGGAACCGGAGTTCCGCGGCAAAGGAAGACGGAGCGGAGGAAGACGCTCTTTTGACGGTGGCCGAAGCCCGCTCGCAGGCGCGATTGCTGCATGAGACGTATGAATCCACGTTGCGGGCCATGCACCGTCGCTATTTTCGGGATGACGGCAAATTGCCGGTGCCGTCGCGCGTGCTGGATGAGGTGTTCTCCGACCTCGCAAACCGATCCGACGTCAAGACCCGCTGGCTCGCCGTCAATGCCCAAGCGATGAGTGTCGAACACGAACCGAAGGACGATTTCGAAAAGCAGGCGGCGAGGCAGCTCACGTCGGGTAAAGAGGAGTATGAGAGCGTGGAGAACGGCGTCTACCGCCGTGCCGGCACCATCCAACTCTTCGCATCATGCCTCAAGTGCCACGCGCCAGCTCCCATGCGCCCGGAAGTGCGTCGCATTGCAGGACTGATCATCAACATTCCGGTGAAGAAGGAATAAAGGCGCCTGGCGTCGTCGCGCCCCGCCGCGGGCGGGATTAAGCGACTGACCGCCTCCCCAAGCGACGGAGCGACGCTTGGCCAGTCAAGCAGCATAATGGTGGAAAGCACCACCGGATGGGGCGAAACGGCGGATTTTCTGGATTGTATCGGTTGTTTCGGCCGATACGTTTCGACGGGCACTAGGATAGGATCTGTTGGAACCTAAGTCAGAAGGAAACTGTACCATGAGATTCGCGCTGTCGGCCCTGTGCGCAATGTTGCTTCTGGCCGGCAACACCGGCTGCTCCTCATGCTGTACTCCCATTTTGCACGATGATTGCAAGGGAGAGGACGGCGGGTCCCGATTCCGCTTCAGAGGATTCCGTTGCCCCGACACCTGCGGCCAGTGCTGCGATGGGTACGGTGAACCGAGTGTCTCACATCAGCAGCCTTGGCAAGACGTGGAAAGCGCCGTGACTAGTACTCCGACCCGGCGGTCGCTGAAGCGGGGGCGGAGTCAAACCCAGGCGCCGCGGCAAATCGCCCAAGCCTCCCAAGACTACGATGAAGGTCCGCCGGCAAACTGATTACGAAACTGCACCAGGCCGTCGCATCGCGCCCAGCAGCGGAAGTGTGATCCTCGGCTCAGGCCGACCGACGTCGGCCTGATGGCGGCGGAAATAGTGTCCGAGCTGCTCCTGCTCCTTCACTTCGTCATCCATCGCCAGCTAATGGCTGGCCAATCCTGCACGACGGCTCTTTTCGACCCAGAGGCGGCGCTCTCCCTGGACTCGCTCCATGCGTTTGCCCCAATGAGCAATCGGGTTGCGGACTTCCAGCTCAACGGCAGTGGTCAACGTGGTTTCCGCAGCCGTCAAGTCGCCAATCTCGCGCTGCGCCAGCGCCAGAAAGTAGAAGGCCAAAGCATTCATCGGCTCGGCTCCACAGACCTCCGTCAACGTGTCGATCGCCAGGCCGAGGTCACGCTCAAGGAAGGCGCGCTGGCCGTCAACAAATGCCGATGACGTCGAGGCTTTGAACGACACCGTTTTGAACAAACCTTGGCTGCGCGATTGAATGGGCACTCCTCGCTCGATCACGGCCGGCGCGGACGTCCGCGTGCCTTCGATCTCAGTGCCTTCCAACACAGTGCCTTCCAACAGAGTGCCTTCCAACAGAGTGCCTTCAAACACGGTACAGCCGGTCTGGCAATAGCCGCAGTTGCCGCAGCCCATATCGGAGGACGAATAAAGATTACACAGCTGGTACTCGCCCAGCGGGTGGTGGAAAGCTAGCACGCCAAACGCTAGATTGACGCTATTAACCATCTCCAGCAACGGACTGCCCATGACGACACGCCCCTTCGCCCATCTCCATTGCCATAGCCATTACAGCCTGCTGGACGGGGCCAGCCCAATCAAGGGACTGGTCGAAAAAGCCAAATCGCAAGGGATGACGGCCCTGGCCCTGACCGACCATGGCAATCTCTATGGAGCATTGGAGTTTTACCAGGCGGCCAAGGCGGGGGGCTTGAACCCAATTCTCGGATACGAAGCCTACATCGCGCCGGGCGACCGACGACACAAGGAGGTCGACAAGAACGAAGAGGCGAGTTTCCACCTGACGCTGTTGGCACAGAACCGCGTCGGATTCCAGAACCTGATCAAGCTCGCCTCGGCTGCCTTCCTCGAGGGTTTTTACCGTAAGCCGCGGATCGATAAGGAGTTGCTCGCGGCACACAGCGAAGGCCTGATTTGCTTGAGTGGTTGCGTGTCGGGCGAGTTCAGCCGCACCCTGCTGCGTGGCCAGCAGGCCGAGCCCAACCTGCAAGCCGCCATGGAAATCGCCGGCTGGTTTCAGAGGACGTTCGGTGACCGCTATTTCATCGAGATCCAGAACAACGGGCTTGAAATGCAGCGATTGGCGATGGAAGGGGCCGTCGAAGTCGCCCGGCGTATGGGACTGCCGCTGGTGGCAACCAGCGACGCCCACTACGTCAACCGCGAAGACGCCGAAGTCCAGGACGTATTGCTGTGTATCAATACGGGCCGCTTTCGCACCGATACAAACCGGATGCGAATGGAAGGCGACCAGTTCTACCTCCGCGGCCCGGACGAAATGTATGCGGCCTTTCCCGGCTTGGAGGGAGCCGTCGAACAGAGCCAGCGAATCGCCGACTCGGTGAATATCGAGCTTGAACTGGACAAGCGGCACTTCCCAACCTTCAGTGTCCCTACCGGGAAAACCGCCACCGATTACTTGCGCGAGCTGTGCCTCGAAGGGCTGAAAAGACGCTACGCCGACGACGCTGAAATGTGCCCCGAGGGCGAGCTGGCGCCGGTCGTTCTGGAGCGGCTCGAGCGCGAGTTGGGCGTAATCAACACGCTTGGTTTCCCCAATTACTTTTTGATCGTCTGGGACTTCGTCCGTTTCGCCGCCTCACGGAAGATTCCGGCGACCGCCCGTGGCTCGGGCGTCGGCGCGCTGGTTTCTTATGCCCTGGGGCTGAGCCATGTCTGCCCGTTGAAGTACGACCTGTTGTTCGAGCGATTTCTCGACGTCAGCCGGCTGGAAGCGCCCGATATCGACATCGATTTCTGCAAGGATCGCCGCGGCGAGGTGATCCAATACGTGAAGGACAAATACGGTGCGGAAAACGTGGCTCAGATCGGCACGTTCGGCTCGCTGCGCGCCCGCGCGGCCATTCGTGACGTGGGCCGCACGCTGGGCTTGCCGATTCCCAGTGTCGATCGGATCATCGCCATGGTGCCCGACACACTCAATATCAAGCTGGCGGAGGCTCTGGAAAAGAGCGATGACCTGAAGCGGACCTACCAGAGCGACGGCGAGGTTCGCGAGGTCTTGGATCTGGCGATGAAAATCGAGGGCCTTGCCCGCAACGTTGGCACCCACGCCGCGGCCGTGGTTATCGCCGATCGCCCACTGACCGAGTACGTGCCGTTGCAACGCGTGACGGGAAAAGAAGAAAGCATCACCCAATGGGAAATGGGCGATGTGGAACGGGCAGGGCTGCTGAAGATGGATTTTCTTGGGTTACGGAACCTGACGGTCCTCTCCAAGGCGGTTGACCTGATCGAGCAATCGACGGGCCGACGGGTCGACCCCTATGGATTCCCGCTGGACGACAGGGAAACCTTCGCCCTGCTGTGCCGCGGCGAAACGAAGGGCATTTTTCAGCTTGAAAGCGGCGGCATCCGTGACCTCTTGCAGCGCATGAAGCCCGACCATTTCCGAGATATCATCGCCACCAATGCGCTCTACCGCCCCGGTCCGCTCGAAGGGGGCATGGTAGACGACTATATCCAGGTCAAGAACGGCCGCCAAAAGGCCGAGTACAAGCACCCGGTGATGGAGGAAATCCTGGAGGAGACGCACGGCGTGATGGTCTACCAGGAGCAGGTGATGCGGATTCTCAATAAGCTGGGGGGCATCGAGCTTTCAAAAGCATACACCTGCATCAAGGCGATCAGCAAGAAAAAGCTGGAGACGATCGCCAAGTTCCGCGAGCAGTTCGTCGATGGTGCGACAGCCAAGGGGCTCTCGAAACCTGAAGCCGAGGAGCTGTTCGGCATGATCGAGAAATTCGCCGGCTATGGCTTCAACAAGAGCCACTCGACTGCCTACGCTCTAATCGCCTACATGACGGCCTATCTTAAGGCCCACCATCCGGTGGAATTCATGGCCGCGCTTCTGTCGGGCGACATCGCGGACCGCAACTTCAAGAAGAAGGACTCGCTCGTCGAACACATTGAAGATTGCCGACGGATGAACATCGAAGTTGTACCGCCCGAGGTGAACCGTTGCGAGGGCGACTTCACCGTTGCTGACGGGAAAATCCTGTTCGGGCTCTCTGCCATCAAGGGCTGCGGCGGGCAGGCCGCCGAGGCCCTGGCCCGCGAACGCCGGGCTCGCGGAGCGTTCCGCGACCTGTTCGACTTCTGCGAGCGGGTTGATCCCCAAGGAGTCAACCGATCGACGATCGAATCGCTGATCAAGGCCGGCGCTTTCGACCACTGCGGCGGCACGCGCGCGCAATGGATGAGCGTCCTCGATCGGGCACTGCAATCGGGCGCTTCGGCCCTGGCCGATCGGCGTAGCGGTCAAAAGGGACTTTTCGACGAGGTCGACGAAGAGCCGGCCACTGCCGCCAATGCCAGCCTTCCAGACATGCCCGAGTGGGACGAACGCCAACGGTTGGTCCACGAAAAGGAAGTGCTCGGCTTTTACCTCTCAAGTCATCCGTTGGAAGAATTCCGAAAGACGCTGGAGGTTTTTTGCACGCACAGTACGTCGGCCGCGACGGCCTTGCCGCACCGTAGCGACGTGTTGCTGGGCGGAATGCTCGCTTCAGTTGTGTTCAAGCACAGCAAGAATGCCCGGCCGGGCGCCCCGACCAAGTATGCGATGTGGGACCTGGAAGACATGTCGGGCATGATCCGTTGCATCATGTGGGCCGATGAGTACGCGCGTTTGGGTCACCTGGTCGAGGCCGACCGTGTGCTGGCGGTGCGGGGCGCGATCGACAAGCGGCCTGGAAGCGAGGAAGCGAACTTGATCGTCAACGAGTTGATTACGTTGGAGGAGTTGCCGGCGCGTTACACCAAAGGCGTGATGGTTCGCATCGACGAACGCGCGCACGGCGAAAAGGCCCTCGATCACCTCCGCGAAATCGTCCGCGGTTACCCCGGAAACTGTGACTTCCAGATCGTGCTTGCCTTGACCGACGGAAGCAAGGTGTTTTGCGAGTGCGACGGGGTCCACGTTTCAACCGACGCCGAGATGCGGGCGCGGATTGAGGAGCTACTCGGGCCGGGCAACTTTCGCTGGTTGGCCGCACCGCCGCAGCTCAAGTCGGCCTCCAACGGCCGCGGCAACGGCTATGGTCGCCGCACGGTGGGTGCGCGCAGTTAAACTACCCCTCTGGAAGGTGGAGTCCGCGGGAAGCAGATGCCCAGAAAATCTGATCCTGGTTAGTCGATTTTTCTGGGACGGTCCCATTTTTCTTGCTTTGCCTAGTTTGCCCAAGTAAGATCAACAGTTGAATATCAAACTGTCGCTTGGCGACAGGTACTTGTAAGTCAACAATCGCCCCCACCACGGTTCATAAGCCATTTCGCCTGGTGGGGGCGTACCGGACAATTCGCCGTCAGACAAAAGGAAGAGGACACAGGTCATGACTCTGCCAATCCGTTCACGTCGTTGGCTCGCTGCTTTGGGTGCGCTCACCGCGCTCTTCAGCGTTTCGTCGGTTGGATGGGCGCAAGTCGCGCAGCAGCAGCAGGCGGGCGTGATCGTGGACGCCAACGGCGTGCTCGCTATGGCCTATTACAACGACGAGGGTGGTCAGCTCACACGGCAGCGAATGGTGGCCGCCAAAGCCGCGCTCGATGCCGACGTGGTCCGCAAGAGTAAACTGCGGATGGTCTCGCTCACGCGTCTCGAGAAGGCGGTGGCCGACGGCCGCAACCTCACCAGCGAAATGCGCTACCTCGCGGGTTTGACGCGAATCCAGTACGTATTTTTCTATCCGGATTCGGGAGACGTGGTGCTCGCGGGCCCGGCCGAGGGTTGGTACTCAGACCTTTCAGGTCGCATAGTTGGCCTCTCGACAGGCCAGCCCGTGCTGGAATTACAAGATCTCGTTGTGGCTCTGCGAGCTTACCATCCTGGCGGCGACGCGAAGCAGTCGATCGGCTGTTCGATCGATCCGACTAAGGAGGGGCTGGCGCGGTTGCAGCAATTCCTCAATTCGGCGCAGGGGGGGTTTTCATCCCAGACCGAGGCCGAGGCCCAGGCTCCGGCCATCGTCGAGGGAATCCGCGAAAGTTTGGGGATGCAACAGGTGCGATTCATGGGCGTGCCAGCCACAACCCACTTTGCACAGGTCATGCTCGAAGCCGATTACCGCATGAAACTGATCGGCATTGGCGACCCGTCGCACGACTTCTCCAGGGGCAGGCTGGCGTTGAAGAGTTTCGCGCAAATTGCTGATGCCGCGGCAATCAGCCACAAGGCATTGAACCGCTGGTGGTTCATGCCCGAGTACCAGTGCGTCCGGCTCAGCGAAGACGGCTTAGCGATCGAGTTGGTCGGCCAGGGGGTCAAACTCGTGGGCGAAGATGAAGTGGTCGGCGCCGATGGCCGACGCACCGGCACCGGCTCGACCGGCGGAGCCAGCCACAAGTTCACCCTCGGTTTCACAAAGAAATACCCGCAGTTGGCACAAGTCGTACCGGTCTATGCGCAACTACGCAACTTGATCGACATGGCGATCGTGGCCGCTCACATTCAAAAGCAGGATTATTACAACAAGGCGGACTGGGACTTGCCCGTTTTTGGTGACGAGCAACAGTTCCCCGTTGAGACCTATCAGACACCCACGCAAGTCGAGTCGGCCGTCACGTCGTTCATGAAGCAAAATCGGCTGGTCACACCGGTGGGGGGTGGAGTTCGAATCGAGGCCGAATTGGCCTTGGAATCGACAAACCTGTTGCCGGACGAAGACTCCGCGGTTGAAAAGGCCCGCAGCGAAACGCAGCTCGACCATCTTGAAGACGGCCAGTGGTGGTGGGATTAGGGTCGATCCGAAGATGGCATCAGGCGGCACCATGTCCGATGCTTGGGTGAGGGCATCCCGCCCGCAGTGCGTTTCTGGGACGGATTAGAAGCTGGTCTGGCCGCAAACAGCCGCTTTTCAATAAGATAGGCGGCATGACCGCCGTATCCGTCGCACCGCCGTTGCGAGCTGCTGATTGCTCTACTCCCCGTTTTGCCGTTACCGGGCCGTTTGCCAGAGTGCCGTCTGCGCTGAAGGTCACTGCCCGGTTGCTATTGGGGGCCTCGCTGGCGGCGGTAATTGCAGTGTACGCACTTCAGACGTTCGACCTTGATCGCAAGAGTTACGGCGAAGGGCCGATTCTGGCAACGATCGAACGAATGCGGTCGGAGCCGATATCGGCCGAGTTTCTCCGTGCCCCCGACTACACACTGAGCTGTTATGGCCCGGTCTACTATTGGGTGTTCGATCTGGCCGCGCGAATCGTCCACTCGCGGCACAGTATCATCCCAGGACGGCTGGTGAGCCTTGCGGCGGCGTTGGCCATCGCCGTGTTGACGGCTTGGGTTGTTCGGCGCGAAACGCGAAGCGTGGAATTGGGCCTGCTGGCACCATTGGCTTTCCTGGTCTCACCGACAGTGAGCTACTGGATGCCCTATGCGCGCGTCGACATGCTGGCGCTCTTAGCGACGCTGGGGGCTTACGCGGCGTTGGGACCGAAACGCACCAGCGTGGTGACCGCGGCGGCCCTGATCGCCGCCGGTTCGTTGGTCAAGCCGACCTGCGCGTTGGCAGCATTGCCGCTCGTGGCTCACCTGATCGTTTGGCGCCGCTGGCGCGACGCGGTCGTGTTTTCGCTCATAGTGGTCGTGCTGGGCGCTGCGATGTGGGGCGCCGTCCAGTGGTACAGCCGCGGGTTCTTCTTGACGGGCGTATTGACCGGCAACCGCAACCGGATGATCCCTTGGCGCGGATACGCATATGGCTACGAATTCCTGGCCAGCCCACTGGGCACGGCGGCCATGCTCATCGCCGTATATCTGCTAGTGACCGAACCCGCCAAGGCGGTGCGTTCGCTCTGGTGCCTGGGCTTCTTGCTGAGCCTGGGTACCTCGTTCGTGACCGTCTGCAAGAACGGTTCGGACCACAACTATTTTCTCGACCCGGCATTGCTGGCGAGCTTCGTGGTGGCGAAGTGCGGTGCGACACGCCTGTCGGCCGTGCAGCCCCAGCGCGCCTTGGCGGCGCTAGCGGGGCTGGCCGTCGTTTTGACACTCCCCAGCGCGCGTGAGATCAAGGTCGTGGTCCAATCGTTGGACGAGCCGTCCGAGGAATACGTCCGCGTGCAAGAACTGCTGCGGGAGGAGCCGACGGACGTCGGGTTGCTTGCCGATGGGGAGTGCGTCGACGTGGCGTTGGCCGCCGGGCACAGGCCGTGGGTTAACGATTCGTTCCTGTACATGTTGCTGGTCGCCAACGGCGCGCTCGATGAGCGCGAATTGCTCGACGCGATGCGGCAGGGGCGCATCAAATGGCTCTTGCTGCATAACTCCATCGATCGTCAGATCGAGAAAATGGCGAGAAATTCCCGTGTGTGGCCAGCAGACGTGATCCTCACGATGCAGAAGCATTATGAGCTGCTCGAGCACACCGGCGAGACTTACGTTTATCGCCACCGCGGGCCAAGTTCTTGAGCTGGCGCTCCTACGCCAGGATCTCCCGGATCACTTCACCATGCACGTCGGTGAGACGTCGGTTGCTGCCGTTGTGGCGATAGGTGAGCCGCGTATGATCGATACCCATCAGGTGCAGGATCGTGGCATGCAAGTCGTAACAATAGATCGGCGTACGGGCCCGCCACGCCCAATCGTCGCTTTCGCCGTGCGACACGCCGCGGCGGATCCCCGCCCCGGCGAGCCAACCGACGAATGTGCCTCCGTTGTGGTCACGCCCTGCCGTGCCTTGGCTGAACGGCTGGCGGCCGAATTCGGTACACCAAACAACGAGCGTGTCGTCGAGCATGCCCCGCGATTTGAGGTCCTTCAAAAGGCCGGCGATCGGCCGATCGACCCCGGCGGCGATGGCCGGCAGCTCGGTGTTGATGTTCGAATGGTTGTCCCAATTGTTCGACGCCCCAGCCGCCCCACTCCAGAGTTGCACGAAGCGCACACCCCGTTCGAGCATTCGCCGCGCGATCAGGGCACGGCGGCCGAACTCCGAGGTTGGCGCGTCGTCGAGCCCGTACAGCGTACGCGTCGCGTCCGTCTCGCCCGATAGGTCGAGCACTTCGGGAGCACTAAGCTGCAGTCTGGCGGCCAGCTCGTAAGAGGCGATCCGGGCATCGAGCCGTGAATCGCCTTGCCACTGGTCTTGGTGTTCGTGGTTCAGTTCGGCCAAGAGCGACAAACCATCGGTCTCGCTGGATCGGGTGATATATTTGGCTGAGGAGGGTGGAAACAAGTCGGCGATCGGCGTTGCGGCGGAGGCCTTGATGATCGTGCCTTGGTGCGCCACCGGCAGGAAAGCGGAGGAGAAGTTGCCCTGGTTGTTGTACGGCAATCCCCGTGGGTCGGGCATGACCACGAACGTCGGCAACTCATCGCAGATTCGCCCGAGTCCATAAGAAAGCCACGCGCCCAGACAGGGGAAACCGGGCAGCGTGAAGCCGGAATTCATCATGTAGCTTCCCGGCCCGTGGACGTTGGTCTTCGAGGCCATCGACATCAAGAACGCCATGTCGTCAACGCATTCGGCCATGTGCGGAAAAACGCTGCTCACCCATCGGCCGCACTGGCCGTACCGTTGAAAGGCGAATGGGCTTTTCATGACCTTGAAACCCGGCGAGCCGGTGACCGACTCGATGCGTTCGCCGGGGTCAAACGTCTGGCCGTCGAGCCTGGCCAGTTCCGGCTTGTAATCGAATGTATCGCACTGACTGACCCCCCCGTTCATGAACAACTGGATCACGCGTTTGGCCCGGGCGGGGTGATGCAGCCCGCCGTTGAGATCGACGCGCGGCTGCGGGAGGGGCGTGTCGGCCAACAGCCCCTGCTCGGCCATCTGGTGGGCGATCGCCACGCCTCCCAGCCCGCCCCCCACGCGCCAAAGGAAGTCGCGCCGACTGGAACTCTTACTTGTTCCCGCTCTCCGCGTCCCCGGCGCTTCCGCAGGAGTTGTGCATCCCTCTACAAACTCCTTGTTCCCTGCTCGCTCCGCGTCCTCGTTCCCGTCATGTGGCTGCGGAGCGGCAGAAGCTGAGTACCCAAGCGGAGCGTAGTATCGAGGTAATTCCAGGTTTTCATCCATCTCACCTCTCCGTCACAATTTACCTAATGGAGGAACATGAATTCATTGCAATTCAGAATCAAGCGACAGACGTTGGCGAGGCCATGTTTGGCGGCGTATGCCGCCAGCGCCGCCGACTCTTTGGGCGTGGGCGAACGGCCCAGCGCCCATTGGTACACGATCTCGATTTGTCGATCCGGCGCACCGCTTTCCTGCGCAACTCGCTCGGCGAAGTGCTCGCATTGGCGGACCATGAAATGATTGTTGAGCATGGCCAGCGCTTGGAGCGCCGTGACTGAAGTGTTCCGCGCCGGCGTGAGCTGCGAAGCGTCGGCGCAATCCATTGAATCCATGAAGGGGTCGGGCAGTGTGCGAAACAGGAATCGGTAGACACTGCGTCGGCGACCGGCCGGTGAATCGACGTCGAAACCGAGATAATCCACCGTCGGCGTCACGTGGATGCCGGGACTCTCGATGAATTGTTTGACCGACGGCCCACCCATCGTTAGATCGAGCCGCCCAGTGATTGCCAAAACCGCGTCGCGGAGCGATTCGGCGTCGAGCCGCGAACGGTTCATCCGCCAAAGATAAAGATTGCCCGCGTCGAGCGTGGCGTAAGCGGCATTGTGCCGCGACGACTGAGTGTAGGCGCCGCTGGTCACGAGCAGCTTGTGCAGTTGCTTGAGCGAACCACCTTGCTCCAGGAACCAGTTTGCGAGCCAATCGAGCAACTCTGGGTGCGTCGGACGCGAGCCCATCCTGCCGAGATCGTTGGGTGAATCGACGATCCCGCGGCCGAAATGATAGTGCCAGACACGGTTCACGATCGACCGCCATGTGAGGGCATTGCGAGGATCAGTAATCCAAGTGGCCAGCGCCGCGCGGCGGCTCCCTTCGTCTTCTTGATCGGTCAGATTAAACTCCGCCGGCAACCCTCCAACGCACGACAACGCGCCTGGCACCGCCGCTTCCAAAGGGTTGCGAACATCGCCTCGGCGCAACAGATAAACTAGCCGCGGGCCTTTGGCGGGCTTGAAGCTCCCCTCCGGTTCAAAATTGCTCGCGGCCGCGTAAACCATCGGCGGCGGCGGCAACGCCGCCAACTCCTCGTCGACCCGCAACCGGAGCAGGTAAAGCGCCAATTCGGCTTTCTGCTCGTCGCCGCGCTCTGCAACCGACACGGCTAGTGCGGCGGCGATCGCGTCGGGCAAGTTCGGCGCGGCGCGGATGGGTTTAGGATCAGTCGTTATCGACAACCGCGGACGTCCGATCAGGTGGCCGCCGCCGTGCTTCTGCTCCAACGTGAAGGTCAACGTCGTGCCTCCCTCGTGGGCAATCGGTTCTTTGACCTCGAATATTGCCAGGTGCGGCTTGCCAACCTGGGGGTAAATGCCCCACGCGGTGTTAGGTTTGTCATCGATCGCCATTGACGCAGTCCAACCGTCCTGGTCGAAATCAGCCGAGGGGTTTTCGAGTACGACCGGTTTGACTGCCGTCATGTCGCTTCGGGGCGCCGCTTGCAGCTTGAATTCCGAGAGGTGCAAGTTGCCGTTATCCTGCCGGCCGGGACCCTGCAGCGGCAGACTGGAGTCAGTGAGCACTTCCAATCGCACCGCTGTAATGCCTTTGAGCTCCGTATGAGCCACGATCGTGTACGTGTCGTGTTCAGGGCGAGCGCCGCCGAAGACGACCGAGCCATCGGGCTGTTTCGTCGGCGTCGAGCCTTCGGCCGAGGCGACCGAGGAAGCGTCGAGCGTGGTCCAGCGACCGGGAGTTGAAAGCGATCGCTCCCATGCGGCCACATCGGCCTGTAGAGACTGGTCCAAAAGCGACGCCAAACCGACGGCGCTCGTCCCGGCGGCAAGTTCCTGCTTGCGCTTTGCCAGCGTTTGACGCCGCGCACTCAATGCAGGATCGGGTTCATAGGGACGGTTCGCCCGGTCAACGCCGGCGAACACAGCCTGCAAGCTGTAGTATTCGGCCTGTGTGATTGGATCGAACTTATGGTTATGGCAGCGGGCGCAGTGGACCGTGGTGCTGGTGAATGTGGCCATGGTGGTGGTCACCATGTCGTCGCGGTCAAGGTTCTGGGCGATCGTCTTGTCGATCGTGTCGTCCCGGATGTCGCGCTGCGAGCTTTCGTCCCACGGTCCAGCAGCGATGAAGCCGGTGGCCACAATCCCTTGTGGGTCGCCCTTGAACAACACATCGCCGGCCAGTTGTTCAGTGACGAATTGCGCGTAGGGCTTGTTGTCGTTGAACGACCGAATTAGGTAATCGCGGTAGGGCCAGGCGTTTGGCCGCGGTCGGTCCTGGTCATTGCCGTGCGTCTCGGCAAAATGGACTACATCCATCCAGTGCCGCGCCCAACGTTCGCCGTATTGCGGGCTTGCCAAGAGATCATCGACCAGCCGTTCGTACGCGTCTGGCGCATCGTCGGCCGAGAACCAGGCGATTTCGTCAGGCGTCGGTGGCAGGCCGACGAGATCGAACTTCACCCGGCGCAAGAGGGTGCGCTTGTCGGCTGGCGCGGAAGGTGCAAGACCCTTCTCATCGAGCGTTGCCAGGACAAAAGCGTCGATCGGGTTGCGGACCCAGGCGGCGTGGACCGCGCCGACGGCGGGCGGAACGGGGCGCGAAAGCGGCTGGAATGCCCAATGGTTACGAGGATCTTCGAACTGTTTATCGGCCGAATCGGGCCATACCGCACCTTGGTCGATCCAAGCCCGTAATATGCCCACTTGTTCCGTCGTGAGCGACTCACCTTCGGCCGGCATGCGCATTTCTTCGTCCAACCCGGCCACATAGTGAATGAACGGGCTTTCGGCGCTGTTCCCAGCGACAATCGAGCCGCCGCTGTCACCGCCCGCCAGCGCGACCGCCTTAACGTCGAGCCGATAGCCGCTCTTTTGCTTGTCGGGACCGTGACAAGAATAGCATCGTGATGCCAGGATCGGCTGGACGTCTTTGACGAAGTCGATCGGACGATCGGCGGCTGGAGGGAGCTTTGCTCGCCCTTCCTGGGCATGAAGTAAGCCGCCCACCGACGACGTCGCAGTCGCCAGGCAGGCGGCAAGTGCTAGTCGCTTCGCGGTACGCGTCAGACGAAGCGACATCGAGGGCTCCTGGACGGACGCGGGCCTAAACGGCTGGCCGAAGGGCAAATAGTCGGTAGGAACGGCTCGCGCTGGGCCGCTCGCTTTATTCTACACACGTTTTGCCCCTCCCCGCAACAGGCCTGTGTTCGGTAGAATTAACCTTAACCTTGAACGAGGTGGTTTGACCTTCTGCATAGGCGTCGCTACATGAACGTATTGATCATCGGGAACGGTGGGCGTGAGCACGCGCTGGCATGGAAGATCGCGCAAAGTTCGCGCGTCGAACGGGTATTCGTCGCGCCCGGTAACGCGGGCACGGCACTCGACGCCGAAAATGTCGATCTTGCTCCCGGTGACTTTCCCAAGCTGATCAAATTTGCCAGGGACCATCAGGTTGGCCTGACTGTCGTTGGGCCCGAAGCCCCGCTTACGTCCGGCATCGTCGATGAATTCCAGAAAGCGAAGCTGCGCGTGTTCGGACCAAGCAAGCTCGCCGCGGAACTCGAAGGGAGCAAGGTCTTCTGCAAGAACTTGCTGCGACATGCCGACGTACCCACCGCTGATTACCGCGTATTCCGCGGCGCCGACCGCGCCGTGACGTTCCTCAAGGAACGCGACGACGTGCCGGTGGTCGTCAAGGCCGACGGGCTGGCGGCCGGCAAAGGGGTGTTCGTCTGCACCGGAAGGGCCGAAGCGCTTGAGGCGGTCGATCGCATCGCGCGAGATAAGGAGTTCGGCGACGCCGGCAACCAGCTTGTGATTGAGGAACGGCTCGATGGCCAGGAAGCCAGTGTGTTGGCGATCACTGACGGGCAGACGATCGTGACTTTGCCCGCCGCCCAGGACCACAAGCGGGCATTCGACGGCGACACCGGTCCCAACACGGGCGGAATGGGCGCCTATTCGCCGACTCCGCTCTTGGATGCGGCGGCGATGCATTGGATCGAGGAACACGTGCTGGTACCGACAATCCACGCTATGAAGCGCTCACGGCGTCCGTTCCGCGGCGTGCTTTACGCGGGACTGATGCTAACGAACCAGGGCCCCAAGGTGCTGGAATACAACGTTCGTTTCGGTGACCCGGAGTGCCAACCGCTTCTGATGCGTTTGAAGAGTGACCTTGTTGAGGTCTTCGAGGCTACGATCGACGGCAGGCTCGATTCGATCGAACCATTGGACTGGGACCCGCGGCCTGCGGTATGCGTCGTCATGGCAAGCGAAGGATATCCGGGAAAGTACCAGACTGGCCGCCCGATCCGCGGCCTCGACGAGGCGGCCAAGGTGCCTGGCGTCAAGGTATTTCATGCTGGTACGGCTACCGCCGCCGGCCAGATCGTGACCAATGGCGGACGGGTGCTGGGAGTCACTGCACTCGGTTCGACGGTCTCAGCGGCCAAACTGCAAGCCTACACCGCCGTCAAAGCTATCCGCTGGGATGGGGCATGGTGCCGTAAGGATATTTCGGATAAAGCGCTGAGAGTTGCAAAGGAATCTCTTGGCGGTGGCAGTTGAATGAAACAGGGCGCCGCTCCCGTAGTCAGGAGCGGCGCCCGATGTGAATAAAATAGGTTGCTCGCGGGTTCCATTCCCGACAATCCGTTACGAGCAACCCATGCTGTTGCCGCAGTTGTGGCAAAGATAACAGTTGCCATTACGAACGGTGATCGCACCGCAATTATCGCACGAAGGGGCGTCGACCTGAAAACTGGCGAACTGGTCGCTACGATTACCCTGGCCCGCACCCTGGAACGTCTGACCTAGCGACAGGTCCCATTTCGGGGCCACACCGGCCCGTTCCAGCAAGCTGGTGCCGCTTTCGGTCGCGTGATGGGTAGAACCGTTCTTGTGGGCCGCGGCGCCGTTGGTTTTCGCGCCGTTGGCGGCCTGGCCAGGGTTGACCGACCTGGTAACGCCGTTGGTGGTTGTCACCGCGGCCGACACCTTGGGCGATCCGAGCCCTACGACCTGCCCGCCGGCCTTCTTGGCGGCGGGCTTAGATTCCCCCGGCACATCATCTCCGGCACCCTCCTTTCCCGACGCCGCCTCCGCAACTAACATCCCGGCGCTAGCCTCGCGATAGCCTGGCAGGAAAGTGATTCCCAGCCAGCGGAAGATGTAATCGACCAGACTCTTGGCGATGCGAATGTCGGGGTTCTTGGTGTGCCCCATCGGTTCGAAGCGCGTGTGCGAGAACTTGTTCACATACACCTCGAGCGGCACACCGTACTGCAGGCTCATCGACACCGCGGTGCCGAAGCAGTCCATCAGGCCGCCGATCGTGCTCCCTTCCTTGGCCATCGTGATGAATAGCTCTCCCGGTCGGCCATCATCATACAATCCGACTGTGATGTACCCTTCGTGCCCGGCGATGCTGAACTTGTGCGTGATCGACTTCCGCGTGTCGGGCAGCCGCTCGCGGCGGGGCACGGCCTTTTGCTTGTCGGCCGCTTTGTCGCCCTCGGTGCTGGTCGAAAGCGGCTGGCTCTCCTTTGAACCGTCACGATACACGGCCAGCGCCTTGAGTCCCAAACGCCAACCTTCGAGGTAGGCGTCGGCGATGTCGGCCGGCGTCGTGTCGCGAGGCATGTTCACGGTTTTGGAAATCGCACCGGACAAAAACGGCTGAGCGGCGGCCATCATCCTCACGTGTGCCCGCCACGAAATCGAACGCGTGCCATTGCGGGGCTGGAAGGCGCAATCGAACACTGATAAGTGCTCGGCCTTCAAGTCCGCCGCCCCTTCAATGGTGTCCTCGCGGTTAATGTAAGCGAGGATCGACTCGATTTCCGGCGCGTCGTAGCCCAGGTTCTTCAGCGCCAAGGGGACCGTCTGGTTGACGATCTTCAGCATCCCGCCACCGGCGAGCTGCTTGTACTTAACCAAGGCGATATCCGGCTCGATGCCGGTCGTGTCGCAGTCCATCAGGAAACTGATCGTGCCGGTCGGGGCCAGCACCGTCGCCTGCGCATTGCGGAAGCCGTGGACGCGACCATTCTCCAGGACGTCGTCCCACACCGATCGCGCTGCCTCACGCAGGTACGCCGGACAAGCGTCGTCAATCGCCTCGACCGCGTCGCGGTGCATCCGCATTACATCGAGCATCGGTCCCTGATTTTCAACATAGCCTTCAAATGGACCGACGACGGCCGCCATTTCCGTGCTCGTCAGGTTCGCCGCGCCGTGCAGCAGCGCAGTCATCGCCCCGCACAGGCCCAGCGCACCGGGCGAATCGTAGGCCAGGCCGCTCGACATGATCAGGCTGCCCAAGTTCGAGTAGCCGAGCCCCAGCGGCCGGAAACGATGGCTGTTTTCGGCGATCCGCTTCGTTGGGTAGCTGGCGTGGTCAACCAGGATTTCCTGGGCGACGTAAAAGATCCGGCATGCGGCCTGGAACCGCTCGACGTCGAACGTGCCGTCTTCCTGACGAAACTTCATCAGGTTGATGCTCGCCAGGTTACAGGCCGTGTCGTCGAGGAACATGTATTCGGAACAGGGGTTCGAGGCGTTGATCCTCCCCGAGTTCGGGCAAGTATGCCAACGATTGATGGTCGTGTCGTACTGCACGCCCGGATCGCCGCAATACCAGGCCCCTTCGGCCATCTTGGCGAGCATGTCGCGGGCTGCAATCGTGGGACCAGCCTTCGTTGGGTCAGTCACCCAGTGCGTGGTCCACGGCTTGTCTTCGACGGCCGCCTGCATGAATTCGTCAGTGACGCGGACCGAGAGGTTAGCGTTCTGAAACAGGATCGAACTATATGCCTCGCCGTTAAAGTTGCTCTCGTAGCCGTTGGCGATCAGGATACGGGCCTTTTTCTCCTCCTTCGCCTTGCACTCGATGAACTCCATCACGTCGGGGTGCCAGACCTTGATCGACTGCATCTTGGCGGCCCGGCGGGTCTTGCCGCCACTCTTGACCACGGCCGCGATCTGGTCGTAGACCCGCATGAACGACAACGGACCTGAAGGCCTCCCACCCCCCGAAAGCTTTTCGCGGTGCGAACGTAGCGTCGAAAGATCGGTGCCGGTGCCCGAACCAAACTTGAACAGCATGGCTTCGCTGCGCGCCAGCTCCATGATGTCTTCCATGTCGTCCTTCACGCTCTGGATGAAGCACGCCGAACCTTGCGGATACTCGTACGGGTTCTCAGGTTGCTTGACCTTGGCGCTTTCGGCATCCCAATGCCAATTGCACTGTGCGCCCTTCACGCCGTATTGGTGGTAGAGGCCAACGTTGAACCAAACCGGCGAATTGAACGCCCCGTGCTGGTGCAGGCAGAGCCAGGTCAGTTCGCGGTAGAAGCTCTCGCCGTCTTCGGGGCTGGCAAAGTAGCCGTCACGAGTTCCCCAGTCGGCGATCGTACGGCTCACGCGGTGGATCAACTGGCGAACGCTCTTCTCGCGTTGTGGCGTGCCGACCTCTCCATAGAAATACTTGCTGCAGACGACGTTGGTGGCCAACTGGCTCCAGTTGGAAGGCACTTCACAGTCGGTTTGCTCGAACAGGACTTCGCCTGATTCCCCCTTGATTGCCGCCGTGCGGAGATCCCATTCGATCGTGTTGAACGGATCGGCGACGTCGTGCGGACAGAACAACTCCTTGACAACCAAACCACGTGAAAATCGCCGGCCGGGCTTCTTCTTGATGCGCTCGGCGGCGTTTCTGGCGCTTTCGACGACAGCAGCAGGTCCTTTGTTCGGGCCGATTCCAGTTTCAGCCATGGATAGATTTCCCCTCTAGTAATGTCAGGCATCCGTTCCAGATTATATACAGGAGTACACCAATTGCCAGGTGAGATCTTCGGCAAATCAAGGCCTTTGGGATGCCATTCTCCGGCCAGAATTCGACGTTTTTCGTCCAGAAGGTGGATCGGACGTGTTCACCTAGAAACAACTATATATAGTAGCTGCTTGCTTCCGTGCCACAATATGCAGTTGTGAGGCTCCGAGTTTACCCGCTTTTTGAGTCGCGTCAACAAAGTTTTTTGCGTGTCCCAACGGCTTGCTAGCAGAGATGTTAGGAAGATGCTATCCAACGGGGGGTGAGCACTTTCGGAACCTGCGGTGAGACGCAAGCCATTACTGGTCCGGCATTTGGCAAGATCTGGTAGGGAAGCCGGTTCATTCGGACCCATGCGAAATTTTTTCGGGGATCGGTTCTTACGCTGGATGCATACGAGATTTGTCAAAATCCCGAGCATCCGCAGGCGGTTTTCAACCCGCAATCCGTTGTTCGATGCATCATTGGAGTCGCCACGAATGGGGCGGCGACTCTTGCCCGGAACGCTTGCAGCAGTTCCTTCAGGTTCCGTGAGTTGCGCCAAGTCTCCCTTTCCAATGCGCGAGCGGCTCCCGTCGTGAATCACGGAACCGGCATCGCGGCGCTCGATCCGATCGGTGATGTGGTCTTTGAACTTCATCCATGGCGTCGTCCGATCAAACGTCCTACCGGCTTTTTTCCAGGTAGGATATGGTAGAAGCTACCGGAAAGATTCACGATCGCGTTCCAGGAGTAGTCCATGCCGCCGCAATTGAACCAGTACAGCGCACGCATCACCCAGGTCAAAAGCCAAGGCGCCAGCCAGGCGATGCTCTACGGTACCGGACTCACGGCTGACGACATGCAGAAGGCCCAGGTCGGCATCGCCAGCGTCTGGTACGAGGGAAACACCTGCAACATGCATCTCAACGACCTGGCGGCCAAAGTCAAGGAAGGCGTGCAGGCCGCCGGGCTCGTGGGCATGCGATTCAACACGATCGGCGTCAGCGACGGCATCTCGATGGGCACCGAGGGAATGAGCTACTCGCTCCAGTCGCGCGACCTGATCGCCGACTCGATCGAAACCGTGATGCACGCACAATGGTACGACGCCAACGTTTCGATTCCGGGTTGCGACAAAAACATGCCGGGCTGCCTGATCGCCATGGGCCGCGTCAACCGACCCTCGCTCATGGTCTACGGCGGTACGATCAAGCCCGGCCACAAAAACGGTGATACGCTCGACATCGTCTCGGCGTTCCAGTGCTACGGCGAGTACCTGGCGGGCAAGCTCGGCGAAGAGGCCCGCCAGGAGGTCGTGCGCAAGAGCTGCCCCGGCGCGGGGGCTTGCGGCGGAATGTATACGGCCAACACGATGGCGTCGGCGATCGAGGCGATGGGGATGTCCTTGCCCTACAGCTCGTCGATTCCGGCCGTCGACCCGGCCAAGCTCGACGAGTGCCACCGCGCCGGCGCTGCGATCCGCGTCTGCCTCGAACTCGACCTCAAACCCCGCGACATCATGACTCGCAGCGCATTCGAGAACGCGATGGTCGTCGTGATGGCCCTTGGCGGCTCGACAAACGCAGTCTTGCACCTGATCGCCATGGCCCGCGCCGTGGGCGTAGAACTTTCGATCGACGATTTCCAGAAAGTGAGCGATCGCGTGCCTTTTCTGGCCGATCTTAAGCCAAGCGGACGCTACGTTCAGGAGGATCTGCACAAGGTCGGCGGTACACCCGCCGTGATGAAATACCTGTTGGAAAAGGGCCTGCTCGATGGCGACTGCATGACCGTCACCGGCAAGACCGTTGCCGAAAACCTCGCAGGCTTGTCCGGCTTCGCACCCGGCCAGGACGTGTTTCACACGATCGATCATCCAATCAAGAAGACAGGCCACATTCAGATCCTCAAGGGAAACCTCGCACCTGATGGGGCGGTGGCCAAAATCACGGGCAAAGAGGGTGAGCTCTTCAGTGGTCCGGCGAAGGTCTTCGACTCCGAGGAAGAGATGCTGGCCGCGTTGGAGCAAAAGCGGATTGGGAAGGGGGATGTGGTTGTGATCCGCTACGAGGGACCAAAGGGCGGCCCCGGCATGCCCGAGATGCTCACACCCACTTCGGCGATCATGGGCGCCGGGCTGGGCAGCGACGTGGCGCTCTTGACCGACGGCCGTTTCTCGGGCGGCTCGCACGGATTCATCGTTGGGCACATCACACCCGAAGCGCAGGAAGGTGGACCACTGGCGCTGGTCGAAGACGGCGACCGAATCACGATCGACGCCGAGAAAAAGCGGTTGACGGTCGATTTGAGTGACGCCGATTTGGCCACTCGACGATTGCGCTGGCGGGCTCCGCCGTACAAGGCCACGCGGGGCACGCTCTATAAGTACATCAAGAACGTGAAGAGTGCCAGCGAGGGGTGCGTGACCGACGAATAGGGCGGTTTCGACCGTGCGAGTTGTTGACGTCGCGAGCGATTGGTCCCTTTCCGCCCAACGAGGTCCGCGCGGCAGGTGGCCGGCGAGCCGCCCGACTCAGAACATTTCGTGCTCATTCCGCTGTCTTGTCACGCCAACTCGCCTCGCCGCAGCTTTCGGTACAGATCCAGGGCCTCGACAATGATCCGCGTCGCGTCGGCGGGGCCCATGAAGTCGTCGATCTCCACCTGCTTGTTCTCCAGGATCTTGTAGTCCTGAAAGAACCGCTTCACTTCCCTCAGGGTGTGCTCGGGCAGTTGTTTGTGGTCGCTGTAATGCGTTACGGCCGGGTCGTGGATGCTGACGGCGATGATCTTGTCGTCGATCCCCTTGTCGTCGCGCATGCGCATCACGCCAATCGCCCGCGCCTCGACGATGGTCAGCGGATGGACGGGCTCCTGACCCAGCACCAAAGCGTCGAGCGGGTCGCCATCGTCGCAATAGGTGCGGGGGATGAATCCGTAATTGGCCGGGTAATGGACCGAACTGTAGAGCACCCGGTCGAGCTTGAGAAAGCCGGTGGACTTTTCCAATTCGTACTTGTTCTTGCTCCCGTTGGGGACCTCAATGACCACCGGAAAGGAGCTTTCGATCAATTCGTCGTCGATGTAGACGTCGTGCCAGGCGTGCATGGAATTCTTTCCTTTTCAACGACCGGCCGCGTTAATACCCCCGCCGGTTGGTCCTGCCTTGCACTCGACCCGGCAACCCTTGAATCCGCAAAAAGCCCTCAGCATCGGTCTGGTTGTACGATCCGCCACCTTCCATGCTGGCGATCCCTTCGTCGTACAAACTGCGCGGGCTCGAGCGGCGGGCGACCATCAGGTTCCCCTTGTAGAGGTTCAAAGTCACCTCACCGGTCACGTGTTTTTGGGCTTCGTGGATGAAGGCCAGCAGGGCGTCCATCTTGGCATGGTACCAGAAGCCGTAATAGACCATTTCGGCGACTTCGGGAGCCAGCCGGTCGCGGAGATGGGTCAGGTCGCGATCGAGCGTGATCTGCTCGACGACCCGGTGGGCATCGTAGAGGATCGTCATGCCCGGCGCCTCATAGACGCCTCGGCTCTTCATTCCCACAAAACGATTCTCGACCACGTCCACCCGCCCCACGCCGTTGCGTCCGCCGATCTGGTTCAACTCCTTGACGATCCCAACGGCATTCAATCGGCGGCCGTTCACGCTGACCGGAACTCCCGACTCAAAGGCGATTGTCACCGGCTCGATGGTGTCGGGCGCCTTTTGTGGCGAGACGGTCATTCCGAACTCGACCAGTTCGACGCCATTCACCGTGAGCTCTTCGAGCTTGCCCGCCTCGTAGCTGATGTGCAGGCAGTTCTCGTCGGAACTATACGGCTTGGCGGCCGATGCTTTGACGGGAATCTTTTTCTCGTCGCAATAGGCGATCAACTCCTTACGGCCGGGAAACCGCTTGCGAAATTTCTCGCGTCGCCAGGGAGCGATGACCTCGATGGCCGGCTCGAGCGCCTCGGCAGCGAGTTGAAAACGGCACTGGTCGTTTCCCTTACCCGTGGCACCGTGGGCGAAGGCGTCGGCCCCCACTTCGCGACCGACCTGTAAACAGGCCTTCGCGATCAAGGGCCGCGCGATCGACGTTCCCAACAAGTAGATACCCTCGTATTTGGCCTGCCACTGCAGGACGGGGAAGGCAAAGTCGCGACACAGTTCGTCCTGAACGTCGACGATCCTGGCCGACTTGGCGCCGCAGCTCCTGGCCTTGTCGAGGATCGCTTGCCGGTCCTCGCAAGGCTGGCCGAGGTCGACGTAGACCGCATGGCACTCGTAGCCTTCGTCTTGGAGCCAACCAAGAATGACCGATGTATCGAGACCGCCGGAGTAAGCGAGAACACAGCTTGGCATGAGTGCAAGGAGTCAGCAGGTTCGGAGTCGGAGTCGTAGGTTAGGCTTTCCAGCCTGACACGGCAAAAAAGGAGCCAGTAGCCGATCGTCAGGAAGCAGTAGGGCAAACGCGAATCAATGCCTTGACTTCCAATCCTAAATGTAAAAATCGGCTACCGCACGCTCATGTCGCAACTCATACCGCCGGCGGCCGGTAGGTACGCGCTTTTCACGTAATCCATCACCATCCGGTGCGCACTGAATCGCCAGGCGAGCGAGCTGATCGAGTTCATCATCCGTTGAATCCAATGCCGCGGCAGGCCGTCGACGTCATGGTCATAATAGAGTGGAATCACTTGTTCTTCCAGGACACGGAAGAGATCGGCGGCGTCGCGGCGGTCGTTGATTTCGTCGGAGATGTGGCTGGTTCCCTTGCCGATGGCGAAGCCGTTGGCGCCATCGTAAGCTTCGGCCCACCAACCGTCGAGCACCGAGAGATTCAATCCGCCGTTGAGCACAACTTTTTCTCCGCTGGTGCCTGAGGCCTCCAGCGGCCGGCGCGGGTTGTTGAGCCAAACGTCGACCCCCTGCACCAGGTGCCGGCAGACGTTGATGTCGTAATCTTCGACGAAGGCCACGCGGCCGGCCAACTTTGGGTCGTGCCGCAGGTTGGCGATTCGCTTGATGAGTTGCTTGCCCGGCTCGTCGGCCGGATGCGCCTTGCCGGCAAAGATGACTTGTATCGGACGTTGCGGATCGTTGATTAGTTCATAGAGGCGCCCCATGTCGGCCAACAGCAGGTCGGCCCGCTTGTAGGTCGCAAAACGCCGCGCGAAACCGATCGTGAGCACGTTTGGGTCGAGCATGTTGCGGGCGGCTTCGACGGTTTCGTCGCTCTCGCCGCGGCGGCGGCACTGCCGGCTGACACGACGGCGAACGAATGCCAACAGCAGGTTCTTCAGCGCGTAGTGCGTTTCCCACAGCTCGCCCGGATCGACGTGGTGGATGCCTTGCCAGACCTCCGGTTCGCCGATCCGCTTGAACCAGTTGACTTCGAAGTTGCGGTCGTAAAGCTGCTGCATTTGCCAGGCGAGCCAACTGGGTGTATGGACGCCGTTGGTGATGTGGCCAATGGGAATCTCCTCCTCGACCCGCCATGGCCAGAGGTGGGCCCACATGCGACGGCTGACGTAGCCGTGCAGTGAGCTGACCGCGTTGGCCTTCCGCGAAAGCTTCAACGCCAGCACCGTCATGCAAAACGTCTCACCGCCGTTGTGCGGCTCAACCCGGCCCAGGCCCATGAGCTGGTCCTGTGAGATGCCCAATTGGTCGCGCAGCGGACCAAGGTGTTCTTCGATCAGCCCCGAATCGAAGCGGTCGTGGCCGGCCGGCACGGGTGTGTGCGTCGTGAACACCGTGTGCTGCGCCACGTCGCGCAGCGCCTCGTCGAAGCTGACGCCGTCCGACTGCATCATGTCGCGGATCGCTTCCAGCGTGGCGAACGAGCTGTGCCCTTCGTTCAAGTGATACACGCCCGGTGTGATTCCCAAGGCCTTCAAAGCACGCACGCCACCCACTCCCAATACCAGTTCCTGGCGGATCCGCGTGCGGTGATCGCCGCCATAGAGCCGGCTGGTCAAGTCGCGATCCTCCGGGCTGTTTCCGTCGACGTCGCTGTCGAGCAGATAAAGATGCACCCTGCCGACGCGCATCAACCAGACTTTGGTCACCAATTTGCCGGTGCGGGTGTCGATGGTGATGTGGACCGGCTTGCCATCGCTCCCCAACGCCGGCACCATCGGCACATTATCGACCTTCGTGTCGAGGTACTCTTGCAACTGGTAACCTTCGTGGTCGAGGTGTTGCTTGAAATATCCCTGGTCATAGAACAAGCCGATCGCGACAAACGGAACGCCGAGATCGCTGGCCGTTTTCACGTGGTCGCCCGAAAGCACGCCCAGGCCGCCCGAATAAATCGGTACCGATTCATGAATGCCGAATTCGGCCGAAAAGTAGGCGACGGGCTTCGAACCCAACACCCCCGCGTGCGTCGTACCCCAGGTTTGGGTGCTCCCCAGGTATTCCTTGAGCAACCGGTAGGCGTGGTTGATACGGCTATAGAGCACCAACTCAGCGGCCCGCATGTCGAGCCGCTCGGGAGTGAATTCGCTCAACAGCGCGATCGGGTTATGATCGACCTGCCGCCAACGGATCGGGTCGAGATCCCGAAACAGGTTTACGACCTCCGGCTGCCAACTCCACCAGAGGTTATTGGCGAGCGCCAGGCACTTGTCGTAAGGTGTTGCCGTGCCAACACCTGCGTTCGGCGACCGCGACTGGGTTGTGGGGGGCGCAAGTTCGGCGTGACTCATCCAATCAATTCCTTCCGCGGAGGGTGCGGCGCAACAAACGCTCAATTATAGCGGATGGGTCCTTACCCAAATAGCCCGAATCAACGGTGTCCGGGATTCCGACACAAGCGGGGCGGCGCTGCATCCGCGCCGCCGCAGAGGGGGTTTGCGCTTCATCGACATCGCGGGTAAATCGGCCAAAACCTGTCTTCCCGTCTGAGGCGTTTTTTTGTTTTCTATGACGATTTCCGCGGGTTTTTGTCGCGTCGGCGTCCTGCCGGTCTGTTCGGCGGGGTGCTGTACTCCAAGCGGCCAGGTTTCGATATGCGCTTGTACCGCCATCCGCCTCCGCCGGGCTCGTCCCGGTGGGGCGACGACTGACGGGCTACTACGGTGTGGCCCCCAAACCCCTGCCCCACGATAACCTTCCGTCCGCCGGACGAAACGGGCCTACGATAAGGCCTGCTTGCAGCCTGTCAGTCATTGGGCGGGGTACCCACGTAGTGGGTCGGGAGGCAAGGTCGACGGGGGGCCGGATGTTTCATCCTTCAGCCTTCATCTTATCGTTCATCCTCGGATCGCTCCGCTCGCGCAAAACGCGCTCGATTTCCTGCTTCAATTCGGGAATGAAACGCTCTTTGGTTAACATGTTCCAAAGCAGATTGGAGCTCATCGACGCGATAAGTATCGGCTCCGACTCGCCATAGCGAATGCAGATGCCTCTGCGGTCGGACGTGCTGCCTTCCCCCTTTTGCGTACACGCCTGCTCGACGGGCTGTGCGGAGGGAGCGACGCATTCCTCCTGGCGTTCCGCGTCCGTGGTGGGATCGGAAAACTCGTTTTGAGCTTTCGCTGCTTCGCCCTTTGCCTCGGCGTGTCGGCGCCGATGAGCAAGACGTTGTCGCCGTCGAGCGCCGCGCGCCACCCCACGTTTCGTGTTTTCTATCGGAGATTTCGCGCTTTCCTGCGAGTCTTCAACCTCGTTTCCGGACGGTTCGGTCGGTCCCGGGGCACCCGCGAAGCGGGTCGGCTCCGCGCTTGCCCCCTCCTCCAATTCGCATTTCTCATTTTGCATTTCGCATTTTGCATTTGCCTCGGTCACCAGGTCCGGCACCTCCTCGCGCTCCCCGCTTTCTTCGCCTGTTTTCGTGTTTTCTATCGAAGATTGCGCGTTTTCTTCCGCCTCTTCCTCCGCTTCAGGCAGGTCGAAAAGGCTCCACACGAAATAGCTCCCCGCGCCTCCGCCGACTCGGCTGCAATCGGCGCCGGCGATTCCCTTGGCGCGATACACCACGTGCCAGGGAATGCCCGCCTCGTCCGCCGCCGCGCGCAGCTCCTTCGCCGTTTTGGGACCCAGCGCCAGCTCCTCGCGCAGCCAGCGCGCCGCGTCTTCCTGGTCGAGCCGCGCGGCCGTGGCCCAGCACACCGCCGCGCTCACGCGGCGCCGCCCCCAGACCACCCTGCCGCCGGGTGTCTCGAACGACAGCGCGTCGTCCATGTCGGCCAACGTGTTCTTGGCCGCCGCCAGATACCTGCGGCAAGGCCGGCGGCGATCGCGGACCACGGCGAACAGCATGGCCAACTCCGCGACCCCGCTCAACTTGTCGAGCCAGCGGCGCAGGTTGCCGGCGCCCGGCACCTCTGGCGCGCGGGCTGCTGCCACGATCGCCACGCCACGCCGCGCGGCCACCTCGCCCAGCTCGCGCAGCGTCTTCGAGGGGAAGCTGCGATTGCCCTCCGCCAGGTAGAGGTCCAGCGAGTCGATCACCACCAGCTTGACGTTGGGGGCGGACGCCAGGTACGAATCGAGATGGGCCAGGTCTTTGTAGGCCCGGAACGGGCGAACGCAGGGTGTTTCTTCGATGAACGTGACGTCGGGCACATCGCCCATGACGTGGAACTTTTTCGTATCGGCGCCGAGCGCCGCCAGCCGCGGCTTCACGATTTGCGCCAGGTCCTCGTGCATGATCAGCAACACTTCGGCCGCCTCGTGTGGGACGGCGAGCGGGGGGCGTAAGCCCCCCGGTGATTCCAAGTCCGGTCGGATTGCGCCACACTCGGATTGTGCCGGCGAATGGTCGCTTTCAGGAAACGACCTCCCGCGCGACACTCGGCTGGCGATCTCCTGGAGCAGAAGGCTGGCGCCGGCGCCGGGCTCGCCCGCCACGACGGTCAGCCGGCCCAGCGCCACTCGGCCCGGCCAGAACCACGAGATTGCGCGCTCCTCGACTTCGTCGAGTGGCCGTATCTGCGGAGCGCGCAGCGCCTTGGGTTCGGCGGTTGGTTCGTCCGGCTCGAATTCCTGTTTCGACTTATCCCAACGCAAACTGGGATCGCGTTCTTGTTCCTCGTCCAGGACCTCGTGGAACTCCGAAATCAGTTGGTCGACTTCCTCCTCGTAGCTGTCGTCGTGGTCTGTCATGGTATACCCCTGGGGTGAGTGGTGATTGTTGAGCTAATGGCGAAATCCCCATTGATCGGAAGTGGGGTCGAACGTGCTCCCCATAGGTAAGTATACAGGCGAATACATATTCTAGTCAACACCATCTGTAGAAAATATTTTAGTTACCACTAATAGTATGCCAGGCGAGCGACCGTAGGTTAGGCTTTCCAGCCTGACACTCCCATGCGCATGACCCGGCGTCGGCCCCCTGATTCATCGTCGCGGTTTAGCCGAGCCGACCCGCCAGGCGGGTGTCCCGGCGTAAGCCTCGCTGTTTGAAACGATGCGATCGGCTTGCCCGACGGAGTTTTCGCGTTAGTCACTAGTCCGAAAACGGTTTCACTCGCCCCCTCACGTCCGTGTCGCCCCCACGGGCTGCCTTTGGCCTTTGGGAGCGCGCGGAGGCGACACGTGCGAATGCAGGTAGATCGTGATCATCCTTCGCCCCGCCCGCTCCCCCGGCCCCTGATCCCCTCCTTTTCTTGGCTGGTCAAGGGGTGGTATTTGAGCAATTGACGGTCCCCGATATCCGTACCAGATCGGGTCGTTTTTCGCGATTTGCAAAGAACGCTGTTTCGTGGCGACGGTGGTTGCGA
>Ga0265331_10000482_pt1 | contig 38118 bp, 33 predicted proteins | sample 41923metaG_FD_202088 | JGI IMG/M metagenome (GOLD analysis project Ga0265331, IMG submission 202088) | Rhizosphere microbial communities from Carex aquatilis grown in University of Washington, Seatle, WA, United States - 4-19-23 metaG | ecosystem: Host-associated > Plants > Roots > Rhizosphere... | reverse complement strand
CGTTTCCGGCGTTGGCGAAGATGATGTCTAGACACCATAATCTTACGCCAAATCAATGCCTTATGCTACACCCGCCAGCAGCCTCATGAATAAGCCGGGCTAAAGGTGCGCGATCGTGGCATTCACGGCCCGGTGACTGAGGTGCTTTTGTTTCGGGGGCTCACCCCGTGAGCACCCGCATCGCCCCATCTGAATCCTGAATGCGTTCGCAGACCAGCCGCACGGCGAGTGCCGCAGGCAGGCATTCGGCAAATTTGAGCTGCTCGATACCTTTCGCTGTTGCGTCGTCCGCAGGCATTGCGTCGCCGATGTCGTCGGCGCGCAGCGGCACCGGCGGTGCGTCGAGATCGAGACCGAAATCGTCGAAGCGGATGACGCGGCTGTCCCGCGCCCGCAGGGCCGCCGCCAGCGCCGCATTGGCGCCGCCGCCGGCAAAGGTCCACCAGCGGATCTCGTTGTCGCCGCGGATGACCACCGACGGACGACCATCAAGGAAGGCGAATTCGGAGACCAGTTCGCTAAGGCGGTCCTCCGCCCGCTTCGACAGCCGCGCCGGAACCTGGCAATCGGTGACGCAGCGATGGATGGCCCGGCACAGATCGAAATGGAGCGAGCGCGAGGCGCCCAGCCATCGGCTTCGTCCCGACGCCTGTGCCGGTTCGACCCGGGCCTGACGACGTTGCCAGTCGATCGCCGTCACCTGCCAGTGGCGTCCTGCGAGCAACAGAATCGCCGGCCGATCGGGTTGCGACGACAACGAGACCGGATCCACCTGTCCCAGCTCCTGTCGTCCGTTCAAGACCGTCATCATCAACGGCGTGGTGAAGGCCGAGGTGAGTGCGAGGAAATTGCGACGCCCGAACAGGCGCTCGCCGGTGACCCCCATGCCCAGAACGCCGCCGTCGCTGGCCACGATGCCGGCAGACAACATGTGGCGCAGCACTGCTTCGATGTCGTTGCCGTCCAGCCCCGGGAAGGCGTCGGCCATCCGCCCGGGAACGTCGCCGATGGCAAAGCAGGATTCCTGGAGGATCAGCGCCATGATCTGCTGCGCGCAAAGATGAAACGGCGACGGCGGTGGACGGACCGGTTCGACATAGCCCTCGCCCCACAGCCGGATGATTCCGGCCGCGTTGAGGAACGCCTTGTCGGACGTGGCCAGAAGCAGGCAGTTGCGCCGACTCTCCGGACGGCGTCCGGTGCGGCCCATGCGCTGGAGCAGCGACGACACCGTCCCCGGCGCGTCGATCTGCACGACGCGGTCGAGATCGCCGACGTCGATGCCGAGTTCCAGGGTGCTGGTGGCGACGATGACGCAGTCCCGTTCGCTGGCGAACGCCTCCTCGGCTTGGCGACGGGAATCGGCCCCCAAAGAACTGTGCGAGACGAAGGTGCGGATGCCAAATTGGCGAAGCGACGACGCCAGCGTTTCGACCTTGGCGCGGCTGTCGCAGAAGACCAGACGCTTTTCGCCCCGATACAGACGGGACAGCACCACGGCGGCATTTTCCAGCGATCCCACATGGTCGAGGGTGACGTCGGCGTCGAGGGAAACGGTGGAGCGTCCGGCGACGTCGGCTGCCGCGCCGCCGGCCAGCCACGACGCCAATTCCTCCGGATTGCCGACCGTGGCCGACAGCCCAATGCGCTGGATCGGCTGTTCCGCCAGCCGGTCGAGTCGGGTCAGCAGCGCCCGCAGATGCCAGCCCCGGTCGTCGCCGGCGAAGGCGTGGAGTTCGTCGATGACCACGGCACGAACGCCGGAGAACAGGGCGCAGTGGTCGATCCGCCGCGAGATCAGCATCCCCTCGATGGATTCTGGCGTGATCATCAGGATGTCGGGAAGATCGCGGAGCACCTGCCGCTTGGCGCCCTGGGTGACGTCGCCATGCCACAGCGCCGCGCGTCGTCCGACCAGCCCGGCGTAGTGGGCCAGACGCGGCTCGAGGTTGTTGAGCAGAGCCCGGAGCGGACAGATGTAAAGCACCGAGAGCCCGCGCCAATCCTCGACCAGCATCCGCGACAGAATGGGGAATGCCGCAGCCTCCGTCTTGCCGCCGGCGGTCGGTGCCAGCAGCAGGACGTGGCGGCCGGACGTCACCAACTCGATCGCTTCCAACTGCGAAGGACGCAGTCCGCTCCAGCCCAGCGTGTTGACGATGTGGAACTGGAGGGCGGGATGAAGGATCTCGAACGGGGTCACAGGTCCAACTCGATGTCGTCGATGGAGAGGGACGCAGCGCCGGCGCGTTCCGCCGCGGTCATTTCCGTCTCGGCCAGCGTTGGAGCGTAATGGCGTCGGGGATCAAAGTCGGCGTGCTGGTCGACCCGGTCGAGGACGTCCGCCACCAGCTTCTTCAGGAACAAGCGCGGGGCAATGCCGACCTTGCCACCCAGACTGCCGGTCACCGCGCGCGCCAGGTCTGCGACATACGCCTCGTCGACGATGGTGCGCACCCGGTCGGCGTTGGCGGCCTGGCAGCAATAAATCTCACGCACCTTGCAGCCGACCGCCTGCAGAAGGTCGAGGTCGAATCCACCGAGACGGATCTGGGGAGCGCGCGGATTGTCGAAGCGGGGGTCGGTGGCGAAATCGACGTGCAGGCGCTGGGCCAGCGGCGGCAGGCGCTGCATTCCCTGCGGTCCGTCGAAGAATGCCGGTGTCCCCGTGACGACCAGATAGAGGCCGGGGAAACGACCGGCGTCCATTTCGTCGATCAACTGACGGAGCGCATTCAGTCCCTTCTCGCGGGTGTCGGCGCGCATCCGCTGCAGGGTCTCGACCTCGTCCAGAATCAGTACCAGACCGCCGTAGCCGGAGTCGCGCAGAATGGTGAGCAGACCGACGAGGAAATTGGCGGCGCCGAAGTGGTCGATCTCGCCCTTGATGCCGGCGGTCCGCTTGACCGACGCGGCGACGTTCGGCTGGCCGGCGAGCCACGCCAGCAGCCCGTCCGCGAGCGGCATTTCATCGCCCATCAGGGCATTGCGGTAGGCCCGGAGCACCGCCGAAAATGCCGGCGCGGACCGGGTCACCGTCACCAGACGCTGCTCCATCAGTTCGGAGGTGCGCTCGTGCAATTTCGCCGTCGCCGACGCCAGGTCCGGCTCGGCCGCCAGCGCGTCCTCCTCCAGGCGGTAGAACCAGCCGTCGATCACGCTCTTGAGCGCGCCCGACGGCATGTCCGCGGTCGCCAACCGCTCGATCAGGCGCCGGTAAACCGTCTCCAGGCGATGCAGCGGCGTCTCGGTCTCCGAGATCTGGACCTCGCTGGTGGCGAAGCCCTTGGCGCGCGCCCGCTCCTGGAACCATCGGCCGAAGAAGGTCTTGCCGGAACCATACTGTCCGCGCACCGCCTTGAACGCCGCCCGTCCCAACGACACCGCATCCAGTTCCTGATCCAGTGCCGCCGCGAAGCGGTCCATTCCGACCGCAAGCGCATCCAGTCCGGATGACGGCACCGTGCCCCGGCGCAGGGCGTCGACGATCTCCGAACGGCGGCGCGGGCTCAGCATCGGTTGGAAGCCTCGATCTCGAATTGGACGCCGAGCTGCTTGATGTCGAGTTCGACGACGTCCGCCGTCTCATCGACCGTGATGATCGGGGTCTGGTCGACGTTGATCACGCGGCGAACCGCCGCCAGCGCGCCGTTCAGCCGGATCACGGCGATGCCGAGGCGCTTCGCCAGCACATTGCGCGGCAGCCGGCCGCGCTCGGCGACCGCGGCCAGGATGGCGCGAACATCGTCTTCGCGCGGGGCGCCCTTGCCGGCCAGCTTGATCTGCGCGGCGTAGACTTCGGACGCGATCAAGGCGGACAGCCAGCCCGGTGCCGACACCGCGGCGCTGACGACAGGCGGCTGCGCGAGTTCTGCGAAGAGGATCGGTTGCACCGGCACCGGCTTGGTCGACCGGCGGCGCGATGGGGGACGAATCGCGACGGCCTCGGGTACCGGCGCGGTCAACGGTGGCGCCCACCAGTCCGGCGTGACCGGCGGTGCCAATTCCCACAAGGGCGGGGAATCGCCGGGCCAGAACACCGACAGCGGCACCAGGACCTCCTGCGGCGTCGCACCGCCGTGGTATCCGGCCTTCTTGGCTCCGTAGCGCAGGCCTTCGCTCCATGGCAAGACCACGGTCTGCGCGCCATCCGGGGTGAGTACACGGCCGCGCCCGAAAGCGATCTCGCCGTCCGCCACCTCTCCGCCGGGACGCCAGCGGTCACCGCCGCCCTTCCCCGCCTGACGCGTCCCGTCCTCCAGGACATGGCCATGATCGGCGGTCACCACCACCAGCCGTCCGGCGTTGCGCGCCTCGTGGAGGATGGGGCGCATCAGCTGCATGTGCTCCAGCGACCATTGCGGACGAGCCTGATCCGCGCCGGAGAGATGATCATCGACCGCGTTGTAGACGATGCCGATCACCCGGTTACGGACATCCGCCAACGCGAGCCGGACCTCGTTGGACAATGCAGCCGCATCGTTGAGATCGCCCTTGTGGAACAGGATCGGCGCCGGCCCGTTCCGGCAGGCGCGGAGCAGGGCCGCATGCTGAGCGAACCCTGTCCTCTCGGCCGCGGCGGCACCCTGGCACAGCCGGCCGCAGAACAGGCTGGTCCGTGCCACTTCGGTGACCGTCGGCAAGGTGGAAATGGCCGCGGACATCCCGCAGCCGTCAACCGCCAGCTCGTTCCAGCCGTCGTCGGCAAGCTGGCGGGAGATCTCCCGGAACACCGAAAAGCCCATGCCGTCGAGAACCAGCAGAAGGACCGGCGCCGCCGCTGCGGCCGGGGCGATCACCCGGTCGAGCACCGCCTCGATCGGCGTCAGGCCCGGCGTGGATCCGGCCTGACCGGTCCATGATTCGAGCTGGACCGCGAACGCACGATTTTCCCGCTCGCGCCGCTGGCGGACCTCGGAGGCGAGGCGCTGAAAGGCCGATGACACCAACGCCAAATCGTCGCCCCCCATCAGGGCCGATCGCGCCCAGTCGACGAAGCCGCCGTCCGACACGTAGCCCGCCGCCGCCTGCTCGAACGACGTCGCCGGCGCGGATGGGATCGCCAGCCAGCGCAGCAGACGCAACGCCATGCGCAGGCGGTCGGCGCGCGCCTTCTGGAACGCCACCTGCTCATGGGCCAGCGCAAGGCGGCCCGCAGCCTCGGCTGCGGCCAGACTCTCCGGACTGCCGCTTTGGTCGAACGCGCGCTCGATGGCTGCGGCAGCCGTGCCGAGGCGGGCGTCGAAGGCCGCCGGCAGAATGGCGCTGCGCCCGACATGGACGAAGGCGTGAATGTCGCGGAGGATCTCCTCGGCCCGCTGAAAGAGACCGCGGGCGTGCGGCGTCGGTCTCCTGACCTGGCGGATGGCGGCGTCCGCCCACTGGCGCCCCGCTGTCGCATCAATGCGGTTGCGGCCGATCAGTGGCTCCAGCCGGACAGCCGCCGTTGCCAGATCGGTGGTGCTCCAGCCTTCGCTGAACACCACGTCGCACACCAGGCCGAGGGCTACCGAATCGGCGCCGGTCCCGGCCATGATCGCGTCGACGACGAGGGACCCGGCTGGCCCGACGACGGCGCGGAGATGCCGGGCAATGCCGTCCCGCGCCTCGGCCGACAACTGGGCGAGGCGATAGAGCCCGTCGTCACTCAGGGTCCAGCCCAGCAGGAGATCGAGATCGGGTCTCGCGTCCTCGAGTCCGATGGCGATCGACAGCAACGTGCGCCAGACGGTATCGGCATCCAACACCCCGCCGGAAACCGGAGCGAACCCGTCCGGCGGTCGATGCTCAAGGAGAAAATCGGCCACCCACCCGTTCCCACGAAGGCGCGGATCGAGCTGGCGGGCCTGGAACGCCTCGCGCAACATCAGCCAGCTTTCGACAGCAAACAGTTTCCCCCGGGCAAAGCGAGCCAACACGTCGCTGCCGAGTTCCGCCTCGGACAGGCTGGTCAGGACAATGACGCCGTCCTCGCCGTCGTCTTCGCCGGCCAATACCTCACGCACTTCCAGCGACGAGCCGCACCAGCGCAAGCGGAAGGACCGGCCGTCCCGCTCGATGCGGGCGGGCCAGGCGGCGGGGACGGGCGAACGGATGGCGAGAAAGCGCGCCCCCGGCACGTGGCGCAACACGGCATCGATGTGATGAATGGACGGGGCGGTCGGGCTCACGGCTCGTCCTTGACCAGGGTCCACGCGATGGTGAGGCGGCTGTCGGGCTCCTGATCGAGCCGCTTGCCGATTTCCCCGAGAGTCCGGTGCGCATCCGCCGGAGCAAGTCTGGTGAGGCTGTTGCGCTCGATCACCCGCTCCTTCGGCGAAGCGAGCGGTTCCGGGGGCGGTGCGAGCGAGCGGGCAAGCAGATCCACCGCCCGGCGGTTCTCCGCCTCGGTCACCGCGCGGAGACCCTTGACGTGCTCGTCGACACCCAATGCCTCCTTGATCCGCCCGAGAATGGCGCTCGCTTCGCCGACCCTGGCATCGGTGAGTCCACGCAGGGCGTCGAAGACCATCCACGACGTTTCCGTCCGCAACAGGCTGTCGATGTCGCGCGCCCGCGCCATGGTGTCGCGCATGGCGGTGTCGGATGTCTGCAACGTGGCCGCGGCCAGCACGCCGATCACCGCGTCGTCGGCCGCCGTCTCCAGGGCTGCCAGCAGAGACTGCGACGCCTTCACGGTCACCGCCCGGTCCGCCTTGGCCGGAGCCTCGGGGTGGAACACCGCCAGGCGACCCTTCAGGCTTTCGGCAAGCGCGTCCACCGCGGCGCGTCCCTGGCGCGCCCGGTCCTTCACTTGCTGGACGAGGTTCGCGACATTGGTGGCATTGAGCACGTTCGGCATGGTGAGACCGAACAGGCGGGCCGCCCGTTCCCGCGCCTCCTCCCATTGGGGCTCGGCGGGCAGCGCCTGTTCGCGCAGCTCGGCCTCTGCCGAAAGATCGCCCAACGGCGGCGACACCAGGATCCCGCGCAGGAAGAAAGTGCGATTGGTCAGGCCGGCATAGGTGAGGATGATCAGGTCCTGGGCCTCGACCGGCAGCCCCATCGGCTGGGGCTGGTCGATCCAGCGGCGCAGACGCCCGACGGTGATCGTCCCTCCGCCATCCGCCGCGTGGCAACGATTGAAGTGCTCCCGCCACGGGCCGTCGAGGACCAGATGGGTCTGGCCCATCGTCCCCAGTTTGAGCGGCCCGGCGATGGCCAGCAGCAGCTGGCGGATCTGGCGGTCGACGACGTGGCCGCGATGGCCGGGTTCGGTCAGCGCCTTCTCGACCTCGGCCTGGACCTTCTTCAGTTGGAGCGTGCGGACCTCGGTCTCGAAGCGCGGCGCCGCCGGGAATTGATACGAGAACAGCTGGTCGAGCAGGTGTTCCAGCGCCGCCTTGATGTCGCTTCCGACCGGCAGCACCGGCAGAAAGGTTTCCTCCAACGACTGGACGTGCTGCGCCGGCTCGATCGGCGCTGGGCCGATGGCGTCCCTGGGCTCGTTCTCGATGCCGTAGACCGCATGCAGGCAGGCGCGCAGCCGCTGGTGCAGCTGGCTGCGGTGGTTCTGCAACAGCGAGCGGGCCTGTTCGCGGTCGATCGGCGACAGATGGAGGGCGGCGCTGGCGAAGCGCTGGTCGCCCTTCAGCAGCTCCTCGATGATGATCAGCCGCCCCAGCTCATCCTGGGCCTTCTGGCTGAGAAACGACGGCAGCCAGACAAGGCTTTTGCCCGACTTTCCGCGCTCGCGGAATCCGGCCAGCTTGGCATTGTCGTCGGCGGCGGAGCGCTGCGGATCCTCGTCGAAGGGATAGTCGAAGATCACCGTCCACTGGTCCTGGTCGCCCTCCAGCCGGTCGTCGCCAAGCTCGCGGACGTTCTCGTAGGCGATCCGCACCTCCCGCCGGGTGCCGCGCCAGGTGAACGAGAAGCTGGTGAACAGGCCGCTGGTGGTCTCGATCCCCAATTCGCCGAACAGCATGTCGCGGATCTTGCGGCGCCGGTTCCCCGGATTGTCGAAATCGCGGCCGTTGGCGATGATGGGATCGGTGTCGATTCCGGTGATCTGGATGCCCAGCGAGGGATTGTCGCCCTCGCCGATCTTGATCTCGCCGACCTCGGCCGCCCAGGTCTTCAGCTTCATCAGGACGGCGCGGCCCTCGCTGCCCGGGATCGGGGAGCGCACCGTGCCGTGGTTGAGTGCCGCCAGCCGGCCCGGATTGAGGCCCTTGAGCGATTCCACCTCGGACACCAGGCCCGACAGCAGCAGCGTCTTGAGCAGCCGGCCATCGTTGATAAGGGCGCGGGCGCGCTCGACCGGCGCGGTGCCGGCCTTGACCGCGTCCCAGGTCACCTGGTGCTGGCGCTCCAACAGCGGCTGCAGCTTCTGCCGCCACAGCTTCTTGGCATTGTCGAAATGGATGCGCATGGCGTCGCTGAACGGCTCGTCGCCGGCGGCGATGACGTCGAAAAGATCGCCGACCGGGATCAACTGGCCCAGTTCCAGGTCGTCGCGCCGGTCGACCAGCAACTGCATCATCAGCCGCAGCGCCGTGCGCTCACGCTGCAGCACCGAGGACACCGCCACCAGCGTCTGCACCAGCGCCGGGCTGAACGGATAGACCAGCCGGAACATCTCGCGTTCGCCGGTGGCCGTCAGCAGCGTTTCCACCACATCCTGGCGGGCCTTCAGCGTCTGCTCGCAGGCTTGGTCGAGGGTGGCGCGGGCGTCGTCGGAGACCGGCCGCAGGATGCGCTTGCTGGCGATCAGCGGCAGGTTGCGGTCTTCCAGGGTGATGCGGTGGAAGCGCGCCTCCCAGTGGCGCAGCACGTCGTTGAACTGGAGCTGCAGCGAGCCGGCCAGGGTGTCGCCGACCAGCTCGCGCAGATCGCGCTGGCGGGCGACGAAGCTGACCAGCGGCACCGGCCGATCCGCATGGGTGGCCTCGACCAGCTTGGCCAGCTTCGACCCCTCGTTGGCGACGAAGCCGGGGTCGGAGGCACGGGTGGCCAGCCACAGGATCAACTCGTCGAGGAAGAGGACGATGGCGTCGTAACCCAGCGCCTGCGCATGCTGGCTCATGATCGCCAGGCCGTCGTCGAGCGGCACGAAATCGTGGGCGATGGTGGCGTAGGATTGGAAGAACTGGCGGATGAGATCGCTGATCAGGCGCTGGCGCTCGCGCCCGTCCGGGGCTTCGAGCATGGCCAGGGCGAAGCTGTCGCCGTCCCAGCCACCGCTGCCGCCGGCGATCCTGCCCCAGCCGGATCCGCCTTTGGCCGCCGTCCCCTCGTTCAATTGCTCGAAGAAAGTGATGTCGCCCAGCCTGGCCCGCATGTTCTGGGCGTCGACGAACAGCGATTCGGCGACGAAGAAGCCGGGAACCGGCGCGTCCGGGTGGAGGGCGCGCACATGTTCGGCATACTGGCCGAGGATCGCCGTATCGAGGCTGGTGGCGCCGATCATGTGATAAGGCACCATCAGGAAGCGGCGGCCCTCGGTCCACGCGTTGTGGCGGGCGACCACATCCGCCAGTTCGGGGATCGACCGTGCCGCCAGGTTGCCGGACAGAAGTAGGTCGAGAACCGCCATGAAGTGGCTCTTGCCGGAACCGAAGCTGCCGTGCAGGTAACACGCCTTGCTCTTGCGGCTGTCGATCGCCGAACGGATGAACGTCAGCGCCTCGTCGAAACAGGTCTTCAACTGCGGCGTGACGACATAGTCCCGCACCGTCTCGCCCGGCTGGCGCAGTCCGGCCGAAAGCTGGAGCACAAAATCGCCCGAATGGACCTGCTCGGGAATGGCGATGAGGTCGCGGATGAGCGTCACGGCGGGAGCCCCCAGGAAAGCAAGTGCCAGTTGTGCCACGCCGACACGATCGTGACAAGGTTGGCGGCTGCCCGATCCCGCCAATTTCACCACCATCAAGCACATGCCCCTCAATCACCTCCGAAGGGCGCCCGACGAGGATTCCCTGCGCCCGCGGCGAAAGGTCGCCGCTTGGGATGACGACTTCTTCGCAACCATCCTCACCGCATGGTTCCTTCACCAGATTCCCCTGGTACGCGAGGCCGGCCAGCGGATCCAGCCGCATGAGACACTTGGCGTAGCCTTCACTCCGGCCAGGGAATTTGGCGCAGGCCGATATCGTCCCCATCGCGCTCGACGAGAACGGCCAGGTTGGTCAGATCGATGCATTGCCGGTCGACAACGTGAATGACCAGCTTGAAGGCAAGCTGCTGTTCGGTGAGCCCGTTGGCGGCCACCAGCAGGACTAGGCCGGCATGGACCGGCGCCCGGGCCTTGTAGCGGGCCATGAATTCGCGCCAGTTGTTGGTCACCAGGGTTCAGTTCTCGTCGATGATGCGACGCATGAGGATCGGGTCACCCTTGGTGCGCAGGCCGATGTCGTTGACGTGCTGGCATTCGAACCCGGCGGCATGGGCGACGGCCGGCAACTCGATCGACAGGTTCTCGTCGATGAGGAATCGAGGCCGGGACAATCAGAGTGCCTTCAAGTCGTCGATCGACATCCTGACCACGACTTTGCCGGTGTCGGGCAACGGCGGGCGGCCCCGGCGCGGATGCGCCTTGGCGAAGAAGCGCGCCGCCTCGACCTGTTCGGCGGTGATCGTTGGGTAGTGCCGAAGGATTTCTTCCGTCGACGTCCCCTGCTCGGCGATCTCCGCGATGGTGTGGACGGTGACGCGGGTGCCACGCAGCACCGGCTCCCCGCGCTGGACCTTGGGGTCGATCTCGATCTCGGCCATGAGGTGCCGGTACCGCACCAGCGCGTCGGTGACCTGCCGCAGCTGCGGATCCAGATCGACCAGAACGGCGCTGCCAGCAGGGATGCAGCCCAGAGCCGCGTGGCTTTGGAGCAGCTTGGCGTAGACCTGCTTCCGCATCGACACCACCGGCAATTCGCGCCGCAGCGTGAACTCGGCGGCCACCATCTTCAGGCCGATGGATGTCAGGGCGCGCCCGTGCAGCCGCCGCTTCACCACCGCGGCCGGGAACAGGCGCTTGTCGATGACGCCGTCGACGGCGCGCTTGGTGATCATGCCGGCGGGCGAGGTGCCCGCCATGCCGAGAATCACCGCCGCTTCCGTCGTGGTGAAGACGTCATTGTCGAGGACCGGGGCCATGCGCGCGCACCCTAAAAAGCATCACCTGTTGCGGTGAATATATTTCGTCCCGATGCCGATGGCAAGCCCGACCCCGTACGGCCGGAACCCGACAGGGTCGTCAGATCTCCATCGTCGCCGGCAGGAACTCCTCCGCCCCCGGCTCATCGCAGACGTAGCCGCGCTGGGCGCAGACCACCGGGATGCCGGCGACGTCCAGACGCAGCGTTCCCGCATGGGTGTGGCCGAAGATCCACGCCACCGGTCGCCAAGCGGCGATTTCGGCCGTCAGGTCGGAGGAGAAGGCCGGCGCCAGCTCGCCGCCGCGGTATTGCGGCGGGTTGCCGTCCATGTGCGGCGCGTGGTGGGTGACGATCAGGATCTTTGCTGCCTCGCCTTCGGCTGCTCGGATCCGCCCGACCTCGGAGGCCAGCCACTGGCGGCTGGCGTCGTGGAGTTCGCGGGCATGCGCCGGCATGAACCGCCGCCCGCGCAGGGTGATGCGGGAGTGATCGGCCAGGATGGTGGCCGCCTTGGCCATCGATTCCTGCGGCGTGCCCAGGATCTGGTAGTCCGTCCACAGGCAGCAGCCGAGAACGTGCAGGCGGTCGCCGGCCATGTCGAGGACGACGGCGTCGTTCTCCAGGAACAGCACCCGCCCCTGCGTCGCCGCCGCCGCGGCGCGCATCTCGGGGATCATCAGGTCGAGATCGCGGCCCCGGTATCCCTCGTGATTGCCCATGACGATAATTGTCCGGCAGCCGAGGAACAGCGCCACCCGGTCGGCGTAGTCGATGGCGCGCGGGCCGATGTCGATGTCGCCGGCCAGCACCATCAGATCGACCGCGCCCCGCAGGTGATCGAGGATCGGCCCCAGGTCGGGATGGCCCTGAATCGATCGGCGCTGCTGCTGCAAGGCAACCCAGCGGGCGGTTGGCCGCGCCGGAGGGCCGGGCGATTCGAATTCGCAGTGGACATCGGACATGAAGCCGACGCGGATCACAGCCCCGGATCCTCGGGGGTCAATACCGCCTTCGCCTTACGTCCGCGCCGTCCCTTCGGCGTGGCAGTCGGCTCCCAGCGGACGATGTCGTCGACCGTCATCCCCAGAGAGCGGGCTTCCTCGGCGAGGAAGACGTCGAACCAGGCGCCTGGGGCCTGGCCGAAATCGGCGTGGTAATCGGGATGCCACTGCTTGATCCACGGCAGCAGCTCGGTGATGCCGGCAAGCAGGGAGACAAGACGCGGCGCCTCCCAGCCGTCGACGTCCTTGCGGGCGTGGTAGGTGGCTGCCAGGGCTCGGGCCTGCTGGAGATGATCGAAGCCGGCCCAGGTGACCACCAGACTGCCGTCGGCGGCGCGCTCGGCGCCGGGATAGACGACGAAGCGCTCCTTGGGCACGTCGAGGCCGCCGCGCAGGCGCCAGCAGTCGCCCGGCAGGAAGTCCTCGCGCTTGTACTTGGGCGGCACCGGAATGGCGCCGACGGCCTCGCCGGCATCCTCGCGCCGCTGCAGGGTCCACACGTCCTCCCATTGGGCGCGCTTGCGCCGGCCGGACTCGGAGTAGCGCAGCGCGGAGAGGAACGGCACCGATTCCTTCGCCACCAGCCGCGCCACCAACGGGCCGAGATCGGGGTGGTCCTGCCCCTCGTAGAGGGCGGCAGCGCGCAGGAAGTCGGCGTCACCACGGGCGATGTCGGCCAATTGGTTGACCGACTTCAGCGCCGGGTCGCCCTGCCAATACCGCCCGTCCTCCAACCGGTCGAGCAGCCAACGCTCCACCGCCGCGCGTTCGCGCTCGGCCCAGCCGGTGGCGAAGCCCTTGTCGCTCCACTGCCAGCGGCGCTTGTACTCGGGCTTCTCGACCAGGCCGATGTAGCGGTGGGACTCGATCAGGGCGATGCGGCGCTCGACCACGGCGCGGTAGGCGGCCGGCCAATGGCCGGGGATCTCGGTGACGGGCGTCGAGCCGTGGCGGGTGAACCAGGCGGTTTCCAGCTCGCCCTCGGCCATGCGCCGCGCCATGACGATCTCGAAGGCGCGCTCGCCGAGGTCGATTTCGGGCGCCTCCAGGCCGAATTCCAGCCCTTCGGCCTCGGTGCCGTTGATCACGCGGTAGAGCTTGTAGCAGCGCCAATCCAACTCCTCCTGCAAGGCGATCATGCGGCAGCGGATCGACAGGGCGCGGTCACGGGCGGCGTCAAGCTCGGCGAGGGTGGGGACGCCGGCGGCCAGCAACGCGGACGGCAGGCTTGAAGAGTTCTGCTGGGCCAGCGAGTCGAGTTCGCGGGCGAGGTCGAGAGGATGGGGCTCGGCGAGCGGGAAGTCGAGGAGGGCCGTGCCCGCCACCTCGATGAAGCGCTCCCACGCCTCCGCCTTGAAGCCCTCCGAGATTCCTTGCCCCCCTTTATCGTGCATAACTTGCTTCATCCAGAAGCACGCAAGCGCCCCGTTAAGAATACCGGACACTCCAAAGTAGTCACTTTCCGTTGCTCCCGGTTCAAGTTTGATTATAGGAGCGCTTCTGTTGAAGATCTTCCCCCCGCCATCCACTACGAAATGATTGTGCGTTGACACAAATGCAAACACTATTGAAAGTGGCGTCCGAAATTTTGAAGCTGATAGACGTCCATACTCATACCATCTGAGGCCGTCTCCGACCTTTGTATTTCCATTAAACATCTTACTATTTGATAAGTTAGTTCTATATGGCCACAGGAATAGCGACGCCTTGCCATCAAGCGTGGTGCGAATCATATGATTGGCGTCATAAGGGAATATCGCTTTGTCTGATAGATGGGCCGTCCAGTCTCGTAACTGCTCGCCCAGAACCATCGACCGAATATCTGCAGAGGATACACCCATTCGAGCGAAGAATTCACTAGGTTGGATGTAGGCTTCATCCTCAAGGGTAAACGATGTGATTCCGACGCTATCTGCGATACTATCCAGTTTTTTCGCTGCTTCTACTTCGATCCGTTCCTTTAGTTCCCCTGCTCCACCACCACCCATGCTCCAGGGATGTGTAGCAACCGATGCGCGAGGAAGATCCTCCACGCTAACGAACTCCCCTTGGGTTCCGGGCGGCAGGTCGACATGGGTGAGGATCTCCGTCCACACCAGTCCCTGAGCTGGCTTCTCGGGCTCAGCAGGTTCCCCGGTGATCCCCATAACGGCGCGTACCAAGCTTTCCACTGGTCGACGATTCCGGCCGAACAGGATCACCGTCGGCGTACCGTGACCGGGAATATAAGCGCCTGAGGTGTCAACGACGTGGGTGAGGTCGCGATGGGGGAAGAAGACCTCGATCAGCTTGGTTCCGAATTCCCGTTTCATGAAGCTGTTGGCGGTGATCAGGCCGACGAAACCGGCCGCGGCAATCTCGGTTCGGGGCAGGGCCAGATTGAAGAACCTCTGGGTAAACGGCACGCCCAGGGAATACTTCATGTGGCAAGTGCTGTAGCGCTGCCGGTATGCACCGTTCAGCGCCTTGTCTTTGACCGTGATATAGGGCGGGTTTCCCACCACCGCGTGGTACTGGCGCCCGAGGATGCGGTCGAGATCGTCGCGGTCCTCGCTATGGTAGACGTGGGTGACGCCATCGTCGCCGCCGAAGGAGAGCTGGACGCCTTCCACCTCGGCGAACCGCTTGCCGTGCAGCAGCGAGTCGCCGGCCGCCAGCTCGAAGTGGAAGTCGGGAGCGTCGGCCAGTTTGCCGATGCCGCACACCTTCAGCGCCGCCACCAGCAGGCGGAAGCGGGCGATGGCGACGGCGAAGGGGTTGATGTCGACTCCGGCCACCGCATCCAGGGCCTGTTGCGCCATGTCGCGGATGCTGCGGCCGGGCACGGTCTTGACCCACAGCGCCACCAGCCGGTGGAAGGCCCCCAGCAGGAAGTGGCCGGAGCCGCAGGTGGGGTCGATCAGGCGGACATTGCGGAAGCCGAATTCCTGGATGGCCGGAGTGAGCGTACGGTCGAGGATGAACTCCTCGACGAATTCGGGGGTCTGCAGCAGGGCGTAGCGCTTGCGCGCGGCCTCCGACAGGTCCTGGTAGATGTCGCCGAGGAAGCGGGTGGACAGCGCCGGATCGGAGAAGTCGTGGACCAGCCGACCGGAATCGGGATCGGTCTTGCGCCAGAAGCGCATCAGCAGGATGCCGGCATCGCCCGACACCGGAATCTCCCACGCCGGATTGTGGCGGCGGTCGAACAGGCCGGCGGCGCCGTGCAGCGATCCCGCCTCCTCGAAGCAGGCGAGCAGGTAGTCGCGGTCGGAATCGTGCGGACGCCCGCGGAAGAACCCCTCGTGCCGATCGCGCGCCAGGGTCATGCGCTGATCATCCGGCCCGGCCAGCCACGGACGATCGACCAGGCCGTTGTCCTCGATGAAGCGCAGGAACACGCATCCCAGCACCCAATGCACCGCGGACTGGGTGATCTCCTCCTCGCACCACGATTCGTAGGTCGCCGCCGTCCGCCCGGCATCCCGCGCCGCCGCCCATTCGTCCCGAAGCCGCCGATCAGCCTCGGACCCGGGCAGTCCGTCGCGGATGTCGCCCTCGAGATCGCGCACCAGGCGCTTCAGGTCCTTCAGCAGGGCAGCGGGATCGATCATAGGGGCCTCGGCTGGCGAACCGTTGCGGTCCCCGGTTGTGGCACGGCCGATGGTCTGCGGCAAGGATGGGGATTCGGTGGCGGTGTTGCTGAGGTGGGAGCCGGTGGCGACCAGCTGCAATGGCCGTGATCGGCTGGCTCATGGCAGCCGCCGAGTGCGAGTCCCTCATGGGAGGCGCGGTTGCGAATGGCCGGGAATGACACATGGGGGCGTTCGAAGAAAATTTTTGGGGTAGGTGAACGCCTCTTCCCGTTTATGCTTGGGAAAGAGGGGGGGTATAAATTTCAGGAAGCGATGTCCGATTAGGCGCATGGGGATGAAGCAGTGTATAATGAGTTTAAGCGCGTCATCGACCTAGCAGACAAGCGTGTTCGGAAGAAAAACTATTCGTGCCTGTTCCCTGGATGCAATAAGAAGGCGATTCGCAGTCACGCTATTCCGAAGTCGTCTCTAATAGACGCCCTCGCAGAAAACGGCATGCTGTACACATTGAATCAGTCATTATTTGCAGGTCTCCGGCGGAACCATCAGTCCGATCCCATGGAAATTGTGGAAGTTGGCGTAAATGAGGCCAGCGTATTCAAAGGATTCTGTCCAACACACGATACGAGCCTTTTTGCCCCGGCAGAGACGACGGATGAACGAAAGAAAAGCGGATTGGCGAGATCGCTACATCTCAGAGCTATTTCTCTGGAATATTGTAGAAAACGGCAAGTTGTGGATCAACTTAAAATAATAATAGAGATGTCGACGTCTGTAGATGTGCTGCACTTATATAGAGACGCCATCAGATCTTATGAGGCATCAGCTGCTAACATTAGTGCGTATCTATATAAGTATTTACTCCATGGTTCTGATTGTAATCATTGGCCCATCGATTATTTTCTTATCCCGTTTTCTAAGAATATTAACGTTTCATGCTGCGGGGTATTCAATCACCTAAAATTGAGACATTTACCGATAATCGCGTATAATGTTGTATCTTACGCGAGTGACACGATGCTTGCGTTAACAACGCTAGGCGACAGCCATGCGACGATGAATTCGTTTCTTGCTGACTATAGAAGTAATAATGGCGTTGAGAGATTGGTTAATGACATAGTTTTCCGCAAGGGAGAGGAGCCTCTTATTTCAGCGCGATTATGGAGGTCTCTAAGCGACAGCGAGAAGCTTGATATCCGGTTGTCTCTCGTGCATCCATCGTATAGATCTTTAGAGATGGCGCCGCGTATTGTCAAGCTGGTGCCGACCGATTTTCTGACAGACATGACACCCACAGTGGTGACGCGACTAGGCCATTTGGAAGGAATAGTCGCATTCCCCACCGGACTACCAAATGCATAAAGGTCGGTCAGCCAGAAAGGGGGCGCCCGCGAGCAAATTGCTTCTCCTCTATTCGTGCCCATCCCGCGCATTGCGGATGCACGCTTCCGGAACCGTTTGGCCATCCCGATGCTACCGTTGTGGCCGGAATGCTGTATCGATCACATGGCTTTGTAGGATTGACCCTTCGGTGGTGCCACGGCATTCCCGGCCGGCGTGGCAAGATCGGGGGCCTTGACCATTCAGCCGCCGAAGCCCTACATATTCTCTGTAATTTATGGAGGATCGCATGCAGCGCTTCACCTCGCAGGATCTCCAGCGCCACGTCGGCCGGGTGCAGGAGGCGGCGCTCAAGGGGCCGGTGGCGATCAGCCACCACGGGCACGACCGGCTGGTGGTCATGGCGGCCGACGAATACGAGCGCCTCAAGCGTCGCGACAAGCTGGCGATCGCCATCCACGAGATGCCGGAGGAATTCATCGCCGCCCTCCAGCAGCCGGTTGACGATCCGGAATTGGCCGCCCTCGACCACCTGCTCGACGGCTGATCGATGCCCATCCCCGAGGCCCGGCCGGGCCTGGTGTTCCGCTACGAATACGTCTGGAAGCGCCAGTCCCGGGCCGGCCGCGAAACAGCCGAGAAGGAGCGCCCGGCCTGCATCGTCGTGGCCCTCAACCGCGAAGGGGGCGATACCCGAGTTCTCGTCGTTCCCATCACCCATTCGCCGCCGCGCCAGGGCGAACCGGCCATCGAGCTTCCGCCCACGGTGAAGACCCATCTCGGCCTCGACGACAGCCGGTCGTGGGTCATCCTGTCCGAAGCCAACGTCGACGTCTGGCCGTCCCCCGACATGCGCCCCATTCCAGGCCATCCGGGCCGCTTCGACTACGGCCTGCTACCGCTCAAGCTGCTGAACCACATCCGGGAGACGGTCCTGGCCGCGGTCGCCGCCAAGCGATTGGGCGTGGTCGAGCGCGAGAAGGCGACGGACCTTTGAGGCGCGACGATGTCCCGTCTACGCAGCCCGCCCCGCCCGGTGCGCATTGTTGATCCACGCCTCCGGCACCATCGCCCATTCCGACGGCATCACCGCCACCGGAACACCGTCGATGGCGGGGGCGCCGGGGGTGGCCATGGGTAGGACAGCCACTAGGCCGGGGGGACCCTGCGGCGTGCCGCAGTCGGCGCGCAATTGGTCGAGGCGACCGATCAGGCCGTATCGGCCGATCAGTCCGGCATCGGTCAGCAGCACCGGGCCGGCGGCCTGGCGGATCCGCCGTTCGACCTCGTCCCAGGCCATCGCGGCCAGAGTCTTCAGGTTGCCCCAATCGGGGCCGCGCGGGCCGGCGGAATCGGTCTCGCGCACCGTCAGCCATTCGACCTCGTTGGCGGCGGCGGCTTCCTTCATCATCCGCAGCATCAGGGCGTCGACGCCGATCCGGGTCAATGGCAGGCGGCGCGCCAGCTCGGACGCCACCGCCGACGCATGGCGCGGCAGCATGGTGACGGCGAGGAAGCGGCGGCCGTCCACGGCCCGGCCGACGCGATCCTCGAAGGTCCGGGCGTCGAGCACCTCGGGACTGTCCGCCACCGCCGGCCCCACCGTACGCAGGCGTTGCAGGGTCGGATCGGTGCCCGAGGGCGCGAAGTCGCTGGTGACGCCGTAATAGCCGGCGCCGTCGCGGCCGTCGTCACGCCAGACCAGTTCGGCCCCAGCCGCCCGCAGCAGCGCGTCGAGCTGCGGCCGGAGCGGTAACGGCGCCGCCTCGGGATAGCGGCTGCCGACCCGTTCGGCGATCTGCTCGGGCGTCAGCATGCCGGGCGCCATCAGCGCATTGAGCGACAGGCGGATCGCGGCTTCCGCGTCCATGCCACGCGGATAGACCTCATGGCGGGTCGACAGCGCTGCCCTGGCGGAGACCGCTACCGCCAGCCGCAGCAGCCGCTGCGCCGACAGCGGCGCCAGCGGATCGGGCGGGGCGATCGCCTGCAGCCGATCGCGCACCCGCTGCGGCGACGGCAGTTGGGCTTGGGCCGCCAGTTCGTCGGCCGCCTGGCCCAGTTCGATCGCATAGGCGCCCGCCGCTGCGTCCGCCGCCACCAGCGGCACGGTGGGCGTGGACAGCCAGCGGAATCGGGGTTCCGCCATCGCCTCCTCGGCCTCCACCGCGGCGCGGAGGATGGCGCCCGCCAGGCGCATCCGTTCGCCATCGTCGTCCCGCAGCGAACCGCGCAGCAGCAGCAGGTTGCGGGCGGCCTCGGCCGCGGTCATGACCCGGCCGTCCCGTTCGAGCAGGACGGCGAGGTCGGCGCGAACCCCGGTCAGCGCCGGCTTCTCGTGCCAGCGCTGGCGCGCCTTGGACAGCGCCTCGGTCACCGCCATGCGCGACAACCCCGACTGTCCCGCCACCGCCCCCAGCGTCGGCCACGGTTCTGCCGCCTCTTCGAGGCCGAGATAGGCGGCCAAGGCGCCGTCTTCGGCTGCGTCATCGCACGCCGGACGGCGCGGCAGCAGCATCTCGGCGAGGCGGTCGATGCTGGCGGGGCCGCGAATGGTGGCGGTCTCGTCGCCAGAATTGGTTCCGCCGGGGACCAGCTCCGGCCGCAGCAGGGCGAGCTGCTTCGCCTTGACGCGGATTTCCTTGCGGACGCGGTCGCCGACACCGGCGAGATAGCGGAACTTGATTCTGGGCACCGCCAGGAGCTGGCGGACGGTTTCGACCCCCATGCGCGACAGGATGTCCAGCGCCTCGACGCCGTAGCCGAGGTCCGCGACCGGCGTCTGGGCGGTGGCGCGGCGCATGATGGCGTCAATGGTGTCGGCGCCGCCGGTCGGCGCCTTGGCCTCGTCGAACACCTGGCGCCAGGCGCGGAGCATCTCCTCGGCGTTGTCGAAGCGCTCGCGCGGATCGCGGCGCAGCGCCCGGGCGAAGAAGGCGGCCAGGCCGTCACGGACCTGGGGATCGAGACGCTCGGCCTCCAATGTCGCCTCGCAATCGAGGACGGCGGGCTCGCTGTGGCCGTCGCCCCAGACGGGGATGTTGGCGGTCATCATCTCGTAGAGGGTGACGGCGACGGCGAAACGTTCGGCCTGGAGATCCCAGCGTGGCGGACGGCGCAGCGACAGGAAAGGATCCAGATAGGGCCGGGTGCCGGCCTGGATGTTGTCGACCGAACTGGCGGACAGCGAGAAGTCGAACAGCACCAGATGGAGGCGGCGGCCCAGGGTGACGCCGATGTTGTCGGGCTTGATGTCGCGGTGGGCGATGCCCTTTTCGTCGAGGTAGTCGATGGCGGCGATCAGATCCTCACCCCAGACGCGGGCGAGATCGAGCGAAGGCCGCTCGCCGCGGCGCATGCGGCTGGCCAGGGTCTCGTCGCCGGCGCACTCCATCAGCAGGGCGGTCCGTCCCGCTACCGTCACCGTTTCGCGATAGCGGACGATGTTCTGGTGGGTGAGCCGTTTCAGCACCTCGCCCTCGGCGGCGATGCGGTCGTTGTGGTCGGAATCGACCGCCACCTTGATCACCAGCTCTTCGTCGCCGCCGTCCCGTTTGACCAGCAGCGCGTCGGCGGAGCTGCCGCGGCCCAATTTGCGGACGACCACGAAGCCGCCATCCAGTTTCTCGCCGGGCTTGGCTGCGGACGGATCGACGGCCTCGCCTTCGCCGCCGACGGCAGATTCGCGTTCAACCTCGGCCAGCCGGTCGAGGAACACCTGCATGGACTCGATGCGACGGCTGACGTCCGGATGGGTGGCAGAGCGGATCAGCTCGCCCAGCGCCGGCGAGGCCCCGTCCATGGCGTCCGATATCAACAGGCCCTGTCCGCGCCGCAGCTTCTCGACCAGTTCCACCACCGTCGCCGCCGGCGGCTGATTGCAGAACAGGTGATAGGCGATGGCGCCCACCGAAAACACGTCCGCCAGCGTCGATGGTCCGTTCCCGTGCAGGGCCTCCGGCGCCAGATAGACCCGGGCCGGATCATCCACGTAGTCGAGGAGATGGGCGGTGCCCATGTTCTGCTGCAGGGTGCCGCCGGTCGAACCGGCCTCGCGCTCGGCCGTCTGCCAGTTCATCACCTGCAGGCGGGGGACGCTTTCGCCGGGGTCGCGCACCAGCACGTTCTGTGGCGCCAGGCTGCGGTGGCACAACCGCTTGCCATGGGCGTAGCGGATGATCTCGGCCAATTGACGGACCAGCGCCAGGCGCTGGTCCTGGCCGAGGCTGTCGACGACGGCGCGCTCGCGCAGCACGAAATCCAGACGGATGGCCCTGGGGTCGTATTCGAAGATCAGCGCGGGACCGCGGTCGGTGTCCTTGAAGTCCGCCGCCCGCATGATGCCGGGGTGGTTGATGCCCTCGAGGATCTGGAATTCCCGCGCGACGGCACGGCGGATGTCCTCGGACGAACCGGTCGCCGGCGGCGGGAAGATGCGGATCCGCCGGCGCACCCCGCCGGCGGCGGCATGACTGCCCTCGAAGTCCTGGTAGTCGTCGCCCTCGTCGATCAGGCGACCAAGATCGTAGTCGCCGATCCGGCGGTGGCCGAGCGCCTGCCTGACCCCTGCTTCTTCCATCGCCCGCCTGACCACCGGCGCCAGGACCGCGTCCACGTAGGGCGCGACCGTCCGTGCCGGGCCGGCCTCACCGGACAACGCCGCCACGATGCCAGGGTCGCGGCCGCCGCGGGCGAACACGCCGACCGCCACCTCGGGCGGAAGACGGATTTCGATCTCGCTGGCCGACAGGAAGATGAGGGCGGTGACGAACGGCACCCGAGCCCGTGAGCGCTGGAAGGCCGTCTGGCGCTGCAGCAGGCTCTTCAGCCGCTTCGATTTGCGGTTGGCGAGCAGGTAGGGATTGTCGTAGCTGCGGCGGCGGCCCTCTTGCGTCCATGTCCAGCTATGGGCATCGCCCTCGACGCGGCCGGGGCGGCTCTTGATCTCGACCAGGAACAGCCCGCGTGGCGACAGCACCAGCGCATCGACCTCGTTGACGCGCCCCTGATCGTCGATGAACTCGAAATTCGACCAGACGTGCCAGGGGTCGACATCGGGCAATTGCTCGCGCAGGAACGCGAGCGCCTCGCGTTCCCACTCGAATTCGGACTCGGAAATCGCCGACCACCGTCGTGCCGACATGCCCATGGCGCATCCGTCCCCTGCTGCCGGATGCGCCACAGGCTAAAGCATCGGAGGATCACGGTCCAGACGATGACCCATTACGTCAGCCGTATCAGCCCGGCGACGGAAATGTCCTCGTCCACGTCAGGCCAATGGATTCCTTCCCCGCGCCCGATCAGGCGCCAGTGCCCGCGCTGCTCCGGGGTGGCATCCCGCAAGCGGGGAAACTGTCCCAGCGGCACCGCCAGTTCGCGGCCATCCGTGAGAATCACGCGCAGGAAAGCGTCGTCGGCCTGGACATCAACGGCGACCGGGTCGAGTTCAATGCCCAACGTTGTTGCCTTCCGGCCAAAAATCCGGATGCATCATTTGATCGAACGACCACGCGCATTCGGCGGGAAACGTGCTCGAATCGAGCCCGGTTTCTCGCGCAGCCTCGATGACGGCATCGCCATAGGAATCGGCGATGGTCTCAGCAAGCGTGGCACATAGACTCGGATTTTGCCGAAGGTGGCGTTCGACCTTCCTGCGCTGTTCCAAGACGCTGTAGCGCCAGCTGTTCCCCCGAAAGGCCGGCTGAAACTGCCATTTCAGCAAGTGGAGCAAAAGAACGGTCAGGCGGCTTTCCAACTCGCGCTGTTCGCTGCGCCCCATGCTTTCGATCTCCTCCGCGATGTTTTCGAGATCGGCAGCCGATAGCTTGCCCGCACGAATCAACGCAGCCTGTTCGTTCGCCCAGGCAAAGAAGTCTCGTTCGTATAGTCCGGACTTCGGCATCCGTTCGCCCTCCAATTTCGACCGCCAGCCTGTCGAGGGGCGGCCGATCCGTCGCTATCCCAGCTTCCGCGACACCTCGGACACCCGGGCGTTGACGTAGCGCAACAGCACCTGCGCGGTTCGGTGTCCACTCTGCTCGGCAAGTTCGCCGATGGTCAACCCCTTCTCGGCCATCCGGCTCAGCCCCTCATGGCGGAGATCATGGAAATGCAGCCCCTTGACGCCGGCAACCTTCCGGGCCGTCCGCCAGCGGTAATCGACCTGGTTGCCATCCAGCCGCAGCAAGCGCCGCTCGCCGTCGCCATTCCGCAAGGTGGCGACAAGCGTGTCGACGATCGCGGCGGCCCTGGTGGTGACCCCCGGTTGCGCCGGATTCACTACGACTGGCTGGCGGCCGGCGAGGTGGCCCAGGCCACGGTGCGGCGCCTGGCGATTCCCACCGCCAGGGCGTCCAGCGCATCGTGCGGTCCGCGGCCGGGCCGGAACCCGTACGAGAACCCGAGGAAGTCTTCCTCGTAGATGGCGTTTAACACCATGACGGTGGCGCCCTGGACGATCTTGTCTTCCAGGGCGGCAATTGCCAGCGGCCGCCGCGATCCGTCCGCCTTCGGGATGTACGTCCGGCGGGACGGAAGCGGCCGATACGCCCCTCGATGGACCCGGCCATGCAGATCGTCGAGCCGGGGCTCCAGATCCGCCTCGTAGTCCTCCCATGTCACCCCATCCACCCCGGCGGCGGCTTTGCGCTTGAGCGCGTAGAACGCCAGCCGGAGTGAATCGACATTGACGTGGTGGAGAAGCGCGGTGAGCGGCCGCGTCCAGTTCTCACCAAAGCGTCGCACGGGCAGACCGAGGGGGAGGTAGCTACGAAGGGGCGGGTCGGATGGCCGAGAAGGGGTTGACCATCGGCGAACTGGCCGCGCAGAGTGGACGGCGCAGGTTTTGCTGCGCCGTCAATGCTCGGGTATCCGAGGTGTCGAGGAAAGTGGGGTGATGCCGACCATTTTGCGCGAGGACGGTTCTTGGAGGCCTGGGATGCGCACGTTGACCCTGGAATCTGATCCTTTGGCAGTCGACGTATTGTTTTCGGCCGATTCCTTGCGGGTCGTGCTGGAGGATGGCCGGGAATTGTCGGTTCCTCTGGCTTGGTTCCCCCGTCTCCTGCACGGCACGCCGGAACAGCGCCGGCAGTGGGAATTGATCGGACACGGCGAAGGCGTCCACTGGCCGGAGCTGGACGAGGATATATCCGTCGAGGGCATTCTGGCCGGCCGAGGCGATCGGACCGGACCCAGCCGCACAGCCGCCCGACCGCGGAGGGCTGCGACATGAAGACCGTCCGTGACGTACTGCCGGCCGATCAGGCGGCGCAGATGCTCGCCTACAAGGCGGAACTGGAGCGGGAACTGCCGGGCCGGATCGCCAGGATCATGCTGTTCGGCAGCCGTGCCCGCGGCAATGCCCAGCCCGACAGCGACTTCGATGTCGCCGTCTTCGTCCGCGATCTCGGTGATCGTCGGGCCGTCCGCGCCACCTTGTCGGACGCCGCGTACGACTGGGTCCTGCGCGGGGTGCATATCCGCCCGGTCGCCCTGCCAGCGTCCGAGATGGACGCCGAGCCGCGCTCGGAATTGGCGGAGAACATCGTCCACGACGGCGTGCTGGTCCAATGACCAAGATCACCAATGCGGCGGACTCCTGGGAGAAGGCGCGGCGCAAGCTGACCGAGGCCGAGCGGATCGACCCCGCCGCGGCACCCGGCGCTGTGGTCCATTCCGCCTACTACGCCCCATGCACCATGCCGCCCGTGCCGTCCTGTGGCAGGCGACGGGCAAGGCCGCGGTCCGCCACGGCCAGGTGGTCCAGGATTTCGGCTTGCTGGCGGTCAACAGGGACGACGCGGACCTGAAGCAGGCCGGCCGCGCCCTCAACAAGATGTTGGACGCGCGCCAACTGTGGGACTACGAGGCCGACGATCCCAGCGAAACGGAAGCGCGGGACGCGGTGGCGGACGCTCGGAAGTTCTTGTCGACATGTGCCGTCAAGTTCCAGCTTTCCTTCCCATTGGCAGGAGGGCCCCATGAACGCATTCATGCGAGAGTTCACGGCTGCTGCGCACCAGGCGCCCAGGCTCTACTTCGAGCCGTTGGTCGCGGTGATACGGATGCTCATGGCAATGCGGTCTCCTTGGACTTCGAGTCGCGAGGCTGCGGATGGACCCCGGCGGAGTCAATCTAAATTCTAGTGGGCAGCAGTGTAAGCCACTAATTGTCCATTAATAAAATGTATTATATCGGGCAATTAGTTGCTCAACTCGGGCCGCGGCGCTCGGGCAAGGTGGCGCCACCGCCAACCCGAGGGTCCTTGCCATGTCCGAGTTCGCCGCCACGACCCGTCATCTCGACGTCGACATCCTGGTGGTCGGCGGCGGCACCGCCGGGCCACTGGCCGCCATCAAGGCCAAGGAGAAGAACCCCGCCCTGAAGGTGCTGCTGCTCGACAAGGCCAACGTCAAGCGCGCCGGCGCCATCACCGAGGGCATGGACAGCGTCAACAACGCCATCATCCCCGGCTACGCCACCCCCGCCCGAGACCATAGCCCGCATCGAACGCATCCTGCACATCACCGAGCGCCCCACCCGCGGCCGCTTCCATGCCGGGCGCCACACCGATTACCGCCGCGACCTGGTGGAGATGCACATCTCCGAGATCGGCCTGTGCGGCGGCCACGCCGCCTCGGGCGTGTGGGTGGACGAGAACGCCCGCACCACCGTGCCCGGCCTCTATGCCGCCGGCGACCTCTGCAACGTCGCCCACAATTACATGCTGGGGGCCATGGTCTATGGCCAGATCGCCGGCCGCGACGCGGTGGATTTCGTCGCCGGCCATGACGCGGCCCCCCTTGATGCCGGCCAGGTCGAGGTCGAACGCGACCGCATCCTGGCGCCCACCCGGCGCCAAGGCGGCCTGGCGCCGACCCAGGTGGAATACAAGCTGCGCCGCATGGTCAACGACTACCTGCAGCCGCCCAAGGTCGGCCGCAAGATGGAGATCGGCCTGGCCCGCTTCGCCGAGATCCGCGAGGACTTGGCCGACGTCAGCGCCGCCAACCCCCATGAGATGATGCGGGCGATGGAGGTGCACGCCATCCTCGATTGCGCCGAACTGGCGGCCCGGGCCTCGCTGTTCCGCACCGAAAGCCGCTGGGGCCTGTCCCATTACCGCACCGACTTCCCCGAGCGCGACGACCGCGACTGGTTCGCCTTCGTCGAGGTGAAAAAGGGCGCCGACGGCCGGCCCGACGTCTTCACGCGCCCGGTCGACCCCTACATCGTCCCCGTCGACGACGAGCGCGACGCCTACGACCACCTGCGCATCGACGCGCCGGTGGCGGTGTGAGGAGGTGGAGCGCAATAAGCGCTCCATCTCCGCCAAGCCCGAGCGGCGCCTGAGCCTGGGTTTCCGCGGACGCGGAAACCCGAGGACCGTGGCGATGGCCTTGACCATAACCGACGCCTGCATCAACTGCGACGAGTGCGAGCCGGAATGCCCGAACGGCGCCATCTTCACCGGTCCACGGCACTGCGACATCGATCCCGCCCGCTGCACCCAGTGCGTCGGCCATTACGACACCCCGCAATGCGACGAAGTCTGCCCGGTGGACTGCATCATCGTGCATCCCGACTTCCCGGAGACGCCGGAGCAACTGCTGGACAAATACCACCGGCTGAGCGGCTAGGATTGCCCGGCATCGTCGGGATCGGCGATGACGACGCGATTACGTCCCTCCCGCTTGGCGCCGTAGAGGGTCTGGTCGGCCAAGACGGCGTCACCGGCGAGATCGGTGTCGGGCAGCAGCGCCGCGGACGTGCGCCCGCCCGGGCAACCACGCGCCGGACAAGGATTGCGCGACACATCGGCCATCCGTCCCGTTCTTTCCTTCAGGGGGTCGCGGCAGCCGTCCCCGCCGGCTCGTCCATGCGGCGGGCGACCAGCTCCATGGTGCCGGCGATGTCGGGATATGCCGCATTCAGACGCCAGGCGAGGGTGCGAGCCTCGGCGGAATCAATGGATCGGCCATTGTATTCGGCCTCGAGGATGGCGGCCAGTCTGCGGATGTCGTCATGTCGGTGTCTCATTGCCTGCCTCCAACGTTTCATTCTATCAGTCTAGTAGGATTTATATTTTGGCCGTGGTCAAGGCAAAATTGGCGCTCGACGCTACGTCGCCACCCATTGCCACAGCACCACGCCCGCCCGGTGCAGCCAGTTGGCCTCGTCGCCGGCGATCAGCTTGACGGTGATCGCCAGCGACCCCGCAACCAGGCATGGCCGCACCACCGCCGCGCCCCTGGCGATCACCAGATGCGAGCCCAGGCGGGCGCCGGCGAACTGGCCGACGGCCATGACCAGTCCGGCAAGCCAGACGATCTTGCCGCCGAGCAGGAAGACCAGCAGCGACGCCAGGTTGCTGGTGAAGTTCAGCACCTTGGTTTCGGCCGTCGCCGTCAGCATGTCGAGGCCGACGAAGGCCACCAGCACCAGCATCAGGAACGAGCCGGTACCGGGGCCGAAGAAGCCGTCGTAGAAGCCCAGCAGCGGCGCCAATGTCAGCGCGAACCCCGCCGGAGACAGGATCCGCCGCCGCGGGGGGCCGCCGATGCCGGGGGCGGCGAGGAAATATCCGGCCACCGCGATCAGCAGCAGCGGCAGCACGCCCCCCAGGAACGCGGGGTCCAGCCTCTGGACGGCGACGGCGCCGGCGCCGGCGCCGACGAACACGGTGGCGATCACCGGCGCCATGTCGCGCGGGTCGACATGGCCGGCGCGGACGAAGTTGATGCTCGCCGACAAGGTGCCGAAGCAGCCCTGCAACTTGTTGGTGGCCAGCATCGCCGCCGGGGTCAAGCCGGCGGCCAGCAGCGCAGGCACGCACAACAAGCCCCCACCGCCGGCGATCGAATCGACGAATCCGGCCGCCATCGCGACCGCGAACAGACCGGCCAGGGTGAGGGCCGGCAGATCGCCCCAGAGGCCCACGGCCAAGGTCATCGGCTTATCATCTCCGTCTTTCGTTCGAACCGCGGCCCGAGACCGCGATCCGCACATCCTCCGCGACGGGCCTCCCGGGTCAAGGCGGTTTTCCCGGCGTTGACGGCTTTCTTGACGCGCGGGAAACAGTCGCCGGGTGGTGACGGGCGGCCTATGAGATCTACACGAGGGGACAACCGCGATGACATGACGTGCCAATCACAGTTTCCCAACATTTCCGATGCGCGATAGGGGAAAGTGACGACCACCGGGAATGGGCGCCGGCACCATACCGGGCTTTCGATGCCAATCACTCGGCGACGGCCATGGCACCGTTCTTCCCGAACTGGCCGCGCACACCGACGAGGCCAGCGGCACCCTGAAGGCGTTCTGGCTGCCGAACAGTCAGACGGATCATCATGCGCGGTACTTTTGGCTGTCGCGCATCAGTATGGCTTGAATTTGCCTCCCGCCTGCCAAATACCCTGCTTCAGGCCCTGCTGATCCACGTGTACATCCCCCCAGTGGCCATCAAGTTGGCATACGGCGACGGCACGCAGGTGCGAATTGCGACATGCGAATTGCGACATGGTTGCCACATCTGCAAAAATCTGGCATCAAGCCGCTTAACTTTACCCCTTGACGGGGGGAGAGCTACGGTCCCAAGTCGCATCAGATCAGTGCGAGGATTAGCGTACAGAGCAGATTTGTTGCGCTGACCGGCTAGGGCGCAAACTACCCGAACGGGGCCTCCGATAATTTCCACGCGTTGATAGGCGTATTGGCAGGGGATAATGATAACACGCGAGGGCTCCATCGCAGGCAAGTTAAAATATGCTTTGTCAATCGGTGCGGTTGTAGCGCTAGGCGTTGTTTTGGGTCTTATCGGTGCTGAGGTATATGCTCGCATAATGGAGTCTGGAGATCAGCCATGGCTTGAGCCATGGGCATTCTGGCTTACACAGCCCCCTCCATATCGTGATGCGCCCTATTTTTCTCGAGAATTCCTGTCAGAGTCGCATGATTCCTTTAAGCCTCCAATGGTATATCTTGATAGCCACCTAGCTACAGCTCAAGATTTCCGTGGAAGGTGGGTTAATGTCATTGACCATAACCGCGTTACGGTAGGGCAGCCGAAAAAATTTAAGAATAGAATAATAATGGTGGGGAGCTCGACTCTTTTCAGCGTTCATGTACCTGACGAATTTACTATAGCTAGTCAGCTTCAAAAACTGCTAAATTTCAGGTATCCAGAAACATATGCCGTCATAAATTTGTCCGTTCCGTCGATTAATTCAAACCAAGTATACATGCTGGTTCGATCAATACAAAAAATCGATGACGGTGACATTATAATAACATACAGTGGTCCAGATATATATGACGGATTGGTTCGGGGAAATATGATTGGAAGCCACTTTGGTGCTAAAAATACGGCAGATACGATACCGGTTATTGCTCGCCGTATTTATATCGAGCATTTGCTGCCGCTGGCCCCATGGCTGGCTTCCGTCAGGAGATTGCAACGTTGGAACTATACTCGTCTCCCTGCGCATATTGAGGAACCCGCGACCGCCAATGCGCTGGCAGACTTGGCGAGCCGGTTGTATGCTTGGAACATTTTGAAATCGGCCTATCACGTACATTCTTTAGGGGGGGTATTTTTCTACTTTGCATCCCCGTCAATTTTCGATCTCAAACAGCAAAGCGCCTACAAAAAATATCTTATTACGAATCCTCTACTTACGCCGCCGGGGACCGTCGAGGCCTACAGCATCGGATCATCTTATTTCGGCCGCACTATAGATGTTACAAAGGGTCTCGGCATAAAATATATTGATGATTTTTCTAACTTTGCAGGCGAATTTGCCAACAAAGAGATTTTTCTTGATGCTTTTCACGTAAACCACGATGGAAATATTTTCATGGCGCACGCCATCTTTGACCGGTTGGTCGCCGAGGAATTCGGCAGCCACCAGTCGCATGTCGATATGTCCCAAGCCGTGAAGCGCCTTGGAGCCCTTCCTGCGCCACCGATCATTCCGGCGGCTTCTGCCGGCGATTACACGCTGTATTCAAGCGGCCCCCAGGTGATCGCGGTCCCGCGAGTCTTGGGGCACGTTTGGTGGAAAGATCTGCCGCTAGAGCGGCTGCCAGGAGTTGTGGCTGGGAATAGTGTCGATGAGGTCGTAAGCCGCTTGACAAAAAAGCCTCAGTAACCTTGCCGCGCGACCAAATTCAGTGTGCGCCGGAACCGCTTTTGTCGCGCACCAGCGGGAAGACGGCGTCGGCGATGATCGCATGTCCGAGGGCGTTGGGATGGGGATCGCCAGGCATGGCCCAAAGTTCGTTTGCAGGTACTTTTTGAAAGAACGGCAAGGTGTCGATATAGGAAAAATTCAGATATCGCGCCATCCCTGCGAAATATTCATTAACGAAATTAAGGCGGTAATCGACAAGGTTATGAATATCCGGAACCATTGCAATGGTAACGTTGACGTTGTTGGCAACCGCATAACGCGCCAGTTTCTCAAATTCATCCCTCATAATCTTCACGTTTTCCGACCCTGTGGTATATACAACGCGATAATGGTCCTCAACGGTCCGGTCAGTAAAGGGTCCCAGCAGGCGGTTGGCGGCGATCCAGAATATCACTGCCAGTTCACTGTTGCGCAGCAGCCAATTGCCTCCTCCCTGCTCCAAAGCCTCACCGTCGCGGGGAAACGTGAGGACGAGGATGTCGGTGGGGTGAAGAATGGCAAGGCGGATCAGGAAACGCTCGATATAGCGTTGGGCGTTGTAGTTGCCGATGCCGGCATTCAGCACCTCGGCCTTGATCGAGGCCTCGTCGAATTTCTTCTGCAACAGGGATGACACGGTTTGATCCTCGGCGACCCCCCAGCCGAGCGTCAACGATCCGCCGAGCACCATGATCCGCCGCGTGCCCGGCGCCGGTGTCTCGCTCACCGGTCCACCCCGCAATCCCCAGGCATTCGTCCGTATGAGCGTCGACTGGAGGATGGCCTCGCGATTGGGCAGGTGCTCGTGCCCGAGCAGCGCATTGTCGCTGGGGGTCTTCAATTCGCGGGCGTAGCGCCACATCTCGATGTCGTAATTGCGCATCGACGCGTTCTTCAGGCGCAGCGCCCCTTCCGCGGCCGCCAGCGATAGCGCCAGGATGCCGAGGCTGGCTGCGGCCCGGACGATCCTGTTCACGGCGACACCGTCCCATCGACGTCGCGGAAAGTGCACTTCGCCGTTCCGCCCGCCGCCAGCACGCCATCGACTTCGGCGGCCAAGTCGAGTACCGCCGTACGCACGGCCGGAACGAGACGGCGCAATCTCACCCGATAGACGACAGTGCTACCGCGCGGCACCGGCCGACGGAAATCAAGCTCGATGGACTGGATGACGGTCCTGGGTCCGGGGAGGAACTTGCCGAGCAGCCTCGAAAAGGGCGCAGCCACCAGGAGTCCATGGACGATCCTGTCGGGAAACCCCATGCGATGCGCCGCAGCTAGTTCGACATGGACCGCCGCATCGTCGCCGGTGAGGCGGATGAAGCATTCTACGCATGCGTCGTCAAAAACGACTTCGTGGGTGGCCTCCATGCCCTCGCTGAGGTCGTCGATCGTCGGTTCATTAGCTGCCATCGGCCTCATCCAAGGTTATGACGTATCCGGGCACGGACAACATGGCGGCAGAGTAATGCCGGCACGCTCCTTCCACCATGGTTTCGGCAAAACCCAGCCGCGGAAGCAGTTCCCAGGTGGGCTGGTTCTTTGCCAAGCGTTCGTTCACGGCGACGACGCGGATGATTCCTCGCATATCGGCCCAGCGGCGAAAATGCTCGGCCATGGCCAACTCGACCTGTCGGTTGAGCATGCGGCACGACAGGAGAAAGGTGTCGATCTCGACGGCTTCGCCACTGGCGACCCCGATTAATACACCAACGATGCCGGCATCGCCGAAGCGGTCGCCGACAGCGAAACAGTAGGCGTAATTGGAGCCGTCCGCGACCAGTCTTGCCAGGTGGGCGGGGCCGTGGCGGCGGTTGGTCAGGTTGAACTGGTTGGTCTTGTGGATGAGCGCGCCGACCCTGGGCAAGGTGTCAGGGTCGATCGCCGACGGCCGGACATGGATGTCGAGGTCGCGAAGATAGTCGTCCAGCGTCTTGCCCTCCGCCGACTGACGGCGCGCGTCGTCGCTGCGGTACGCGGCGGCCCTGGCCCGGTCCTCCGTCACCACGGCGGGGATCCAGAACAGGCGGCTGTCCACCAATGCCGCAACACGGTCTTCCGGGTCTTCGGCGAGATCGGGAACGATGAGTTCGGGCAGGAAATGCCGCGCCTCAGCCCGCTCATGCGGTGAATCGTCGAGAAAGCACAGCGCGGACAACGGCAGGGCCAACCGCTCGGCGACCAGGCCGATGGCTTTGTACTTGTGGTCCCATGACGCTTCGAAGCTGACGATGTCCTCGCGTTTCAGGATCATCTCGGGGCGGTGAAGGAACGGCGCCAAGGCGTCTTCGGGGTTGTTTTTCGACACCACGGAAACACAGACACCACGATCAGAGAGGTCTTTGAGGAACCGTTGCAGATGGAGATAGGGACGGCCGAGACCGTGGGCGTCGAGCACGACCTCGCCGACGCCGACTTCCCCCACGATCCCGCCCCACAGCGTGTTGTCCAGGTCGACGACGATCGCCCTGACCCGCGGCACCACGGCCCGCGCGACCGCAGCCGCCAGTTCCAGGCCCAGGAAGGTCATGGCGCGCGGGTGGCACGGCGCCTTGGCGGTCGACCAATACTGCGGGGCATGCCACGCTTGGTCGCCCAATCGCCGCTGCGCGAAGGCGGGATCGACGACGATGGCGCTCTGCGGCATCACGGCCAACAGGCTCCGGGTTACCTCCAGGCGCCAAGCGACCATAGGGGAAAAGGGATCCGCCTCGTCGGCCATTGCCTCGGGCAACACCAGGAACAGTCTCTGCCCGCGCGCCATCACCGCCTGCATGGCCGCGGCGATGGTGTCGAATGGCGCTGACCGGCGCTCGCAGCCGCCGACCGCCAGACCGAGCGCCGACAGCCAGACGATCCACACGTCGGCGTCGAGCGTTCCCGCCAACGCTTCGCCGATCCAGCCGTCGAAGGGCGTGTTGACGACCTCGGCGTCGAACCCTTCGGCAACAAGCCCGAGCTTCAGGCCGGGCATCAGGAATTCGGTGGTGCAGTTGCCGCCGAGGGCGACACGCAGGGCCGGCGCCCCATCGGCCGCCTCTAGATCGGCGAGTGCCGCCGTCGCCCGGGTGTAGTTCGGCTTGGCGCGAAGCTGTGCGACTAGGTCGGCGATCGGCCCGTTGCCGGCGGACCCAGCGGATTCAAGCCGGCCAGTCAATGCCGACGCCTTTGGCATTGAGGGCGACCACCAAGTCTCCGACGTTGCGCATGCTGGAAACTTCACGGCTGCTCAAGCGGACCGCGAAAGCCTCTTCGACGGCAATGATCAGGTTGATGTGGTTGAAGGAATCCCACGTATCGACGTCGCGAGCCGAGAGCTGGGGTGTAATCTTCAGATCCGCCTTCCCGAAGGTTTGCCGAAATACGGTCTGAAGCTCTTCGAAGGCTGACATGGTTCCTCACGTGACGATAAAGGCCACCGCTTCCGGCACCGGGACTCCCCTGGCGCGGGGCGGGTAGGCTGATGCCAAGAGGCACTGTTCCACGGTGAAGCCTGCCGCGTCCAACTGTTTTCCCACGTCGTCGGGATGGCCGTAGAAATAGATGTGATCGGCGTTGGGTGCATTGAGGGCGGCGGTAATGAATGCCTTCCCGCCCGGCTTCAGCAACTGCCTCAATGCCCGCAGGAATGCGCCGGGGTCCTCAAGGTGCTCAAGGACCTCTACAGACACCAGCCAAGACACCTGTCGGTCGGCGGGGCGATCGCGGAGGATGTCGCGCAGTTCCAGTTCCGCGCGGCCGTCAACGCCGAAGGCCCGCCATTGCCTTCTGGTGAACTCGGCCGATGCAGGACTGATGTCAAAGCCGATACAGCGGGAAGAAGGAATTGAGTCAAGCACGATCCGAGAATAATAACCGGTTCCGGTGCCGCACTCGGCAAACGACACATCCTTTGAGAATTTCATCTCTGCCAAGAACGCAGATTCAAAAAACAGTCGTTGCCGGTAATGGTGCGGCCACAAAAAATGAGACAGCAAGATGCCGGGAAGATAAATATCATTCATGTAGTCAGCGTTGTGATAAACTTCTGCAGAGGCCTCGTCATACGTCTTGCTCTCGTAAACCCCTGTCGTCTCAAAGCGGCGATGTAGGCGTAGGGCGTCCATTGCGAATTCCGAGTAGCCGCGCACCGCGTGTGCCAACTGCTCAGGGGGAAAAAGCCTCGTGAGGGTCTCCTCGAAGCGCTCCTGCCACCCGATTCCGAACGTGGCCGCCACCCTGCGAAAAGCGGGGAGGAAAAACGCACAGTCCCGGTCGAACAGATTTTCGACATCCTTTACACGGGGATAGCATTCTTGAATGTGCATCTATCGTTGCTTGGCCAAGTTGCAGGGAGGTTCAGAAATCGAAGTAGATGAAACGGCTGGATATACTAGGAGTATTCGCAGGCGCCACAGCATCAACCTGTATGGTCTTATAGCCAAAGAGTGTGACGAATGCAATCACCACGGCGCAAAACGCCAGATTGGAACGGCGCAGCCGCCGTACCTGCGCAGCCAAGGGCCGATCGGTGATAAAATAATCCAATCCCTGGATGGCGAATACCGCCAGGCCCGCCAGAACGATGAAGCCCCCCATCGCGATGCTCCGGGTGCCGGCGGCATGCCCGGCCATCGCTCGCGCCATATCAACCATTGCATCAACGCTGGGAGAGCGGAAGATAACAAACGATGTCAGCAGGATCGCTTGGAACAGAAGCACGTGCGCAATGCGGGCCGGTCCACGCGGCTCCCTAGGAAACGGAAGTCCCCGCCACACCATAAGCAGGACGCCCTGAAAAAGGCCGAACAGCACGAAGCGCCAAGCAACACCATGCCACAATCCAACTGCGGTGAGCACGAACACGGCGGCTAGGCACAGCCCTAAGGTCCGCCGCCTCCGGTCGCGGAAACTCCGGCCGATCCACAGTGCCAGGGGCTGGTAAAAGTAATGGCGATACCATGTTGTCAGTGAAATGTGCCAGCGCTGCCAGAAATCGAGCGGTGATGCTGCTAGATAGGGGGCGCGGAAGTTGATCGGCAGCCGGAACCCAAGCATCCGTGCGACGCCCCGCCCCATGTCGGTGTAGCCGCTGAAGTCGGCATAGACTTGAAGATAAAAGCCGGCAGTAGCCAGCCAGACCGCCCCCGTCGCGTACGCGGCCGGATTCGACCACACGTCGTCGATGGCGGCGCCGATCGGATCGGCGATTAGGACCTTCTTCACGTATCCGACCAGAAACAGGTGCAGGCCGATTCCCAGATTGCGCCACGAAAAGCGCTTGGCGTCCTCGAATTGAGGGACCAGGACGCGAGACTTGCATATCGGTCCAGCAATGAGGTGTGGAAAAAACAGCACGAAATTGGCGAAGCGCCCGATCGGGACCGGGCGCCCGACGTGATTCAACTCGATCAGCCCGCCGATGATTTGGAATGTGTAGAAACTCAGGCCCAGTGGAACCAACCAATGTGACTGGCCGCCCCATGGCAATTCGAATCGCCAAAGCGCCGGTGACGCCGCCATCAACTTAAAGAACATCAAATTCAACACTAAAATGGCGATCGCAGCGACAATGGCTCGCGAGCGTCCCCCGACGCCAAGCCGCAACGCCAGATACCCCACACTGATGACCAATACAGCTACTATGAGATTTTCCGTACCCGTGAAGGACAGAAAAAGGCAACTCGCAAGAAAAATTATGGCCAATTGTGCAAAAACATTCCGCGTTGAATAGAATAAAGGGATCAGGAAAAACAACAACACTATGAACTCGAAAGACGAATAAACCATGTGGCCCCGCCGCCGGTGCGATGATCTGGCAAGTTTAGAAATCTGCGTACAAGAACGGCGCTACCGCTGAATATTCCGACACCACCACAACTGCCGCAAAAGTAAGGAGCGCTATTATTATAGGTATTAGGAAGAATTTCCTCCGCTGGATTATGAAACTTATTATCTCAGTTGGGGCGCTCATCAGTGCCTCTCGCTCGACTCTCTTAATGGCAATGCAAGTATTCAATTTCATATGTTCCTTAACATCGGTCACGGCGCCTTGTCAACCGAGAAGTTGCTCTCGCGCCGACGCGGGAGGGCGCATTCCAACGCTGGAAACTGAGGACCCGTCACGGACTGAGCTTGCAAAGGCAATATGGTGATGAGGCCGGGGGCAAGCGCGTCGTCGCAGCCCTGATGCGCGATAGGGGAAAGTGACGACCACCGGGAATGGGCGCCGGCACCATACCGGGCTTTCGATGCCAATCACTCGGCGACGGCCATGGCACCGTTCTTCCCGAACTGGCCGCGCACACCGACGAGGCCAGCGGCACCCTGAAGGCGTTCTGGCTGCTGAACAGTCAGACGGATCATAATGCGCGGTACTTTTGGTTGTCGACCATCAGAAACCCCGAGAGTTGTCATGAACGGCAGCTCGTCTCGATAACAATGATTCCGGGAATGATCGTCCCCTCTGCGGCAGGCTCGTTGCCGTCATGATCCCGGCCGGGCATCACTTGGCCAGCCGGGCGCGGACGTGCCGGACCATCAAGTCGTCGGGCGCCGTGTCCGGAATTCCCTCGTTGTGCAGAACCTCGGGATGCACGATGGTGATCGGCGTATCTTCGTAATAGGATCGATTGAAGAATCCAATCAGCGTAGCGCACGCTCGCAATCTCGAATGTGGCCGCACGCGCTGCCATGCCCCAATGTTTGGCGCAGTCCACCTGCCTTGTGGGGGAGCATGACGACCGGCAAAGCGACCAAGAAGAAGACCAAGCCCCCATCTCCGGCGGCGACGTTCCCCATTGTCGGCATGGGCGCTTCCGCCGGTGGGCTGGAGGCCTTCGAGCAGTTCTTCCGCGCTGTTCCCGCCGACAGCGGTTCGGCCTTCGTGCTGGTGCCGCACCTCGATCCCAGTCACGCCAGCATCCTCACCGACATCCTGCAGCGGTGTACGACCATGCCGGTGCTGGAGGCACAGGATCAGATGGCGGTGGCGCCCGATACCGTCTACGTCATTCCGCCCAACCGCGACATGGCCGTCTTCCACGGCACCTTGCAGCTTTCCGTACCCGAGGTGCCGCGCGGCCAGCGCATGCCCATCGACGCGTTCCTGCGTTCCCTGGCCGAGGATCAGGGCGAGCGCGCCGTCGGCATCATCCTGTCGGGCACCGGAACCGACGGGACCTTGGGGTTGCGCGCCATTCAGGGCGGCGGCGGGATCGCCCTGGTGCAGGAACCGGCCACGGCGAAATACGACGGCATGCCGGCCAGCGCCATCCGGGCCGGCTATGTCACGCATGTGCTTCCGGTGGACATGATGCCGGCGGCACTGCTGGCCGATGCGCGCCACCCAGTCAGATTCGTTGCCTCCACGGCGTCCGCTCCGGTGCCGGCGAGCGGCATGAGCCGATTGCTGATGCTGCTGCGCTCGGCCACCGGCCACGATTTCTCCCTCTACAAGAAGAGCACCATCGGACGCCGCATCGAGCGGCGTCTGGCGCAGCACGACATCTCCGACATCGACGTCTACACCCGCTATCTCAAGGAAAATCCGGCCGAGATGCAGGCGCTGTTCAAGGAATTGCTGATCAATGTCACCAATTTCTTTCGCGACCCCGAGGCATTCGACGTCCTAAAGCGGGACATCCTGCCGCAGCTGTTTGCCGACAAGCTCGAGAATCCCGTGCTCCGCATCTGGGTGGCCGGCTGCGCCACCGGCGAAGAGGCCTACTCCATCGCCATGCTGCTGCGCGAGTTCATGGACGAGACCCAGCGGCAGTTCACGGTCCAGCTCTTCAGTGTCCGTCCGGGGACTTCATGAGTCATTTGAATCGGTTGCCGCCGGGGAAAATGGCCCTTGAACCCTCGGAATCTCTCATGATTCTATGCACGGCGCCAACTCATGAGGTGCCGGCAT
>Ga0265331_10000480_pt1 | contig 38303 bp, 37 predicted proteins | sample 41923metaG_FD_202088 | JGI IMG/M metagenome (GOLD analysis project Ga0265331, IMG submission 202088) | Rhizosphere microbial communities from Carex aquatilis grown in University of Washington, Seatle, WA, United States - 4-19-23 metaG | ecosystem: Host-associated > Plants > Roots > Rhizosphere... | reverse complement strand
TGCCATCAGCCCCTCCGCGTCTACCACCTGTAACCTTCGACAGTTTCAGTGGGTTAACACGGTTGGGGCTGAGTTTTTAGGGGCTCGCGTGAATTATCCGGGTTAGGTCTACCTCGTCGCACCTCCGCCGCCACCGACAGAGGTCACGAAAGCACGAAGAGACAGAGTATCGCGCTCATTCACTTTCGTGACTGCGAGATCTCGTGTGCGCTGATGGGGCTCTGGTTAGAACTCGAGGATCTGCTTCGAGAGGATCTGCAGGTCGGTGCTCATCTCGTACACGATCGGCACCCCGGTCGCGAGGTTGAGCTCCAGCACTTGCTCCTTCGTCAGCTGATCGAGATGCATGACGATGGAGCGCAGGCTATTGCCGTGCGCCGAGACGAGGATGTTCTTGCCGGCGCGCACGTCGGGCGCGATATGCGAGTCGTAGTATGGCAGCGTCCGCGCCGCCGTGTCCTTGAGGCTTTCGCCACCCGGTGGAGCAATATCGTAGCCGCGGCGCCACAAATGCACTTGCTCCTTGCCGTACTTCTCGGCGGTTTCCGCCTTGTTGAGACCCTGGAGGTTGCCGTAGTGGCGTTCATTGAGCGCCTGGTCGCGTTCGACGGGAATCTGCTCCTGGCCGATCACCGCGAGCACAATCGCCAGCGTCTCTATGGCGCGTTGCAGCGCCGACGTATACGCCTTATCGAAATGGATGCCGCGCAGCTTTTCGCCGGCGCGGCGCGCCTCCTCGCGACCTCTATCGGTCAACGGAACGTCGGTCCAGCCGGTGAACCGATTTTCCAGGTTCCACTGCGATTCCCCGTGGCGAAGCAGTACGAGCTGCGGCATGGGCCTTCCCTCCTCAGTATCCGGGCGCCAGAGATTGATCAGATGTCACGCCGGAGTCAAACAGTTGTCCCTGCATGCCGTCCGGATTCTAAACCGACCCGTACGGGGCGCCCCTCTCATTCCGAATGCTACGCGCGTTCAAGGACAGTTGGCTCATCGACCTTGACCAGCATGATCGTCCCGGCCAAGAGATACACTACGACTGTGGCGAACACTACCGGATAGCCCCAGTTGTGCCCCAGCCGATTGAACGTGTCCAGCAGCACCCCGCCGATGCCCGGCGCCAGCACCTGCGGAAAGGCTCCGGCGATGCCCCAGATGCCCATATATTTCGCCGCGGCGTCGCCCTTCGGCAGCAGTGCCAACGCCAGCGCCCAGTCGGCGGTGAAATATGCCCCGTAACAGAGCCCGAAGAGGGCGCCGGTGAGCAGCGCACTGCTGAAGTGGTCGATCACGACAAAAGCGACGCAGACCAAGGCCAGCCCGGCGCTCGAGCCGTACACCCACGGCTTGCGCCGCTGCTGCCGGTCGACGATGTAGCCGACGATCAGCGAGCTCGGCAGCGTGGTCAGGGACGAGACGGCAAACAAATACCCGAGTCGGGCGTTGGCTTCCGCGATATCCGTGAACCCTAAATAGTCACGCACATAGTACAGCAAGAATGTCACGATGGTATTGATTGCCAGCATATTGCACGCGCGCGCCCCCAGCAGCCAGGCGAAGCTGGCCTCCGCACGCACGTCGAAGGTGAAGGCGCGCCACAGCAGGGACTTGCCGGAGGCGTTCGGCGGCGTCGACGGGACGTCTTCGCGCACCTGCCACAGGGTGAACAGCATCGTGGCCACCGTCACCACAATGATCAGCAGCATCACGGGCAACATCGGCTGCGCGCGTAGGGCCGCGGGGAGGAAGAACAGCAACGCCCCGATCGCCGCCGCGGCGCCGGGTAGCGCGATCAAATATCCACCCAGGATCGCCCCAGCCAGACGGCCGAGAACCTCTGCAAAGCCGGCGAACCCGGTCGCCCTGCCCTTTTGAAGGTCCGGAACTTGATCGGGAATCAAGGCCGTATACGGGCTACCAGCGGCGTTGGCGCAGAGCTGCACCGCGAGGAATGCGAGGATGAAGGTCGCCAGGGTGTGCGTCCCGATCAGCGCGAGTAAGGCAACGCAGTTGAACACGATCCCCACGGCAAGAAACGGCCGGCGCCGCCCCCACGGAAGGCGCGACTCGTCACTCAATACGCCAACGAGCGGTCCGGTGAGCATGGCCACAAGCGCGCCGCAGACCGTCACCAGCCCAAGAACGCTCCCCTTGGTGTCCTCGCTCGCAAAGCTCAACACGCGTGTCGGCACCACGTTGTTGTTTATAATGGTCCAGTGGAACGACAACGCGCTCCACATGACGGTCAGCGCCGCGAGGTAGCCCGTTGATCGCAACGGTTGCCGCACCTGCGAGATCGCAGCCGTCACGCCGAGGGGCGACGCTAGATCCATGGCTGCGAGCCTGTCTCGACGATACTCAGCGCCGGCATCGCGTGACGGACATGCCGCTGTAGCAGGGCTGTGGGGTTCCGGCGGCGTCATGTCACGCGGCTCGCGAAGATCTGCAACCGTGTCGGTGTGCCCGGCAACGGCCGCAGCGATGCCAGCAGGGCATCGGCGCCCGCCGACGCGCCCAATTCGGTCTGCAAGCGAGCCAACGCAATGCGCCGTGCGTCGGGGGGGGCCGACAGCGTCACCTCCTGGCTTTCCAGCTCCACAAAGCCCAGCGTCGCCAGCATGCCGAGGAGTGCGGCGCGTTCTCCCGCAGGCAGAAGGCGGCACTGCAAGGCGAAGTGCCCACCATAGCGCAGCACCCGAAACGCCTCGCGCGCGATGGCGGGCAGTGCCGGCTCGTCATCGACGTCGAGCATCCACACGTGCGTGAACACACGATCGCGCAACGGCAGCTGCTCCAGACGACCGACCTGAAAGCGAACCTGCGGGTCCATGTGCGCGCGCCGGTTCAGCATCATCGCCGCCCGCACGGTTGAAAGGCTCGGGTCAACACCCACGATCGAACACCCGGTGCGTGCCGCCAGCCAACGGGCACGGCCGCCGAGCCCGCTGCCGATATCGAGCGCGAACTCGTACTTCCGAAAGATGCCGCGCGCTGAGAGACTGTCGAAGATACGCAAATCGTACGGCGCAGCGCTGTCCAGGTAGAAATAGGGCGCGCCGCGCGGAAGCGGCATGGAACGCGCCAGGCGGCGGGTCGCTTCGACAATGGCCTCCGCTAGCTTGTGCTCAGCGACCTGCACAGCTGTTTCGCCCTGCACTTCCCCGCGGGCCGCTACTCCCCGCCAAATCTCAGCGCCGTTTCGGCATCAGGACCGTGTAATCGAGATCGAGCACCACGTTGGGGTGATATTGCTCGCGGCCGCTCTTCGCGTCCTTCACCTTGAGTGCGATGGGCTCTTGATTCGGGTCGACATTTTTGATGCCAACGAGCCGCAGGCGCACGGCGGCCGCATCGGTACGGCCGAGATCGATCTTCTGCAGGACGTCTGTCCACGCATAGAGCGTGTCACCGGCGACGGTCGGGTTGGCATGGCTGCCGGCATTGAATGCCATGACCCGCAAGGCATTCTCCAGTCCATCATTGGAAATGGCGTGCACGGTCGAGATGACGTGTCCACCGTAGATGATACGATGCCCGAGGCGTGACTTCTCCTGGAGCTGATGGTTGAAGTGCACGCGCGCGGTGTTCTGGTACAGACGCGTGGCCATTTGATGCTCAGCGTCCTCCATCGTAATGCCCTGCGGATGGACGATCCGCTCGCCGACCTCGTAATCTTCCCAAAAGGCATTGCTGCCGGTTGCCACCGTGTCGAACTTCGACAGATCAAGCTCCGCTGGAACGGCGAGGTGCTCGGCACTGACCTGTGCCGGTAGGTCGGGAGCGTCATTGGCGCCAGTGGCCGTCTGCGGGGCGCGCTTGTTCACCATGGCCCAGCGGTAAAATTGCAGCACGATCTCGTCGCGCTGATTGAAGCCCTTGGTGTGCACCCAGACGATGCCGACGTCACCGCGGGACGTCTCGCGCTTGCCAAGCACGGCGGTCTCTGCACGCAGGGTGTCGCCGGTATACACGGGGCGCACGAAGCGCACATCGGCATAGCCGAGGTTAGCCGGCGAGTTCAGCGAGATGTCCTGCACGGCGCGCCCGAACACCAGGTGGAACACCAGGAGGTCGTGGACCGTCTCGCGCTGAAACCCGAGCGAGCGCGCGAACTCCGCCGAGCAATGCAATGGCCGACGATCACCGGTGAGGGCAATGTACAAGGCGAGGTCGCCGTCGTAGACCGTACGCGGTACCGCATGCCGAAAGACGTGTCCGACCGTGAAGTCCTCGAAGAAGTTACCCGCAGTGGTTTTCTTGCTCACGTTCTCTTGCTCGCTCTCCGTGGAGTTCCTCGCCCGCGATGGGCCGCATGACCCGTCGCCGACCCTCACCGCCGCCGCGAGGCGGTGGCGCGCCGATGCGAGGCCCTCTGTATATTCGGCGTGCCGTGGGTTCGCAACCCTTGGCGCCTCGGGGACTGGGTGCTGGCTGGTCCTTGCTGGTACCACGGCGGTCGCGGCGGCAACACGCTCCGCCGCACCGGCAAGATCCGCGAATCCGTACGACAGCCGCAAGTTCCTTGCGCCACGGCACGCGGACCTCAACGTGAAAAATCTGCAAGCGGCTGAGCGGGTACGAACTCGTCCTCGTACAATGACAGAGGAACTCTATTTCCAGACAGACACGAGGACAAGCGCGAACACGTGCTCCGAAGGCCGGGCTTCAGGCCCTATACGCCGGCCTGCCGCGCCGGGCTCGCCCTCGTGCCGATGAACCGGGTGCCTTCGCCGGCCGGAAATCCTTCAACGTGGTTTGGGACACCTTCAGCCCCTCGTTAAGGAGAGCAATCACCACCTCGGTCTTCGAAGCGCCGAGCGCCCGCGCCACTTCCTGGATTGCGTCGCTCACATGGGCCGGAATCTTCACGTTCATCAACCGATTGGTCGTCCGCTCGCGACCCTTCAGGTCGCTCAATCGTAGATCTGCACGCATAGGGCACCCCTTTCTCGGCTGCAAGTCGATCAGCGGGTCATTCCGCTGAAGCCTGGTAAGCTGTACAGCTACTCTTAGCCCAATAGTCGACTCTTGGGAAGAAACAACGTCGGATCGCGCATTCACATAGTTGTTCATTTGCCACGTTGGCGAACACGTCTTCGGAGAACCGGTCAATGATGGCGAGCCGAAGCACGCATCCATCTCCCGAACGCATCAGGCATGCGTTGAAGGAGAGTACGGGCGCGGCCGAACTGCCGCTCCCGGTCCGTGCCTTCGCGCACGTGCCGATCCGCTCCGACACGTCGAGACGCGCGGGCCCTGCCGGCGTGGCTTTCAATAACTGAGAGCGAAGACGTAGATGGTCAGCGCCAGCGCCGCAGCCAGCCCTGCCGCATAAAGGTACGCCACACGCTGTCGGTGAGATTCGAGAGAACGTTCCATGAAGTATCCAGCCAGAAGCGAGACCGGAATGGGTGCCCTTTATCAGAGAAGCGTGCGAGGCGGCTGATGCACGCTTGGAAGTTTCCTTCCCACCCATCCCTTTGGCGGATTGCGGGGGCAGTTTGCTTTCCGCCAATTGCTCTCGCCTACTTCGCTACAGCAAGGGCAATACCAACGGAGCGAGTCGACTCGCGCATACTTCCCACATCGGAAGTGTCCGTCCAACGGAACACTGGTCACCGCGGGAAGACGTCAGGCCCAATGCAAAATGGGAATTGATCTATACACCGTGCCCCGATACAGAACACTCGGCAGGCGGCGCGGCTCAACGCGGAGCTGCATCCGACGGGAGGCCGGGTGCCGTTGCAAACAGATACGCGTGCATGGCCTGCAGGCCTTCGAGATTGTGTACATCCGTGTTGAAGTTCGGCACTTCCACCACGCGCACGTCCTTGCGCAACTGCCGGCGGAACGCCTCCATGCGCAGGCCATCGCCACGACCGAGCGCTTCGTAACGATCGAAGTTCTCCGCCATGCGCTTCGCCAGGCCGGTGTCGCCGACGACGCGCTGCATCAGCTCGCGGATGTCTGCCGGCTGCGCACCTTTGCCGCTCAGCTCGCGGTGGACGCGGTTGAACACCACAGCGCGGAGCTGCATGTCGAGGTCATGCACCTGCCGGCAAAAATACTCGGCCTCGGCCAACACCGGCTCGTCGGGCGCCGCCACCAGGACGAACGCGGTTTCCTGGGAGCGCAGCAACTCATACACCCGGTGCACGCGCGGCTCGAAGCCTTCGAACAGCCCGCTCATGGCCGTGAAGAATTCGGAGACCTCGACCAGCGCCGAGATACCCGTGGCATCCTCCAGGCGACGGAACAAGAACCCCACGGTGCGATTCACGAAACGCATGGTCGCCCAGCCAGCGGAGAAGTACGGCTTGACGAACCACTTCACCACCTTCCGATCCAGGAAATCGGCGAGCCGTTGCGGCGCCTCGAGAAAGTCGAGCGCATGACGCGTCGGTGGGGTATCGACCACGATCACATCATAGAGGCCGCTCGCATGCAGCTCGCACAGCTGCTCGATGGCCATGTATTCCTGCGAGCCGGCGAAGCTCTCCGACAGGTGCCGATAGAAGGTATTCTGCAGGATGCGATCGCGGATCTCGGGTGAAGGCGCGTGCCGCTCCACCATCTCATCCCACGCCCCCTTCTGGTCGAGCATCATCGCGCTGAGCTTCCCACCGGGCACCGCATCCACGGTCACCGCCGCCCCAATGTTTCCTAGCGCCCGTACTCCAAGGGCATCCGCCAGCCGTTTCGCCGGGTCGATCGTCATCACGATGGTGCGTTTGCCCGACAGAGCGGCGCGCGCCGCCACCGACGCCGCCGTCGTAGTCTTGCCAACCCCACCGCTCCCGGCACAGATGATCACGCGGTGCCGGCGCAGGATCTCGTCAAGACCGACCATGTCGCTTCCCACGTCGCGCACTTCCCAGGATGGCCGGTTCGATGGCGCTGGCAATCGCGCGCACCTGCTCGGCACCGAATTCTTCGGCAAAGCTGAACGGCACCTCGACAGTCGGCATGTCCACCTCGCGCGCCAGTCGGGCCAGATAGGTGCGATTGATGACCGTCCACCCCGCCTCCTCACGAGCCCGTTTGAGAACCTCTTCGGTGATGGCGCGTTCGCGCGCGTCGTGCGACTTCGCGAGGCGCTGCTGCACACGCTCGAGCTCCGCTTCGTCGAAGGAGGTTTGATGCGTTCGGTTGACGAAGAGCCAGCCGAGTGGCATGTGCAGCTCTTCGCGAACGCGCTGGTACATCTCCAGCGTCTCGTTCACCGGCATTTCTTCCGCCGTCGTCACCAGGTTCACGGCCGTGCGCTCCGGATCGGTGAGCAGGTCGATGAGCCGCTGGCTCTCGCGACCAACCAACCCCGAGCGAAACACTTCGTGTGCCGCGTGCGGCATGCCCAGATACTGCATGCTGTGTCCCGTGGCGGGGGCATCGACAACAACGACATCCCAGCTGCGCTCCCCGGTCGTCTCATCGATGCGTTCCGCCTCGTACCAGATCTTGCCGATCGTCATGAGCTCCTTGAGCCCCGGGGCGGCCGCAACGAAATATTGATAGATTCGACTGGAGAACACGGCCTGCAGTACCCGCTTCACGGGCACAACCATTTCGAGATACTCCGCAAGCGCCGCGCTGCCGTCGAGGGACATCACGGAGAGCGATTCACGCGCCGGCCGGGCTTTGCCGATTTCGCCCGGCTGGACACCGAGCAGGTACGCAGCGCGCCCGGCACCGTCGACCTCCACGAGCAGCGTGCGCTTGCCCACCTGCGCCGCAAGGAGACCGAGCGCGCAGGCCATGGTCGTCTTACCGACCCCGCCCTTCCCGACTACGATGAGCAGGCGCCGATCGAACAACGCATCGCGAACGCTTTTCACGACCGAGAATACCTTTCTCGGGTCGCGCGCGCACCGGTAAGTGGTCCCGGACAGCGTACGTTCATCGCTCGTTAAAGCGGCGGCAGTCCGCAGCTGCACTCATCGCGGCGACCCGCTCGCCGTCGGAACGCCGCGGTCTGCGGAGTCCACCGCATCACCAGCCGTCCATTTGCGGAACGCCAGGCACGCGTTGGCACCGCCGAAGCCGAAGGAGTTCGACAAGGCGACGCGCACGCGGCCGCGGCGCGCCACGTTGGGCACATAGTCGAGGTCGCAGTCCGGATCGGGATAATCGAGGTTGATCGTCGGGGGCATCACGTCGTGTACCACCGTCAGCACCGTGTATGCGGCCTCGATCGCTCCGGCGGCTCCCAACGCATGACCGGTCATCGACTTCGTCGAGCTGATTGCCAGGCGCACTGCATGCTCACCGAAGACCCGCTTGATCGCCTGCGTCTCGTTCACGTCGTTGTACGGCGTCGACGTGCCGTGGGCATTGATGTAGTCCACATCGACGGGACTGAGCTCCGCATCTTCGAGCGTCAGTTGCATACAGCGCCCCGCGCCCTCGCCTTCGGGCGACGGCGCCGTGATGTGGTACGCGTCATTGTTGGCGGCGTAGCCCACGATCTCGGCATAGATGCGGGCACCCCGGGCGACAGCTCCCTCCAGGGTTTCAAGCACCAGGATGGCCGCGCCTTCGGCGAGCACAAAGCCGTCGCGCTCGCGATCGAAGGGCCGGCTGGCGCGCTCCGGCTCAGCGTTGCGTGTCGACAAGGCGCGCATCGCAGCGAAGCCGCCGATCCCGATGGAGGTAATCGCCGCCTCCGTGCCACCAACCAGCATAATGTCCTGGTACCCGTGGCGCAGCATATGAGCCGCCTCCCCGATGGCATGCCCACCGGAGGCACATGCACTGGTAGCGGCGAAATTCACGCCCTTCGCGCCGAAGCGCATCCCGATGTAGCCAGGCGCCATATTGGAGATGACCCGCGGGATCAAAAACGGCCCGATCTTCTTCGCCCCCGTCTCGGCAGCACAGCGAAAGTGTTCCTCCGTGCTCGTCACCCCGCCAATGCCAACACCGACAAGTACCCCGACGCGCTCGGCATTGGCTTCATTGATACTGAGCTGTGCATCGTTCACCGCCATTTGGGCCGCGGCGACGGCGTAGTGTGTGAACGCGTCCAGACGCTTGATTTCTTTTCTCTCAAGGTGTGCCGCTGGATCGAAGTTCAGCACCTGGCCGGCGATACGTACCGGCAGGGCAGACGCATCGAAGCGCGAGATCGTGGCCACGCCCGAGCGACCCGCAACCACGTTCTCCCAATTGGTTGCGACATCATTTCCCAGCGGCGTGACCATGCCGAGACCGGTCACCACCACGCGTCGTTCCGTGCGCGCCATCGTTGGTGGTCTTACGCGACGCGCGCTGCTTGTTCAAGGTGCACGCCGGGCAACCTCCTCACACAAAAAAAGGGGGCCCGCGTTTGCGGGCCCCCTTTGAGTGTTACAGCCTGCTCGGTCTAGCGGTTACGGCGCCGCACGACCAACAGACCAACCATCGGAACGAGCAGCAACCAGCCACCGCTGCTGTGGCCCGCTGTGCCGATCTGACATCCACCCTCGTCCTCCAGAGTGGTCGTGGAAGGCGTAGGTGTTGCCGGAACCAGTAGGACAATCGCCCCGGCGGCGTGGGCGGCCGCCGTCGTTCCATTTGCCCCACGCTGCGCGTTGGTCAACGAGCAGGCGCCTGTAGCTCCAGCCGGATCCTTGCCGTTGTAGGTGATTTGTTCGGACTCAATCCGAATCGTCCCGCTATCCGGGAAGCCTGCGCAGCTCACCAACGGAATCGTTGTGTCGGTAGCCAGGATGGCGCGACTCAGCGTCGAGGTAACTACACCGGGAGTGATGGTAATCCGCGGCGTGGCGGTGAAGGTTGCGGTTGCGGTCGCTGGAGGCGTAACCGGGGCCTGTGTCGGGGTGTTGACCGGCGTCGCAGTGGCCGTTGGAGGAGTCTCCCCGGTGATGCAGATTATCCCGCCCTGATCGCCAGCGTCGGGCACCTTCACGCCGTTCGGATCGGAGAGCACCGTTCCACTCATCGTGTAGTCAACGCTTCCCGTGGTGCTCGTGATGGCGATGTTGCAGGTAAACAGAACGGAGCCATCGGGAATCGGGTCAGTGTTGTCGGTTGCCAGGACAATGGCACGCACGGCATTACAGGCAGTACCGGTGCAGCTCGCTGGCCGGAAGCCAAAGGAGGTCGCGCCCTTGTTGATGTCGGGGTTGACTGTACAGTCCGGATGACCGTTCGCCTTCGCAGCAATCACATCAGCTGCAGGGAAAGCAATGTCGGTCTGCATCCCGGCGATCTGCTTGCCACCGGCCGCCAGCTTTACCTGAATACTCGTGGGTACAGGCGGGGCGGCTTGGTCAGGAATCCACAGCGCCGGACCCGCCGGAGCAGGCCGTGCGGTTGGACACGTCGGTTGCTCACCCGGTGTCGGGGTGTTCGTGGCGCCGCCAGCGGGGGTCGGGGTTAGAGTCGGAGTTGGCGTGTTCACCGCGATGCAAATCGTGCCGTCCTGGTCACCGGTGTCCGGAACCTTTGTGCCGTTCGGATCGCTCAGGATCACGCCGCTGAAAGTGTAGTCAAGCGTCGCGGTGTTCGTAGGATCGAGGGTGACGTTGCAAGTGAACAGCACGGATCCGTCAGGAATCGGATCGGTGTTGTCGGTCGCCAACACGAGCGCACGCACTGCCGTACAAGCGGTGCCGGTGCAGGCGTTGGGCCGGAAGGCAAACGACGTCGCTCCCTTGTTGATGTCCGCATTGACTGTGCAGTCCGGGTGCCCGTTCGCCTTCGCAGCGATCGGTGCGTTGGTCGGGAAGGTGATGTCGCTCTGCGTCCCGGCGATCATCGCGCCACCGGCGGCCAACTTCACACTGATCACCGCAGTTGTAGCGCCTTCGGCGACGCTCTGATCAGGAATCCACAGACCCGGACCGGCAGGCGAGGGGCGTGCCGACGGGCAGGGCGTGATGACAGGAACCGGGGTCGGAGTGGGGCTCGTCGGGGGGCCCAGAGGAACACAAATCAGCCCATCCTGGTCGCCGGTGTCGGGCACCTTGGTGCCGTTCGGGTCGCTGAGGATCACGCCACTGAAGGTGTAGTCGAGATTGCCACTGGCGCTGGAGCCAACGGCAACATTACAGGTGAACAGCACAGAGCCATCAGGAATCGGATCGGTGTTGTCGGTGGCGAGCACCAACGCACGCACTGCCGTGCAATCAGTGCCCGTGCAACCGTTCGGCCGGAAGGCAAATGATGTCGCTCCCTTGCTGATGTCAGGATTGACGGCACAGTCCGGGTGGCCGTTCGCCTTGGCAGCGATCGGTCCGGCGATCGGGAAGGTAATGTCGCTCTGCGTCCCGGCGATCATCGCTCCGCCAGCGGCGAGTTTCACGGTGATACTGGTTACCGCGGGTGGCTCTGATTGGTCTGGTATCCAGAGACCAGGACCGGCGGGTGCAGGTCGCGCCGTCGGACACGCCACAGTCGCGGTGGTTGGTGTTGGTGTGGGACCGGCCGTCCCCGCGGTGACGCTCCCATCGACACTTGTCGCTGGAGTAACCTTTACGCCGTTCGGATCACTTAGAATGATGCCGGTCTGCGTCAGTGGGAAGGTTCCCGACGCAGTGGCGGCGATATCAACGGTACAGGTGAACAACACTGAGCCGTCAGGAATGGGGTCGGTATTATCCGTAGCGAGCACCAGCGCGCGCACTGCCGTGCACGCGGCACCGGTGCAAGCATTGGGACGGAACGCGAAGGAGGTTGCGCCCTTGCTGATGTCTGGATTCACCGTGCAATTCGGGTGGCCATTTGCCTTGGCCGCGACGGGAATGTTCGCCGGATCGAAGGCGATGTCGCTTTGGGTGCCGGCCACCGACGCGCCTTGCGCATTCAAGGTAACCGTGAATGTTACTGGAGTCCCAGGATCGCCTGAAGCATTGCTGACCACCAGTTCCGCCGCTTGTGCTGCAATCGCGCCGAGGCACAAGAGCCCGGCAGCGAGCAGTGAACCAACGATAGCGGTTCGTCCTCTCGTCTTACGCATGTCCATTCCCTCCCTCTCTAGAGTTGTCGGTTCAACTTGCGTATCAAGTTCATCAAATCCGAGTTAGCTACGCACCTGCTGTAGCTCAAAACCCGCCTCGGCGTCTAGCCCCGAGATTGAATTTTTTCGTTGGCGCGAGATTCGTGCGCGCGCACTGCCGCCCTTCTGCTACTCTAGCTGGTTGGACAACTGCCGAGCGCGTTGTTCACCGCTTTGATGATCAATGCGATGTCGACATCGACCCCGCTGGGAATACCACTTGGGCACGCCGAAGGGGGGGCGCTCCCGAGGTCGATGTTCACCAAGATGATGATCTCGTTTACGGTGACGTCGCCACTAGCATCGCAATCACCAGCGCACGGTGGCGTTATCGGGGGAATTACAACGCTTCCGTCGATGGTTGCCACCTGACTGGCGGCATTGCCGCTACAGGGTGGCTGACCGCTCACCGGAACACAGGTCTGATCGACCGCGGCCTTGTCGCCGAGAGAGAGCAAGGCAGTGAACTGCGGATGCGAGGTGTCCGACACCTGATTGTAGAGGTGCAACGCAGCCGTACCGCTCGCGCCGGAAGCGCCCTTCAGATCGATGGTGAGCAACTGTTGCGGCCCCGCTGGCAACGTCGGAATATCGATGGTACCTGTCCCCGGAGTCGGTAACGGGTTGGGACCGTAAACTACCAAATTGATGAAGTTGTCAGGTGTGATGGCCCCGGAATCGGGACACAAGCAGTGCGTCCGCCCATTCGCGCAACTCGCGTTCTCAACGACGACCTTGAAGTTGGAAATCGACGCATCGGGCTTCACTGCCGCCGGGAGTCCATCTGCATTCAGGGTGCAATCGTTCAGAAGGAGCAGTGCGCTGCCGCTGCCGAGAGTCATCGTCAGCGCGAGCGCCGCGATCTCGTCCGGCCCACCTGCCTGACCATCGTTCGCCGCCTGCTTGAACGTAAGCCCGACGGTGGCCATCGGTGACGCCGTGACACTGGAGGGCGTCACACTGACCTGCGCGCAATTGCCGGTGCAGGCGCTCACGGTCGTCTGGGCCGATGCTCGCTGCAGCATTCCGGCAAGGGCAACCGCTGCCCCGGCGATGATCACAGCTCGCTTCATTTCAAGACCTCCCAGACTCTGGTTCATTCATACTCCCGCGGAAGTTGTCGGCCGCCTCGTCATTGGGCGGGTTGCGGACACGCGCCCAAGGCGTGGTTGACCGCGCTGATGATCAGGGTGATGTCAACCGAGACACCGCTCGGAACCCCCTGCGGACAGGCTGACGGTTCCGCGTTGCCGAGATCGATGTTCACCAACGTAATGATTTCGTCTACCGTGACCTCTCCGCTGCCGTCGCAATCACCGACACACGTCACCGGGGGCGTCAGGCTAGAGCTATTGAGCAGGACCGAAACCGTATCGATGTTTTCGTCTGTCGGGATCGAGAGGGCTTCGTTGGCGGTCGCTAGATCCGGCTTGTCATCGCCGTTGAAGTCCACCGCCACCAGCGCGCTCGGCGCAGCGTATCCCGGCGGGGGCGGCGCCACGCTGAAATCAATCTGTGGATTGAACGTTCCGTTTCCGTTCCCGGTCAACACGGACACGTTATCATCAAAATTGTTCGCTGTTGCAAGATCCAGTTTTCCATCGCCATCAAAGTCCGCCGCGACAATTCCGGTCGGCAGATTGCCCACGGTCAGTTGCGGGCTGAGAATATTGAACCCGCTGGCGCTGGCATCGCCCAAGAGGACCACAACGGTATTCCCGAGCGCGCTGCTGGTCGCGCTCCCCTGGTTGCCAACGGCGATGTCGGCTTTCCCATCACCATTGAAATCCCCACTGACAATCGGTGCCGGTCCATCGAACAACGTAGATGCGATCTCGGGCTGGGCTACGAACGTACCGTCGCCAGCACCCTTGAGAACCGTGAGCGTACCAATTGCGTCCGCGCCGCCGCCGTTGTTCGCCACGACAAGGTCGAGGTTATGGTCACCGTCGAGGTCCACCGCCACCAGTCCGACCGGCGCGACACCCACATTGAAGGACTTTCCGGGAATGCACGTCTCGGGACTCGTGCACTCGTTGTCGGCCGTGCACGACTGGTCGATGGTCACTGAGCAGTGTTTCATGAACGTGCCGTCGCCGACGCCGAGGAGAATCGTGACCGTGTCATCGAAGTCGTCGGCGGTCGCCACGTCAAGCTTGCCGTCCTTGTTGAAATCGCCCACGACGATGGCCTCCGGCGAGCTACCCGTTTGCGCCGTCAACGCCGAGCCAAACACGTTGCTACCCTGGTTGAGCAGAACATTCACCGTGTTGTCCTGCTCGTCGGAGACCACAATGTCGAGCTTACCGTCGCCATTGAAGTCACCCACGGCAATCGCCGCGGGCGCCGTGCTCACGGGGAAGGACGCACTGGAGTCGAGGAACGTGCCGTCGCCTTTACCGTACACGACCGAGACATCGCCCGAATCGTTGTTGGCAACGGCCAAGTCGATCTTGCCGTCACCGTTGAGGTCGCCGGCCGCCAGCGCCACTGGCGTTGAGCCGACCGCATAGTCGGTCTTGGGACTGAACATGACCCCCGCCCCAGCCGGCGCGTTGGTAGTGACAACCGCCGCACAGGCAACCATTCCGACCAGAAAACCGCTTCGCATTGGACTCCTCCGCATCACTGAGTGGCGCGACGCGCCGGGTCGCCTGTTCGCGGTCTCGAGGAGCGCATCTCGACATGCCTCCGTGGTGAATGTTCGCGCGCTCAATCGTTCTCCGGCAGATGTGCTCGCTGTAGAAAGTCGAGCCATATTGTCCACGGCGCCTGATATTGTCAAGGCAATTAACGGCGCTGTAGCGCGCCTCGACCCTGCATCGCATGCGTGGGAACGGCGGCAGGCGGAGCTGTCGTCCAACCACTCTTCCCCAACTCTCCGAGCGGCGCGCCGGCCCCCATCTTCCCCCGCCGCAAGCGACTTGTTATGGATCATCATCTATGGAGGCACCCCCGAAACCGGCGGTGAAGAAGACCGCTGACATTCAGGTCCTGCGCTGTCTCAATCCCGACTGCCGCGGCCTGCTGGCGTACGAAGCGGACAGCGAGAACGTGCTGTACGTCGATCTTGCGTGGACCGCGAGAGATGACGGGAGCGTGCGTTACTTTCCCTGCCCGCGATGCCACGGCAAGAATGTCGTCGAGGCGCTGCGCACCGACAAAGGGCAGGTGAAGCACCGGGTGACACGCTGGGAACCCGGCGGCGCGACATCTGCATCGTGAACTGATGCACACGGCAGCGGATCGATTTGCGCAGACACGGCTCGATCTCATGCCGCGCGCCGTGCGCGACAAGCTCGACCGCGCCGGTATCAAGTTGCACTTGAAGGAATGGCTGCTGCTGCCCTTGGCCGAACGGCAGCGCTTGCGTGACCTGCCATGCGTGGAGGCGGATGAAGTCGCACGCTACGCCGCCGCGGTCGATCAGCTCGTCGTCGGGCTCACCGGGCGGCCACCGGAGCGCATCCCGGCACGCTCATGACGCGGCCGCCCCGGAAACCCACACCAGCGCCACGTCCTGCGCAGATGTTTTCGTGAGGATTGCGCATGCTCACCAAGGCGGATGATTATCCGATTCATCAAACAAGCGAGCCCATTGCATCCGTCGGCACGAGTGACCGCAATTTCTACGACCGCTACTTCTTCAATGGCTATGCCCCCGACGGCTCCGTGTACTTCGCAGCGGCGCTTGGCAGTTACCCGAATCGGCAGGTCATGGACGCCGCGTTCAACGTCGTGCATCGCGACCGGCAATATGTCTTGCGCGCGTCGCGGCTCGCCGGCCTTGAACGGATGGAGACGTATGTCGGCCCGATACACGTCGAGGTAGTCGAGCCCCTGCGTCGCTTGCGCCTGCGCGTCGAGCCCAACGCCTGGGGCATCGCCGGCGACCTCCTGTTCACACGCCGGGCTCCGGTCCTCGAAGAGCCGCACTTCCTGCGCCGCAACGGCGGGCGCATTTTCATGGACTACACCCGCCTCACGCAGCACGGCGACTGGAGCGGCACCTTGAGCGTTGATGGTAAATCGATCGATGTGGGCGCACAGGGATTCCGAGGTACGCGCGACCGCTCCTGGGGCGTGCGCCCAGTCGGCGAGCGCGAGGCCGGCGCCCCCGCGTTCCCCCTACAGTTCTTCTGGCTGTGGGCGCCCGTGAACTTCGACGACGTTTGCACCCACTTCGATGTCAATGAAGACGCTGACGGCGAGCCCTGGCACGCGGCTGGTATGATCGTTCCCGCCGGCACCACCGGCGGCACCGACACTGTGCAGAACATGCGCGCCGTGAGGTATGCGCTCACCATGCGGACCGGCACACGTCACGCTGCCGCCGCCGAAATCACGCTGTGTTCGCAGAGCGGCGCCGACAGCCGAATCAGTCTCACCCCGCTCTACAACTTCTACATGATCGGCCTGGGTTACGGGCATCCGCAATGGGGGCACGGGATGTTTCTCGGCGAGGACGCCGTAACGGGCGAGTCGTGGCGCCTGGCGGACCTCGATCCGAGCATCCCCTCCCACCTGCACATCCAGGCAATTTGCAGCGCCACGTTGGGCCAGCGCCGCGGCATCGGCGTGCTCGAACAGCTCATTCTCGGACCGCACAAGCCCACCGGCTTCACGGATCTCTTCGATCTTGCGGGTTAGCAGCCCGGCGGACTCCGCAGCCCCGAGCGACCAACAGGTGCGAGCCAGAGAAGAGCCGCCGCCCGCCAGGTTCTAGGACCGGCGGCCGTCATTGCCGTCGCTGCGAGGCGTTGCGAAGGTGCGCGGTAGCGACTCCAAGACGCTGACCAGTAGCGCGACGCTGACGACCAGATCGAGCAAGCTGACCAGTGCGAGTCCCGGCGGGAGGAGGACGAGCAACCCATAGAGGTCATTGCCCGTCTTCGTTACGAGCAGGATGACGGCGCCATAAATCGCATTGCGATGCACCGTCGGGGTGCGCGCGCCGTACCAAAAGACGTAGGCCAGCACCAGGTAAGCGGCGCCCAGGCCATTGGCCAGTGCACGCGCCAGCGGCGTCAGCTCCCGGGCATCCAGCAGGCGATCCTTGAAGCCCAGGAAGATGAACGCCCACAGCAGCGCAAGCGCCGCGATCACACGCAACAGCGTACTCACCTCGCGTTGCCCTCGCCGCCGGTTGGCGCGCATACGATTTGCAGCAGGATGTTCCTCATCGACGACTCGCCCTCCATATGAAAGGCGATTCGAAGTTGCAACCCAAGCCCACGCGAGCCATCCGGCCGTTACGCCTTCCAGAGCTGCACCCGAATTGCTAGACTCCCAGCCGAATGAGCTCATCGCCCGGGATCAAGATCGCCGCCCTCGCGGGCGTGGTCGCGCTGGTTATTGTGCTGTACGCCCGCTCCGGCCACCAGCCCCCGCCGGGGGACTCGGAGCAGGCCACAGCTGGGGATACCTCTCCGGCGCGCCAGCAAGTCGAGCAACGCCTCAAGCAGTTGAGCGCCGCTCATGATCGGACGACGCAAGAACGCCAATCGGCGGCCGGGGCAGTGCCGGGCGGTCAAATTGATGCGCGCGGAGCAGTTGCGCCAAACCTCAAGCGCGTTCCGGCGCAGCGTCCGAACGGCCCCGCAGCATCAAATCCGTCGGATCCCGGCGAGGCGAGCGCCGCCGATCTCGATGTCGATCCCGACGACATCCCCGCACTGAAGGCCATCGCCCTCAAGGACACCGACCCCGAACGTCGCCTTGCGGCCGTCACCATGCTCGGCGCATCTGAAGATCCCGCCGTGGTGCCGACGCTGGCTCAAGCCTTGTCCGACGAGGACGACGAGGTACGCATGGCCGCGATCCAGGCGCTGTCTGATTTTACCGGGGACGCCCCGATCGACCTTTTGTCCAAGGTCGTCGTCGACGACCCTTCGGCCGACAATCGCTACGAAGCGTTGGAAGTGTTGTCCGATCTCGGCGGTGAACGCGCCGCCACCGCCATCCAAAAGGCGCTCAACGATCCGGACGAGGATGTGCGCTCGCTGGCTGAAGGCATGCTCGATATGGAAGATACCTACCAGGACGAGCCGCAGAATGCGGCCGACGCGCCGACACCCGCAACGCAGCAGGCGCCCACCCCCTGACCTGCGGTCGGCGGCCGTTCAATTACCCGCTCCCGCCTTCGGGGAGCCTCAAGACAGGATTGGTCGCTGGGAGCCGCCACGTATGACAGTCTATCGCAGTGCCGCCGACAGAATGCTCTTGCCCGCGACGGTCCTGGGGCTCAGCACCGGAACCACAGCCATGAGCCGCCCATGTTCTTCCACAATCAACTCGCCAATGACCTGATCACGTTTCACTGGAGCGGCGATCAGGGCCGGCACCTGATAGCGCACCTGGAAATCGCGCTCCTCGTCACGGCGCCGCAAGAGTGAGACCGCCTGACCGGCGATGGGTGTCAGCCGTCCGACCGCACCTTCCGAGACCCGGACTTCCATATTGAGACGCTCTCCCTCTTTGACGAGCTCGAGGCGCTCGTAGTGTGCGAACCCCCACTCGATCAGCTCCGCGGCTTTGCCGTAGCGCGTGGCGCTGTCGCCGGCGCCCAGCACAACGGCCGCCAAGCGCAAAGACTGACGTTGCGCGGTGGCAACGATGTCGAATGTCGCGCGGGGCTTGTTGGTCGTGCGGCCAGTTGCGCCGCGCGCGCCGCCACCCTGGGAAGTGACGAGGAGGCCATCGACGCCGTTCACCGCCCCAAGCAACTGGTTGGTGTTGCGCAGCAGGGTCGCGCCATGATCGAACGGAAACCCGCTCACCGAAGCCCACTCGGAAATCGATTTGTGGCGCAGGAGCGCCTGCGCCAAGCGCGCGACATCGCGCGCCGTCGTGGTGTCCGAGGCCGGGATCCCGTCGGGCCTGTCGCCCGCGAGGGCGGTGTAGCGCGTCGCCGCCATTCCCAAACGCTGGGCGCGTGCATTCATCATCTCGAGACAAGTGGGGACGGAACCGGCCACCGTCTCGGCGACCGCAACCGTAGCATCGACGGCGGCGCCGACCGCCATGGCCATCATCAGATCACCGAGGAGGTAGGTTTTGTCCGCATGAAGCGGGACCTGTGCCGCCGTGCCGAGCTTGATCACAAGGGGGCTGACGGTCACTGGCGTCGTCAGTGGCATCGTACCCATCTCTGTTTGTTCGATCGCGAGCAACAGCACCATCAATTGATTGAGCCCGCCACTCGGGTATGGGGCGTCGGCGTCCGCTTCGGACAGCGTTTGGCCACTGTCCGCGTCAATCAGGATCGTGCTTGGCGCGAGCGCTGGCGCCGATTCCACACGAGTTGCAGACACCGGCGACCCCTGAAGTAGAACGCCGAGACTGCTGAAGACAACCCACCACCGCCACCACATGGTGACGCTTTTATCATATTAGATGGAGCTTGTCAGGAAGTGTGCCGTGCGCTCCGCGGCGTCACGGCAAAGGCGCGACCTGCAGATTCGCGGCGACTCGGAAACCTCGAATGCGCATGGCGCCAGCGTATGATTGGGCTCGCCAGCTTCGAGCCGGTTTCGGATTTCGAGTTTGAACGTTCCAGTTTCCGCGAAGCAACTCAGCCGCCGACCCGGCGCAGTCGACGCCCCGGTTTCGCAACCTTGGTCCGAAAACGACCCACTTGATGTTCAAGCAGCCGATCGGCGCGCTCAAGCAGGGCATGGTTGGTGGTGTGCTTCTCGATCATATAGCTGAGGTCGCCGAGGTCGTGGATCAGCGACTGCACTGCGCGCTCGCGCTCCGCCTCACCCTTGAGAGCTTGCAGCAGATCCAGAACGACATCTTCGATCTCGGAGCTTTCGATCTCGATGGCGATCTCAAAGGCCCGCTCGACGCTCACGCCGCGACTGGCTTCGGCTTCAAAGGCCGCCAACAGCCGACGCAAATGCTGGACACGAGCCGGTGTCAGCGCTGTTGCCGTTCGCAGCTTGCGCTTGGAGGCGCTTTCGAACAACCCGCCGACCAGCGCCAGCGCCCCGAAGTGTCGCGACTCGTGCTGCGCCATATCGAACCAAAATGCGCGCAGCTCGTCACGTTCGCTGAACCGGCTCTCGAACGCACAGTAGAGATACATGGTGCGGCGCTCGAGCTCCATCGCCGCGTCAATGAGGCGGCGCAGCGCCGCCGGCGAATATTGCTGAACCGCCATTGCTGAACGACGCGTCCCGAACATCACGCGCACGACGAAGTCGTGCGCGTGTCAGGCCCAAGCCCAGCGCAGCCAGGACGATGGGTCAGCGCTCGCGCCGCCCGTATCCGCCGCGGCCGCCACCACCACCACCGCCGCCACCGCCACCGCCGCCACCGCCGGAGCGCGGCGGGCGCGGCGCTTGGGGACGCGCCTCGTTCACCACGATTTCCCGACTCTCCATGCTGTGGCCATTGAACATCTGGATCGCCTTCTCGGCGTCGTCAGGCGAGCTCATCTCGACGAACCCAAAGCCGCGCGACTGCCCGGAAAACTTGTCCCGAATGATGTTGACTGACTCGACTGCGCCGGCCTGTTGAAAAAGGGACTGCAGATCCTCTTCCCGAACTTTAAAGGGGAGGTTGCCTACGTACAACTTCGTCGCCATGCACTCGCCTCCTTGATCTCAAGCGTCCGTCCCCTGCAACCGGTCAGCGCATACGCAGGCGCGCCCGCGGTCTTGGGAAATCTGGGGCAGGACTCTACTGCCGGACATGCTTGCGAGTCAATGGAAATCTGCGGGGAATTTGCGACGCCGCAATAAATCGACAGGTGCCTGACAAAAGATTACGAGCGGCGGACTTCCCATCGCGGACTGCGGACGCCCGGCGCTTGGATCACCTGTTCAGGCAGTCCTACAGCGCCCTGATGGGGAGGACAACGCTCTGTAATCCGGCAAACTGCAAACGACGCTGTAGGGTCAGGGCCGCCTGGTTGTGCAACAAACGTGTCAGGAAGGTCTCTTCGGCGAAAATCAATTTGCCGGAGAAAAAGACGGCTTTCGGAAATTCCTTGCCTGTCTGCAGACACAGGTCCACCAACAGATCGATGGTCTCGGTACCTAGCTTGAAGCGATAATCGGCACGCAACCCCTGCGCCTGGACAAAGGCGACATATTTCTTGAGGCATTCCTCCGTGGTCTGCTTGAGGTGCTCCACCTCGTCAACACCCTTGAATCGACTGGAATCGATTACGCCGACCGAAATGAAGAGGAATTGTTTGAAGTGGTCGGCAAACAAGCGCGGAATGGACAAGAAAGAGTGAATGCCCAGCCCGTTGTAGCCGGTGACCAGCAACACGGCGGTCGGCAGCTTGGGATCGCACTGCACCGGCAGTTCTTTCGGCGGCACCGCCGGCACCGCCGTGAGAATCGTGTCCAGACGTTCCAACGACTGCGTCACATGGTCGTAGTGCCGCCGAATCCACAGACAGGTGACAATCAGCGCCGAGGTGATCACGGTCGTCACCCAACCACCTTCAGTGAACTTCATCGACACCGTCACCACCAGGATCGCACTGGTCAGCACCAGGCCGATCCCGTTGATGGCCAGCCGGCGCAGCCACAGCCGCTCCTGGCGGCGCACCTGCCACCAGTGCATGCACATCCCGAGTTGCGAGAGCGAAAAGGTGAGAAACACGTTGATGCTGTAGAGCACGACAAGAAGCCGGACGGCGCCTTCGGTGTAGAAGAGAATGGCCAGCGCTGCCGCCCCCATCATCAGCGTCCCGTTTTTTGTAACCAGGCGATCGCTGAGTTGGTAAAAACGGTGCGGCACCCAGGAATCGACCGCCATGCTGGCCAGAACGCGCGGCCCGTCGAGGAAGCCGGTCTGCGCGGCCACAAACAGCAACGCCCCCTCAAAAAGCAAAGTGATGAGCAGGAATGCGTTGCCGATCGGCACCCCACCGATCTGCCAGTTGCCCGCCAACCGCTCGATCAGCACCGCGTTCAACGTCCGCCCCGGCAGGTGAATCACGTCGATCAACAAGTAGCACAGCAAGATGCCGCCGGCGGTGAATGCGAGGGAAACCGACATATAAAGCATCGTCCGCTTGCCGGTCTGTACGCGCGGCTCTCGCAAGATCGGCAGCCCGTTGCTCACCGCCTCGATGCCGGTGTAGGTGCCAGCACCCATGCTGTACGCATGGAGCAACAAGCCGAGCATGACCCAGATCCCCTGGTCGCGCATCCCCTGCATGGTTTCCGCGCCGGTATGCGCGATGATTGTCGGCACCGTCCCGAGGCTCACCCACACGCCGTACAGCACGATGAACACATGGGTGACTACGAAACCCAGGAACACCGGAACCAGCAACGTGACGGATTCCTTGACGCCGCGGAGATTGAGGACGATCAACAGGCCGATCCCCGCCGCTTCAGTCGCCAGCTTCACGTGCTGGAACTCCAATGGCAGAAAGCTGAAGATCGCGTCGGCGCCGCTGGCGATGGAGATCGCGATGGTCAGCACGTAGTCGACCACGAGAGCACTGCCGGAAACCAAGCCGGCACGCGGTCCAAGCAGCTTGCTTGCGACCAGATACCCGCCGCCGCCGGTGGGGAAGAGCTCGATGATCTGCGAGTAGCTGGCGGAGATCACGAATACCGTGACCGCCGTGGCCAAAACCAGGAAGGGAGCCAGGAAACGGTCGGCGCCTAGCGCCAGAAACGCTTCTTCCGGCCCGTAGCAGGCCGAGCTCAGACCGTCGGCACCCAGCCCGACCCAGGCCAGGAACGCCACGAGTGAGACCTGGTGGAAGACTTGCGGATCAAGGGGATTTTTGGGCTCGCCGATGACTGCTCGGGTGAGCCGGCGTAATCGTTCCGGCATGCGGGCAATCAAATATTCAGGAGGACTCGTGAACGCAAACCATTGAACGTGCCGCTTCCGCTACCATAGTGCCCGCGCGATGACAACTATGGGGCCTGCAGCCATCACCGCTTTCAATGGACCACTCCCGTTGGTCGTTCGGGGTTGACAATGCGGTGTGCTATGGGAGCTTGCGCCCCCCCAAACCTCGCGGCGCGCCGTGTCCCCGTCGCCCAGATTTCCCCACGTCCGACAGGCTGCTAGAAGAGCAGACCATGCGCCGTCTCGATCCTGAACGCGTCCGCCAGCTTCAGCAGCGCCTCCTTCGCTGGTATGGACGCCACGCTCGCGACTTGCCGTGGCGCCACACGCGCGATCCCTATCGCATTCTGGTCTCCGAAATCATGCTGCAGCAAACACAGGTCGAACGGGTGATCGATTACTATGAGCCATTCTTGCGGCGCTATCCCACGATCGAAACGTTGGCGGCGTCATCCGAACCGCAAGTCCGTGAGGCCTGGGAAGGTCTCGGCTATTACGCCCGCGCGCGCAACCTGCATCGCACGGCGCGCCAGGTCGCGTCAGAGCATGGCGGCAAGCTGCCCGATGACGCGGCGCAGATGCGACGTTTGCCCGGTATCGGCCGCTACACCGCCGGTGCGGTTCTCAGCATCGCCTTCGGCAAGGACGCCGCAATCCTTGATACCAACGCGGCGCGCGTGCTCCGGCGGGTGTTCGGCATACGGGAACGCGGCACCAAGGCGCGGCTGCACCGCCGCTTATGGGAGCTCGCGGAGTTGGTTACACCCGCCGGGCGAGCCGATCGCTTCAACCAGGCCATCATGGACCTCGGCGCCACCATCTGCCGCCCGCGTGCGCCGCAGTGTCCGCGCTGCCCGGTACGTGCGGTCTGTCGCAGCACGCGCGGGGCAGGTGTTTAGGAAGGGCTTGGGGTAGCTCTCAGACGCTCGCGTGCTCATTCTCCCGGCGCCCGCGTCGCTGCCATTCCCGCCAGAAGATCGAGTAGACGAGACGGTCGGTGTAAGCAGCGTTCTTCGCTGTACGGCTGCCAGCAACGAAGCGTTCGCGGACCATGCCCAGCTTCTCCATTGTCCGGTAGGACCGCCGGTTCGCGGTATCGCACACCGCTTGAATGCGACGCAGGCCGAGATGTTTGAAGCCGTACTCGAGCAGCAGCGTTCCGGCCTCCACGTTGAACCCCTGTCCCCAGTAATGGCGGGCAAGCGTGTAGCCGATTTCGCCGACCCCCCAAAAGCGGCTGAGGATACGGATATCGACGACACCGATCACCCGTCCTTCGGACAAATACTCCACGGCGAAGGTGATTGGTCCCCAGTCATCGGCAAGGCAGCGCTGAATATACGCCATGCTGTCGTACGGCGTGCGGTGTGGCACCCACCCCGCGTATCGCGTCACCAGTGGGTCGGAGGCGTATTGAAAGACGTCGTCGAGGTCGTCGGGACGGAAATCGCGCAAGCGCACCCGGTCGCTGCACAGCTCCGCATTGGCCATCATGGCGTGGCCCTCAAACACGGCCAGACGACAGACAACCGATCACAGACGACAGACTGAGACACTTCCCCGCATAGGATTTGTTGTCTGTCGTCTGTCGTCTGTCGTCGCATCGGCGTTTTGGGAGCCTTAGAAGTACCCCGCGGTCGTCAGGTATTCCGCCGTCAACACCGCACCCTTGGCCGCACCCATTTTGGTATTGTGTGAGACCAGCAAGTATTTGACGCCGTTCGCCAACGCCTCGTCCTTGCGGATACGGCCCACGCTGGTCGTCATGCCGCCGTCAGCGTCGCGATCCAGTCGCGGCTGCGGCCGGTAGGGATCGTCGTGGACGGTAATCAGTCGCTGTGGTGCCGACGGCAACGCGAGCCGGCCGAGGTCGCCTGCGTATTCGCGCAGCGCTGCTGCGACATCTTCAGGGGTACACGCCGTCGTCGTCGACACCGACACCGCTTCGGTGTGCCCTTCGATCACCGCGGCCCGGGTGCATGTCGCACTGACTGGAAACCGCGCCGCTTGGATGCCCCCCTCGCCGAGCGTCCCCAGAATCTTGCCGGTCTCCTTCGCCACCTTCTCCTCTTCACCGGGAATGTACGGGATGATGTTGTCCAGAATGTCCAGCGCCGCGACCCCGGGCGAACGGCCGGCTCCCGAGATCCCTTGCATTGAGGTCATCAAAACCCGCTCGATACCGAATCGATCGAGCAGCGGCTTGAGCGTGATCACCAGCCCCATGGTCGTGCAGTTGGGTAGCGGCGCGATGAACCCATGCCAGCCGCGACCGCGTCGTTGCGCGTCGATCTGCGCGGCGTGCGTCAGGTTCACACCCGGCACCATGATCGGGACGTCGGCTTCGTAACGGAACGCCGAGGCGGTGCTGATCACCGCGGTCGTCTTCGCATAGCGCGGCTCCAGCTGCCGCGCGGCATCCGACTCGACGGCACTGAACACCACATCGATGCCCGCAAGGTTTACCTGCTCGGCATGCTCGACCGGAATATTCAAGACGTTCGCCGGGGGCTCCTCAACACACCACCAGCGTCGCGCGCCGCTCGTGGCGTCACGAATCGCCGCGGCATAGGACTTCCCAGCGGAGCGCTCCGACGCCGCCAGCATTACCACATCGAACCATGGATGGCGATCGAGTGCCACCAGACATTGTTGTCCGGCGATCCCCGTGGCCCCGACTACTGCAACACGTTTCTTCATACCCTCTCTCTCACCAGTGATACTTCCATAGATCTAGAGCTGAATCCAATTGTCAATCGGTACGGGCCCCGCTTCCACAGTCGTCTCGCTTTTCTTGCGCTCCGGCCGCTGAAGAGCCGTGCTGGTGCGCGTGCGAATCAATTCTCATGAAGCGAACCTTCCTTCTACGAACGGCGGCCAGCGGAGCGCCATACGGGAATCCCCGCATTGACAACGACGGCCTGGCGATTCTAACACCGGACGCGGTGCAGACACGTGGCCGGGAGGGCGCGTGAGCAGAGCGGACGCAAGGACCATACACTCCGTGCGCAGACACGCTTCACTGCGGTGGTACGGACACGTCTCGGGGCGAGCTTGCCGTGAGCCCGCCGGCAACTCTGGCAGCAGCCGCAACTGCGGCGCACCGGCCCCGGGACTCCACCCCGCCGGCTTCGACGGCGGTGTGCGGGCATGATGACAAGCGAAAAGTTCTTCAGTACGATACCAGCGCTGACGGCTGCGCCCGCCGCACTCCAACGCGACGGAATCAACCCTCAAGACCGAGAAGAGTACTCGGCGCCAGATGTGGGGATGGGAAGATGGAGAAGTCTCGGGTGGTGAGAAACTCTCGCGACGACGACATGATGAGCTTCACGGAAGCCTATATCCGGCGCGCCTTGGAGCCTCGGTTGCAAGGTCACGGCCGTATCGATGTCCGCAACTCGGCACCGCTGGGCTTCACGATTGTGCACCGCTACACCAGCGAGTGGAATGGACGTGAGGTCGCCTTGCCAGTGGCGCGGCTCCGTGCGAAGGGAGAAAAGCTTCATCTTTATTGGAAGCGCGCCAACGGTCGTTGGGTACCGTATGAGAACGGGGACGCACCTTTCGTCGGCAGTCTCGACGCCTGTTTGAAGGAGATCGATCATGATCGCTGGGGATGCTTTTGGGGATAGTCAGGGCGCCGGCGTCGCCCCGCTTGCAACCATGCGGAAAGTGATACGGCGTTCATGAGCCGCGTCAAGTTCGGGCTGTTCGCCCCGCAAGTCGGCGTACCTTTCAGCGTCATCAAGGAACGCGCCCAGTTGGCGGATCGGCTCGGCTACCACTCGATCTGGTTCGTTGATCACATGTGGAGCCGCGGGATGCCCGACCTCGATCACCTCGAAGCGTGGACCCTGATGTCGGCGACCGCCGCGCTCACCGAGCGCATCGGCATCGGCACGCTCGTGCTCTGCAACTCGTACCGCAACCCCGCATTGCTCGCGAAAATGGCCTCCAGCCTCGACAACGTCAGCAACGGCAGGCTGCTGCTCGGCCTCGGCTCGGGCTGGATGGACGAGGAGTATCGCGCCTACGGCTACTCGTTCCCCTCGGCACGGGTGCGCGTCGAGCAACTCGAGGAAGCGCTGGTCGTCATCAAGCTGCTGTTTACCCAGCCGCGCGCCAGCTTCCAGGGAAAATACTACGCGGTCGAAGACGCGGCGAACAATCCGAAGCCGGTGCAGCAACCGCACCCGCCGATCCTCATCGGCGGCGCCGGCGAAAAGCGCCTGCTGCGTGTCGTCGCCGAACACGCCAGCATCTGGAACTGCCCGAACAACGTCGCCCTTGAGCTCGAGCACAAGCTGGCGGTACTCAAGCAGCACTGCGACACCATCGGCCGTGATCCTGATACCATCGAAGTGTCGGAGCAGTGCATCGTCATTCTCGGCCGCACCGAAAAGGACCTGCGCGGCAAAATCCAATTCGCCAAACGCACGCTCGGCGCCGTGTTCGACATCGACAAGACCGCCCTCAAGGGCACCCCGGATCAACTCATCGACGCCATCCAGGCGCGCCACCGGCAAGGCGTCAGCTTCTTCACCATGCTGTTCGGTGACTTCAATCAGCCGGAGACGCTGGAGTTGTTCGCGGAGAAGGTCGCCCCAGCCTTCTCCGCGTAGTCCGTAACCAGCCAACGGTTCGCAGCGATCTGTCGGACGAGGACCTCTGCAGCGACCCAACCCCGCGATAGAAAAGACAGCGGCCGCAGGCCCTATCTCCGCTTACATCCCGAGCGCGTCAGGATGTCGATCGCCTGCGTCACGTCACCAAGCAGCGTGAAAGCATCCGTCGCGGTGAACTGGGCGGTGCCGCGGTCGACAATCTGCTGCGTGCGCGTGGCCATCGCCTGTAGCGCAGCGCGATCGGCGGCACCGAACAACGCCAGATCGCTCTGCGCATTGACGTAGATCGGCAACAACGACAGCGCATCCGCATACACGGCGCCCTGCGGATTGCGCGGCACAAACGTGGGCGCGGTGTCCGACTCCGCTAGCTCCGCGATCGCACGGAAGGCCGTCCTGGTCTGCGCCCGCAGCTTGAAGAAATTGACGATACTGAGATCGTCTCCCGTGGTGTGGTAGCACGGCCCGGTGGAGTCCGAGAAGAATATCGTCGGCACCCGCTTGTCGACGAAGTTCTTATAGTCGCTGCGTGACTCGCCGAAGATGTAGCTGACCTTGCGCAGGTCCACGTCCTGCCCGGCGGCGGCGCGGTCGACCAGGCCTTGCAGGAAGGTGCCACCGGTCTCGCTTCCCACGGCAAAGCTGATGGTGCTGAGGCTCGGCAACAAGTCCTGGCCGAGAATGTCGAAGTTCACGTAGGCCACCGTCTGCTGCAGCGGCACGATTGGATGTGTCACATAGTACAGTGAGCCCAGCAGGCCGTCTTCTTCCGCATCCCACAGCGCCAGGATCACCGAACGCCGTGGCGGCGTCGGCAAGCTGCGCAACGCTTCACCGATCGCCAACGTGGCCGCCACGCCGGCGGCGTTGTCGGTCGCCCCATTGCACACCGCCCCGCCCGGTGTCCCGCGCGCGAAGCAACTGCCGTCGGTGGTGCTGCGCGTCCCGAGGTGATCGTAGTGCGCGCCCACCATGACGTATTCGTCCGGCAGCTCGCGCCCCCGAATGACCGCCAGCAGATTCGTGCCGATCTGACCGGACTGCGAGAAAGGCTGCTGATATGCCGCGTCACCACTGGCTGAGGTGTCCAGTCCCGGGCCGAGCTTCTTCAGGAAGGCGATGAGGAAACGTTGCGCCAGCAACGACTCGGGCGAATTGTTGTCGCGCCCGTGCATGCGGTTGCCGGCGAGCAGCTTGATGATCGGGGTCACGTGTCCCGGGGTCAGACCGGTCGCGGCGTCGATATCCTGAGACGTCAGCGCCGCCAGTGGCGTCGCGTTGAGGGCAGCGAGGAGCGGAATGATCGTGCAGAACGCGATCAGGGAGCGGCGCATGCTTGCTACTTTCCAAACCGCGTCAACGACGTCGACTCGAAGAGATTGGGATCAACCGGCATGCGCCGATACGCCGGCGATTGTGGATCGGCGCGCAGACCGCCGAGCGTGGCGCGATCCAGCTTGACGTTCTCCGCGCACGCCCATACGTCCGTGCTGTTCGGCAGCCACTCGGGATCGCTGCCGTCGCCGGCACGATGGTTGACGCGCGCCTGCATCTGATAGTTCTGTACGAACTCGCCGTTCCAGCTGAACTTGCGATTCCACGCGCCGTCCCAGGTCTCGGCGTCGATCCACAGCTCGATGCGCCCGTACAGGTAGTACTTGTCTTTCGGCGTCGCCTCGATCACCCAGAACGGCCGCTTCGCCAACGCATTCGAGGTCGGTGCCCATGCAATCCCCGTCCATCCCGGCGTATCGTAGCCGACGGTGGGCGGATTGAGATCGGTCAGCACCTTCCAACCGCCGCCGGGTGCCGGTTGCAACGGCAGCGGTCCAGCCACCGAATTGGGGTCGACGATGCGCAGCGCGTCGCGTTTGCCGATCAGCTTCCAATCGAAGTCCTCCGGCTTGCCGTCGAAAAAGAAACCGTCGTCGCCGCTGATGTCCGAGCCGAGGTAGCCGTCGGAACGGTTCGCCGGGCTAACCGCACGCACGCGGCGCAACGCCGGGACGAAAGCCCACACAGAGTCGCGCTTGTCCGGTTCACGATAGCGCCAGCTCAGCGATGCCGTGCCCGAGAGATCAGTGGGCTTCAAGACCACGCCCAGAAACTGGCTCTGTAAATTCATCGGGTTCTTTTCGCGGTACTTCGGGGTCTGCCCATCCAGGAAGTGGAACCAGCCATCCGCCACGATGCCGCGATCGAGCGCCTTGCGACTTGTCATCGCCACCAAGGTGCGATTGTAGCTGCTGCCACCGTACCAATAGGCCAAGAACTGATTCCACACGATCTTGACGGCAGCCTTCGGGTCCTTCGGGTCGATGATCGGGAACGGGATCCCGTAGACGTAGGCCGGCTGCTTCCCGCTGCCCTTCTCGACGATCGTGCCGCGGGCGTCGACGTCGAGCTGCGAGCCGTTCTTCTCCGTCTCTTCGAGGAACGACTTTTCCCAATGCGCATTGCCGAGCGGGTAGTCGACAATCTTGTTGCGATACTCACCCTTCTCGTAGTGCTTGAGGATCTCCGGCGGCAACAGCTCCTTCGCGAGTTGCGCGTTGCTCTGATCGAGCGTATCCCCCACCTTCAGCCCTGCGGCAACTTCTTCAGGGGCAGCTGCGGCGGGCCGGCCCAAAGCGCCGACACCGAGAATCACGGCAACCACCGCGACGAATTTGCTGACCATCTTCTTCCCCATAGAATCCGACCTCACTCGAAACGCACGCGCCGAGAGCGGCACCCGCTGCACCTCGGCGCAACCAGACACATCCATGATGCTGAGCATATGCCGCACCATGCCTCAAGCCACCCTCAAGAATCAACCACGTTTCGGGCCTGCGGCCGGCGTCTTTTCGATGGACCGCTCCCGTTGGTCGCTAGGAGCTGCCAAGTTCGACAGGACCTGTGGACGCATACCTCCCCTTGATCGGCGATTGCAGACTCCGAGGCAGCTCGTGACAGGGAACATGCTACCCTCAAATCAACACTTGCGGCGGCACCGCCTAGCGACGCAACGCGGAGCGGCCCATAGAAAAGACGCCGGCCGCAGGCCCGTATTGACAAACAAGCGTTTGGTGCAATAGATGCGCGCATGCTCGAGCACGAAGATGCGATTGCGCCGCTGCAGCGGCGGCAGGTCATGGAGTTTCCCTACAAGCACTCCACCGGCGAAACCATCGGTCGCTTCCTCGCCGGCCTGAAGCTGCAGAAGAAGATCTGGGGGCAGCGCGTCGCCGGTCTCGGCGTCGTCGTGCCGCCTCTCGGCTATTCCGAAGCCGACGGCTCCGCCGGTGGGGAGTGGGTCGAAGTGGCGAACACCGGCGTCGTGACCGCGCTCGCCATCGTCCGCAAACCGATCGAGCGTCTGCATCCGTGCGCCACATCGTTCGCCTTCGTGCTGGTTCGACTCGACGGCGCCGACACGGCGTTGGCGCACGTGGTCCAGGACAATCTCGACATCCTGCGCGTCGGCGCGCGCGTCGAAGCGCTTTGGGCTGCCGACGACGCGCGCATCGGCAGCATCCGCGACATCGCGTGTTTTCGGATCATCAGCGTCGGTCCGGGAAACTGAATTCACGCGAAGCCGCCAAGCCGCAAAGAAAGACGCCAGGGATAAGAGCAATGGTTGCTTCCCCTCGACGACATCCGGTCGGAGCAAGTCTCCGCATGGGGCGTCTCCTCGGCGCCTTGGCCTTTGCGCCTTTGCGCCTTTGCGTGAGGCATTCTTTTCTCGCCTGAGCGCCTATGAAGGAACCCAGCATGAGTGAACCTCCGAAGGATCCCGTCAAGTACGTCGACTCGGCGGTCTACCTGCCCTACAACTATGTCGCCGGCGACTACAAGGCGCGCTATCTGGCGGCGCTCAAGGACAAGCGCATCATCGGCTCGAAGTGTTCGAAGACCGCCAAGGTCTTCGTACCGCCGCTGGTGTGCTCACCGGAAAGCTTCGCACCGTGCGACACGTTCGTCGACGTGGCGGACCGCGGCGTCGTCACCACGTTCTGCATCGTCAACATTCCAGTGATCGGTCGCGATCTCGAAATACCCTACGTCGCCGCATCGGTGGCGCTCGACGGGGCCGCCATCTCCATCTTCGCGCTCATTCAGGAGTGCAAGCCCGCGGATGTGCGGATGGGCATGCGCGTCGAAGCCGTATGGAAACCGGATGGTGAGCGCCAGGGCGATCACGAAGACATCCAGTACTTTCGGCCCACCGGCGAGCCGGACGCGCCGCAGGCTTCGTATATCAATCGCTTGTGACCCTCTGGCGATAAGAAGATCGAAAGCACGGAAGAGCGAAATCACGAAATTCGGAAGAGAAATGGAAAGAGTGAGCTGCTGATGACTGCCCTGCGCAATATCGCCATTGTCGGCTTCGCGCAGCTACCGATCGTGGCGCGCGACGAACATCGTATGGCGACCGAGATGCTCTACCCCGCCATTCGACGGGCGCTGGCGGACTGCGGCGTCGAGCGCGACGACATCGATTATCAAATCGCCGGCTCTACCGACTACATGGACGGCCGTCCCTTCGGCTTCGTCGCGGCGCTCGACGTCATGGGCTCGTGGCCGGCGCGGCAGGATCTCCATCTCGAGATGGATGCCGCCTTCTGCGCCTACTATGCCTGGGTGCGCATGCAGGCGGGTGAGTGTGACACCGCCTTGGTCGCGGCGCACGGCAAGCTGTCCGAGGGCGAACCGAATCGCGTCCTCAATCTGCAGCTCGATCCGTACTATCACGCCGCCATCGGTCTCGACGCCGCCTCCACCGCGGCGCTGCAGGCCAGCGCGTACATGGCGCGCACCGGCACAACCGACCGCCGGCTCGCGGAGATTGCCGCCCGCAATCGCACCGCCGGAGCACGCAACAGCGACGCGCAAGTGCGCGCGCCCGCGTCTGCAGACGAGTTACAACACACGCCGTGGTTGGTGGAGCCGCTGCGCAGCGGCTACGTGCCGCCGGTGGGCGAAACGGCCACCTGCCTCATCCTCGCGGCCGAGGGTAAGGCCGAGAAGTTCTGCGATCGCCCGGTGTGGATTCACGGCGTCGACCACCGCACCGAAATGCAAACCCTCGGCGCCCGCGACTTGTCGCGCAGCGCCAGCACACAATTGGCGGCACAGAAGGCCTTCGCCATGGCAGACCTGGCACGCGCCGGCGATGTCGACGTCGTCGAGCTCTCGGCCGCGACCCCGGCCGAAGAATTGATCCTTTGCGACGCGCTCGGCCTCGATACGCACGCGGATCGTCCGGTGATCAATCCGTCGGGCGGGCCGCTGTGCGGCAACCCGATCATGATGACCGGCGGCATCCGACTCGGCGAAACCTTCCGACAGCTTGCCGGACGTGCCGTCGGGCGTGAGGTTCACGGCGCCGCACGCGGCATCGCGCACGCCACGCAAGGGCACTGCCTGCAACACAACATCGTCTGGGTCGTGGGCAGCGAGCGGAGGTGGTCATGAAGCGCCCGGTCGCAGTCGTCGGCGTCGGACAGACGCATCACACCTCGCGGCGCAGCGATGTCAGCATTCCCGGCCTCGTCCGCGAGGCGGTCGATCGGGCGCTGCTCGACGCCGGTCTGGAGCACAAGGACATCGATGCCGTCATCATCGGCAAAGCACCGGACATGCTCGAAGGCATCGCCCAGCCCGAACAGTTTCTGGCCGGCGCGCTCGGAGCGCACTTGAAACCGCTGTTGCGCGTGCACACCGCCGGCTCGGTCGGCGCCTCGACGGCACTCACCGCGGTGACGCACGTCGCCTCGGGACTGTACGACCGCGTCCTCACCGTCGCCTTCGAAAAGCAGTCGGAAGGCAACGCCATGTGGGCGTTGTCGCCGAACATGCCGTTCACGCCGCCGCTGGTGGCCGGCGCCGGCGGATTCTTCGCGCCGTATTGCCGCGCCTACATCACCAAGACCAAGTGCCCGCCACACATCGGACCGGTGACCGCCGTCAACGCGCGCGCGAACGGGGCGCTCAACGAGTACGCCCACCTGCGCGAGCCGGTGACGCTCGACGACGTCATGAGCTCGCCGATGTTATGGGACCCGATCCGCTTCGGAGAAACCTGCCCATCCTCCGACGGCGCCATCGCCATGATCCTGTCGTCCGCGGACCAGGCAAAGAAGGGCCCGCACAAACCGGCGTGGGTGAAGTCCGGCTACTCCTATGCCGAGGCCATGTGGGTGCCAGGCCGCGACCAGGTCAGCCCAGCCGCCGGCCGCATCTGCGCCAAGGCCGTATACGACAAGGCCGGGATCACCGATCCGTGGAAGCAAATCGACACCGCGGAGATTTACGTCCCGTTCGCCTGGTTCGAAGCCATGTGGCTCGAGAACCTGGGCTTCTGCGACGTCGGCGAGGGTTGGAAGATCATCGATCGCGGCGAGCAAAAGCTCGGGGCGCACCTGCCGATCAATCCCTCCGGCGGCGTGCTGTGCACCAACCCGATCGGCGCCTCCGGCATGATCCGCCTCGGCGAAGCAGCGCTCCAGGTGATGGGCCGCGCCGGCGCCCATCAAGTCGAAGGCGCCAAGACCGCGCTCGGCCATGCGTATGGAGGCGGCGCGCAGTATTTTGCGATGTGGATTGTGAGCAGTGAAGAGTGAAGAGATAGGCGGTTACGCGGTTGGGCGGTTATGGGATGTCGCCATATGTGCCTGCTGGATCGCCTACCCTTGTCGCTGTAAATCCGCAACCGCCTAACCGCCTAACCGCCAACCGCCCAACCGCCTATTTGAGGAGTTGACCCGATGTCCGAACCCGCAGTGCTCTACGACAAATCGAACGGCCTCGCGGTCGTCACCATGAACCGTCCGGAGGTGCGCAATGCGCTCAACCCGGAGATGCTGTGCCGGCTCGCCGATGCCTGGCAGGACATCAACGATGATCCCGAGGTGCGCGTCGCGATCCTCACCGGCGCGGGCGACAAGGCGTTCTGCGCCGGGGCCGATCTCGGCAAGCTGATCCCCATGGTGCAGGGTCTGCGCCCTCCGGAGTCCGAATTCGACGAGCGCATCAAGGCCGACTACACCATCATCTACAAGGGGTTGCTGCGCAACTATCAAGTCACCAAGCCGCTCATCGCCGCGGTGCGCGGTTTCTGCGTCGCCGGCGGCACCGAAATCCTCACCTGCACCGATATCCGCATCGCCGGCGACGACGCGCGCTTCGGCCTTGCGGAGGTGAAGTGGAGCTTGTTCCCCATGGGCGGCTCGACCGTACGCCTGCCGCGGCAGATCTCATACTGCAATGCCATGGAGATCTTGCTCACCGGCGAGCAGCTCTCGGCCGAGCGCGCGCTGCAGATGGGATTGATCAACAAGGTCGTGGCCCCCGAGCAAGTGATGCCGGAGGCGGTACGCTATGCCGACATCCTGCGCGCCAACGGCCCGCTGGCGGTCCAAGCAGTGAAGCGCTCGGTGCTCGACGGCTTCGGGCTCCCACCGGAGCAAGCGCTCGAAAAGGAAAGCGAGTACGGCATTCCGGTGTCGATGTCGGAGGACTGCCGCGAAGGCACGCGCGCGTTCCGCGAAAAACGCAAACCAGTATTCAAGGGCAAATAGGGCCGGCGGCCGGCGGCCTTTCTATGGCCCGCTCCCGTTGGGTCGCTGCGGGCTGCCAAGCCCGACGGGCGCCGTTGACACGCAAACGTTCGTAGGGATACACCGACCCGCATGAAGCTGCGCGACACCGCGGCACGGACACCGGCGCTGCACGAGGCACCCTCGACACGCGACCTGATTTTGGACGCCGCGGAAGCGCGCTTCGCGCAGCGTGGGTTTGCCGGGGTGTCGGTGCGCGAGATTGCCGGTGATGCCGGGCTGAAGAACCAGGCGAGTCTCTACCATCACTTCAAGAACAAGCGGGCACTCTACGAAGCGGTCCTGGCGCGTGGCGTGGAAACCATCGTTGGGCTGGTGACGCGCAACGGCGATCGGGCCGCGAACGATACGAGCTTCATGGATGCCACATTGGATCCCGTCGTCGACTATCTCGTCGCCCACCCGCATTTGCCGCGCCTCATCCAACGCGCCGGGCTCGACGACACGCAATACTTGCGCGCCACCGTCACCAAGCTCCTGCGGCCGTTGTACGCGCAGGGCGTGCAGGTCCTGGCGGCGGCGAACGCGCCGTGGGCAGCCGACGATCTGCCGCACGTGGCCGCCGGCTTCTTCCATCTGATCTTCGGATATTTTGCGAACGCGAAGCTGCTCGAGATGGTGGTGCAGCACGATCCCTTGAGTCCCGCGGCGGTCGCGCGGCAGCGCCGTTTCCTCAAACACGCGGTCGGCCAACTGCTGGGCATGGACAATGTGGTGCCGGGAGGAAGAGAGCTCTCGGCGCGGCGAGCCGGCGCAACGGTGGCTCGAGGACTGAAATCAGGGAGATCACGAAAACACGAAATAGCGAAAGCACGAAACCGGACGGAGGCTCCCCTTTCGTGATTTGGTACTTTCGTGCTTTCGTGATTCGCTCTTGATGCTCTGACGACTCGAATTGGAGACACTGAGATGAAGATCCGCATTGACTACGATTTGTGCGAAGGCAACGCCGTCTGCATGAAGGTCGCCCCGGAGGTGTTCGTGGTCGGCGACGACGACCGCGCCCGGCTCGTCAACGAGAACCCCAGCGAGGATTTACGCGCCAAGGTGGACGCCGCGGTGCGCCGCTGTCCGCGGCAGGCGTTGTCGATTGTCGGCGAATAGCCTCGTGCGGCCAGCAAGTCCCACGGAGCGCATTCACCCGACGAAGGCAGACAACACACTAGCGGTGATCGAGGATCGTACCTCTTACAACCGCGGATACTCTCATTGTAGCGGCTCGTTGGTCGACGATTCAGGTGACTAGGCACGAGGGTGGCCTCTTCAAAAGCCGCACGCTTGCGTGCGCACCGCGGCGCAGCAGCCTTCGATTCGTCGCCTCCTACCTGGGCCACGTGGGGCGGTGTTGCCGCACTCGCGCTGGTCATCCGATTTGTGCACGTGTGGGCCATTCACGGCACACCGTTGTTCGATCATCTGGTCGGTGACGGCCAGGCGTACGACGCCTGGGCGCAACGCATCGCCGCAGGCGACTGGATCGGCCAAGGCGTGTTTTACCAAGCGCCACTCTATCCCTATTTCCTGGCCGCCATCTATGCCACCGCCGGCCACAACCTCCTGCTGGCGCGCATCGTCCAAGCGCTTTGCGGCGCAGGGTCGTGTGTATTGCTCGGGATCGCCGGAAGCCGTTTCTTCTCACCGCAGGTGGGTCTCGGCGCCGCCGTAGCGCTCGCGCTCTGGCCAAGCGAATTTTTTGCCGACGCGTTGATCCAAAAGTCGGCGCTCGACTCCGTCCTTCTCTGCGGCTTACTAGCCGCACTCTCCTATGCGCTTCAGGAGCCTCGACCGCGATGGTGGTTGACGGTTGGCATTGCCCTCGGTGGGCTCATCCTGACGCGAGAGAATGCCCTGGCATTCGCTCCCGTGCTGCTCATTGGACTGTTCTTCCATTTCCGCCACATCCGTTGGGCGTCTGCTCGGGTACGCGCGGCAGCGGCGTTCCTTCTGGGCCTGGCGATCGTGCTCTTTCCGGTGGCGCTCCGCAATGGGGTGGTCAGTGGTGAGATGCATCTCACGACGGTACAGTTCGGACCGAACTTCTACATCGGCAACAACCCTACCGCGACGGGGCTGTACCAGCCGCTGCGCTCCGGCCGCGGTGATCCCGAATTTGAGCAGCGCGACGCGACCGAGTTAGCTGAGCATGCCGTCGGTCATTCGCTGACACCAGGCGAAGTGTCGCGGTACTGGGCCAGCCAGGCTGGCCACTTCATCACCACCCAGCCCGGGGCTTGGTTAGCGGTGCTCGCTCGCAAGGCCGTCTTGCTTGTGAACCGCATCGAAGTGGGCGACGCCGAGGATCAGTACACCTACGGCGAGTGGTCGCCCCTGCTGGCGGTGCTCGGGCCGGTACTCAACTTCGGTCTCTTGGTGCCCCTCGCAGCTGCCGGCATCGTGCTGTCGTGGCCCCGCCGACGCGATCTCGGTCTGCTCCTCGCGCTGCTAGCCGTCTACGCACTGACAGTTGTCGCCACCTATGTGATGGCACGCTACCGCTATCCGCTGCTCCCGCTGCTGCTCCTGTTCGCGGTCGCGGGGACCGTCGAATCCGTCCGCAGCGTGCGTACCAAGCGATGGGGACGACTCCTGCCGGCTGCGGTGGCAGCCCTCTGCGCGACCGTACCCGCAAACTGGAGTGTCATTCCGCAATCCACGGTACGGGCAGTAACGGTGTACAACCTCGCGAACGTGCTTTGGGCGCAGGGTAAGGTGAACGAGGCCATCACACAGTACGTCGAGGCGCTACGTCTCCAGCCCGCCTCCGCGGAAGCACACAACAACCTCGGACTGGCGCTGGCGGCGCAGGGTAGGATCGGCGAGGCCGTCGCGCATTACACCCAGGCGTTGCGACTCGACCCCTCTTCCGCAGAAGCGCACTCCAACTACGGGGGAGCACTGGTAGCACAGGGAAAGATCGAGCAGGCCCTGGCGGAATATGCGGAGGCGTTGCGGCTCCAACCGACGTATGCCGAGGCGCACAACAACCTGGCGATCGCATTGGCAAACAAAGGGAATCTCGGAGAAGCCCTGACGCATTTCGAGCAAGCGCTGCGCTCGAAACCCAACTATCCGGAGGCACGAAACAACTTGGGGAATGTGTTGCAGGCTCAGGGGAGACTTGGCGAGGCCATCGTACAATATCGGGAGGCACTGCGCCTGCGGCCCGGGTATACCGACGCACACAACAATCTCGCCATGGCACTCGCAGAGCAGGAGGAAAACGAGCGCACGATGGCTCATTAG
>Ga0265331_10000479_pt1 | contig 38309 bp, 43 predicted proteins | sample 41923metaG_FD_202088 | JGI IMG/M metagenome (GOLD analysis project Ga0265331, IMG submission 202088) | Rhizosphere microbial communities from Carex aquatilis grown in University of Washington, Seatle, WA, United States - 4-19-23 metaG | ecosystem: Host-associated > Plants > Roots > Rhizosphere... | reverse complement strand
CGTGTGACGCGCACCGGGTCGATAATCCCTACGTCGAATAGATTTCCATAAACGCCCGATTTCATGTCGAGCCCCCAGAAATCCTCACCGAATTGCCGAAGGTGGAACATTACTTCGTGAGCGTCGAAACCGGCGTTGCCGGCGATCCGACGCAGCGGTTCGTCGAGCGCTCGCCTCACTATGTCAATCCCATGCGTCTGGTCGAGATTCTCGCCTTTGAGACCGGCGAGCGCGGCATGCGAACGATAAAGGCCGACGCCGCCGCCGGCCACGACGCCCTCGTCGCGCGCCATTCGCGCGGAATTCAACGCGTTCTCCCAGCGCTGGCGCCGCTCTTTGATGACGATGTCGGTGACGCCGCCAACTCTGACAGTCACCACCTTTCCCGACAGCGCGGCGATCCGATCGTTCAGCTTGGCGAGTTCGTGGCGCTTTCCGCTCGGCGATCCCTTGCTCTGATCGCCGTTTGCTATCCAATCGGCTTGTTGTCGAACGCTGGCGAGACGGTCAGCAATCGCGACTGCATCGCCGGCGCCGCCGATGATGACAGTTTCGTCTTCGGAAACCACGACGCGGCGCGCTTTTCCCAAATGATCGAGCGTGACGCTGTTCAGATCTTCGCCGAACGCCTCCATGATTGCGCGACCGCCGGTCAAGACAGCGAGATCGAGCAGAAAATCGTACCGACTGTCGCCGAAACCCGGCCCTTTGACCGCGATCGAGCGGAGGTTTTTTCTGATGTGGTTGAGCAACAGGCCGGGCAACGCCTCCTCGGCGATGTTCTCCGCGACCACCAGCAAACTGCCGCCCTGCTCGCGCACCAACTCCAACGTCGGAATGAGCTCCGCGAGATCGTTGATGACGCGGTCGTAAATCAGCACATAGGGGTTATCAAGCTCGGCGACCTTGCGCGTGCTGTCGGTCATGAAGTAGGGCGAACGATAGCCCTGCTCCCAACGCATTCCTTCGCCAATCTCGATCTCGTCGACCACCCCGCTTCCCATTTCCACCGAAACGACGCCGCCTTCGCCGGCGCTCTCCAGCGCTTCGGCGATCAGGGCGCCGACGCCATCGTCGCCGCCAGCGGCCAAGGCGGCCACATGCGCCAAGGAGCGAGCATCTGTGCAGGAGCGGGCGCGGCCGATCAGATCAGCGTCGACAACGCGCCAGGCTTTGTCCATGCCAAGCGAAATGTCGCGAGGATTCATTCCCGCAGCCAGCGCTTTATGGGTTTCTTGCGCCAGACGCCGCGTTAGAACCACGGATGTAGTCGTGCCGTCTCCAGCCTCCTTGGCGACCGCCGTCGCCATTTGCCGCACAAGCATCAAACCGGCGTTTCCCATCGCATTGGAAAGCTCGATCGATTGCGCGACCGTCGCCCCGTCCTTCGTCGCAACCGGCGGAAGACCGTCCGCCCGATGTTCGATGATTACGTTACGACCACTTGGCCCTAGTGTGACGCCAACAGCGTCAGCCAAAGCGTTTACGCCGTCGAGCAGCCCCTGACGCACCGGGTTGCCGAACCTGATATCCCTCGCCATCAACCTATCTCCACCTGTGTTTGATTGTTCGGTCGCAGGGCCGAGCAAGACCGATCTCACTTGCTTGGAGGCTTCGTTGGAACAATCTCGATGTCCTCTCGTCCGGCGTTTAGGATCATTGCGCTGCGCCCGGCGATGGCGCGGCGCGTGCGATTTCGGTGAAGCCTGTTCCAAACTCTGAGCAACGAGCGATCATCAAAGTCGAGACCGCGACGTAACTCCTCCATATCGACTTCATCGAACTCGCTGAGCCAAAAGCTACGAAGTTCCCGCTTTCTTTCTTCTCCGATTAGCGCGGTCAGTCGGGCTTCTTCCGCCTCGAGTTCGAGTAATGTCGCGTCGAGTCGGCGCGACGCCTCCGCGATGAACTCTCGATCGTCGGGTTCCATGCCTCACCTCTTGGAGATGACCCGCCTGTCGCTACGAAGTCCATAACGCGCCATCTTGTGATACAAAGTCGCTCTCGTGATCCCGAGACTTCTCGCGGCTTTGGTGACATTTCCTTCGCTGGAGACAAGAGCGGAGCGCACCGCCTGCGCCTCCCAGTCGGCAAGCCCAATTGGCGGCGCGCCCATTGGCGAGGATTGGGCAACTTGAGACGTCGGCGTCCACGCCTCCGTGGATCCGGCATCGCGACGCGAATGCGGATCGAGATTCAACTCTTCGAGGAAATCGCGCGGCAAATCTTCGACGTTGATTGTCCGGCTGGCGCTCACGGCGATCAACGAACGCAATATGTTGCGGACTTCGCGAATGTTGCCCGGCCAAGGATGCTTGAAGAACAGCCGCCAGACTTCTTCGCTCAACTCCTTTTCCTCCCAAACGCCGAGCGACTCTTGCTCTTGCCGCATCAAATGCGCGATCAACGCCAGGCGGTCGGGGCGCTCTCTGAGGGGCGGCAGCCACAACTGCACGCCGTTCAGCCGATAATACAGATCGCGACGAAAGGCGCCTCTTTGCACCATCTCCTGCAGGCCGCAATTCGTCGCCGCGACCACCAGCACGTCCACGGGAATTGGTTTGCTTGCGCCAATCGGCACGACCTCCGAGGAGTCGAGCACACGAAGCAGCGTCGCCTGTAAATCGAGCGCCATGTCGCCGATCTCGTCGAGAAACAAAATGCCTTTGTCGGCCTCGACGAACTTCCCGTGCTTGCCCTTCGCGCGCGCCCCCGTAAAGCTGCCGCCTTCATATCCGAACAATTCGCTCTCGATCAGTTCGCGCGGAATGGCTCCGCAATTGATCGCCACTAATGGTTTATCCCTGCGCGGCCCCAGAGCGTGCAGACGACGCACGAGATAATCCTTGCCGACGCCGGATTCGCCGGTGATGAGAAGAGGTATCTTGCGTTCCTGAACTCCGGACGCCCGATGCAACGCCGCTTCGTGGATCGAGTCCTTCCAGTCGTCCGGCGGCTTCACGGATCGCGACGCGGCGGTCGATTTTTCGGCCGCTCTCGCGATGGCCGCGCCTTGGGCCAAAGGATTGGACTCGATTTTTTGTTGGCTTTTGCGATGAATCTCGACGCGCAGCAATCTTCCGGAGTTCAACAACGCGACCAATCCTCCGTTTGAACGCAAGATGTCGCGAAGATCTATTTGCGCTAGAGTCGAAATCGACTCGCCGAGCACCTCCGCATGGGCGGAAACGCCAAGCAAATCGAGCGCCGATTGGTTCGCGCCGAGAATGCGCCCCTCATCCGAAAGACACATTTTTCCCTCGATCAGACAGGCTTGCGCGCTGATGTTCTCCGCTGAGTCGCCATTGTGGAGACGCAACATCAGCCCTTGCGAGAAAAAATGCTCGAACAGATTCGATTCGAGCAGGCGACAGGCTATTTTCAGAAAGCCGGCCATCAGTTTCGTGGCGTCGCGCCGATCAGTGATCATGCCCACGACGGCTGTGATGCTCCCGTCCGGTCCGAGGATCGGACAGCCGGCCGTGGCGTAAGGATGGAATGCGCAGGAAAAATGCTCCTTGCCGTTGAAGGCGGCCGGCGCCCCGAGCGCGCCCGCCGTTCCTATTCCGTTGTTGCCAAGATTGGATTCGGACCAATCGGCGCCGATGCGGGCCATATGCACACCGCCGGGACAGAACTTCAGACCCGCGTCGAGAAGATAAATGACCCTGCCGCGAGGGTCGGATAAGACCAGCGTCGCGCTGTTCTCGTCGAGAAATGTTCGAAAATTATAGATCATCGCCGATAGGTTCGTCGCCAGCGCTCCTGACCAGCCATGCCGCCAAAGTTCGAAATCTCGCGGGCATGTCGTGGTAGGATTGTTGCGCGGAACAAAATCGACTCCGGCGGCCAGACCATGATCGTCGATGCAGCGCATCCAGGCTTCCGCGACCTGCGGACGAACCCAATCCGCGCTCGAAGGCGCCTGTCCGGTCTGCCGCATCCAATCCCAGGCCACGCCCGGGCGGTCCAGCCCGTATAATCCCAAATCCTCAGCGAGGAGGATGGCGCCCGCGGGCGCATTTGCCCGAATCGGCGGGCTCGGTCTCGTCATAACGTCGCTCACTGGCGATGCTCCGACAATATGCGGACGATCTGTCGCGCATGAGGAAAAATTAAGCGTGCATCCCGTCGTCATGGGGACGCGCCGCACGAAGGAGTGGTCGCGCCGTCCTCTAAAAGCGACGGCGCGAATTCCATCTATGAATTTGACGGATTGATCTGAAGCCTCAGGCCTGCGCGCCCGTTGACGCCCTGCCGCTCTTCGGAAGCAATTTGCCAAGCGCATCGGCGAGAGAGTCCGCGCCAAAGCCAAATAGCACTCCGACGAGTAGCGAGATCACAACGCTGATCGCCGGATTTTCGGGCGAAAGCGCCAAGAGCGCTTCTAGGTTGGCGCTTTGCGCCGCTTCCGCGGCGATCGCCGCATAGCCCAGGAGCAGCCCCACAATATCGCCGAACAGCGATATTTTTGTCGTGAGGACGAGCAGTGCGAGCGTGACCGCCACGCCCAACGCCGCCCATGCCGGGAAGTCGATAGCCGCCCCGTGGAGCGCATGTCTGGAGAAGACGAGGACGGCGGCGGCCGCTCCTAACGCGGCGCCCGCCAAATTGTGAGCTATGGCCTTCTTCAGACCATCGAAACCGCCGTTGAAATGCCGGTAGCTTACCCAACCCAGCAACAGGGCCAGGATTTGCACATGCGCGGCCGCCGGCCCGAAGGCCAGAAAAGCCGCCAATCCGCCGAACAGCGCGACGCTGACGGCGCGAGACGCGATAATATCCATGACATGCTCCTAAAGCGCGCCCGATTGCCTATCGGGACGAATCCGAATGAATCCCACTGTCCGGCCGTTCGAACGAACGACGCCGCCAGCACATTGCGAGTCGAGAGAAGGGATTAGACGGAGCGCGCTGGAGGGGCGCGTGGAGACAATGGACGTAGTTCGGGATCGGCGCTCACCGCATCGATCTTGAACGCCGGCGCCCGAAGAACGGGCGGCGCTTCTTTGAAAAACGTCCCCGGCGGCGAGCGCTGAGCGTCAGGTCCGACGGCTGCGCTGCCATGGAGAATGCAACAAACATCGAGGTGATGCGAAACAGGCGAAGAAGGATTAGATTTTGTTGGAGACGCCTTGACCGTCGCGCACGCCGCGCCTAACGGGCCAGCGCCTGCGGCCATCGCGCCAGTCGCAAAGCCAACGGAAACGATCTGCAGGACAAGCAGAAAAATGACGGCTAAAGATGTAGCCGTTCTTTCGGTCGACCACGTTCTGCAAGTCACGAATTTCACAACGGCGCACTCTGCATTACGGGGAGTGAAAGTAGAAGCGAGACTCTATTCGGTCAAGCGACAGCGAATTTTCGTCACGCGGCATGTTGTCGCACAGGCGTTCAACTGCAAAGCGGCCCGAATTAATCTCAACAGCACATCGGCGAGGATCGAAGCAAGCTGTCAGAACGCCTGCGCTCCGCTGGCGTCGTAACGCACGCGAAGGCGCGTCGCCGGCGCATCCTCCAGAAGCAGGCTTTTCAATTTCTTCAGCGCAATGTCCTCCCGTTCGTCGAAAGACAGGACGTCGGCGACGCGCCCCTGGCGATCCACGAGGTAGACGAGCGCGGTATGATCGATCATGTAGTCGCCGCCGGTGGGGAGTTTACGATAATAAACCCGAAAGGATTTGGCCGCCTGCGCGACCTCGTCGCTTGATCCGGTCAGCGCCACAATCGCGGGCGCCATGGACGACAAAAAATTCGTCAACGTCTCGGCGCTGTCCCGCTCCGGATCGAGCGTGATGAAAAAGACTTTGAACTCGTCCGCCTCGCGTCCAAGTTCACGCAACAGATTCGACATCTCCAGAAGAGTTGTGGAGCAGACTGCGGCACATCGCGTGAAGCCAAAAAAGACGGCGTACGGCCGTCCCCGCATCGCTCTGCTGTCGACGATCTCTCCGATGTTGGACTGGAGGCGAAACACGCCTTCGACGCCGCTTGGCTGCGCCGGTCGGTCGGTCGAATGGGAAATGGCGACCGACGCCAAGGCGGAGGCCAATATGGCCGCGGCGATTCCCGCGCGGCCGACGATCGACGAGCGCTTCGCCAATTTAGCCCAAAAGCTCCAAATCGATAGCCCGGAGAAGCGCATCACGGTTCTCGGCGTAATGAAATCGCTTCGCGCGCCCCGCCCCTTTTCAAACAACGACCAACCGCAACACGCGAAAGGTTCCGCCAGGGGCCAAGCCGAAGGCTCCTCGCCCGCATTGCGACCGCGCTCATTCTCGACGAGACTGTCGCGTCGACGCGGGCGGAGGCGACTTTTGTTCGAAGAAGCGCCCACGCCGAGCGGGGCGTGGAATTCGCGTCGTATGTTTTGCAAATTTCCGGATTCGAGCCGGATCTGCGCAAACCTTCGAGAAACTCATCGCGGAACAGGGCTCTCTCCGAAGGCGAAAGGCAGCGCGCTATGTTGATCGTTCTGCCGCGCGTTCGCGCTCGATCTGCGTTTCGCAACCCGATTTGCAGGCAGCTCTGGTCGCAGGTTTCGCGCAACAGGATCGTGAGACCGCAAAGTTTGATGCGGCGCTGCTCGACCAATCTGTCGTCCAGGAAATACGAAATTCGTATCACGCCGTTGGCGACGACAATGTGTTCGGCGCGCCGACGCCGCGCGCGAAGAAGCCCATAGGTCAGAATGCAGAGCAGCGCCACAATCATTTGGGTTGTTCCGGCGTCCGAGATAGCAAGCGACCGCTCGAACGCGGCGGCGGCGAGAACGCCCGTCACGCCAAATTCGGCGAAGCGCTTCAGACCGAACGCCTCGTGAGACGCAACCGCGGCGTCGAAAAGTGGAATCGACTCCTGCGCATCTTGCGCGCACAGCGAGGGCGCGACGGCGGCGACACAAGACACGTGAGCGCTCCTTAATGCAGTCGTCGCGTGTTGCGGCGACGATGTTAATTGGCTTCGAACTGTGCGGACCGAACTGTTATATCCGCGCAAAACTCACGCATGCGACGCTCCACGTCAACATATAGTTTAGTATTATGCCCGCGACAAACAGCCGCGCAAACTGTTAAACTCGCCCAAGATGGCAATTATTGTCTGAGCGAAAGCCAGCATATCCGTTTTAAGAAGATAATTCGCAAAAGTCTATTCCAGTGTATATTTATAACACGTGACCGTGTATTAATTTTATACATTGAAATGTCGGAATGTGAGGGAACCGGCGGTGGGTTTGACCAAATTTGCCGCCCGCACGATCTTTCGCAATCGCTGCTCTGCGCCATCCTATTCGCTGGGGGCTGAAATGCGGGCCTTCGACCGCGGGCCTTCATGCTCGCATTTGAAAGCTGTCAATTTGAGCGACCAAACCATCGCGCTGTCGGCGCCGCGATACGGGGCGCCGCAAGGTGAGGCAATGCACATCCGGCAGGCGCACCGCTTGTTTTTAGCGCAAATAAATATCATGTTCTCATGCTGTTATGCGTATGATCAAAAAATCGTCTTGAAAATATTTGTGCGGCGCAATATTTTGGTTTTGCGATTCTCGATGCCGACGGCGAGTTCCCGTGGCGTTCGTTCGCGGGCGCGGCCTGCTTTTCCCGAATCTTGCGAACCGCATATTCGTGACGTCTCGAAACAGAGTCCGTTGGCGCTAGCGCCCTGAGTCGAGTGAACTTGAAGGCGAGGTTATGATGGATTCCCTCCGGCAATGGGTTCAGGACTGGACTGAAGCTTGCACATATGCGCGGGAATGCGTTCCCGACCTATCGCTATTTGTCCCGACCGAACCCTATTCGGCGCTCGCGAGCATCGCCGGCGTGTGCTTCGTCATTTGGTGGTGGAACGACAGGAAGATTAAACAAATTCTTCTTCGCGAGATTCAACCTGGCGCGGAGCGCGCCGCCGCCGCCGCCCGGAACGGCGGGCTGAACGCAATCCTCGACAAGGCGAGAACCGTCCCGCCGACGCCGGAGAACAAAGCGGCCTAGTCCTGCGCGAGAACGGGCCGCATTTGGACTGGAAGCAAGGGCGCGGTTTGAAACATTAGGGTTGAAGAGCGGTTACGACGTCCTGGAGACGCCGGGCGGCTATTGATTCGCGTCGGCTCAATTGAAAGTCTCCAAGAGCGAGGCTTAAGCTCGCATTTGCCGGCGCGGGCGGAGCGCGCCAGTCTCCCGGCCTTGCACGGAGAGACCCGGGTCTCGAACTCGAAAAAACAAATATTCACGCTATCAAATGGATCGCGTCGCACGAAAATCGCATCCGCCCGTCCACACCGGCGCTAAGGCGCGCCCTACACTGCATCGCCATCAATCTCGCCGGTGCGAATCCGGGCGACCTTTTCGAGCTCTTGGATATAAATTTTGCCATCTCCGAGTTGGCCCGTCCGCGCTTCCTTCAGAATCGTTTCGAACACTTTTTCGGCATGCTCGGAGGCGACGAGCACTTCGACCTTGAGTTTGGGAATGAACTTCACTTCGTATTCCGGGCCGCGATACACCGCGCCCTGCCCTCTTTGGCGTCCATAGCCCTGCACTTGCGTCACGGTGAGACCGGAGACGCCGATCGCATTCAGCGCGTCTCTCACTTCGTTAAGTCTGAATGGTTTGATGATCGCAGTGACTTGTTTCATCGGGTCTCGCTCGCTCGTTTTCCGCGTCTGCTGCTCAGATTGCGCCACCCCCGCCAATTTCGCAAGTGCGCCGTTGCCGAGCCTGACAGAAATATTGTTTAAATATCAACGCGATGCGCGTGCATCAAAAAAACAGCCGCCGACGTTCGCCGCTTCGCGCTATGGGTCGATGAAACCAAAAATCATTGCCTTGACGGCTGCTTCGACACGGCTCTGCGCTTCCGACGCGGCGGAGATGTTATGCGCTCCTTACGGGCGGCGCCGGCTTTCCATATTGAGCCCTTACGCCGTTCGGAAATATACACCCTCGGGTTCATCGCGGCCGAAGCGATAAATACGGAGTGGGAGACTAGCATCATGGCTCATAAATTCGCTTTCGACTTGGCGGACGCGGGCGCACCGAACCAATATGCGATCCGCCTCGTCGACAAGAAGCAAATCGCCGAGCTTGCTCTCGCTGAAGGCTTCGCCAAACCCATTCCGCTGGAGCCGGTCGTCGTTCTTTTCGACGAAGGAAGCGGCGAATTGTTGCCGATCGACGGCTTCGACGACACCACGCCGCGCGGGCGCATCGCCATAAAAATCATGCGCGACACCTATGACGACGTGCTCGATCGGATCGCCGCCCGCGTCACCAGCGACGAATGCCCCGCGGGCAAAGCGCGGCAATGCGAACGTCACGCAAACTAAAGCTAAAAGAGCCCCGGGCCTCTCGCTCTCGCGCCACAGGGCGATCAATTGTCGCGGACAGCTCGATTTGGCCGAACGCGCTCGCGGTCCCGCCATGGTCGCGCGCCGGCCAAGCCGGCGACGCCCGGTCATTGGGCGCGACCGCGCGGCTACCGAACGCCGCCGCATCTCTGGATGAAACCGCGCAGCCGCGGGAAGCCCCGAACGACATGGACGTCGCCCGATCGTCGGACGCAACGTAGAGCGCCTGAAACACGAGGCGCGCCGCATTCCGGCGCGAAGTGGACGGCGTTGAGCGCGAACCGTTGCGGCGAAGGCTTGATTTTGCGGTGCAAGCGATTCTCAAGGCCGCGCCCGCGGCCGCGGGCGCTCGCGCGCTCCAGGCGCCAGGCGAGCGCCAGTCGCAAAACGACCAGAAGATCCGCCGCGAGCTTCGTCGCTCCAATATTCAAGGACGCACGGATATCGGCGACAATCCTGCCAGGCAACGCGTCGTATCGCTTGCCGAGACCAAGAAGATAATTCTCGAAGAGTTCATCGTGCCGCGTCGTGGGCGTCACGCCAAGAACCACTTCATTCGCCGCAAGCCCCGAAAGGGCGATGCAGAGGGAAACGCTGATCATATCGGCGGTCATGCTGCTCTCCTACTCGAGCTAGAGCGGATTCGGAGGCTCCGCGTTCGCCGTTCGAACGAACGTCGCTAGGCTATGCTTTCGAGCGGGAAAGGCTGTGTTCTGGCGCACAGAGCGCGCTATATTGTTAGTCGGCCTTGGCGAGGCTGGCGGAAATGCGGCTTTCCAAAAGCTTGGGGTGCAAAATCACCAAGCCGCCCTTGGCTTTTTCGGCCAACCCCTCTTCGATCATCGCATGGATCTCCCGGCTGATTTGTTCGCGACGACATCCAATCCGCGCCGCGAGATCTTGCTGCACCGGGGGCGGCGAAACGATCGATTGGCCTTCAAAGCCGCGACGAGGGCGGCCCAATCTCAAGAGTTCAGCGTAAAGCCTGTGACGCAGGTCTAGCACCGAGCGCTCGAACAAGCGCGCATTCGATGCGCGTAGTCTAGTCGTCAACAGCGTCAGCAGTCTTTCGCAAATCTTGGGCGACGAAAATACGATGGATTTGAAGACTGACGCCGGCATGATGCAAAGTTCGACTTTGGTCAAAGCCGTCACATTGGCCGAGCGTTTGGCGCCGTCAATCGCCGCCATCTCCCCGAAAAACTGGCCCGCGCCGAGATCGCCGAAGATCATTTCCTTGCCGCCCGAGGCGCGCACCAGCACGCGCGCGTCTCCAGCGATAATGAAATACACATCGGTCGAGCCGTCCTCGAAATCCACTACGAGCTCGCCGCTTTCGAAGCGCCTCCAAGCGCAACCACGCGCGAATTTTTCGTCCTCGGCCGGCTCTAAGCCCTCGAAAAAAGGAATTTTCGCAGATAGCGACACAGATCTTCGATCCCGTTCGATTTTTCGAGCCCGATATTGACGCTAAACGACGAATTTGTCGAGGCTTGTCGCGGCTGCGAAGATCGGCGCGTCGGCCGAATTGAAACTTTCAACAGCGAGCCGGAACGCTCGCGTTTCACGCTCCGGCAAAGGGGATGACGCAATCTCCTCGTTACGCGCAACGCGCGGCGCTCCACCCCGCCGCTCGTCTCGTGCGCCAACGCACAGTCTTGCGGCGCGCTCAAGGGCATTATCCCCTCATGCCCTCGCCGGGCGCACCAAAGAGGAGCTTACCATGCTGACCTCCGCCATGCTTCGCCGCTTGCTGCTCGCCTTCGTCACCCTATCGTTGATTGGCGTTCTCGCCGCCGAAAGCTCGGCGATCGCGGCCGTCTTTCCTTCCAGTGCAGGTCTCGCCACTGCAAGTCTCTAAGCCGCCCAATGAACGGAACGCTCGGCTGGTTGTCCCCCGTTTGTTCGGCGCGCGTCACCGCCGCGTGATAACGACGCAGGTAATGTCGTCGGCTTGCTCCTCTGCCTGCGCAAAACTGTCGACGGCGTCGAACAATCGCGAAACGAGTTCGGACGCTTGGCCGTTCCGGTTCTCCAGCAGCATGGAGACGAGGCGGGGTTCGCCGAACTCTTCCTGCGCGGGATTGACGGCTTCCGTGACGCCGTCAGTGAATAAAACGAGGTCGTCCCCTGGATCGAGTTGGGTTTTGCAGACTGCCGCCTGCCGGTCCGCATAGAGAGCGAGCGGCAGGCCGGTGGCGGCTAGCCTTCGCGGCTGGCCGGAGGCGGAGATATGGACCGGCGCGTTGTGGCCGCAATTGCAATACTCGAGAGCTCCGCTCCGCAAATTCAGGACGGCGTAAAAAGCCGTAGCGAACAGCGACGCCGCATTGTCCCGGCATAACAGGCTGTTGGCGCGCATGATCGCCGACGCCGGGTCGGCCTCCTCGCGCGCGGCGGTGCGCAGTACGGTCACCACCACGGCCATGAACAGGCTGGCGGACATCCCCTTGCCGCAAACATCGCCGATGATGATCGCCAGCCGATCGGCGTCCAGCATGAAGAAGTCGTAAAAGTCGCCGCCGACCTCGCGCGCCGGCCGCATCTTGGCGCGGATCTCGACATCGCCGCGCATCACATTCCCCGAAGTTTCCTTCGGGAGGAAGGATCGCTGGATCAAGGCCGCGCTGGCCATCTCGTCCTGTTGGCGGCGTTTGTTCAGGATTTGATCGGCGAAGCGGCGAAAGGCGCCCGAGAACTCAGCGAGTTGCGGCGACGGCGCCGCCAGGTCGTTCAAAATTCCCGCGTCGAATTCTCGCTTTTCGAGCGCCGCCAGAGCATTCGTATAAAGAGCGATCGCCTTATTCACCGAATCGATCTGTTGGCCCATTTGTCGGACCACCGACATCAGCAGCCCTGGCGAATCTCGGCCGAGCTTTAGCAGCTGCGCCCGGCCAATTCGAAAGACGCGGGCAAAGCCGATCGCTTTGACGCTGGCGGTGCGGGCGAGATCGGCGAAGGCGCCTATCTCGCCGACGAGGCGAGGCCCCTGGAGCGTCGCGAGCGACACCGGCCCATAAGGCGTCTCCGCATATACGAGCACCGAACCGCTGTCCAAAAAATATGCGGCGTCGCTGACCTCGCCCTGCCGGATGAATATCTCACCCGGTTGAAGCTCGGTTGGCGCAAGCGAGGTCAGGATCTTCGTCAAGGCTTCCTCGGGCGCGAAGCTCTGCTCCGGGAAGGCGTCTCCAATAGCTACTTTTGTGGTTTGTTCGTCCAAAGGCGCTGGGCTTTCCGTATTCACTGTCGCTTTATCGGATCAAGACTGAATTCTAGCGCATAAAATCGACTGTGACACGATTGCCGGATTCCGTGCGGCGATATTCGATATTGCTCCCGAAACTCTTGATGAGTTGAATGCCCAGGCCGCCGGGCCGAACGTGCTCCAGAGGCCCCTGGACCTGCTTTGCGGGCGCCTTTGCCACATCGAAGGGGCGGCCGTTGTCCTCGATGGTCATGACGATTCGATCCGCAAGAACATCGATGTCGATCGAGATCGAAAGAGGATTGTCCGCATCCGCGTCGGGGAGATAGGCCTTCGAAAAAGAATGAACTCTCCCGTGCCGCACAATATTGGACATGAGTTCTTCGACGCAAATCTGCATGGCGAAGGCCACGCTTCCGGAAGGGTCGAGACTCGCGGCAATCTTCTCGATCCAGCTTGTCGCGACGGCGATTTCCGCGATGGAGCCGCTGAAAACGCGGTGCCAGCCGATCCCGCTCGTCTGCGGTGAGAGCGGCATTCAGACGCCAAAGACCGCCGCGAGAGGCGTCGTGACATTGATGATCGGCATCACCGTATCCACATTACTGCTCCGCAGGACGGCTTCGACATTCGGCTGGGGATTCATCAGAACCAACTTGCCGCCATTGTTCGCCGTCGCCTTCGCTCCGACGATCAGCGTGCGGATGCCGAGCGAGGCAAGGAAGGTCACGTCGGAAAGATCCACGACGACGTTCTTCTTCGCTTCGGCGACGGCGGTGAATTCACTGTCGATATCGAGGGCGCCCTTAATATCCAAACGTCCCGAAAGAGTGATCTTTGTGATATCGTTTTCCAGATCGACAACATCTAACTTCATTGGCCTACCCCGTCTCTCAAGTCATTGCGCGAGCGTATCGCGCTGCGACCCTCGCGGGTCCAGCCGACGGCCGCTCCCGAACCTATCCTCACTGTTAGCGTAATGCGACAATTTTATGAGACAGCCCCAGCTTCCGCCTCGAACAGTAACATTTTGCGTTATCAGGGCAAATTAATTGCGCCGCGGCGGAAGAGCGGCCGATGATCCCGCCCGGAAATCGTCGGCGATTCGCCCGGCCGGAGGTTTGCCTCGGCAAATCTGAATGTGTTCATGAGCGAGCCGCCGGGCTCGCGTCCAGCTTTTCAATTAACCAGTCTGGCGTCCAGTTTCGCGCGCAATTCATCGATACAAAACGCCAAATTGGCTCTCGCCGCGTCGCGCCACATTTCCCTTGTCTCCGCGCGCCGAAACAAGCGCGCATCGGGGTTTAGGAAGCCTTCGAGCATTCCGATTTGGCCCAAATAGAACTCCGCCTCGGAAACCCAAGCAAATTCGAAGCGAATTTTTTCGAGGTTCGCCGCAAATGTCTCCCAGGGCGCCGCGAGTGGACTTAAATCCAAATCCAGAAAGAGGTCGAGATCGCCGCTGAATCCATCGTAATGAGGTTGCTTCGCCTCGGCGCGCAGATGATCCGCCGTCGCCATGATCAGTTCGTCAACGGCGTCGGCGTCGGCCGCGTTCAAGAGCGTGTAGTCGTGAAACAGTTCGGCGCTGTCGCGCACGTTCTCGAAGTCCGAACGCCGGCCGCCGTCCGGCTTTCGCGTCACATAGACGGCGTCGTGCCAAAAAACAGCCGTGGCGATCAATGCGGGCTTTGCCGACAGAGCCCGAAGGTCGTCGAGCTTTTCCAACAGTTCGGCGATATGATCCCATGTGTGATAAGCGCGGTGAGCGTCGCTGTAACCGCAATTGAGCGCTTCCCACGCCGCCGGCTTGTGGCTTCCTTCGAGCAGCCCCCAATGTTTTTTTATGACCTGTTTGATCATATCGCTCGCGCGCCTCACTTGTTGTCCAGAATCCACACCGGCGACCAGTCGTCCGGCAATTGCGCGCGGCTCAACACGGCGTATCGATCCGCCAAACGCATATAGAGGCCGCGCCAGCGCGGGGCAACACGCGCCGCAAGTTTGGCCGCGGTCGCGGCTGCTTCCGCGAAACGCTTTCCCTCGTAACTTCCACGCATTTCTTCATGCGCCGCCTTCCATTCACGAAACTCGTCGCTTCGCGCGAAGACTTCGTCGCCGGCGACTGTGAAGACGACCGTTGGAGAGCTTCTCCCCACGACGACGACTTGGCCGAGATCGAGCCAGGCGCATTGCCGCGCCGCCTCGCGCACCGACGCCGACACAATGATATCCACGTCGAATATCTTGCTCACGCCTTCGAGACGCGACGCGAGGTTCACCGTATCTCCCAGAATCGAATAGTCGAAACGCCGGGTCGATCCCATGTTCCCGACGCTGCAAGGGCCGACGTGGATGCCGATTCCCATGACCGCCGTCCGGTGCGCCAACCCGGCGTCACGCGATCTCGCGGCGCGCATTTCGTTGAACTCCGCGAGCGCCGAACGCATCGCGAGGGCGGCGGAAACCGCCTTTTGCGGATGCGCGGCGATATCGAGCGGCGCGTTCCAGAACGCCATGATGGCGTCGCCAATATATTTATCGACGGTTCCTTCGTAATCGAGGATCGCATCGGTCATGGGCGTCAGATAGGCGTTCATGAATTGCGTGAGTTCGTGCGCGCTCATGCCTTCGGAGAGCACGGAGAAATTGCGCAGATCGGAGAACAGGACCGTCAATTCCCTGGTCTCGCCGCCCAGCACGAGCCGTTCCGGCTGTTCCACGAGACGATCGACAACCAGCGGCGACAGAAATTTTCCAAACGCCCGATGAACCTGCCGCTTGGCCGATCGTTCGAACTGCCAGAGCGTGATCCCGCCGACGGTATAACTGCACAGGAGCGTCGCGCTGGGGTAGAGAGGATCGAGCAAAAGACCATATCGGTCGAACAAAACGAACGATCCGAAAAACAGCGTCGCGATCGACGCGGCGCCGACCGACGCCGTCACCATCGGCGACGTGGCGATCCCGAGGATCATAACGACGGCGAACAGCAGCAGAGCGACGACGAATTCCGATCCCGCCGCCCAGTCCGGTCTCGACAAGAGATGGCCGGAGACCAGCGACTCAATAATTTGCGCGTGGATTTCCACGCCTGGCGTCGAAGCGTCGAGAGGCGTCGCGCGCACATCGCCCAGTCCGGCCGCCAGCGAGCCCACGAAAATGATCCGCCCGTCGACCTCGCTTCGATCGACTCGATCCTGCAACACCTCGGCGGCCGAAATCGCCCTCGCGGAGTTCGAATGGGCATAGCGCGGCCGGATGTCGCCACTGGCGCCCGTCGCGATTTCCAAAGAGCCGACGCCGATCGCGTTCACGCCGGTTTGCTGGCCGAACGCCGATTGGCCGCTCGCATTGGAGGAACGAATGACATAGGTTGTCTCTCCCTGCGCGATCCTCAGAGCTTCGAGCGCCAGCGACGGCGTCGGGCCAAAGGGTCCGCCTACGAAAAGCGGGATGCGGCGGACGACTTGATCGTGATCGGGCAACCAATTCGTGGCCCCCAGTCCTCGCGCCGAGTCGGCCAGCAGGCTTATGGGCGCGACGATCGCCGGGAAAGACACCAGAAATGGGGCGGGTTCGTCGCCAGCCACGGCCAATCCGGCCTTTTGCGGCAAATGCGCCTCTCCGCCCGCCGCGACGAGCGTTAGGCCAAGAACGACGGGCGCGGCGGCGATGGACTTTGCGAAGATCTGGTCGTTAGTCGAGGTGGTCGCCAAGACTTGCGTGAGCTCTTTCCGCGCCGATCCGTTCGGAAGAATTCCCACTATGTTCTCGAAGCTCATTCGATCGGGTTCGGCGAAAATGAAATCGAATACGATCGCCGAGGCTCCCAGTTCGGCTAGTTTGTCGGTCAGTTCGGCGAGACGCGTTCGCGGCCAGGGCCATTGGCCAAAAACAGCAAGGCTTTGATCGTCGACGCCGACCACGCGAACCGGCGCATCCCGATCATATCGCCGAGGCGCCGCCCGCTGAAATGAATCGAAGACAAAATTACGCAGATCCTCGAGCAAAAGCGGCTGGGAGAGCCCCCAAGGGAAGACCAGAAGCGCGGACAAAATCGCCGAAAGCCAATAGACGTTTCGTCGCCTCCCCATCCCCTCCTCCGATCTCGCCAAAGATGGCCTGCCCTCATCCCGCAACGATGCGGCGCGAGGTTGTTCGCAGAACTCTCGAACCTATACGTCGTGGATGCGAGGGAAGAAATCGCCGCGCAAGCGATGGCGGTCGGCGGCGCGCCTCCGACGCGCGCGCTCGGCGTCTACGCAAATAGATTGCATTCGTCTGGCCAGCCGCCGCAATCGAAATTAGGGGCTCACCGGATTCAGTGGGTAGACAGTCGGAATGCCCGATTTCGACGCGTGCGAGGCCCCCGCGGCGACGCCTCCGGCGACCGCCCCGCCGACGACTCCGGCGGGCAAGACGAACATCGCGGGACTCTCCACGCCAAAGAAACCTTGCTCGCCCGGCGCTAGCCCGGAGAACTCTTCCGGCGCGCAAAGCCCGGGACCGGCCGCGCACTGTCCCGCAAAGAACTGGAAGCTCGGGTTGAAACCGAGAATCGGCGTGCAGGCCAGATCGGTGACGATCGCCGATTGGCCGGCTCGAAGTTCGCAGAATTTGCCGTTTTTTGTTCGAACGTTAACGGTTCCGTTGACCACGTGAAGGCGCGTTCGACCCGGCGTCGACTCGCCCTCGAAAATCGTTCCACGAACGCCGATGGTGGCGACCCCCGTGGTGATTTCGTATGCGCGCTTGTCGGAATGCCCAGTCGTGAAGCGGAATACGCCTTTCGCCACGTCAATGGCGGCCTTGCCGTAAGTCGACGGGCCCGCGGAGACGAAGTTGCTCAGCCTCACCGTCGAACTTGGCCCGATCGCCAAATTGGTGCTGTCGGAAAAGACGAGTTTCGTGGAGCTGTCTTCGGCGGTTTTTACGACTTCGTTGCGGACGACGCTCGCGCCGGTGTCGATCTTAACGACGCCTGAGGGCAAGACGCCGCTCACATTGTTGCGGACCACAGAGGCGACGCCGATAGCGTCGTCGTCCGCGCGCGCTCCCGTCGCCAACGCCGCCGCCGCCAGCGTCGCCAGAAAGCCTAACCAGCCTCGACGTCCCGGAGAAACGAAATTCATCACCTTACCCTCGGCCGCATTTCGACGTTCAACCGCCACTCTCTACGCCAGAATAGTACAACAATAGTAACTACGCAGCCTGTCTGGAAAGTGTTTTTTTGCGAAAGACGAGTTGACCCCCGCCGCCCTGCGCAAGAGGCGTCGCAAATTTTGTGTGTCAAACGCCGCCCTCTGCAGGGATGCTTCGCCGCGCTGGGCGCACAATCCCCCGATTCTCCCGCCGTGAAATTGCGTCCAATTCATGAATGCCGTCAACCCCGCTCGTTGAAATCGTCGTCGCCCATCGCGCCGCAAGGCGAGATGGGCCATAATGTTTAGGTCGCAACAGCTTGCATCTGGCCCAGCCGGCTTACCCGTACAGCGCGACAAAAAGCAAAGAAGCTCGCGCTGTCCTCGACGTCGGCCAAGACGTCCGGCTGGAGGAGTATGAAAATGAACATGTGGCTTATCGAAGCTCTTGGCTATTTGGCGGCGGCGATGAACGTCTTCGTCTATGTCTCGAACAGCATGATCCCGCTGAGGATCGCCGCAATATTCGCCAATGCTATGTTTTCTGCCTATTTTTACCTGAAGGGCGTCTATCCTTTGCTTCTGCTCAATGGCGCTTTAATGTGCGTCAACGTCTGGCGGCTGCGCCAGCATCAGCACTTGATTGAAGCCATCCGCGCGGCGACGCAAGGCGATTTCAACTTCGACTGGCTTCGGCCCTTTATGCGACCGGCGCATGTTCCGGCGGACGCCGCATTATATCGCAAGGGAGATCTGGCCGAGGAAGCTTTCGTGATCGTGAGCGGAGGGATCGAAGTGCCGGAATTCGGCGTCACGCTTGGCGTCGGAGCGCTGTTTGGCGAAATCGGACTGTTCAGCGACGAGAACAGGCGCACGGCAAGCGCGGTGGCGGTGGGCGAGACGGAGCTTTTGTGCATCAAATACTCGGACGTGTTGCAGCTCGCGGCGCAAAATCCGCAGTTCGGATTCTACCTCATGCGTTTGATGGTCCAGCGGATGCAGCGCAACGTCGCGCTGGCGCATGATGCAAAGCGCTGATCGACGCGCCAGCCGCGACGGCCCGACCGGGGGAGCCCGACAAAGAAGTGGTCCGCTGCGCGCGCCCCGGCTTCTGCCTAAAACAGTTTCAGTTCACTGTTTCGTCATCGAGACGATGGTGGGCGAGTTCCGCGTTCGGCGCCAGCTCGCAAGGAGGCCTTCTTTCGGTGAGCCCGACGTCGACCGCCCCTCGATAATTCATTTCGAAGCGCCGCACGATCAACCGCACGAGATAGAGACCGAATTCGGGGTTCTGAAAGTAATGCTGTTCGAATTCCTCATAGGTGATGAAAAGCAGCCGGACGTCGGTCGCGCAAACCGCCGAGGCCATGCGGCGCCCGTCCGACGTGAACAACGCCATCTCGCCGAATAAATCGCCGGGATGCAGCGTGGCGGAGATCTCCGGAAGATCGACCCTGCCCTCCACCAGAAGATAAGCGGCGTCCGCCTCGTCGCCTTTCTGGAATATGCTGACCCCGGCTTTCAGCGAGCGCGGATGCGCGAAAGGCTTCAACCATTCGACATTTAAGTCGGTTTTGCTTGCTTCGCGCACGGTGGCGATGAGCTTGCGCATTTCGCGCACGCGCGCGGCGTTCAACGGCAAATTGACCGCGTGCTCGACGATGGTGGAGATGCTGCCGCTGCCAAGACCCTGCGCTAGGCCGAACACATTGCCAAACATGGCCATGAACCTGAGCGGGATCATCCGCGTGGCGTAGGCGGCTCCGACGGACATAACAACCTCGGCCCATTTGAAGACCAGTCCGAGCGTGGAATAAGCGCTCGCTGGCTCCCCCTTGAACCAGGAAAGGAGGCCGGCGAGATAGGGGGTATGCGCCAGATTCTCGAACATCCAACCTCGCCGGCGCGCCGCGATCGACACGACGCTTCTCAAATGGACGTTGTCTCAACCACCAAGCTGCACCACTTTTGTTTTCCAGGCAAGACGCCGGCGCTTTGTCGCCCGCCGAGCTAAGACCTTGGAAGCATTCAACAGCGAGCCTGAAGGCTCGCTGTCTGGTGGCGCGGCTTTCAGGAACGCGAGTCTTCAGGCTCGCATTTCCAGCCAGTGTTGTGTATCTATATTATATAGTGCATCGAAGCGAAAAATCCTGCGGACACGCGCGCCACGAATTTTGGGCGGCGAAGGGCCCGCCAAGGCGCCTGCACTGCGCCATCTGCATGGAACCGAACAACTTTGCGCATAGAGGGTGAGACACAAACAAAACATTCAACATTTGTCGCTTCACCAAGCGCAGTCGATCTTGGCTCGTATTACGAGTATATGACAACAATTTGGGCAGATCGTCTTCTCATCGCATCTTGACCCTCTCAAAAGTCAGGTGTAATTCTCTCATTATGTATCTACTACACATCACGCCGCTCCAATGGCGTCGGGCCGGCATCGGCGAGACGTGCTTTTGAGACGACGGGAACCGCCAGGGACGGGGGCCCTCGATCCGCTAATCGCCTGAGTGGCGATCGGATTGTTCGGAAACGCGAGATTAGCCGCCGCACACCCGTCCGCCCGAGTCCGACTGAGCGACCAGGGGGGCGCCAATATTTGGTTTTGCCAAGAAGTGAGGATGAAATGCAGCCCAACACAGTTGTCGCAGCGACCGTTGACGGCGAAAAATTGGCCGCGAACGCGCATATTGCGCCGATCGCAGATCCGGTTGCCGGCGCCGCGGCCAATCTCAATAGCCCAACCGTACTCCTGCATGTGCGCTTTCGACCGGATGCGACTATTTTGCAAATTGATGAACGCCCGGCCGAACTGACTGACGAAGAATGGTTCAAACGCCTCTGCGCGCGCGCCGGCGCGAAATACGCGACCCGCGTCGGCGGACGCGGCTTCTTTCGCCTGACGCGCGTAGAGTTGGACGCGTTGAAAGTGCAGAGGCCGAATTGATGAGCCATCGGCGCCCATCGTCTGCGGTCGAGGAAGGGAGCTTGAGGCTCCCCTCGCTAGACTAAAAATCGCGATGGACCGGCGGAGCGCGCCGGTCAGCGCCATTGCGCCGTCGTCAATTCATTGCGCCGTCGTCAAGGCCTTCGCCGCGGCGCCGATCGGCAGATTCGGGCGGATAAGCCTGGCGAAATCGTCGAGCGCGCGAAAATTCTTTTCGGCGTCGAGCGACGCTGGCTTCAACAGCAACGCGCGAAATCCGGTGCGTCGACGCAGGTCGATGATTTTTTCTCCGACCTCGTCGAAATCTCCTATCAACGAATGCTCGATGATCGCCGCTTCATCGAAGGGAACGTTCGGCGATCCCGCCTGCGCGCGAAAAATGCCGCCAATGCGTTCGGCGAAGCGACGGATGAATGGAACGGCTTCCGCCATGGCTTTTTCGCGCGTCGGCGCGGTGTAGAAAAATCTGGCCAGCGTCAAGCGGGGATCGGCTCCGGGCCCGGCCGCCGCACGAAACATATTGACGATGTCGAGCACCCTTTCGAGCGGGAACGGCGGCGCCGCCATGACGCCGAGTGAGTTGCGCGCGGCATAGCGGATTGCGCCCGGCGTCGTCGTCGCGAGATAACTCGGGATCGGTCTTTGCAGCGGCTTTGGCGTGATGCTGATGTCGCTCGTTTGATAATATTGGCCGGTAAAGCTTACATGGTCTTCATAGAGCAGCCGATTAACGAGGCCCAGCGCCTCCAGCGTCATGTCTCGGGATTGATCCGCTCCCGCATGAAAATGCTTGTTCTGCTGAGCGAAGGGACCGCCCTTGGCGACGCCGAAATCGAAGCGGCCTTGCGAGAGAATGTCGATCGTCGCCACATCTTCGGCGACCTGAATGGGATTGCGAAAGGCGATCAACACCGCCGCCGAGCCAAGTCTTATGCGGCTCGTGACGCCCGCGAGATAGGAGAGCAGCGTCAAAATCGAAGGGCTCACCGCGTCCGGGTCGAAGTGATGTTCGGCGATCCAGGCTTCGTCTACGCCAAGCGCCTCCGCATGCTGGACGAAGCGTGTCTGTAGATCGAAACAGCGGGCGAAGTCGCGCTGATGATTTTCGTATGTGCAAAACACGCCGATGCGCATCGCCGAGCCCTTGTTTGCAAGGCCGGCCGCTTCCAGGCTCGGCTGTCGTCGTTAAGCGGTCAGCGAATGGGCCGGTCCGCCGTCGGAAGGCTTCCCCGCCATGCAAAAGAAAGGCCGTTCGAATCCTAACAACACGCGCAGCTTCCGCTCGCGAGATTTCGGCGATAGACCGGCGCCGCGCCCCCAATCTCACACGAGACGCGGCGGACATTCATTTCCCAGTCCCCTGCTCATCGCGTCGGAAAGGAAGAAAGGCTTCGTCGTCGGCGATCACTTCATCGACCGCCGCGCGCTCTCGGGCCAGGAATTCGGCGATCACCGCGCCAAAACGCGAATCGGCGAATTCATGCGCCGAATAAGTGGCGACCGGCCGGTAACCGCGCGCAAGCTTGTGCTCGCCCTGCGCGCCCGCCTCGACACGCCTGTAGCCGCGACGAATGGCGAACTCGATCGCCTGATAGTAGCAAGCCTCGAAATGCAGGAACGGCCGCTCCTCGATCGCGCCCCAGTTGCGCCCGTAGATCGCGTCGTCGCCGAGAAAGTTGATCGCCCCGGCGATATGCTGTTCTCCGCGTCGCGCCATGACCAGCAAGATGCGGTCGGCCATCGTCGCGCCGATGTGGTCGAAAAACGCCCGCGTCAAATAAGGACGCCCCCATTTGCGCGATCCGGTGTCCATATAAAAGGCGAAGAACGAGTCCCAGTGCGACGATGTAATATCGGTTCCGGTCAATAAATCTATCGTCAGATCCTCGCCCAGCGCCTCGCGCCGCTCGCGCTTGATCGCCTTTCGCTTGCGCGAGGCCAGCGTCGCGAGGAAATCGTCGAAATCGCGATAGTCTTCGTTGAGGAAATGGTACTGCTGGCCGGTGCGCGGGGCGAAGCCCGCCTGGCGCAAGGCCTGCGTGTCCGGATGCGTCGCGAAGGTGACGTGAACGGAGGACGCGCCGCTCGCCTGGCGCAGCGCCCGCAACGCCGCGATGAGCGCCTCACGCGCGCCTGAAGGCGCATCCTTCGCGACGAGCAACCGTCGGCCGGTCACCGGCGTAAAGGGCACGGTGACCTGAACCTTGGGGTAATAGCGGCCGCCCAAACGCTCATAAGCCTGCGCCCAATTTTGGTCGAACACATATTCGCCTAAGCTGTGCGTCTTGAGATAGGCGGGTGCGGCGGCGACCAAACGGCCGTTGGCGTCCTCGACGAGCACATGCGCGGGCGCCCAGCCTGTGCGCCCGCCGACCGATCTCGATCGTTCCAGCGCCAGCAAGAATGCGCTGGATACGAAAGGGTTATATCGCTCGCCGGAGGCTTCCGGCTCGGCGAGCCCGGGCGGATTGGCGCAGGCGTCCCAGGACTTTGCGTCGACGAGGGCGAAGGACGAGGCGAAACGGGCGGTGAAGCTGGCGGCGGGCATTGCGACCGGGGCGATAGGAGGCGCGAGCGGGACTGTCCGCAAGACGATGTAAAACCTATCGGAAATCCCAAGAAGCACAAGATTTGCCATGAACGGCGCTCGATGCGCGGCGCAGGGCCATTTGAACAGAGTCTATTTGAACAGAGTCAAAAGGCCCAGCCCCACCAGCAAGCCGCCGCTGAGCGCTTCAATTCGACCGAGCCAGGGGCCGAGCCGCGTGCGCAATTGCGCCGCGAAATAGGAAAAGCCGACGCCATAGACCAGCGACGGCACGGCGATGGCCCCGAGGCCAAACGCCAGCCCGAGCGACAGGCCGAACTTCCAGCTCGCCGCCGTCGCCGCGGAGAACAGCACCACGGTTAGCGGCGCGCAGGGCGTGAAGGCCATGCCAAGCCCCATCAGAAACAATCCGCTCGGCATGAACTGAAGCACGGCGTTGCGCTCCCAGCTGTCGGACGCGCAGCCCGCTCCACAAGCTTTCTGGCGGCGCATCCGCCACATCAGCAGTATGGCCAGGCCGACCAGCAGCGTCGCGGAGCCAAGCGCCGAATTGACGATCGGCGCGCCGAACATGCCGCCGGCGTAATCCCCGACGAAGCCCGCGGTCGCAGCGAGCCCGCCATAGCCGGCGAGACGCCCCAGGGCGTGCGGCAGAATGATCCGCAGCGATCGGATCAGCCCGCCGTCCGTGCATAAAAACACCGGCCCCAAAAAGGGCAGACAACTAACGAGGCACGGCCCCATGCCAAACATCAGGCCGAGCCCCGCCGCCATCGGCAGGCCGATGACGACGGGCGCGATTCCTCCCGTCTCAGGCGTCATCGGCGACGAACTCCCTCTCCTCGGCCAAAAATTCGCTGCGCGCCAGAATCGCCGCGCCGAAGGCGGTCGTGGTTTGCGGATGCTTTGGCACGACCATCTCGCGCCCAAGCTCTTCCTGTATCGCCGCGACCAGCCCCCTGTTGAGCGCCGGACCGCCGTCGAAATACACGCGGTCTTCGAGCCCAACTTTCTTCGCCAGCCGCACCGTGCGCTTGGCGATCGAATGATGAATTCCGGCGATGATTTCGCCCTTGCCATGTCCATTGGCGAGCAGGCCGATGATCTCGGATTCGGCGAAAACCGTGCAGGTGCTGTTGATCGTCAAGGGCGCCGCGACGGCGGCGAAGTGGTAATCGCCGAGTTCGTCGAGATCAATCTCCAGATTGCGCGCCGCGACATCGAGAAAGCGCCCGGTTCCCGCCGCGCATTTGTCGTTCATAACGAAATGCGTGACGCCGCCATGGCTGTCGATCTGGATCGCCTTCGAATCCTGGCCGCCGATGTTGATGATCGTCCGCACGCCGCCATGGGCCTTGCCGACCTCATGCGCGCCGATCCCATTGGCGGTGATTTCGCTGATCGAATCGTCGGCTTCCTTATAGAGTTTGCGCCCATAGCCCGTGGCGATCATATAGCGCACGTCGCGGCGCTCTACGCCCAGCTTGGCCAGCAGCGTCTCGAAGGCTTCCTTGGCGTTTTTGTAAAACAGACTGCCCGACGCGGCGACGTGCGCGCCCGCCAGTTTTCCGTCTTCGTCGACCAGCGCGACCTTGATCGCTGTCGAGCCAATGTCCAGCCCGGCGTAATAATTCATGCGCGGTTCCTCTTTCTTGTCTTTATCGATTCAAGAAAAGCTTCGACGCGGGTCGAGAGCTGTCCTTCGTCGTCCGGGCTGTAATCCGTCTCGATGTAGAGCATCGGCACGCCCTTCTCATTGAGCGTCTGGGCGACGCTGCGCTGCTCCATTTCATAGACCTGACAGCCCGCAAAGGCCTGATAGACGACGCCGTCCGCCGAAAACTTCGTCACCAGCTCCAACAGTCGGCGCCGCCTATCCTCGTTCTTGGTGAAAATCGGGCAAGTGCAGGGCTTCAAATATTTGTCGGCGAGGCTGTCGACCATGTCGTTGAGCAGCCATTCGTCGATCGCCGTCATGTCGTAGAGCATCCGATTGGCCGAGCAGGTCTCGTCCGAGACCACGACGCCGCCTGCGCGTTCGATCAGCAGCGGCAGCTTCAAATTCGGGAAGATCGGCGGCGAGCCGGTGAAGACGATGCGCGGCGCCTTTTTCTGCGCCGCGCGAATGGCCTTCTCCAGCCGTTCCCCCAATTCCGCATTGAGGGCCTCGACGGCCTCGCACCAACGGTCGAGTTCGTCGAAGAAATAGGCGTTGACGACGAGAAAGGCGTCCTTGCCCAGAAACACCGAGGGCGAAGCTCGGCGAAAACCGTCCAGCACGCGGAACGCCTTTTCCGCCCGTTGCGTGCGCGCCATAGCCGCCTTCAAATTCCTGCGCGTGAGCTTCCTGCCGGTCACGCGGCGCAATTCTTCGACGAATTGGCGCACCGAGCGCCGCCAATAGACGCGAGAGGCTTCGCTCTCCTTCACATTGGGCAGTTCGAGATCGAAGACGGGATGCCCCATCTCCTGCAGCATCGCGCTGGCCTTTTTCTTTTGATCGCAAGTCGTTGGGTTGACCACGAGATCGAGCTTGCCGACGCGAGGCACGGGATTCTCGGAACACAGCATTCCCAGCGTCGCTTTCACCAGCGAGCAGGATTTTGCCGGCATGAAGTCGGCGCCGATCTGATCGTAATGATAGGAGCCGTTGCACAGCCGCACCGGCGTCGCGCCCATCGCGTAAACCAGCTCCTCGGGCGCATGGATGCACGTCGTGCCGATCCTTATCCCTGCCGCCGCGATGGATTCGCCGCGGCAATAGACGCGCCGAAACAGATCGTAAAAATAGTGCATCGCCTTCGGATTATCGTCGAAGTCGTCGATGATGTGATTGAGCGCCCTTTCGGCTTCCTGCGCCTGCTTGGTTCGGCCGAACGGCAAGGGCTCCGTCTTGGCCGTCACGATCGTCGCGGCCGGCACCGGCGCGACGGGCGTCGTCGTCTTGAGAGGCCCGTTCATGAATTGACGCCTTTCTCCATGCGTTTGACGAAGCCCGCTTCGGTCGACTCGAATATCGTCATCCCTGCGAAACTGGCCTTAAGCGCGCCCTCTTCGGGACAGGCGGCGACGCATTTCAGACAGACGATGCAGTCGTCCATCATGATTTGAGGCGTCTTCACGTCGTCGGCGATCTCCTTGATCTGAAGATCGCAGACGCTGTAGCAATCGCCGCAGCGCGTGCATTTGCCGCCGTCCTTGATCAGCCGGAAAAACGCGACCTTCGACAAAAGATAGTGAAAGGCGCTCATCGGGCAAAAAAAGCACCAAAAGCGCTTCTTCACGAAAGAGCCGGTGAAAAACAGCCCCGTGACGGTCGCGCCCAGGGCGGTCATCGCTATTTTGGTCGGCGACGAGAAATCGACCATGAATTGTCTGAAATCGGCGGCGAACAATGGAATAATCATGCGCGCCGGACAGATGGCGCAGAAAGGCGCCGACATGTCGCGCGAGACATATCCCGCGCCGATGCCGAGCGGTATCAGGATCATCAGCGCCAGCAGCACATATTTGATCCAGCTGAGCGTCTGAAATTGCGCGTGGGAGTATCTTGCGAAGCGAACGCCCACGCGCTTGCGCAGTCCCGTGATCCAGTCCTGAATCGTGCCGAGCGGGCAAACGAAGCCGCACCAGCCCTTGTTCAGCACGATGAACCACAAGAAGAACGTGAAGAAGCCCGTCAGCACCGTGATGCCGGCATAGCCGAACAGAACCGGCCACGGCATAGCGAGCTGATGCTGAAGCGGCATGAGATAGCAGACGCCAGGCCTTCCACTCGAATTGTAGCCACATGAGAATGTCGGCAAACTATTGCCGAAATTAATGCCGGCATAGCCGCCGTAGACGAGCAGAACGAAGAAGAAGATCTGCAGCCAGAAGCGGAATCGGTTGAAATCGACTCCATTCACCGCGTCCCGGAGGACGTTCTTGACCGACGATCTCTGCAGCGCGGGCGCCGCGACGGACTCAAGCGAGCTTTTCATCGAAAACGATCTCCTTGAACGGCTTCTGGCGACGCTGCCGATAGAACCAGACTGCAAAGGCGGTGAAGGCGGTCACGAACATCACGATCGCCAGCGCATAGGCTTGAGAGCGGTAGTCGTAGGGCGCGGGATAGTAACGGGCCGTCATGCTCGTCTGGTAACGGGTCGTCGAATAGCCTTGTCCGTTGTAGACGCCGGCCTCGGGGGTCTCCGCTTCCGCCCACACGAGAAAGACGCTGGACTGACTGCGGTTGAAATCGCTCCAGGCGGGGAAATAATCGCGGATCAGTGTGAATTCGACGCGGCCGTTCTGGTCGCTCGTCACTGTCTTGCGCCATCCCTGTTGCGTGGAGAGCGAAACGCGCGCGCCAGCCAGGGGCTTGCCGTAAGCGCGCACCAAAAACACAGCCTTGTCGCCGGAGTGAATGGATGTCATGAGCCGCTCGTCCGGCCCATGTTCGCGCACAAGTTCGATCGGCGCCGTGTCGTCGAGCGTCGGCTTGAACAGCGCCGGATCGTATTCGACGCCGTGCCCCATACCGCCTTTCAACAGTTCCGCCTGCGCCACCTGCACGTCCAGCACGCCGCCATGCGCGGATTTGCGCAGGAGATAAGCGCTGTAGAAGCCGAAATTTTCCAACTCGACCTTTGTGCGCAGCCCGCCTTTTCCCATGTCCGTGAACGGCGTCTCCCAGCGCTTGCCGTCCGCGCTGAGGACCTGGAGCGAAACTCCATCGTCGCCGAGTTTGACCACGGGCGCGTTCGCCGGATCCGCTCCACGTCGCAGCACGAGGTTCTTCACGCCACCATGGCCCATATTCATCATGCCGACCGACTCGGTCGCGTCCGTCGGAGCGTTGGCGGCGGGAACGCCGCCGGTAGGAGCGCTTGCGGCCGGCGCGCCGGCGCCGATGCTCTCCCGGTTTTGATGATCTTGGCCTTCATGGTTTTCCGCTCCGCGCTTGCCGCCGCGCCTTTCACCCGAACCTCTATCGCCCGAGCCTCTTTCGGCGGACGGTGCGTCGACCAGCCAGAGCGGCTCGGGCCAGGGCGGCGGGGCGTCCAGTTGCGCGGAAACGGCGCTCGGCGCCGGTTTATCGTCGACGCGGGGCGCCATGCTCGGCGCCGGGGCCGGCCGCGCGACGGGAGCAGTCGGCGCCTTGGCTGGGCGGGCAAGAACGGGCGTCGCGAAGGCGCCTAACAAGGCGAGAATCGTCAGGGGTCCGATCGCAGTCAATGAATCGCTAGCTTTCATGCCTCTCTCCAATCATTCGCCGCACCCAAGGGAAACGGACGAATTGGAAAACGGACGAACCGGTCCGCCCGGGACATACGCCGCCCAGAAGCAAAGCGGGCGATGGATGCGCGCTATTGCCGGGCAAGCGGGAAGCCTCCGTCACTTTTGGGGACGAGAAGCAAAGGTCAGATTTTCAGGACAAAATCCCGCCGCGCGTTGCGCTCGGGCTTTGGACAACCACCAGGCGGATGTCAGCCGAGCCGCGGCGGCGCGCGCGACCGCAAATCGTCGGGACTACGGTCGAGTTCGCATCCGAGCCGGGACGCAAATGCAAATCGCGTTGAAATTCCCAATCTGAAAATGACTTGCGACGTCGGCGGCGTCGCGAGATCGGCAGCCGCCTTAAAGATGCAAAGGTCGCAGCAAGACGCGGCCTGATTCGATGGATGGCCGTCGTGGCGCCCGTCGCCGGCTCCTTGGCAAATATTGGTCTGCGCCAGGACGGGCGACATCCCCGCGACGGCCGCCGCCCCCGAGGAGTCAGCATGCGCGAGCGACGCAAACGCGACAAAAACCATCGCGAGAACATAAGCCCCCGCGATGCTCCGCTTGATCGCCTTCATTGTGCGAATGCCGCTCATAATTATGAAATTTGCACCGAGCAAAAAGCGAGTCAAGAGTAAATGTTGACAGCATATTTTATTGTTCATCCAAAATGTTCAGTCCTCGAAGGAAATCCCTGCCGGCGCGCGCCGACGACTGGAAATAACCGCTTGGATCTATTTGATTCACGCAAGTATTGTATTATACAGCAAGATTCGCTGCCCCAAATGAGACCGTCGATAAGATCGCGCATCGCGGGCCAGCCGAAGGGCAGACAATCCAGAAGACAATTGCTCAGTGGGCGACACTGCAGGAGTGGTCCTGGAGATCCTCGCTATGAGCGAAGTCCAGCGGCGCCCTACCTGCTCTATCCTCAAGCATTATGAATCCGTCTTTGCCATCTTCAAATTTGGCTCCCGCCAAAAAAATCGTTTCCGCCCCCATGTCGGAAGCCGCGTCGGCCAATTCATCGGAAATTAAGGCGATTGGATTTGTCCGGCCGAGGTCAGGATCGTCAAGTCGTCGCGCGTTGTATTTCTTTCCGTCGACCTCAAAGGGCAGTAAGCCCCACGAGTGACCGATCTCGTCAGCATGTTTACGAAGCAGGTCTCGAACTTGCGGCTTAATGCAATCGACGTGGATGTGCAGCTGGTCTTGGCTTCGGGCGTGTTGCGAATTCACCGCCAAGCTCACCTCGTCTCGTGCAATTTCGCGTTGCAAGTAACCGAACACGAAGAATCTGGCGTTCCAGGCCGCCGACCAATATTTTTTCGACGAAGCTTCACGGCTATCGGGGCTCTCAATGCCCGATATTTGTTTTGTCGGAATAACAAGCACTTGTGCGACGCCAACCCTATCCTTCAGGACGGCGTATCCCCCTTCCTTGTCATTACTGACGGTAAGGCAGGGGCTCGGAGGGTCGCCAGCTTGCCTCGCTGGAACGCACTGAGTGCTGACGATCCTCCAAAGGGCCTCGCGCTTATACAGCGCGTCGTTCGATTGCGTCTGTCCAGTTACAAAGGCGAACAGCGCCAAGATGGACGAGCCCGTTAGGCCATGAAACCACATCGCAGAGCCCCTTGGAAGGATTGCGCCTGGAAAATCCCTTCGGACTTCGGTGAAGCCTCCCGAGCAGCGAACGGCGCCGCACGACGAAATTTTCTTACCGGGTATGACCGTTGGTCAAGCTTGCTTATTCCGTCGGCGCTGGTCAGCGGCAAACGTTGCAACATTGAACCACCTCCGTCTACCGCTCGAGTTGCGTCAAGGCGTGGCGCAAGGGGGCGTCAGAGATTTGCATCAATCCACGGTAAGGCTCGCTGAGCTCCAGGATGAGGAAAATCGCGGCCGATACCGAGAGCGCGCCCACCAACAGCGCTATAGTGACTGTCGCGTTGAAGCGCACGAAGAGACCGAAACCAAGGAAAAGCATGCATATCCATAGGACCAGCACCGTCAAAAACGGCCATGGAATCGAGCCGCCAAGCTGCTCCGACATCAGCAGGCGCGTTTGCAGGATGCTCTCCGTCAGCTGCATGGCCCGGCCGTGGACAAACCTCGCCGCGTCGGTCTTCGGCGCGAGAATTTGAAGTTGCTGGACAAATCTGCTCGCGGCGTTGAGGTTCGCGGACCTTACTCCGTCCGGCGACCAGATCCGATCATGAGCGGCTCCGACGGCGTCGCGCAACAGATCGCGCGCCTCCTTGGTTTCTGGCCCATAAGAGATCAGCAACCGGTCAAGCAGGACGACGTTGGTGGAGAGCGATTGCAGTTCGCTGCTCTGCGCGTTGTAGGTGCTGTTCGCCGATGCGATCAGCAGGCTTAAGATCAGCGCCGCCATGGTGCCGATCAGGCCCATAACGAGCTTCATGACGTCCTTTGAATCCGCGTCGAGGTGACTGTCCGGCAATTTGACGTGCAGGAGCATCCCGATGAGGGCGGCGCCGAAGGAACAGCCGAGAACGACCGAGGCGATAGCCAAGGCGCTCACCTAGCCCTCCCCTTCGCGCGATGTGGCGCGCCGAGCGCCGCCCCGGTGGTGATGGGCAATGTCATGCTCTGCCTCGTAGAAGCGTTCCGGCGTTAGCCGCCCAAAGATTGACGCGACCTTACTATGCATAGCTATCTATGCGTCGCTGTCAAAGACAATCAACTTCGGACATGCGACATGCGCATCGCGCCCAAAAGTTCTGGTCCGTTTTTAGGATGAACTGACGCCGACCCGGCTCGCCCGCCGAGCGCGTTATCGCACGCGGCATCGGCTGTCTTGTGCGCCAGCGCACGAACTTTCGCAGCGACAGACCCTAGTGTCACAGCATTCGCAAACAAGCGAACGGCCGAAGGGCCCGAGACTACGCCCTGATGACATGGAAGCCCGTCATGATCTTCAATCCAATTAAATTCGCCTCCCGTCCCATCCGCATCGCTTTGGCGATGAAAATCGCTTTCTGCTGCCTCGCCGCCGACGCGAGCCTCGCCGCCGCCGACGTTCTGCTCATCAAAAACCAGGAATCGGCTACCGCGACCGCGGTCTCGACACAAGACATGGCGTCAGCTGTTGACCAGAGCGCCAAGCAAGCCTCACTGCTGCAAGACAACTCCGCCAAGCCTGAGTGTCGCGAGGTGATTGTCGAAATCGATGAGGGTTATGGCGTGAGCAGCCATGTGACCCGCTGGGTCTGCCGAAAGGCCCTTTAAGTCGCCGATGCCGAGCCCATGGCCGGCGAGGTTCCGCGTCAGTGTCAGCGCCGACCGACGCGCGACCGCGGCGGCGTCAATCCTCCGGTTTATTTGGATCTCGTATTTGCGCGGACAGTTTCCGATAGGCGTCCGCATCGCCATAGTCCACAAAGTCGGCGTAGCGCGGGTGAGCCCCGATCACTCGGCGCGCGTGTTTGATGGGACACCAGTGCCGCTCCGTGCGGCCCGCGATCTCGCGTACATAAGCGATCAGCCCGTTTGCATAGGAGCAATAGGCGCAGTTGATGATTTCGAGCGCATTGAGATAGGCGAGGTGGTGTCGATCGAACACCAAATAGTCGCCGCGCCGCACCTTGGGGATGCCATAAACGGGAAAACAGACAGCCTGATATATCGTGACAAAGAGGTCGAGGAAGACGAAGGGTATGATCGTCGCGTAGATTACCGGCGCGGTGAGCATTACCAACGGGTGCGCTTTCAGGATATAGGTCGAAAGTCGCGTCTTCAGCTCGCGATGACGACGAAGAATCTCTTCCTCGAAGAAGATGCGTCCTTTCTCCATGCCAACATGCAGTTCAATTCTACGCTGGGCGATTTCCGCGTCCAGCTCGGCCTCCAATTCGCGGATTTTTTCCATCAACGCATTGATATGCGGGGTCATTAGCTAGCTCCAGGCCGGCGGACGAGTGACTTTATGCGGCGCGCCGACGGCGGCGCAAGCGGGCTTCAAACGCGAAATGTCGTTCTTGGCAACAATAAAAGCAATGTCTTCTCCATGCGTTTCCTCCTCGCCGGACGAGCGCGACTTCTTCCCTTTTTGATTGTCCCTCCCTCCTAAAGAGCTTTCCTGCCGCCCATGCGGCCATTGGAGCATAGAGAATTGTTTGCAATGGATGCTGGACGTCGTCTTCCCCAAGGACCAATCGCGTCTGCGCAAGGGCCATGGCGCCAAAGACACGGCCGTGCTCAGACACATCGCCATCAAGCTCATCCGCGCCGCGACCGACAAGAAAAACATCAAGCTCCGACGCAAACTCGCCGGACGGGACCCCGAATATTTGGCGGTCCGCCTCGGAGCAACCTGTCGCCAACCCGGCTTCGTCGCCCCGTGGAAAGAGAATAGGCCCCCTCACTTCGCGGTGGGAGAAATCGTCACCAGCGCAATTTTGTCGACGCCGCTGCAAGCGAGCGCCAGGCCCCCGGCGGGCGTTGCGACCATGTTGCGAACGACGCCGCCGCCCGATGGGATCGGCCAGCGCTCGAAACTCTCCGTCTTCGGATCAAAGCGCACGAGCATGTTTTGCTCGCTCCCGGTCTCCACGTACCAAATGCTGTCGCCGAGCACGGTGATCGCATAGGGGCCCGATTGGGCGCCGCCGGGCGAAGCCCAATCGACGACTTCGCCGTTGCGCGGGTTCAAACGCCCGAGCCGGCCGCGCGTAAAATCCGTGTACCAAATATAACCGTCGCCGGTCGCGGCGATGCGACGCGGCCGCGCGTCTTCGTTCGGCAGCGCAAACTCCTCAATGCGTAGAGTCGCCGGATCGAGGCGCGCGATCTTATTCACGCCGAATTCGGCGACATAAAGCGCGTCGTCCGCGCCAAATACGAGGCCGTAAGGCAGCGAGTCCTTCGTCGGCGGAGAAAGCAAGGCGATCTCGCCGGTCAAAGGATCGAGACGTCCGATCAGATTGGCGCCTTGCGCGGTAAACCACAGCACGCCGTTCTTGTCGAAGATCGGCGTATGAGAATCGACGCGCCGCGCGCTTTTCGGAACATAAGCCCGCACTTCGCCGCTCGCGGGATCGAGCTTGCCGATGTAGCCCTTCGCTTGCGCCGTGAACCATATGGCTCCAGACTTGTCCGCGACGAGGCCATGCGGGCCCGAATCGGGCTCCTTTAAAGAAAATTCTTGCACCTTCCCGGTGGCGGGATCGAGCCGCCCGAGTAGATTGGCGTTCTGGCCGGTGTACCAAATCGCTCCGTCGGGCGTCGCCAGCGGATCGTGTGGATGCGTGTTGCGCGTCGGCGTCAGCCATTCACGAATTTCAACGCGCAGCGCCGTCGTCTGGCCGTTGACCTCGATCGCGCCGCGCGTCGCGGCGCAATGCGCGCAAGTCTCAAGCGAAAAAGCATGGCGGGAGCCCGCCGCGTAAAGCGAAAGCAGCGCCAAAGCGCCGGCGATGGCCACGGTCGGCCGCGGCGAGCGAAAGCGATCCGCCTTCATTTCGTTGCTCCACGGGTTGTTGGCGTCAGCAAATAGGTTTTCCTCGCCGCAGTTCAACGCGGCGCCGGCGCATGGACATAGAAACCGGGAAGGCGGCGCTCCAGTTTGGTCAGTTTTACAGAGGGCGCAGTTCTGCCAACGGTTTTGCGCCCAAGTCCATCCTGGTAGCTTGCTTCATGCTATTTGCGGGGATCTGAAATGCGAAGGCTCGCTTTCGGAAACATTCAATCTGAGCGACGCAGCCGACTAGGAGTCGGCGGCAAAGGATTTTGGTTATCGCTTCTATTGCGTTAAATTCCCTCTTCGTCCCTTCGTCCGTTCCGGAAAGTCTGTCGCTCACGCATGACCATCGTCCCCGTCCGCTATGTCGAACCCGTCTACCGCCCGCCGAGCGAAGCGGATTCGCTGATTTTGCCTGTGACTGACGGCTGTTCCTGGAACCGTTGCGCGTTCTGCGAAATGTACGCCGCCCCGCAGAAGCGCTTCCGTCCCCGCAGCGAGGAGGAGGCGCTCGAAAGCATCCGTCGCTGCGGCGAACAATTTGGCGACGGCCTCAAGCGTGTATTCCTGGCCGACGGCGATGCGATGACGCTTTCCACCCGTCGCCTCGCGACCGTGCTTGAAGCGATCCGCCGCGACTTGCCCGGCGTGAGGCGGGTGTCGAGCTACTGCCTGCCGCGCAATTTGCGCAAGAAATCTTCGGCGGAGCTTCGGGAGCTGGCGGAGCTTGGCCTGTCGCTCGTCTATGTGGGGGCCGAATCCGGCGACGACGAGGTGCTGGCGCGGGTAGATAAGGGGGAGACCTTCGCGACGACGCGGGAGGCGCTCGAAAAGTTGCGAGAGGCGGGGATCAAACGCTCGGTGATGATCCTCAACGGCCTCGGCGGCCAGTCGCTGTCGCGACAGCATGCGCTGAACTCCGCGGCGCTGATGAACGCCGCGCAACCCGAATATCTCGCCACGCTCGTAGTCAGCTTCCCTAAAGGCGAGGCGCGGCTGCGCGGAAATTTTCCCGGCTGGGAGCCGCTCACTGTCCTGGGCTTGATGCAGGAAATGGAGCTGTTTCTTTCCGAATTGGAGTTGAAACGGACTGTATTCCGCAGCGACCACGCCTCGAACTGGCTTATCCTGAAAGGGACGCTGGGAGTGGATAAGCCGCGGCTGCTGCGAGAATTGCGTGCGGCTATCGCCGCGCCTGAAGCGGCGCCGCTGAGGCCAGCCTGGGCGCGCGGCCTATAGCGTCGCAAAAATTTCGGCCGCGCCCGCGATTGCAGGCCAACGGGAACACGCGCCGAGAAAACGCGCGCGGCGGCAAATGAAATAGTATTTTCTACTTAATGCGCTTTCCGTTCGAACGGAATCGTTCGGACGATAAGAAATCGCTCGAAATCAAAATGTTGGAGCAAGCTCTTATCAAAGAAGTCTATCGACTTTTTTAAGAGCTTGCTCCAGACGCAAACGCGCTGACCTTGCTCCGTGGAGTGATCCGATCGGGAGTCGAGCTTGGTTTTGGTCTCGTCCTCGAAGGGATCGAAGATCATGCGGTAGCCGCCATTGCTCTTGGGCTCCGGCGGAGGCTTGATGCGAGCATCGCCAATGTTAGCCATGGCGTGGCTATTTGCCGCATCTGTAGAACTGCAATTAGGAACTATTCAGGGGGCGCGCAGGTGCGGCGAGCACTTCTCTTACCCACTGTTTTGGTGAATTCATGGGCGAGCGTAGAGACGCTTCCAGACGAAAAGTTTTGAAATCGGCCAAGATCTCATTCAACGAAGGAATGAGCTGCATTGATTGCTCCGTCAGAAACATCTCCCCTACTGGCGCTTGTCTCGAAGTCGCCAGCCCTGTCGGCGTTCCGAGTAAGTTCGAGCTGCTAATTCAGGACGAGTCCGCAGCGCGCCCTTGTTATGTCGCCTGGAGAGGCGAGAAACGTATTGGAGTGGCTTTCTACTAGCCTGCTCGGCCAGAAGTCGCCGTTCATCGCGCAGAACGGCCTGCCCGCGCTTGGCGCACCCGGCGCCTCTATCCCGGATGGTGGCGCCATACGCCGGAAACACCGGGATCCCAGCCGGAAAATCGGCGCCGGAATCTTCATGCCGGACACCAACGCCTTAGAATCCTTGAATGCGAAACTGCGGCGCGCCGTGCGCACGCGCGCGCGACTTCCAACCGACGGTGCGGCGATGAAACTCTTGTATCTCGTCTTGCGCCAGGTGGCGGGAGAATGGAAAATGCCGCCGCGCGAATGGTGCGGGGCCAAAACCCAATTCGCCATCATTTTCGACGAAAGGTTCGTCACGGCGTGATGGTCGACCGGCCCCGCACCGGAAATTTCGGACAGTCCCGGCGTTAAGGATCGACTCTGACGCAGTAAAGCGGCTCCACACAAACGATAACCGCGTGGCCTATATTCTCGAGCCGTTCCGTTGACGTCATAACCCTCCATGCTTGATCCCGAACAATCAGTTTTGGGAGACGCTGTTCGAGGGCAAGTTCATTTCTCAATGTTATCGAGAAACCAGCGGTAGGCGTCGGCGATCCCCGCTTCGAGTGAGATTTCCGGCTTCCAGCCCAGCGCGGCGATGCGGCTTGAATCCATCAGTTTGCGCGGCGTCCCATCAGGCTTTGTCGTGTCGAATACGATTTCACCGGAGAAACCCACCGCGTGCGCAACAGCTTCCGCGAGGCCGCGAATGGAGATTTCGGAGCCTGCCCCACAGTTAATGTGTTCGTATTCGTCATAATTGTCGAGGCAGAAGATTACGCCACGCGCGAGGTCATCGACATGCAGGAATTCGCGCAATGGCGTTCCCGTGCCCCACACGACGGCCGCCTTACGCTTTTCCTTTTTGGCCTCGTGAAACTTGCGAATAAGCGCCGGCAACACGTGGCCCGTCGTAAGATCGAAATTGTCATTTGGGCCATATAGGTTGCAGGGCATAACCGAAATATAGCGGCGGCCGTATTGCTTGCGGTAGGCTTGGCATAACTTTATGCCCGCGATCTTGGCGATTGCGTACCATTCATTAGTCGGCTCAAGCGGGCCGGTCAGCAGCGCCTCTTCCTTGATGGGCTGCGGCGCGAATTTCGGATAGATGCAGGACGAGCCCAAAAAGATCAGCCGGTCGATGCCGGCGGCATGGGCGGAATGGATGATGTTCGTTTCAATCGCCAGATTGTCATAGATAAAATCGGCGGGAAACGTATCGTTGGCATATATGCCGCCGACTTTCGCCGCAGCGAAAACGATGGCGTCTGGTCGATTTTGCTTCAGCCAGACTTCGACCGCGATCTGATTGCGCAAATCAACGACCGAACGATCCGCTTTAACAACCGCGTCTCCGCGCGACGACAGATGTTTCGTGATGGCTGAACCGACCATTCCCTTATGGCCCGCGACCCAGATCCGGCGTTCGCTCACTGAATATCTCCATAAGCAATCAGCGGCCCCCGCTGAATTTTATGGCCTTTCGGCATTCTGTGAAGGTGGTTTTCACGTGTTTTTATAATTCTGACAAGCTGCATTCAGCCCTGTGAGCTTTACGAACGCCTCGCCGAGATGACGTATGACATGAAACTTATCGCGCAAAATTGCGGCGTTTGATCACGCCGCCTTCTTCTTCGGCGTCGGACGAATCGGTTTAGCCTTCTCAAGCATCGGGTCCGCCTCGCCGGCCTGAATGGCCCCGACCAAAGTTTCGATGATCCCCGGCAGCTTCTCCATCGGGCCGGCGGCGACTCCGGCCTTCCCCCTCTTTCGAACTCCAGCGGCTTCCAGCCGAACTCGACAAAGAAGACGACCTGACCCATCACGTCCGTCCGCCGCCGCGGGCGCGCGGGGATTTTCCTCTCCGTCAGCAGCCGGCTCGCCGTCTCGCTTCTTCCGCCTCAAGCTCGAAGAAGTTTGCGCGCGTCTTTATCCCCCCTATCGGCTCGGTATAAAAGCCATCAGTCTATTCCAGTCCAGAGCGCAGACATGAACCGTAAGCAACGCCGCGCCGCGGCAAAATTGGGTCGGCCACAGAGTGATCCCCGCGCGGGGACGACGAACGCTGTCGAGTCGACGGTCGCCGATCCGTTGGCGGCGGGTCTCCAGCACCACCAAGCTGGAAGATTGGCCAAAGCCGAGGCTTGTTATCGGCGAGTGTTAGCGGCCCAGCCTGACCATGCCGACGCCCTCCACTTATTAGGCGTCATTGTTCATAAGATGCGCAACGATGACCGAGGCATTGAATTGATACGCCATGCCATACAGCGCAATGGAAAGAATCCGACTTACTTTTACAACCTCGGCGTAGCTCTCAATGATAAAGGCAAGCTCGACGAGGCGATCGCCGCCTATCGCGCGGCGATCGCCGTCAAG
>Ga0265331_10000477_pt1 | contig 38363 bp, 40 predicted proteins | sample 41923metaG_FD_202088 | JGI IMG/M metagenome (GOLD analysis project Ga0265331, IMG submission 202088) | Rhizosphere microbial communities from Carex aquatilis grown in University of Washington, Seatle, WA, United States - 4-19-23 metaG | ecosystem: Host-associated > Plants > Roots > Rhizosphere... | reverse complement strand
GGAGGGGACACCTGTGCACATGTATCACCAGCTCTCCTCGATTTTGAAAGACAGTCTCCCCCACTTCACCCCTGCCCTGTTCGCCGAACAGGCGGAACTGTTCGTCACGCATTACCTCCCCTTCGCGCTTGACCGCGAGGCGGCGGAGGCGGAGCGCGAAGCTTTCCGCGAGGCGTGGCTGCAAACCTTGGAACCGATTGAACATTTGCCGCAATCCCTGATCCTCCGCGATTTCATGCCGGATAATGTGATGGATTTGCCGGAGCGGAGCGGCGTCTGTTCCCTTGGACTTCTCGATTTTCAGGATGCGGGGATCGGCTGCATTGCTTACGACATCGCGTCATTTTGCGAAGTGGTGCGGCGCGATGGCGGCGATGCGCTGCTGTCACCCATGATCGCGCATTACATCGACCAAGCCAGCCCCGCTTGTTCGGCGGAAGAACTGACCAATGCCTGCATCCTCCTGTCGGCGCAGCGGCACACGCGCATTCTCGGCATTCTGGCGAAAAACCCCAACAAACGCGCCTATATCCCGCGCGTGCAAAAGCACATCGCCCAGCTGATGCAAGCCGACGCGCTGCGACCCGTGGCCGCGTGGATGAAGGCGGCGAAATTATTTGCGTGATTGCTTCGCATGCGCCAACGCACGCGCATGCACGCCGAGGACGCCGAGGAAACCTTCGGAATCTTTGTGATCAAAGCTGCCTTCCGCTTCCATTGATCCGTCATTCGAAAAAAGCGAATGCGGCACATCGGTGGTGTTGACGTAAGCGATCACGCCCTTATACAGCGACACCGTTACCGTACCGGTTACCAAAGCCGCCGTTTCGGCAATCGCCTTGCGGCCCATGCGCGAGGCAACATCGTTCCAGTAGCCTTGATACAATTGCTTGGTCAGCGTTGCGGAAAGCGCATCAAACATTTCCCGCGCACGGCGGTCGAGGATCAACTGCAACAGGAAACCATAGGCGGTACCGAGAAGCTCCATACCCGGCGCTTCGTAAATGCCGCGGGATTTGACGCCGACGAAACGGTTTTCCACCAAATGCAGCCCGATGCCGATGCCATGCTTGCCGCCGATTTCGTTGGCCAAGGTCATCGCCTTCAACGCGTCCACCGGCTGGCCGTTGAACAGAACCGGCTGGCCTTTTTCGAAACGGATGGTGACTTGTTCAGCTTTGTCCGGAGCCGCTTCCGGCCACACGCCCATTTCCGGCGTGACGAAATGCGCAGGGGTTTGCAGCGATTCCAATTTGCCGCCTTCATGCGTCAGGCCGAGCAAGTTGGCGTCGGTCGAATAGGGTTTTTCGCGTGAGGCTTTGATCGGTAGCCCATGCTGTTCGCAATAATCGATCATCGGAATACGACCACCAAAGCGGTTCAAAAACGCCTCGTCGCGCCACGGCGCATAGACGCCGAGCGACGGTTCCAGCATGTTGGAAATCAATTGAAAGCGCACTTGGTCATTGCCGCGTCCGGTCGCGCCGTGGCTGATGATCTTGATGCCTTTCTTGGCAACGGCTTCGACCATGCCCTTGGTGGTCACTTGCCGACCCAGCGGGGTGGTGCACCAATAACGGCTTTCATACAAAGTTTGCGCCTGAATGCCTTCGATACCGGCTTCGGCCATTTCTTTTTGCAACGGCATGCCGATGAAATCCACCGCGCCGCAAGCGCGCATGCGCTTTTCAATCGCGCCGAAATCGGTTTCGTCCGGCTGCGCCAGATCGGCGGTGAAGGCGACGACTTTGACGCCCTGTTCGGTCAACCAATGGGTGATGGTCACGCTATCCAAACCGCCCGAAGCGGCGAAAGCAATGGTCTGGCCTTTAAGGTCTTGAACGTTCATGGAGCTCTCCGCACACAGATGGAAACACCCCGTCATAGCAAGCTAGGCGACCAGCGCAAGCTTTTTACGGTAAAGATGCGGTTGCCGGTAATGGCTACGATGCGGGGGGGTGTTAAAATCATCCGGCAATCTCATAGGGTGTCGCCCCAGATCCCAAACACGCTGGAAACAACAATGAACGCCGCCGCCAGCATGGCGTACGCCACTGATATTCACGGGTTTGACTTCGTAACCCCATTCTTTAACGGTCTCGGCAACCCTTGACGGACAATCGTGCGGTATCAAGACATGATGCGTTTGCGCATTATCCTTGGCGTAGGCGGTAACGATTTGCAGATTGGCCCCGAAAGCCATCGCTTCGGATTTGGTTAATTCCAATCTTTTGTCTGCGGGATAGAGCGAACATATTGTATTGTAGGTTTCCGCCGTCATCGCCTCCTTGTAAAGCACGACATGGCCCGATGGTAGGAAAGACAGGAACGTATCAAGATGATAAAAATGATCGTCGATTGTGGGCACCTCGATGACGGGCCGCCCCGATAACGCGCTCAATTGCCGCCCTGCGCCTGGTGAAGTGCGTTTACCGATACCTGTCCACCAGATACCAAAATTGGGATCAAACAACGTGTCGCCGCTGCCTTCACGAACGCAGTCTGATTCAACCGTTCGGAAACCGGCGGCACGCAAAGCGCGACGGGCATGGTTCACTTCCGCACGACGTTCCGGACATTTCATGCGCGACATCAACGCATAAAATTTTCCATCCTCGCCACGGAAAGATATGCTGCTGTCGGCATCGAAAACATCATCGGGACAGCGTGGATCATGCAACGCTGTGATCAATTTGTTCCCATGGTCGGTTATGGTAGCGGCCGTATCTTTCCAGAACCGGTGCACCGTAGCGAAAATGTGGTCGGAATTATTCAGCCACGCCATATAGCCATTTATCATATGGCCATTGATGACATACTCGACGCAAAAATGATCCGGACGACAAGCGAGATATATGTCATACAAAGGGTGACTATCATCAAACTTCATAACGAGCCACATGCTTTTAGAATCGACGCACTACATGCCAAATTCTTCATTATATCGACGAACAAATGCTTGCTGTAGAGCAGTTACATTATCCCTAGCGGTCACAGCTGCCGGTAAACTACTTGCTAGAACAGCCTGATTGATTTCACTAATGGCACCACGGAAAGCAGATACTGTTTCAACAGGCAGGCCCGTTTTTTGCGCAATTTGTTTATCAGAAATATTTTCACGCGTTAAATCACGAAATGCTGGGTTCTGAGCGATTTCATCAGGATGAGCATAAGCAACGTGTTTAAGCGCATCATAAAAGGCAGCCTTGATATCAAAAGGTACTTCAAAACCATCTTTGGCTTCAGGTGCTAAATCAGACATATTTTCTCTCCTTGGAAATTTAAATTAGTGGATTTTGCAAACGTAGCTATAAATCCGAGAGAAACGCAAGCCAATTCATCAGTGGTTACTGTGCCGCTTCATTAACCAAGATATGTTTTCCGCGCTGCCTGTGCCGCCTTCTTAACCCTATCCGGTGCCGTACCGCCGAAGCTTTTGCGGCTTTTCACGGCGGCTTCGGGGGTGAGGACGGAGAAGACGGCGGCGGTGATGCGGCGGTCGATGCCCTGCATCGCGGCGAGGGGGAGTTCGTCGAGGCGGCATTGTTTGGCCTCGGCCAGACGGACGATCTTGCCGGTGATGTGATGGGCGTCGCGGAAGGGAATGTTGGCTTCGCGCACCAGCCAGTCGGCCAGATCGGTGGCGGTGATGAAACCGGCATCAAGGGCGCGGCGCATCGCCGCGGCATCCGGTTCCATATCGCGCACCATCCCCGCCGTCGCGGCGATGGTGAGGGCGAGCGTATCGACGGCGTCGAACACCGGTTGTTTATCTTCCTGCATATCCTTGCCGTAGGTCAGGGGCAGGCCTTTCAGCATGACGCAGAGATTGGTGAACGCGCCCAGCAAACGCCCCGCCTTGCCGCGCACCAGCTCCGCCGCGTCGGGGTTACGTTTCTGCGGCATGATGGAGCTGCCGGTGGTGAAGGCTTCCGACAATTTGATAAAACCGAATGCCGGACTGGCCCAGAGCACCAACTCCTCGGCAAAGCGCGACAGATGGATGCCGAGGATTCCGGCATCCGCCAGAAATTCCAGCGCAAAATCACGCGCCGACACCGCATCCATCGAATTCGCCATCGGGCGGTCGAAACCCAAAGCCTTTGCCGTCATCGCGCGGTCGATCGGAAACGACGTCCCCGCTAGCGCGGCGGCACCGAGCGGCATTTCATTGACGCGCGTCCGGCAATCCTGAAACCGCGCGCGATCCCGCGCGATCATTTCAACATAGGCCAACAGATGATGGCCGAAAGTCACCGGCTGCGCCGCCTGCAAATGCGTGAAGCCGGGCATCAATGTCGCGGCATGCGCTTCGGCTTTGTCCAGAAACGCGGCTTGTAAATCACGCAACGCGGCATCCAGATGATCCAACGCGCCGCGCAGCCATAGGCGGAAATCGGTCGCTACCTGATCGTTACGCGAACGCGCGGTGTGCAACCGTCCGGCGGCATCGCCGATCAAATCGCGCAAGCGCGATTCAACATTCATATGCACATCTTCCAAGGCGGCGGAGAATGTGAATTTGCCGGTTTCAATCTCGCGCAAAATCTGGTCGAGGCCACGGGCGATGTCGCGCCCGTCCTTCGCGCTGATGATCCCCTGCTGCGCCAACATCGCCGCATGCGCTTGCGACGCGCTTATATCCTCGGCGTACAGTCTTTTATCGACATCAATGGACGCGTTGATCTCGGCCATAATCGCGGCAGGACCGGACGCATAATGACCGCCCCACATGGCGTTGGCGGCTGCCGTTTTTTGAGGGGGCTTTCTCGCCATATCAGTCCGCCTTCTTCTGTTCGGCGGCGGATTGGCGGAGGGCGGCGACGCCTGGCAAATCCTTGCCTTCCAGCCATTCGAGGAACGCGCCACCGGCGGTTGAAAGGTAGCTCAATTTCTCGCTGACACCTGCATTGACCAGAGCCGCGACGGTATCGCCACCGCCCGCGACCGACAGGATCTTGCCTTGGCGGGTGAGGTCGGCGACAGCAACGGCGACGTCATTGGTGCCGCGATCAAACGGTTTGAATTCAAACGCGCCGAGGGGACCGTTCCACACCACCGTCTTGCAGGCGGCGAGTTTATCTTTGATGATCTGCGCCGAAGCGGGGCCGATATCGAGCATCATCATGTCCGCCGGAATAGCATCCACGGCAACTGTCTGTGTCGCGATGTCATTTTGCAACGCCGTGGCCACGACCGCATCCACCGGCAAAACAATATCACACCCACGTGCGGCGGCTTTCGCCGCAATATCCCGCGCGGTGTCGAGCATATCGCGTTCGCACAAGGATTTACCGACCGCAACCCCTTTGGCGGCTAGGAAGGTATTCGCCATGCCACCGCCCAGCACCAACACATCAACGCGGGCGACGAGGTTGTTGAGGAGATCAAGCTTGGTCGAAATCTTCGACCCGCCGACCAGCGCGGCCACGGGCCGTTCCGGATGCGCCAAGGCTTTGGTCAAGGCTTCCAGTTCAGCCTGCATCAAGCGACCCGCCGCCGATGGCAGCAGATGGGCCAGGCCTTCCGTCGAGGCATGGGCGCGATGCGCGGCGGAGAACGCATCATTCACGAAAACATCGCCGAGCTTGGCCAAGGCTTTGGCAAAAACGGGATCATTGGCTTCTTCGCCCGCATGGAAACGGGTGTTTTCCAGAACCAGAATATGCGACGGCTGGAGTGCTTGCACAGCTTTTTCAGCGACAGCGCCAATGCAATCCTCGGCAAAGGCAATCGGCTTGCCCCACAAACGTTCCAATTCCGCCACGACAGGACGCAGACTATATTTGGGATTCGGCGTGCCATCGGGGCGACCAAAATGGGACAGAACGACGATCCGCGCGCCAACTTCGGATAATTCTTTCAAGGTTGGCAGCAAACGATGCAACCGTTCGGCATCGCTGACATGGCCATCCTTCATCGGCACATTGAGATCGGCGCGAAGGAGAACGGTCTTGCCGTTCAGCGACAGGTCGGAAAGGGTCAAAAAGTCAATCATGGCATCTACTTATCAGGTTGTGAGCGGATGCCCAGATTTAAACGTCAGGGGCGCGGATGGCAAGGTCTGGTATACCTTATGCCAGAGAAAAAGTTAGAACTTCCCACCCGTAGCCATAACTTTAAGAATTGCCGGACCGATCAAAATGACGAAAAGCGGTGGCAGGATGAATAAAATCATCGGCACAGTCAGGGTCGCTGGCAATTTTGCCGCTTTGGCTTCGGCTGCCATAATACGATCTTCGCGCATTTCCCCCGACAAAACACGCAACGCTTGCGCCAAAGGCGTACCGTATTTCTCGGTTTGGATCAGCGTATTACTTAACGCCAGAACACCTGGCAACGGCACACGTTCGGCCAGATTTTGTAACGCTTTCGCCCGATCAGGGAAAAAGCCAAGCTCGACACCGGTCAAGCCGATTTCTTCGGACAGCTCCGGACAGGTGGGCCCCATTTCACGGCTAACGCGATCCAACGCGGCATCAAGACTTAGGCCTGCTTCGGCGCAAATAACCAAAAGATCAAGCGCATCAGGCATGGATTTTCGCAACACTGTGATACGTTGTTGCCCCTGATTTTTAATATAAAGATCGGGCAACATCAGGCCAAAAACAGCAGATCCCAAAACACATACCAAATTGATCATTGGCTTGAAGGTTACCAAATGAAACACAAAAATGATCAGGAAGGACCCGAACAAAAAGACCACAGGCATGAATAGCTTGGCCAATAAATATTTGAAGATTGCATCGCGGGAACGATAACCGGCTTGTGACAATTGAATACGCAATTCATCCAGTTTACGTCCTTGTTCCAACTTAAGCTTCTGCACCAAATTTTTGAGCCGCGCCGAACGTTGCAAACTGATGCGGCGAGTCATTTTTTTCTTCTGTTCTTCGTTGCGCAGCTGACTACGGTAAGAAGCCACATTCTTCATGCGGGCGGTCAAAGGATCTTTGTCCATCAACGCCGACCAAACCAAAACAACAACCAAAAAGGCCCCACCGCCTGCTACGGCTGCCAAAGCATTGGGGTTTTGGGTAAAAAAACTCACGCCGCCTCACAATTCAAAATTAATCATTTTCAGCATGATGGCCCAGCCAAGACTAAGCCAAAAGATAGCCCCGCCAAGCATATACTCACCTTTGCGTGATTCAAACATGCTGGTGATGTATTCGCGGCTGACGAACCACAGCAAAAGAAACATAATAAACGGCAAGGAACCGATAATCCCCGCGCTGGCGATGGCTTCCGATGACATCGCCTTCACCTTCTGTTTCAATTGACGACGGCGGCGAATAAGGTCGGACAAATTGCCGAGCGTCTCGGCAAGATTACCGCCCGTTTCTTTTTGGATGGCCATAGCAATGATCAGAAAACGGAACTCCGGCGCATTAATACGGTAAGCGACTTCCCACATCGCATCTTCAAGACTTCGGCCCAACCTGACGCCATCGGAAATGCGGTTAAATTCAATGCCAATCGGCCCCGGAATTTCACGCGCGACCGCACTGATAGATTCCGTCGCTGGCAAGCCAGAGCGCAAACCGCGGCACATCGTATCAATAGCTTCGGGGAAACTGGTCAGAAATTTTTTAACACGTTGGTTGCCGAGCATCCCCGTTACCATATGAGGCACACCAACCCCCAACATGGCTCCAACCAATACGCACACAAGCTTGGCAACCCCAAAAAAATACAAAAGCAAAAAGAACACACCGCCTACAAGCAGATTGACCAGCAGATATTCACCGAGCGGCCATTCATGGCCTGTGCGCGCTAATCGTTGCCGCAGCCTGTCCGGATTGGGCAGCATTTTGACCAACCGGTCAACCACAGCGATATCACTATCGGTTGTCCGTCGCATGGCATTTTGGGGACGGTCTTGTTGGCTGGCTCGACGCAGAACATGACCGGTGACACGGGATAACCGACGAACAAATGCGCCTTCATGATCGCCGCCGAAGGCAAAAACCAACAACAGCGCCACAACCATGGCACCGCCCCCCATAATCCATGATAGATCTTGCGAAGAAACGCTCATTCTTCCAGCGCCTCCAACAGCTGCTTTTCAAGGCCAAAATAGGCGGCCTTTGGCAAACAATGCGGACGATGGCCATGGTTCTTAAATTCGACCACCAATTTCCCATCCGGGGCTTCACCGGTAACTTCGCAGGTATAGAGATCCTGCATGGTGACGACTTCGCCTTCCATGCCGGTTAGCTCTGTGATGTAAGTTATGCGGCGCGAACCGTCACGCATACGGCTAACCTGAACAATCATATCAACCGCGGCTGAAATCTGCTGCCGGATCGCACGTGGTGATAAGTTCGAGCTCGCCATACCAACAAGATTCTCCAAACGCATCAAGGCTTCGCGCGGACGATTAGCATGGACGGTGGACATGGAGCCATCGTGACCGGTATTCATTGCCTGCAACATGTCCAAGGCTTCACCACCGCGGGTTTCGCCTACGATGATACGATCAGGACGCATACGCAGGGCGTTTTTGACAAGATCGCGCATCGTCACTTCGCCACCACCCTCAAGGTTGGCGGGGCGCGTTTCCAGCCGAACCACGTGCGGCTGTTGCAATTGCAATTCGGCGGCGTCTTCGATGGTTACGACGCGTTCACCATGATCGATCATTTGTGACAAAGCATTCAACAGTGTGGTTTTACCTGAACCCGTACCGCCGGAAATCAGAATGTTCAATCGGCAACGACCACAAACACGCAACAGCTTTGCCATTGATGGCGAAATACTGCCAAATTTCTGCATCGTATCGAGGGTGATTTTCTTTTTCGAAAACTTACGAATGGTAATGGTAGGGCCATCGATAGCCAAAGGCGGAATGATGATGTTCACGCGGCTGCCGTCGAGAAGGCGCGCATCGCAAAGCGGCGAACTTTCATCGATACGCCGACCAATAGCCGTCACAATACGCGTCGCCACGGCATGCACATGGGCGTTGTCGCGAAACTGAACATCCGACAGAACCAACTTGCCTTTGTTTTCAATAAAAATCCGTTTGGGCCCGTTAATCATGATTTCCGATATGGTATCATCGGCCAGAAGCGGCTCCAACGGACCAAGCCCCAGCATGTCATCCAACAATTGCTTGACCAGTTCTTCACGCTCACTGATATTCAACTGGATTTTTTCTTCTTGGAGAAGATCGGCCAACAAGACGATCAAATCATGTGCCAGATCTTCTCTTTTCATGCGCGCTGCCGCTGACGTATCGATGCGCGTCAGGATGATTGGCTGCAGCTTGTTTTTGGCATTCTCGATTGTCACCCGCGCCGGATTGCGCGCATAGGCTGCATGCGTCGGATCAGGTTCTTCGGGCTGCGCCGCAACATCTCCCTTGGCTTCAGGTGCCGGCGCGACTGGAGCCGCTGTTCCTACGGCTGCGGCTGCAGCCGCCCGTTGCTGCGGCGAAACACCACCCAAAAATCCATTCACCAGCGCCGTGACCAAATCGCGCTGATCGAGCAAGGTGAGCTCCAGATTATTTGCCGCCGTATAGGTTGCAACCAGTTGCTTGGCAAGCTGTGCCACTTCGCCACGCGGCGTCCAAGCCGCTTTTTCAGCCGGAATCTTCTCACGAATCAGCGGCAAAAGAGTGTCCCGCAGCTCGGCGATTGTCATTTTTCTATATCCCTAGCCGATTTTTTCTTCTTATTTAAAAAGCCTTTCATTTTTTCCAGCAATGGGTTTTGTTTTTCCGGCGCTTCCCCACCACTTAAATGCAAAGCAAGGGCATGCAAGGCTTTTGTGATCGGCGCGTTTTTGGCGATAGCCCCCAAGGCCTTGCCGGCATTGGATGCCTCGGTAACTATTTTGGTATCTTCAGGCACGAAAAAAGCTATCTTCCCCTGAGTGCCTTTCTCAAAGGCTTCGACTGAAATCTGGCCATTGCGTGAAGCGTTGACGCGTGTACCAACGATCGTCAGCGTACTACCGCATTCCAAGGCCTTCAGTGCATTCTTAAACCGTAACGTATCACGAATACCAACCAATGATAATTCGGTTACAAGAATTATGTCGTGCGCCATCGCTACCAAGCGCTTTTGTGTCGCGAACAAATGACGCGGCATATCGATCAGGATAACATCGAAATTATTTTTCATTTCCTTGATTAACAAGGCAATCGCGGCGTTGTCGATAGTTACGAATTCGTCGACCGTTTCTTCCGCACCGAGAATTGAAAAATTGTCGCTCTCCGGCACCATAGAACTGGCGATCATCAAACCATCGACACGATGAGGCGAACTGACAATATCACGGAGACCATGCGCGGGCTCCAAATCGAGCGACAAGGATGTCGTCCCAAATTGTAAGTCGAGATCAAGCAAAGCGACATGCCGCCGCATCTCATGCGCCAGAAGCCAAGCCGTATTCACTGCGACCATACTCGAACCAACACCACCGCGAGCACCAAGGACAACAACAATACGCGCCTCGCGCACAACCGGTTTGCCATCCCCCCCTGTCTTCAAGGCCGTCGCCATCGCCTGATTTAACAAGTCCGGATTCAAGGGTTTAACGAGATAATCAACCGCGCCCACCGCAACAATGCGACGATAAAGACTGACATCATTGGCTGATCCGAGTGCAATCATTTTACATTCAGCACCACATAGACTGACCAGTCTTTGTACTGTCGCTACCGGATCCGCTTGCCCATCCAGATCTACCATGACCATCTTTGGCGGTGCAGCGGCCTCAAGCATCTGCGCAAAAAGCTCAGCCCCACCATTTTGGACGGAAGCCAAAGGGAAGCCTTGTCTTAAGGCCCAACCACGAATCATACCGATGGACTCTTCGTCCATGGCAAAACCCATAAATTCGCCATGCATGGTTGGTTGATCGTTATTACTCATATCAAGGCCCAGGTGCCCCAGTTGGGGCGGTTGTTGTTGTCGTTCCAGGAATTGACGAGCTGCCCGTGCTTGCGCTGCCCGTTGCATCGCCCGTCAACCCTGAACTTGGCGTCGATGCCGTCGTGATGGCAAGTGACGAATCCGTAGAGCTTTGCGGATCGATTAACCCACGCGTCTGGTCATTGTCATAACGCCGTATGGCACCGACAGCTTTCACGCCACGCTGCGCATCAAGAAAACGGCCATGCGTAAGATCTTCCGCATTTTCAACTGACAACGCCAGATTCCGCGCCGTCGAACAACCAAATTGCGGCACCGGCTGGTTGTCAAAAGGATCCGTCGGCGTTTTAGCCCAGTTTGGACAAGACGGAGGCTCGGCAACGAAACCTTGCTCGGTCTTGACCACGCGAATGGCATAATCGGGATTGGGCGTATGGACATACGGATCCGCACAGCCAGCAAGAGCCACAAGAATAAACGGAAGGGACAGGTAACGGCGAGCAGTCATGGTCGTTACTCCAGAATAAATCCGCCGGAACCCGCAGGGGGTGTTCCGTCCGGATTAAGATTGGTGGATTTCAGGCGAACCGGATTAAGGCTGACCTGCGTTGTTACGACAGGCGGTACAACGGGGGTCTCCGGTACGAATGGCGTATTCTTTCCGGTGATCCTTGCTGCATCAGGCACGGAGCCCACCGAAAGATTGGTAACCTCCCTCTCCGCCGGAACAGCCTTAAGGGTTGGTACAGCAACAGGCATCTCCGGTTCAGCCACTACCATGGGGGCTGGCGATAGCACCGAGGTCTGTGGTGTTTCGGAAGAAGAAACCGGTGCAACCGGAGCCGCAGCCGGAACATCCGACAAGGGCGTCGCCGGTAAGGCCGGAATATCACCACGCACTGCTGCGGGGGGACCGCTCAATGGACGCATATCGGGATTGCTGGCACTGTTACGCATACCCAGAATCTGATCCGCTTGCGTTGGCGGGCTAAAACCATCCGTCGGCAAAGCCAGCTGCTGATCGCCACTAGGCTTGACGATGTAAGGTGTAATGATAATCACCAGTTCGGTCTGACCGCTCTGAAAGCGATTGGAACGGAATAAAGCACCAAGAACCGGCATATCGCCCAGCACAGGATATTTGTCGACAGTTTGCGCTTGATTGTTGTCGATCAAACCGGCCACAGCAAAGCTCTGGCCACTCGCTACTTCAACCGTCGTTTCCGCGCGCCTTGTCGTGATCGCGGGAACCGTGATGTTGCTCAACACAATCGAACCAACGGAGGTCAACTGACTAACCTCCGGCTTCACATGCAAACTGATGCGGTTTTCGCCGATCAAGGTCGGGGTAAAGGCAAGGGACACGCCGTAATTCTTGAAGTCGATACTGATCGTGCCGTTGCCCTGCGGCACCGGAATTGGGAATTCGCCGCCAGCAAGGAAATTCGCTGTCTCGCCTGACAAGGCTGTCAAGTTCGGTTCAGCCAAAATTGTGACCAACCCATCCTGAGCCAAAGCATCAATCAAAGAATTAACATTAAGGCGCCCACCCGTTCGCGAAAGACCTAAAACACCATTTGGCAAACCCAATGACGTATTATTGGGTCGCGGAAACAAGCCAGTATTGTTCGCCGTACCACTGTTGAAAATACCCGAACCTGTAGCCGAAACGATGTTACCGGTAGCAAGACCAAAGGTGAAACCGCCCACGTCCAAAGCATTTTGCCAACTGAAGCCCAACGTATTGTCAATGTTGCGCTGAACTTCGGCAAAACGTACACGGATCTGAATCTGGTTACTGCCATTCACACGAATCCGGTTGATGATATCGCCGCCGGAAGGAATGAAACGCTGGGCCATTTTGTAGGCATCGGCCACCGTTGCCGCATCTTTCGCTTCCCCAGTCAAAACCAAACCATTCGGCAAAGACGAGACCGAAATTTTGTTGCCAGGAATAGCGAGATCGAGGGTACGGCGTAAACCGGTCATATCCTGCGTCACACTGATAGTACGCTGCATAAGAGCATGCCCCGCAGCGTCAGTGGCCACAAAACTGGTTTCACCCGTGCGCTTGCCGAAAACCATAACCGATGTTGGCGACATGACTTGCACATCGGCAATATCTGAGTTGGCAACAAAAACCGATGTCGCCGGTGCGTTTAACGTGACATTCACGCCGTGATCAACATTAATGAAAAGCGGTTTGATCGCCGTCACCGTGCCGTCCGCCATCGTCGGCAGGCTAAGAAAAAGAAGCGCGATAAGAATGAGCAAATATTTCATCATGATTTCAGGCCCTCACTGATGTTGCTCGAAGATGGATTCTGTTTTGTCATGACCACGCATGATCTGCACCCTGCGTAACAGACCATCTTCACCATTAATGGTCGGGAACGCGGAACTCACATCGCTATCCCATGTCGGCAGAGACGCACCTGGCACCGGTGTTTTGGCTTCTTCAGTAGCAAGACTGCACAATGTGAGGGTTAGCGAACCATGACCAGATCCTCCCCCTGCCCCACCGATGAGGTCGACGGCAAGCGCCAATCTTTCAGCCTGTTTCGGCGTTACTTCTAGCGTCGCGGTTTGCGCAATTTTCGGCTCAACCGACTGATTATCGCTTTTCTGGTCAAGAGCCAGGACACGGACACCCCTTAAAACCGTTTCGGTAATGTGTCGTTCAGCGAAATCAGGTACATCCCTGCGGTTGAATGAATGGCTAAGAATGACATCAACCCGATCGCCTGGAAAAACAAAACCAGATACTCCCGAGCTGGGCGTTAACGTCACCGAAACGGCGCGCATGCCCGGCGTTAATACAGCTGCCAGAAAACCCTGCTCATGCGGTTGCACAACACGTCCCGCAATGAAGGGTTCGTCACCACGTAAACCTTCGCGCAACACTGCGCCGATAAGAGTCGCCATATCGGTCGTGCCTTTGACATACAGTTTGCTTGTCGGTGCTGTCGCTGCCCACTCCACCCATTTCATATCGGATTCTTTAAGAATGGCACCGGTCGGCAAATCATGCGTTGCGGCTAGAATTTCGGTTATTTTGATCGGTGCTTGTGCTTGCTCGGCAGGTGGTGGAGCTGATGACTTAAACACCATGTAGGTGCCAATGCCAACCAGCAGCGCAAGAAACAAAAGGATCATTTTCCGTACAGACATGGATTACCCCCTTACCCGGGAAACAAAATCGGTTGTGAAAGCCGATACAGAACATTGAATCCCCCTGCGGCAATAGCTATGCCATAGGGGATAGGAACGCGAGAAACCGGAACTTCCGGCTGATGAGCCAAACGTGCCGACCGATTTTTAATCCAAGTGACCACCGCCACAACCAGTGCCAAAACACCACCAGCCAAAGCCGTCGTTACCAATAAAACAGCGACCAGATGCGGCCCAGCCCAAAGTCCTGTCACTGCTAGCAATTTCATATCGCCAGCTCCGGCCAAATGCCCAAGGAACATCGCATAACCGGAGGTACCCACCAGAGCAAAAACCATCGCATGCTGCTTCCAATCAAGGCTATGCGGTGCCGTTAGAACAAAAAAGGGAAACAACACCACCATGGCCACACACAACCGGTTGGAAATCCGATAACGGCGCACGTCACCAACAGCAGCCGCGACCAACAGGCCAGCAACGCACAACAAAACCGCTATATGAAAGGCAACCAGCTCCATAAGCATGGGGAAGAACCTTGGCTTTTCTTGTGTTACTCTAGACTTCTCGGCTAACACTATGAACTTGTTAAGGTTAAGGATGAGTGAACAAATAAATCGTTGCCACGTCGCATCGATTTCGACCTATTGGTGTGTACTGACACACATCACCATTATGTAGTGTTTATAAATTTACTTCCGAAGTTTCTTTAGCACATGAGGCTTTCAAGCAACGCTCGACCAGATAAATAACAGGGACCACCAACACCGCGCTGGCCAAAAGATCCGTCAAAAAATGCCCACCAATCGGCGGAGTTGCGACTATGACAACAAGATTAAGCATCAGAAATAGTGGGTACCAAAAACGAATCCCACGCATCACATAGGTACAGAAAACGGCCAGCGCAAAGTGGAAGGATGGGAACTGGACGACCCCTTGTAATTTAGTCAACTCCAACACTTTGATACTACCTTCGCGCAAAGCATAGAATTGCCGAACGTAAAGTGTATCCGTCGCTTGCTGATAGTATCCAAATGCCCCAGCAGCAGGTACGATGCCACCGATAACAATAAAAATTAAAGTTGTCACGATATAGAGCCACAGGAATAACTTAACGCGATCAAAGCGTCTCAACGAGATGAGCACCATAGTCAGACACCCCATCTGAACTACCACACTGTTGTAGGCAACCACGAGGATTTTTTGAATTGTTGGGTGTTTCAAAACCCACTCATAAACAAAAGGCCAATCAAAACCCAAGACATGGTCAGAAGAACGAAGTGTTTCGTCGATTAGTGGCCGATCGAATGTCACCACCAAATAATTGAATATAGCCACACTCGTGGAATATGCCAAAAACTGAGCTGTATACCACGCTAAATTCGCCAAACGTTGATCGCACCTCAAATAAGTATAAATCATGGCAACAACCAAAAACAAGCTCTCGAAAAGCGCGAACACACCCAACGCACCGGCATCAATCGACATACCTTTTCGCCACAGCCATAGGCCATCAATCAGCATTAATGACAGAATAATAATCCACACCCAAGATAAGCTTTTTACGTATCTCATCATTTCACGCCTCATTAAGCGTTATCCTATTAATTCAAAAAACGCACCCAATCCCTCAAAAGATTGAGTGGCGCCAAAAAGAAGACGCCGGCGCGAACGCCGGCGTCTATTACCTTTAAACAAACGACAAACTTAGAGTTTGCTGGTGATAGTACCAAAGGTTGTCGACAAAGTGCCGCCGAGAGTTGTCAACGCCGCAACAATGGCAACGCCGACCAGAGCCGCGATCAAACCGTATTCGATCGCCGTTGAACCTTCTTCGCGCTTGATGAAACCAAGTAACTTCTTCATTCTATCCTCCTCCAAACGTTTTACGGGGAACCTGATCAGGTTCGTGTAGATTTGAGAATAGGGTAAAAGATTTAAGAAAAAGTGAACATAAACGTGTTTTTTCTTATAAAAAACAATAGGATAAATCGACATAAATTTTATTTATCCCTCACACACCCTAAGAATAAACAAGATAATTCAAAGAGATATTCAAAACACGGTTCAGCAGAATAAACGGATTAACAACTTCTTAAAGCGTTACAAGCAAAGTTGAAGCCCGAATAAATGCATCAGGAGCCGTTTTTTATGAAAGAGAATCCTTCTTTTCTTCGCCTTCGTTTCGTTGATCTTGTCATCCGTATCGCCTTGGGGTTGTTTTTTGCTTTCGCCGCTGGCGTTTATTTCCACAATGCTATCGCGCCCTTGTATTCCATTTCCTTTGATCAACTTGATTTGCACACCGGCGCGCAAGTTTTGTCGATTTTCACCAACAGCCTTTTTACTCTTATGCTGGCCCTTCTGTATGCGTTACGCCTTCGCGCCAAAAGCACAGCTGGCCTCTGGCCCAGCATCGCCGCTTTGCTGGGCGGGTTTATGCTGTTCGGCCTTCTTTTGCTCAAACCCCGCACCGATCTTTCACTATCCACACAGATCATAGCCTGCCTTCTGGTGATGATCGGTAACGGCATGGCCATATATGCGCTGGTTCATCTTGGCCGCTCCTTTTCCATTCTGCCGGAAAGCCGCCGTTTGGTAACGTCCGGCCCCTATCAAACGGTACGGCACCCGCTTTATGTCGCGGAAGCTATTGCAAGCTGCGGTGTCGTTATTACATTTTTGTCGGTCAGCGCAGTTCTTTTGCTCGTTGCGCAAACGATCTTCCAGATTGTGCGCATTCATTATGAGGAAAAAATTCTGACCGGCAGTTTTCCGGAATATGCCGACTACGCCAAAAAAACCTGGCGTCTTGTGCCAGGGATTTACTGAATCCACCAGCTTTCCACGACCGTGCCATAAGGGGGCATGACATTGGGGTGATGCAGATGGCTCCATGAAGCCACATCATCCGCGCCGAGATAATAAAAGGGTACCATGTAACGTCCCGCCATCAGCACGCGATCCAGCGCATGCGTCATTGCCACCAGATCGTCGCGCGTGCGCGCTTCGGGGATGGCGGCAGCGAGCGCATCCACCACCGGATCTTTTACACCCGCGTAATTACGGCTGCCCTGTTGATCGGCGGCGGCACTGCCCCAATAGAAACTTTGTTCGTTGCCGGGCGATAAGGAATTGATCCATTTCCCCGTTGTCACATCATAATCGAATGCAGCGAGGCGCGCCTGATATTGGGCGCTATCGACCGTATGCACACGCACCGTGACGCCAAGCTGTTTCAAACGCCGCGCCCATGACAAAGCAATTTTCTCCTCCGCCGGATCGCTGAGGAGGATTTCAAAAGCAACTGGCTGGTTCTTCGCTGGCGCGAAAAGCTGCCCGTCCTTGGTCACATAGCCAGCGGCGCGTAACAAGGCATCGGCTTTCAGCAAATTGCTGCGTAACGACTCCTCGCTGCCATCGGTTTCGGAGGGCGTTACGGGCGCGGTGAAAATCTCCGGAGGCAATTGAGCGCCGTAGGGTTCGAGGATTTCTTTCTCCCGCGCATCCGGCAACGGCGGCGCGGCAAGTTCCGAGTTTGGGAAAAAGCTGGTGATGCGGTGATAATGGTCATGGAACAGATTGCGATTGATCCATGCAGAATCGAAGGCGTAACCCAACGCCTCGCGCAACACGCGATCACGGAACAAAGCGCGGCGTGTGTTGAAAATAAAACCCGCCGCCGGTTCGGTACGGTGATGCGGCATGTCTTCCAGCTTCACACGCCCGTCATGCGCGGCGGGAAAATCATAGGCGGTTGCCCAACGGTTCGGATCATTTTCGCGTCGCCAGTCATATTGATTGGCTTTGAAAGCCTGCAGTGAAATACCTTCGTCGCGGTAATAATCGACGTGGATCACATCAAAATTATGCAGGCCGCGTTCAACCGGCAAATCACGCCCCCAGTAAGCCGGATTGCGTTTATAGGTGATCGAACGCCCCGCTTCGACCTTCGCCACCACATAAGGGCCCGACCCCACCGGCACGCGCAAACTTGTCTGATTGAAATCGCGCTCCTGCCAATCATGGCGCGGCAGGATCGGCATCAAGCCCATAATCAACGGCATTTCGCGATCCACCACACCTTTGGCGTTCGGTTTGAAAGTGAAGGTCACACGGCGGTCACCGGCTTTTTCAGCCTTGGCGACTTTCTTGTAATAAGTGCGGTGATTGGGGCGGCCTTTGTCGCGCAACGTCTCAAACGAAAACAACACATCATCCGCCGTCACCGGCTGCCCGTCCGACCATGTCGCTTTCGGATTCAGATTGAAGGTGATTGAGGCGCGATCCTCCGGTACCTCTACCGTCTCCGCCAACAAACCGTAGAGCGAGAAAGGTTCATCCGCGCTCCGCGCCATCAGCGTTTCATAAACCAGCGAGAGATAACCGGTGGAAAGCCCCAGTGCCGCCTGCCCGCGCACCACGAACGGATTCAGACTGTCAAAATTGCCGTTGGCGGAAAGTTTCAGGACGCCACCTTTCGGCGCGTCGGGGTTCACATAATCGTAATGCGTGAAATCCGCTTTGTACTTCGCCGCGCCATGCATGGCGATGGCGGGTTGAGGCTTGGGTTCGGCGGCGGAAACAGGAAGCGCAAAGACCAGCGCAGCCACCAGAAACAGCTTGACAAAACTACGCATTGTGCGTAGTATACGGATATGGAATTCGAATGGAACCCAGCAAAGAATGCTCGCAACATACGTGAGCGCGGGATGAGCTTTGAGGTGGCCATTCATGCTTTGCAACATATCCTTGAGAACAAAGTAGATAATCGCCACGAGTATGGCGAAACCCGCATGATTGCCAAGTGCCTTTATTACAAGACAATCGTTATCGTCGTTTACACAATGCGCTCTGATGATTGTTTTCGCATTATTTCCGTGCGCCGCGCCAACAAAAGAGAAAAGAGGGGGCTATGAAAAAGAAACATTCCAAAAAAAAGGTCGAGCCGCGCTTCGTCCGTTTTACATATGAAGAGGCTATGAAACGTCCGGTCTATTTTGATAAAGCTAAAATTGACGCCACCACCGACGAAGACATCGCGCGGCAAATTGCCGAGGATCCCGATGTCGCTCCCGATATGACGACATTACCAGATTCGTGGCGTGTGCCTGTGCCCGCTGCCCTTCGTCGCAAACTCGGCATGACGCAAGAGAAAATTGCCCAAGTGCTGCATATCAGCGTTGGCACATGGCGTAACTGGGAACAGGGGCGCAGTTTCCCCTACGGGCCCGCAATTGCATTGTTGCGCGTTTTGGAAAAAAGCCCAAAGACGGTGCTGAACGCGTTACGGTAAGGCCGATCAGTTCTTCCGATCCACCACGAACCGCGCCACATCTTCCAGATGTTTGGCGCGGCCTTGGAAGACCGACAGATGCTGGATGGCTTGCTCCGACAACAGCTTCGCCTGATTGCGAGCGCGGTCGGCACCGAGAATGGTGACAAACGTCGCCTTGCCCGCTTTCACATCGCGGCCCACTGATTTGCCGGTTTCTTCTTCCGTGCCTTCAGCATCCAGCAGATCGTCGATGATCTGGAACGCGAGGCCGAGATCATGAGCATAGGCGCGGAGCGCATTGTGGTGCTGCACCGTAGCCTTACCCAAAATCGCGCCCGCTTCGGCGGAGAAGGCGATCAATTCGCCGGTCTTCAAACGTTGCAAGCGCGTGATCGCGCCGATATCCAGCGGCGTGGTTTCGGCGATGAGGTCGAGCATCTGCCCGCCGACCATGCCATGCACGCCCGAAGCCTTGGCCAGCGCGGTCACCAGACGGCAACGCACTTGCGGATCTTCATGGGTGCGCGAATCCGCGAGGATTTCGAACGCCAACGTCAGCAACGCGTCACCCGCGAGGATGGCGGTGGCTTCGTCGTATTTCTTATGCGCGGTCGGCTGACCGCGGCGGAGGTCGGAATTGTCCATAGCGGGCAGATCGTCATGGATCAAAGAATAGCAATGGATGCATTCCACAGCGGCGGCGGCGCGCAGGGCGCAATCGTCGGCCACGCCGAAAATTTTGGCCGAGCTCATCACCAGAAACGGGCGCAAACGCTTGCCGCCGTTCAACGCGCCGTAACGCATGGCATCGAACAATTTCCGTTCAGGAAAATCCGATTTTGGCAACAAACGATCCAGCGCGTCGGCGACGGCTTTGGCAGCATCCGCCATAGTGGCGGCGAGGGTGGGGCTAACGGAAGGCATGGGTTTGATTTTTCGGTTAGGGGTTAAGCGTCAAAAGGTTTTGTCGTCACTTGGCCGTCGGCACCGACGGCGATTTGTTCGATCCGGCTTTGCGCCTCGCGAAGTTTGGATTCGCAGTGGCGTTTTAACAAGGCACCGCGTTCATAGGCGCCGATGGCGTCATCCAGCTTGGCCTTGCCTTCTTCCAATTGGCGCACGAGCTTTTCCAGCTCCGCCAAGGCTTCTTCGAAGCTGAGTTTGGCGATGTCGGGCGGCAAAGACGGGGCAGCGGGTTTGGTCATGGCGACACTTAACCCTAACTCGCCTCTGGGGGCAAGTGGGGTAAATAAGTCGCCTCCACCCACCAGCTTGGGTAATGGGCGCGGATCAGGTCGGCGGCTTTGGCGGCGGCGGATTCGTCGGCAAACAGGCCAAAACAGGTCGCGCCGCTGCCCGACATCCGCGCCTGCAGGCAAAAACCGGTATCTTCCAACGCGGCGATCACCGTGCCGATTTCGGGCATCAAACAGATGGCGGGGGCGAACAGGTCGTTCTGCCGCGCGCGCAGCTCCGCTATGAAAATAGGGATGTTGCGCGGCGGGATGCCGAGGCGCACTTCGGGCGAGAAGGCATAGCCGCCTTCGCGGAATTCCTTATAAACCGCCGGTGTCGGCAAAGCCTTGTTGGGGTTCACCAGAACAACGCCGACGCGCGGCAAATCCGGCCCCGCCATCGTCCCATCCGCTGTGATGTAATTATTCGCGATCTTCAAACAGACGGCAACATCCTGCCCATGTTCCTTGGCCGCCTGTAGCAGGCGTGGATCATCCGGCGGTAATCCCCAATGCTGCGCCAGCGCGCGCAAGGCAGCCGCCGCGTCGCTCGACCCACCGCCGATACCGGAAGCGACGGGAAGCCGCTTATGCAACGTGATTTTGACATCCAGCACTTTATCGCAGAGCCGCGCCAAGGATCGCACCGCCTTGACCACCAGATTATTGTCGGCGGGTTCGGCCTGCAAAGGCTCGGCCTGCTCGCCTTCGATCACAAAGGAAAAGGATTCCGCCGGTTCCAGCACAACCTCGTCACCAACACCGACAAACGCCACCAAGCTGTCGAGATCATGATAGCCATCCGGACGACGATCCGTGACATGCAGATAAAGATTGATCTTGGCGGGTGCGAACATCAGGGGTTACCGAAACGGCTTTGGAATATCGTTGCTATCATAGGGTGTAGCCTCATACACCGCCTTCACCCAATTGGTATAGATGTTGGCCGTATGACGCCAGAGATTTGGCGCGGGTTTCGACGGGTCGTTGTGCGGGAAATAGTGCAACGGCTTGGGATAGGACGGGTTATTCGCGCTGTCGCGGCGGTATTCGATACCGAGTGTGTCGGTATCATATTCCGGATGATTGAAGATATAAACGCGGTTTGGATACAGGGCCTTATCGCCGTCATAAGGCGCGGATTCCGCAAGGATATTGGGGCCGGATTCGGCTGAATCCGCCAGAATTTCCAACGCGGGACATTTCTGGATATCCTCGCGCTTCGGGCTTTTCCAACGCGATACCGGCACCGGAAAGATGTCGGGGAACCCGAACAGCAAACCGGTTTTGTCGGACATCAAATGATGATCGAACAGGCCGAACAGTTTCTGATCGGCTTTGTGGCTGTCGATGTCGTGGAAATATTTCAACGCCGCCTTCGCCCCCCAACACAGGAACAACGACGATAAAGCGTTGCGCGTTGACCAAGCGAAAATATCGGCGACTTCCGGCCAGATATCTTCCTGCTCCACGCGCGGTTTCAGGGCGTTGACTCCAGTGACGATCAGCCCATCGAATTTGCGGTTCTTGATCTCGCTGAACGGGCTGTAGAATTTGCGGATATGTTCGGCGGGCGTGTTTTTGGTTTCACGCCCCGCTTGCACACCGCGCACGTAACTGTCGGTTGCCACGAAGCTGAGGTTAACCTGCAACATGGTGTTGCCGAGCCAGAGGGCGAGTTGCCGCTCCGTCGCGATCTTATCCGCCATCAGATTGATGATGGCGATATTGAGAGGGCGAATATCCTGATGCTCCGCCCGCATGCGCTCAATCGCCAACGGACTGCCAAGCGATGGCAGGAAGGGATGAATTTCTTCGCTGTTGATGATAACGGGCATGAGAGAGGCTAGCGGTTAGAGGCTACAGGCGGGAGAATCTTAACGCAGCCCTGCAACCAAAGCTATACCCTACTCCACACCCTATTCCGGCGGCAAAATCGCCCAGCCGATCACCGCGGCGGGGGTGTCGGCGGAGGTTTGTTGCGGCAGGGTCAATGGTTTTTGTAATTCCAGACGCGGGAATAGTTCCGGCAAATGGTCGGGATTCAGGTCGCCGCGATGGCCGCAATGGTCAAGGCACCAGACAATCACCGCGCCTTTGTGCCGGACATCATCGGGATTGATCCATGGGCTGATGGCGGGGTTGGCGTCCAGAAACACATGCGGGCGTTCCGGCGCGTAATAGGCAATATTCCCCGCCACCCACACATCGCCGATCACATAATCCAATGGCACATTATAACGCTTATGCCATTCCGCGGTCACCGCCTGCGCCAAAGCCGCACCGGCGAAATGAACGCGCAAGGGTTTGTGATTGATATGGGGCGCCAACACATTGCCGCCCGCAAGCCCCAACAAACCGGCGCAAAAAACGATACCCCAAGCGATCACAAAACGCCGGTCGATGCCTGCGCCTGCTGGATAGAAACGCACCAAAGCCCATAAGCCGGCAAAATTGAAAAACGGCGCACCCCACATATCATGGGTTTTGAATCCGAACCCCACCGCCATCAACAAGGTTAGGATCGTCGGCGCAAAAGTAACGGCGGCGAGAAAAGTCCGGTCGAATTTATTGATCCGCCCCGTCGCGCGGCGTTCCGGCTGCACATTCAACAACACCAGAAACAACAGCGATGCTGGCAACAAAGCCAGCAATTGCCCGACCACAAACACGATTGGCGACAGCAGAACCAACGGGAAAAAGGCGGGCGGGGTGAAATAATGCGTCGCCGGTTCCGCCGAATGCAGCCGTTCTTTGACATAGGTAAAAGGCATAAAATCATGCTGCGTCAACCACACCAGATGCGGCAGGAACAGCAGGAAGGTCACAGCCAACGCCAGATAAGGCCCGACATTTTTCAACCGCCGCCGCGCTTCCGGTCGCAGGATCATCAAGACAACAAAGGTCGCCAGCAGCAAGGCCGTGCTGTATTTGCTGTAAAGCCCGCCCGCGCCCCAGACGCCCAGCAACAACCAATCCGTCAGACGATTATCTTTCACGGCGCGATGAAATGACCACCCCGCCAAAGCCCAGAACATCAATTGCAAAACATTAGGATTAAATTCGACGCTGGTGAAATTGTAATAAATCACGCCTTCGAGCAACAACGCGCCGATCAGGGCCTGTGTCGCGCCCACAATCCGCCGTCCTGTTTGCCACACCGCCCAGAAGGCGATCACCACCGCCACTTGGCTGGCAAGAAAATGCGCCCATGCGGCACGGCCTGTTGCCCACGCAAAAACCTCCAGCCACCACGCCTGCATCGGCGGGTGTTTGTAGGTACCCATCAACCATTCCCGCCCCCACGCATAGCCTTCGATCACATCAATCGGCGCGTTCGGGCTGCTCCAGCAGGGCAACAGTGTCCAGAGTGTGAGATGCAAAGCAATGAACCACCAGAAAATCTGGTGGGGTTTCTTTGCGGCAAGGTGAATGAGTTTCATCGTCGGGTCTTTATCGCGCGTCGTTACCACGCCACGCTGGTCGCGGGTTTCTTGTCGGTTCTGAATATCTTCGACAGCAATTGAAGGATATCGCGCAACGGTTCCCACGGCACCTTCCGTCCCGGATGGCGTTTGGATATGACATCCCAGCAATAGGACGCATGCCCCGTTTTGCCCAATGCATTACCGATATCCCAATAAGCCTTGTTACTTTTCTTGAGGAAGGCGAGGAAGTCGGCGGAGCCTTCTTTCTTACGAAACAGCTTGTCATAGCTGGATTGGTATTCGCGGATAATGCCTTCAGCCACTTGCCATTCGCCGCGAATTTGGTTCTTCGTCGCTTCCAGAGTCGCCTTCATCTCGGCGCGTTCCGCTGCCGACACGGCGGCCAACGGAATCTGCAAATCCTTCAGCCACACCATCATATCGGTCATCAACGGCTTCGCGCGTTCGAACTGGAAAGCGTAGAAATTGATGCCTTTCCATGCTGCAAAAATCTCCAGCTCATGCCCTTTCGGCAATTGGAAAGCGGCGGCGAGAGGGCGCAACGTATCCAGATCGCGCCCTTCCCAAATCTTTTCAACGAGGGTGCGCACTTTTTCATCGCTGGCCAGCGCATCAGGGAAAGCGGCCTGCACCAACGGTTCGAAGCTTTGCAGAATGAAGGCTTCGATTTCTTTCCACAATTCCTTGCCGACTTCAAAATAAGCCGGATTGATGTCAATGCCTTCGTTGCGAAAAACATCCTTCATCAGAAACGGATCAAGCGACGGCAGATGATCCAGCAGCCCCAGAATCCGCAAATCTTCTTTCAACGCATCCGGTTTCAACGCGCCTTCACCAAAACTGTCGGCCAGTGCGCGTTCCAACCCCTTGTCATGCGCGAAGATGGTGCGGCCACCTTCGTAGATATCGTTTTCATTAAAAGGAAAATACAATTTGGTGCCGATGGGCGAGACCGCCCCGCGTGATTCGCTTTCCGGCACCGCATCCTTGATCAACACCAACTTATTCATCGGCTTGTTGCGGAAAAAAGTCGGCGCAGCAGGATCGGTCGCCAGAATCTGGCGTGTCATAACATTGCAATTCAGGACGCGCGGCGAACCGACATCCAGCATCGGCTTGAGATATTCAGAGGCCATAGGGGCATCGCTTTCAGGACAGGTGGGAATCATCGTCCGAGAAGCGCGAGAATGCCGCGCTTTTAAAAAAAGCGCAAGCCGGACAGAGGGTTACTTCTTCCGGAACATGTCGAGGCTGATAACTTCGCCACGCTTTTCGCCCGATGGCGGTTTGTCCTTGCCGTCACCACCTTCGGCATTGGCGGGAGCATCCTCATCGTCATCATCGCCTTCTTCGCTCACGCCCGACTGGAATTGCAGGGCGAAATTGACGGAAGGATCGGCGAAAGTCGTGATCGCTTCGATCGGCACCACCATGCGTTCCTTGACGTTATTGAAGCTGAGCGTCACATGCAGGCAATCATCTTCCAGCTTCATGCCGAAGAATTGGTATTGCAGGACGATGGTCATTTCGTCGGGATATTGCTTGCGCAAATAGTCGGGAATTTCCACGCCCGGAAAATTGGTAAGGAAGGTAATGTAGAAATGATGTTCGCCGGGCAACCCGCTCTGCGCCACGGTCGACAGCGTTTCGCGCACAACATCGCGCAGCGCGGCTTCGATCATCAGGTCATAACGTAACAAATCATCGCTCATCGGGGCTTGGCCTCATCGTTTTCGGACTTAATCTTTCCAGCAATAGCAAGCCTTGAGGCGCGGCACAACGTCCACAATCGTCGGAAAAAGGTGGGGGGCTTCTGTTGCCCGGCGCCCCCCGGGCCGCGTAAGTTATACAACTACCCTATCTTCGCAAAGCGAAGGTTAGGCAGCCGCACGAACTTCCATGTCAACGTTGTCGTTGGCATTTCTAGGTTTGACCCGATATCGGCGGTATCATGCCGAGCAAAAACTCTGTCTTTACCACACGCGTCGATCCTGTTTCGCCCCCGCCTCACTACGCGCCATGCGCTACGTGAGGCAGGCCCCCTTCCATGTTAAGAGGAAGGGAGGCCTGCCTCACGAAGCTCCCCCATCGGGGGAGCGTAGTGAGGTGGAGGCGCCGGGTACCGCCCCCGGGTCCGCAGTGCTTATTCCACAAAGCGTTTATCGCCATAGCTGGAAAACCAGCGAAATCACTATACCATGAAGCGACTCCGCGAATCAACGAAACCGGCATTTATTTTCTTTTAACCAGCTAACCACCTTGAAAGCCTATGGAACTCCGCCACACTCATCGTTTGTTTATCGATGCTGCGCTTGCTCACAATCTGACCCTGCAGCCGGATGTCGGCCAGACGCATTATCTGCAGAACGTGCTGCGCCTGAAAACCGGCGATGTCGTGCGGCTGTTCAACGGGCGGGATGGCGAATGGAAAGCCAGCGTGGCGGCTGTGGCGAAACGTTCGATTACCCTCGCGCTGCATAAACAGACGCGACCCCAACAAGCCACGCCGGATCTCTGGCTCTGCTGCGCGCCGATCAAAAAGGCGCATTTCGACACTATGATTGAAAAAGCCACCGAACTTGGTGTCACCGTTATCCAGCCCGTCCTCACCGCCCGCACCCAGATCCGCGAGGTCAACACCGACCGTTGCCGCGCCATCGCCATCGAAGCAGCGGAACAATCCGACCGCCTGACCATCCCCGATATCCGCAAACCAGTCACACTGGATGACATGTCCACCCACTGGCCAGCAGAACGGCAATTAGTCGTGTGCGCCGAATGGGGCGATGCCGACCCGATTGGGAATGTGTTTGCGGGAAGCAGGGAAGAAGCACAAAAGCCCACCGCCATCCTCACCGGCCCCGAAGGCGGCTTTGCCGCCGAAGAATTGGAAACGGTGCGGCGTTTGGCGACGGCGCGTTTCGTCCGCCTCGGCCCCCGCATCCTCCGTGCCGACACCGCCGCCATCGCCGCGTTGAGCTGCTGGCAGGCGATGTGCGGGGATTGGAAAGATTAGAAGCGCAACACCGCAGGAATTTCCCCACGGCGAATGGCGTCGGCCAGCGGCGCGAATTCTTGCACCACGCGGTCATAAACGGGGCGTTTGAAATCGACGATCAGCTTCGTGACTTCATTCAGCTCCGCCCAACGCCAGGCGACGAATTCGGGCAATTCGGGTTCATGCTCACCGGACAGGTCGATATCGGCATCGGTTCCCAAATACCGCAGGGCGAACCAATCCTGTTCCTGCCCGCGATATTTGCCGCGAAACACGCCGCCGCGATATTGCAGCCAGTCGGGAAATTCATAACGCAATTTGTCGGGGATTTGCCCTATCATCTCGGCATTGTCGGTGCCGATTTCTTCTTTGAGCTCGCGGAGGGCGGTGATGTGCAACGGTTCGCCCTTCTGCACGCCGCCTTGCGGCATCTGCCACGATCCGCGCCGGTCACGGCGTTCAGCGATCAGAACCTGCCCCTGCGGGTTAAACAGGCAAAGGCCAACACTGTGGCGGTAAGGCAAAGTCGCGGGGTCGATTGTCGTCATAGGAAGTCCTTACTACTGCGCCAACGATGAAACAGGAGCCAGCGCGATGCCATGCTCCGGCAGATTATTCAACCATACTTGCAAACGTTCAATCACCAACGGCAAAGCGGGGACGATGCCGACCGCATGGCCGTTCAAACGCGCCACCTGTTCCAATTGCGATAACACATTGTCGATTTCTTCGGGCGACAGATTGTCGTCGATTTTGGCTGTCGCCATCGCCACCGGCACATGTTCGGCACGCGCCAATTCCGTCACGGAACTATGCGGGGCGACATGCGCGTCCAAGATCATCAAGCCGCGCTGTTTCAACGTATCCAGAACCAGCCGCATTTTTTCGGAATCGGTGGTGAAGCGCGAACCGGACAAGGTGGTCACGCCGACATAACCGACCCCCTGCCGCAAAGCCCAGTTCAATCGTTCCAAATTGGCACTGTTCGGCAAAGTAGTCAGCAACGCATGCGCGCCCGGATCACTGCGCGGATAATCAAAGGGTTCCATCGGCAGGGACAAAAAGATTTCATGCCCATCCTGCCGCGCCCGCCCGCACCATGAAGCCGTCACCGCGCCCTGCACATCGAAAGCCAGCGTTACCGCCGCCGGTAACCGCGTCACCGCCAGTTCTGTCACTGAACGCGACAGGCCAAGATCCGTGACCACCAGCGCAAGTCGTGGGCGTTTATCCGCGACGTTAAAGGGACGGGCATAGACTTGCCAAGGCTGGCGGCCATCCTCGGCGATACGCGGCAAGGAGCCTTCCGACGTGTCCTCCGTCAATTCGGCGTCCGGCGCAGCAATCATTTTGACGGATTTATCGTCTTGTTCATTAAGCCGCGCGCCGTTCGGATCAGAAGCCGTGCGCATATCACCCGCTTGCCCATCACGTTCTTGCGCCGAGACAACGGATGTTTTGTCGATCGCGTCGGCACTGTGAACCTTGGGCCCATGCTGACCGGCTTTCGGCGCGGTATCATTCGACAACATTTGCGCCGAAACATAACTCAACGCGATCAAAACGACAAAAACCAACCCCAACGCCGTCAATTTCGACCGGCGCGAATAGCGCGCGAGAACCGTTTCCCGTCGCGGTGGCAACGGCTCCGCCTCCCTCACACCCTCGTCCGGCGCGCTGGGGTGATCCACGTTTGCCTAACCTTTCTTGGCTTGGAAAACATGGACACCGTGAATGATATCAAGGGCGCGCGCCAATTGGTAATCGAACGGCGGTTCGTCCTTTTTATCCTTGTCAGCGGCCTTGTCTTTCGACGTCGAGGGCAGACCGGTGATTTCCTCGTCATTCTCATCGACCGAAGAAGTCCCCTTGTCTTTGTCCTTGCCGGTTTTGGCGTTGTCGTTCTGCAATGCGCCTTTCAGATCGGCTTCGTGCAGGCCGGGGCCGGTGGCGATCTTCTCCAGCTTCGCCGGTTGCACGACGATATCCGGTTCGATACCAAGCGCCTGAATCGAACGACCCGACGGCGTGTAGTAACGCGCGGTGGTCAGGCGCATCGCGCCCCCGCCCGCCACGGGGATAATCGTTTGCACGGATCCCTTGCCAAAGCTCTTGGTGCCGATCAGGACGGCGCGTTTATGATCCTGCAACGCACCGGCGACGATTTCCGAAGCCGACGCCGAACCACCATTGATCAGCACGGCGATGGGCTTGCCATGCGCCTTGTCGCCGTCTTTGGCTTTAAAGCTTTGATCTTCTTCCTTATGACGGCCACGGGTGGAAACGACTTCGAGTCCGGCTTGCACAAACGTACCCGACACCGACACCGCCTGTTCCAACAATCCGCCCGGATTGTTGCGGAGATCCAGCACATAACCTTCCAGCTTCGCGCCCAGTTTCTCATCCGCTTCGGCCAACGCCTTGTCCAGACCAACCTGCGTCTGTTCGTTGAAAGCAGTGATGCGCACATAGGCGACATTGCCCTTCGCCTCCCACTTCACCGACTGCACATGAATGACGGCGCGAGTCAGGGTGACGTCGAAAGGCTGGCTCGACAAGCCGCCACGGCGGATGGTGAGGGTGATCTTGGTGCCGGGCGTGCCGCGCATTTTATCAACCGCTTCGGCCAGCGTCAGCTCCGTCACCTGCTTGGTGTCGATATGGGTGATCAGGTCGCCGGATTGAATCCCCGCCTTGGCCGCCGGTGTATCGTCGATCGGCGAGATGACTTTGACGATGCCGTTTTCCATCGTCACTTCGATGCCGAGGCCGCCGAATTCACCCTTGGTCTGCGTCTGCATTTCCTTGAAATTCTTTGTGTTGAGATAACCCGAATGCGGATCGAGCGACGACAACATGCCGTTCAACGCGGTCTCGATCAGCTTTTCGTCGGTGACGGTATCGACATAATCCGCGCGCACGCGTTCCAGAACATCCGAGAACAGCGCCAGCTGTTTAAAGGTATCGGTGGAGTCCGGCGTGGTTTCGGTTTTGCTGGCAGCGACCGGTGCGGGTTTCTCCGGCACCTTGGCGAAAAGCGGCGCGGCACCGAGCAAAGCGACGACAGAAACGGTGGCGAGCAGACGAAGATAACGTGGCATAGGGGCAGCATCCCGAAGCGGAGGAGAAAAGAGACTCGGCTAAATTAACCCGAATCGGGCGGGTTGTAAGTGTTTTTTTGTGGGGGTGGGGGAAGGAGAGGCTGGAGGTCAGAGGCCGGAGGCTGGGGAAGAGCTAAAGATGACTACAATCCACAATTTTTGAACCTTGTTTCCCTAGCCTCGAACCTTTAGCCTCCGACCTCTAGCCTCCAACCTCCGCCCCTCCCCTTGCACTTCCTCACCTCCCTTTTTCCGTCCAAACCGCGTTACCCACGCCCGTCAATTGATGTCGGCTTGCTGGGAACCAAGGTTCTGTTACGCGCGGGCGATCCCGCCGACTGGCGCAACTGGCGGGCCTTGCGCGATATGAGCCGCGCCTTCCTCACCCCGTGGGAACCGACCTGGGCGTCGAACGGTTTGACCTATAGCTATTATTGTGGGCTCCTGCGTCGCTACAATCGCGAATGGCGCAAGGGGGAAGGGTATAATCTCCATATTTTCCTGCGCAATCCGGAAGGCAACGAAGGCGCCCTGATCGGCGGCCTGTCGCTGACCGGCATCGAACGCGGCATCGCGCAATGCGGGACGCTGGGTTACTGGATGGGCAAACCTTATGCCGGACAGGGCTATATGCGCGAGGCCGCCGCGCTGGCCTGCCGCTTTGCCTTCGATACGCTGCGCCTGCACCGGCTGGAGGCCACCTGCATGCCGACCAACGAACCCAGCATCAACCTCCTCCGCCATCTGGGGTTCGAAGAAGAAGGCTACGCCAAAGCCTATCTCCAGATTAACGGCAAATGGGAAGATCACATTCTCTGGGCGATGGTGCGAAGCGCATAGATTTACGTGCGTCGCACCTGACGAGCGGAACCAGCGTTCACGATGGATAAAAAACGGTCACGGATCATTGAAAACAGACGCGGTGGCAACATCCCGTAAACCACGGAAGCATCCTCCGCATTCGGCAAACGCCGCAAATCAGGTCCGGGCCATAAAAATTCATTCCATTCCGACAACACAACCCACGACCGAGCATCATCAAGCCCCAACCGCGCCTTGACCTTGGGTGGAATTTCGACGGCAAGGCTGGTGTGATCCGGTGGGCTATGGGTTATCGGCAAAACCAGAACGCGCGGCGTTCCATCATCACCCGTACGGATCGCGGCGACAATCGCGCAAGGACGATCCTTCTGTCCTTCATCGCGTCCTTCGAGAAATTCGCGGTACCACAAATAGCTGTAACGCAGGACAAGGCCGGGGATCGGTTCGGGAAGAGCCACGATGCTTTATTCCAATTCGCCATCAAGATGCGCGAAGCTATCCGGCACTTTGGCGTTGCGAACGGCGTCGATCCATTCCTCGGGCAATTCGCTCGTCAGCCCGACGCGCCGGTCGCGGCGTTTCAGACGTTCCCATTCCTCCGCCGCCATGACCACCAATGAATCACGTCCATGTTTGGTGATAATGACCGGCTCACGCCGCGCCTGATCGCTGAGCGCACCAAAAGATTGCTGGAACTCACTTGCCGATACTTTGACCATATCCATGACAAATCTCCATTTTCTATATTATATATAAAATATCTATTTTAGACAAGAACAAATTTGTTTATAACCTATTGTGTTTTCAATGAATTTAATTACCATACCCCAGTCCTGCATCTGCCGGACACGTCGCTTGAACGGTTTCAGGCGCTTACGTTAGGGGGCAGTCACGGTTGCGGGGAGTTTGCGAAGCAAACGTACCGCAGAGTAGTCGCCCCCCAAAGGATATGCCCATGTCGCTTCCGACCGACTTTTCGCGTATTTCGCGTCTTCCGCCTTATGTTTTCAGCATCACTTCCGAATTGAAACTCGCGGCGCGGCGGCGCGGCGAGGATATTATCGATTTCGGCATGGGCAATCCCGACGGCCCCACCCCGCCGCACATCGTCAAGAAAATGGTGGAGACCATCAACCGCCCCGACACGCATGGCTATTCCGTGTCGAAAGGCATTCCGCGCCTGCGCCGCGCCATTACCAATTGGTACAAAACGCGGTACGATGTTGACCTTGACCCCGAAAGCGAAGCCATCGTCACCATCGGCTCCAAAGAAGGTATCGCGCATCTGGCCTTGGCGACTTTGGATCGCGGCGACAGCGTATTGGTGCCGAACCCCAGCTACCCCATCCATATCTATGGCCCCGTGATCGCGGGCGCGGATATCCAGCAAGTGCCGATGGCCCCCGGCGTCGATTTCTTCGCCGAATTGGAAAAAGCCATCCGTTCGCGGATTCCAAAACCGAAGATGCTGATCATCAATTTCCCCGCCAACCCGACCGGCCAGTGTGTGGAGCTGGATTTCTTCGAACGTATCGTCGCCCTCGCCCGCGAATATGGCGTCTATGTCGTGCATGATCTGGCTTACGCCGATATCTGCTTCGACGGCTGGAAATGCCCCAGCATTATGCAAGTGCCGGGCGCGAAGGACATCGCCGTGGAATTTTTCACCATGTCGAAAAGTTACAACATGGCGGGCTGGCGCGTCGGCTTCATGGTCGGCAACAAAACGCTGGTGAACGCGCTGGCGCGGATCAAGGGCTATCATGATTACGGCACCTTCACGCCGATTCAGGTCGCCGCCATCGCCGCGTTGGAAGGGCCGCAGGATTGCGTGTCGGAGATTTGCGCCATCTACCAACGCCGCCGCGATGTGCTGGTGAAGGGTCTGCACGAAGCCGGATGGATGGTCGATAAGCCCCGCGCCGCCATGTATATCTGGGCGAAGATTCCGGAACCTTACGCGCATCTCGGCTCCCTCGAATTCACCAAGAAATTGTTGCTGGAGGCGAAAGTATCCGTGTCCCCCGGCATCGGCTTTGGCGAATTCGGCGATGATTTCGTGCGCTTTGCCCTGATCGAAAACGAAGAACGCTCCCGCCAAGCCATTCGCGGCATCAAAGACATGTTCCGCCGCGACGGGCTGTTGAAAGCGGCGTGACGTGACGCGTTCCAACCCCATCGGCGTGTTCGATTCCGGCGTCGGCGGCCTGACGGTGCTGAAAGCCTTGCATCGCGCCTTGCCGCAGGAAGATTTTATCTATCTCGGCGACACCGCACGGCTTCCTTACGGCACCAAGGGCGCAGAGACAGTGACACAATACGCGTTGCAAGCGGCGCGGATGCTGGAAGACTATGACATCAAAATGCTGGTCGTCGCCTGCAACACCGCCACGGCTTTGGCTCTACCCAGCCTACAAAAACAGCTGCCGCATTTGCCTTGCCTCGGCGTGATCGAACCCAGCGCGGCGAAGGCGGCGGCGGTTTCGCAAACGGGCCGCATCGCCGTGTTATCGACCGAAGGCACGGCGCGATCCGGTGCCTATGCGCAGGCAATCAAACGCCACCGCGCCGATGCCGACATTCAATCACTCGGCTGCAATCTGCTCGTGGCTCTGGCTGAAGAAGGCTGGTGCGAAGGCGCGGAGGCCGAAGCGGTGATCGGGCGATACTTGCGCCAACTCGGCGATGATTTCGATACGCTGATCCTCGGCTGCACCCATTTCCCGATGCTGACCAACACCATCCGCCAATTGATCCGCCCCGATATCCAGATCATCGACAGCGCGACAACGACGGCGGAAGCGGTGAAGGCGTCTATGACAACAAAGGCACCCACCCCGCTTGCGGGGGGGAAAGCTTCGATGGCCACCACCCGCTTCCTCGCCACCGACCTACCCGAACGTTTCGCCCTGATGGCGCGGCGGTTTCTGGAGGTTGATACAGTGCCCGATGTCCAGCTCGTGCATCTGATGCCATCGACGGATGCCAAGGAAAACGCCGCATGAAAAGTAATGACAACAAAAATCCAAAAGATTTCACGGAATTTTTCAAAGGCAAAACCGTAACCCTGCTCGGCCTTGGTTTGCTGGGGCGGGGCGTTGGCGATGCCGCCTTTTTGGCGCAGCATTGCAAAAAAGTTTTTGTCACCGATATGAAAAGCGCCGACGATTTGCGCCCATCGCTCGACGCGCTGAAAGAACACACGAATATCGAATTCATTCTCGGCGGTCATGATTTCAAAAACTTCACCGCTGTGGATTTTGTGATCAAGGGCGCGGGCGTGCGGCTGGATAATCCCTATATCGCCCATGCCAAAAAGAACGGCATTCCGGTGTTTATGAGCACCGCTTTGTTCGCCGCCCTGTCGCCATTGCCGACCATCGGCGTGACGGGAACGCGCGGCAAGACCACGACGACCTGTATGATCGTTGAAATTCTGAAACAGGCAGGGAAGAAAGTTTTGCTGGGCGGCAATATCCGCGGCGTCTCCACGCTCGCTTTGCTGCCGGAGGCCGGAGACTATGACATCGCCGTTCTCGAACTCGATTCATGGCAGTTGCAAGGTTTCCATGATCTGCGCCTCAGCCCGAATATCAGCGTCTTCACCAATTTCTATCCCGACCATATGAATTATTATGACGAGGATATGGATCGCTATCTCTTCGACAAAGCCTCCATCTTCCGGCACCAGAAGGAAGGCGACATTCTAGTCACCACCGCCGACATCACCGCGCTTCTGGGCAAGGAAAGTCTGGAGCATGAGGGGCGGTGGATCATCGCCGAAGCCCTGCCCGTCACCGCGAATTTGCGTGTTCCGGGGGCGCATAATCTGTTGAATGCCGGTCTGGCGCAGGCCATCGGCGCGATTTGTGGTGCCGATGACAAAACCATCGATGCCGCCTTGCGCGACTTCACGGGGGTGGAGGGGCGGTTGCAATATGTGGGCGATTGGAAAAACCGCGCCATCTATAACGACAACAACGCCACCACCCAAGATGCGACGCTCGCCGCCCTCACAGCCTTTCCGCCAGCCTCCATCGTGTTGATTTTCGGCGGCGCGGATAAAGGCCTGCCGATCGACGCCATGCTGGATTTCATCGCCATGCACAAAGTCCGTTGCGTCCTTCTGAAAGGCACCGGCAGCGACCGCGTCCTGAAGAAACTGCCCGACCTGCCGCTGGCCGCCTCGATGCCGGAGGCCGTTCAACAAGCCACCGCCCTTTCCAAACCCAACGACAACATCATCCTCAGCCCCGGCTTCGCCTCGTTCGGCCTGTTCAAAAACGAATATGACCGCAACGACCAGTTTATGGCCGAGGTGAAGAAGCTGGTGGCGGGGGGATAGCTTTGAGGGCATCCCTTGCGAAAAAATCGGATGCGTATCAGTATGAAGGGGTGAGGAAATTCCCATGACTGTTTTCGCCGCCACATGGAGCGTGATTATCGGCCTGTCGCTGATGCTGGTCGGCGGTTTGGTGCTGTGGGCCTATGGCGGGCGGCGGCCATCCGCGCTGCGCCCCATCGCCGAATCCGGCCCCGAAGCCGAAGCTACCCGCCAATTTCATGGCCGCCTGTCGCGCTGGTTTTTCATTTACGGCAGCCTCGTCGTCACCCTCGGCCTCGCCCTGCTGTTCTGGGCAGCAGCGAGTGTGTTGGAAGGCTAGCCCACCACCTTAAATTCCTTGCGAAAATACGCCGCTGCCGTGGCCGCAGGCGTCGGATCATTTTCCGGAACCGTAAAGTTTTTTACATCTTTGGGGACATAAGGCGCGGCACCCTGCCCCTGCTGCAACGTCGCGCCCATCGCGGGGGTGGCGAGCTGGTTTTTGACGCGCAGGAATTCCGCCTCCGGCAACATGATCACATCGAACACCTGATTGCCTGCGCCGCTGGGCACGAACCACATGCCGATAATCGCATCGCCGCGCAAATGCGCCAAACGCGCCGTACGCACCGAACGCGGAACCGAAGCGGCATAATAGGTCGTCATGGCTTCACCAAGGTCATTTGACGCGGGTCTTCCTGTTCCTGAATCCAGGCAATGCGCAGAATATTGGTATTACCGGGCGTACCGAAAGGAACACCGGCGGTAATCACGATACGCTGGCCAACGGCAGCGATGCCGTGGCGCAGCGCGATTTTCACCGCCTTCTGCACCATCTCGCTGAAATTGGCGACGTCGGAAGTATGAACCGCATGCACGCCGAACGACAGCGTCAACCGCCGCGCCGTTTCCAGTTTCGAGGTCAGGCACATAATCGGCACCTCAGGCCGTTCCCGCGCCGCGCGCAGCGTGGTGGAACCGGATGTGGTGTAGGTCACAATCGCTGCGGCCTCAATCGTCTCGGTCACCTGCTTGGCGGCGGCGGTGATGGCGTCGGCGGCGGTGTGTTGCAGATCGGGATGCTGTGCCGCCAAACCCATGTGATAGACGGGATCATCCTGCGTATTCAGCGCGATGCGGTTCATCATCTCGACCGCTTCGATCGGATATTCGCCCGACGCGCTTTCCGCCGACAACATGATCGCGTCCGCACCGTCATAAACGGCGGTGGCGACGTCGGAGGCTTCGGCGCGGGTGGGCGTCGCATTGTTAATCATCGATTCCAGCATCTGCGTCGCGACGATCACCGGCTTGCCGATACGGCGCGCTTCGCGCACGATTTGCTTCTGGATACGCGGCACATTTTCCGGCGGCATTTCGACGCCGAGATCACCGCGTGCCACCATCACCCCGTCAGCGCGCTCGATAATCGCCAGCAAATGCTGGATCGCCGATGGTTTTTCCAGCTTGGCAAGGATCGCGGCGCGGGTGCCGATAATCGCCCGCGCTTCATCGATATCCTCCGGCCTCTGCACAAAGGACAGCGCCACCCAATCCACGCCCATCGCCAGCGCAACATCCAGATCGGCGCGATCCTTGGCGGTCAGCGGCGACAACGGCAACACCACATCCGGCACATTCACGCCCTTGCGGTCCGACAATTTATGGCCGGTGATAACTTCGGTTTCGGCGAAATCCGCGCCTTTCTTGACGATGCGCAGCCGCACCTTGCCGTCATCCAGCAACAAATCGCTGCCAACCGTAATCGCCGCGAAAATCTCGGGATGCGGCAAGCGCACGCGGTTTTGATCGCCCGCAACGTCACTGAGATCAAGCCGGAAACTCTGCCCCGCATGCAATTCGATACCGCCATTCGCAAAGGTGCCGACGCGCAGCTTTGGTCCCTGCAAATCCGCCAGCACCGCGATCGGATGGCCGATTTCTTTTTCAATCTCGCGGATCAAATCCATACGCGCACGATGATCATCATGTTTACCGTGGCTAAAATTGAGGCGAAACACATCCGCCCCCGCCGCGCACAGCGCGTGGATTTTTTCCTTGGTCGATGTGGCGGGGCCAAGCGTCGCGACGATTTTGGTATGGCGCGGACGGTAGCTGCGGAAAGGGGCGGTCATTGCGCTCTCAAAAAAACAGGAGGAATCAGAAACAAAGGAATTGGCACGAACTTGTCACATTCACCGTGCCGCCGCAATCGCCGAAGCAGGTCTGGTAATGCCGGTCACAGGTTTCCGCGCAGGATTTACGTTCATCGGCGCAGGGCGTTTGCCGTTCGAAATCGCTGGGGCGCAGATCAATGACGCCGTGATTCAAAAACTGGTCGCGGGTGTATTTGTCGTAATCGCTGATCGCACGCGCCTGCACATCAGTCACGCATTGGCGGAAATGCAGATCGCAGGCCTGATGGCAATAATCCTGCGCCTCGACACATTGGTGCGAACACATCCGCCCACCGGGCGTCGGCGGCAAGGTATAGGAAACATTTTTGACCGCCTCGGCGCAACCGCCAAGGGCCAAAAGCGCGACGAGAATCAGAAGGAAGGGGAAACGCATGCCCCTGTTTACCATCAATGCCATACTTGACAAGCTCGCACCTTCCCTCCCATAACAGCCGTCTTGGGGGAAGGGCCTGTAGCTCAGCTGGGAGAGCGCCTCGTTCGCAATGAGGAGGTCGTCAGTTCGATCCTGATCAGGTCCACCAATTACTAATCCGAAGGCTTCCCGGAAAATCCGGGAGAGCAATAAAAACCAAGTAAAATAGCGATTTTCTCGTCCGAAGGCGTCCTTAAAAATCTATTGGCAGCCAACAGCAACGGGGGTATTCTTGGGGGTACCAATGTCGCCTGTGATAAAACTATCGAGGCGAATGCGCCACTCGCCGTGGTCGGCGCTTAGAATTTCGCCAGTACAAACGATGTTGGGGCCGAAGGCTACAAGCTCACCATGTGGCTTTGTGATTGGGGTGGCCGTAGCGCCCGAGTCTCGCTGAATGGCAGTTAGAAGCTCATTGGCTACATTTTCTAAACCGGCTGCCGATGAAGCGGCAATTTTATCAGCCAAGGTTGGCGAATAAGCTAAGACTTA
>Ga0265331_10000476_pt1 | contig 38482 bp, 40 predicted proteins | sample 41923metaG_FD_202088 | JGI IMG/M metagenome (GOLD analysis project Ga0265331, IMG submission 202088) | Rhizosphere microbial communities from Carex aquatilis grown in University of Washington, Seatle, WA, United States - 4-19-23 metaG | ecosystem: Host-associated > Plants > Roots > Rhizosphere... | reverse complement strand
TTGTTCGATTGATGTGCCGTATGGGCAGATTTACGGGTTTCTGGGGCCGAACGGCACGGGCAAGACCACAACCATCCGCATGCTGTGCGGGTTGTTGACGCCGGATGCGGGGGAAGGCACTTGCCTCGGCTTCGATATCCGCACGCAGGCGGCGGCGATTAAAAAACTGGCGGGCTATATGCCGCAAAAATTCGGCCTTTATGACGATCTGACCATCCGCGAGAATCTGGAATTCGTGGCGCGGTTGTATGACATGCCGGACCCGCGCCAGACGGCGACGGAGGCTTTGCACCGCCTCGGCCTTTCTGACCGGCAGAACCAGTTGGCGGGGCATTTGTCGGGCGGGTGGAAACAACGTTTGTCGCTGGCGGCCTGCGTGTTGCACAAACCGCGCCTGCTGTTGCTGGACGAACCGACGGCGGGCGTCGATCCCAAGGCGCGGCGCGAATTCTGGGACGAAATCCACGACTTCGCCGCCGAAGGCGTCACGGTTCTGGTCAGCACGCATTACATGGACGAAGCGGAACGGTGCCATCAGATCGGCTATCTGCTCGATGGCCGCCTGTTGGTGCATGGATCGGTGCCGGATATCATCGCCGGATCGCATCTGGCGACATGGCATTTGACCGTGCCGAACACGCATGAAGCGATGCAGCAGTTGAAAACCCAAGCTGGCGTGGAGATGGTCACTAGCTTTGGCACTAGCCTGCATATCGCCGGTGACGATGCCGAAACGCTGGGCAAAACCATTGACGCTTTCTGCGCCCAAAACAACGTCAAAGCCGAGAAAGCACCGCCGACGCTGGAAGATATTTTCATCCATACCATGATCCACGCCGAAAAAGACGGCGATGCCAATGCCAAAATGGTGGCGGCATGAGCGCGCGTTTCTCCCTCGCCCGCCTGCGCGCGCTGATCACCAAGGAATTCATCCAGATTCTGCGCGACCGTTCGACCTTCGGCATGATCTTTATGATGCCGATCATCCAGATGCTGCTGTACGGCTATGCCATCAACACCAACCCGAAAATGATGCCGACGGCGTTGGTCGCTGCCGATCATTCGGTTTATGTGCGCAGCATTACCACGGCCCTGCAAAACACCGGCTATTTCAAAATCACCGAACAACCGGCGACGGAGGCCGAAGCCGAAACCCTTATGGATAAAGGCTTTGTGCAATTCATCATCGATGTGCCGGAAAATTTCTCGCGCGATTTGCTGCGCGGCGACAATCCGCAAATTCTGATCGCCGCCGACGCCACCGATCCGGTCGCCATCGGCAACGCGCTGGCTTCCGTCGGGCGCATCAACCAGACGGCGTTGCAACGCGATCTGGCCGATGCTCCGGATTCCCTGCACAGCAAACCGCCGCCTTACGGTATCCGCCTGCATGCGCGGTATAATCCGGAAGGGCTGACATCCTACAACATCATCCCCGGCCTGATCGCGCTGCTGCTGAACATGACGCTGATCTCGATGACCGCCGTGGCGATGACGCGGGAACGGGAACGCGGCACGTTGGAGAATTTGCTGGCGATGCCCGCCAAACCGATCGAGGTGATGATGGGCAAAATCGCACCCTTTATCATCATCGCCTATCTGCAAGCCTTCGTGATTTTGCTGGTGGCGCGGATCTTGTTCGGCCTGCCGATTGAAGGCAGCCCGTTGCTGCTGTTCTTTGGCCTTAGCGTCTATATCGTCGCCAATCTGGGCATTGGCTTCACGATCTCCACCTTTGCCACCAATCAATTGCAGGCGATGCAGTTGACGTTCTTTTACTTCATGCCGTCGCTGTTGCTGTCGGGTTTCCTGTTTCCGTTTCGCGGCATGCCGCTGTGGGCGCAATATCTCGGCTCGACCTTTCCCATCACGCATGCGCTGCGCATCATTCGCGGCGTGGTGCTGAAAGGCATCGGTTTTGACGCGGTCTGGACCGATATCTGGCCGATGCTGATCTTTATCCTTTTCATCGGTTTTGCCGCGATGAAACGCTATCGCGAAACGATTGATTAATAAAGAAACATGCCATGGCATGCCGCTGTTAAAGGCGGTTTAAGCATGCAGGGTTATGATGAAAGTCCCTTCTTTCGTCCGGCTGTCTATGCGCAAGCTCCTTACGTCTTTGTTTGGCACTCTCACCCATCCTTCGCCGGAAGAAACGCGCCTGCGCGAAGCACTGGCGGCCAGCGAGGCAGCGCGGCTGGAGCAGGAACAGCGCATGATGAGTTACGCGCAGGAGCTGGAGGGTAAAACCCTCGCGCTCGAAGAAGCTGGCGCGGTCGCCGATTACGCCAATCATCTGAAGGACGATTTTCTGGCGAATATGAGCCACGAAATCCGCACCCCGATGAACGGCATCATCGGCATGACGGAATTGCTGCTGGAAACGCCCCTGTCGGACAAACAGAAACATTACGCCAACACCGTGCTGCATTCGGCGGAGGCTTTGCTGCTGTTGATCAACGACATTCTTGATCTGTCGAAAATCGAATCCGGCAAGCTGGAACTTGAACCGGTGATGTTCGATTTGCGCGCGCTGACCGAGGAAGTCGTCGATCTTTTCTCGATCAAGGCGCAGGAAAAAGCCGTCGCCCTGAATCTGGATTACGCGCCCAACGTGGCGCGGCATGTCATCGGCGATCCGGTGCGCGTGCGGCAAGTATTGTCGAATCTCATCAGCAACGCCCTGAAATTCACCAAGCAAGGCAGCGTCCAGCTTACCATCAATGCCGATGCTATCGACGGCGACCCCGGCAACGCCGCCTTTCGCATCGAGGTTATCGATACCGGCATCGGTATTTCTGAAACCGCGCAGAAACGCATCTTTGATAAATTCACGCAGGCCGACGCATCGACCACGCGCAAATTCGGCGGCACCGGACTCGGTCTGGCGATTTGCAAACAGCTGGCTTGCATGATGGGCGGCGATATCGCGCTGACCAGCCGTCTCGGCACGGGATCGACTTTTGTCTTTACCCTGAAACTGCGCCGCGCTGTCGCGCCTTTCGCAACGGACAGCGGCAACGACAAAAAAACCGCCGCGGCTGTTAAAAAACTTCTGGCGGGCGAAAAGCGGTTTAAGGATATCCATATTCTTTTGGCCGAAGATAATCGCATCGACATGGAACTGGCGGTCAATCTGCTGGAAAATCTTGGGTGCCGCGTCACCACGGCGGCGAACGGCGTTGAAGCGCTGGACCATGCCACAAACGGCACGTTCGATCTGATCCTGATGGACAGTGACATGCCGGAAATGAACGGTTATCAGGCGGCGAAACGCCTGACCGCGCGCAAGAATGACGGGCTTTGCCCCGACACGCCGATCATCGCCCTGATTTCCAGTACCATCGCCGCCGTGCATGCGCGCTGTCTGGATTCCGGCATGATCGATTTTCTGGCGAAACCAATACGAAAAGAAGCCTTGGCGCAAATGTTGCTGACATGGCTACCGAAACACCATCTGGTGAAAACCCACAAAAACAGCGGGAAAAACCCGCTCGCCAACCGGCATATTCTTTTGGCGGAAGATAGTGCCGTCAATCAAATGCTGGTGCAGGAAACGCTGACACAATTCGGTTGCCGCGTGACTATTGCCGAAACCGGCCAACAGGCGATCACGGCGGCGACAACTCTGCCGGATATCGACCTTATACTGATGGACGGCCATATGCCGGATATGGACGGGTTCGAAGCCACCCGCCGAATTCGCACGGCGGAACAGGTCGACCCACCATCACGCAAACCCATCATCGCTCTGACCGCGCTGGCGATGAAGGGCGACCGGCAGCGTTGTCTGGATGCGGGGATGGATGATTACCTCGCCAAACCCGTCAGTCGGGATGATCTGATCGCCATGATGCAGAAATGGATTGCTCCGGTCGGCGCCGATACCGCCCATGAGACCATAGCATTCGATCATCGCACCTTACGCCATTTGCGTGGATCGCTCGGCGACAAATTCGCGCCTTTCATAACGGTTTACCGGCAAGACACCGCCCGCAGGCTGGATTCCATCGAACAAGCATTGCAAACAGATGGCAAGCGCGACCCGATCATCATCAACGCCCATTCTATCCGCTCCGCCAGTGCAAGCCTTGGCGCGACACAGCTGGCCGAGTTGGCCGCCACCATGGAAAGTGCCGCAGGACAGGAAGCAACGACGACAACTGCCTTGGCCGATCAATTACAGGTGATGCGACGGGCTTTTGCGGCAACCGAGCGGATTCTGGAGTCAGTCAATCAGACGAAAGACCGGACGATCGTGATGCCGATAAACACGGCGACGATGGTGCCGATTACCGACGTGGCGATATAAGCCAGCATGCTGGCATAATCGCCGCGCTCCAACATCAACGCCGCCTCCAGCGAAAAAGCCGAAAAGGTGGTGAAGCCACCCAGAAAACCGGTCACCAGCAGAAAACGTGATGGCGCAGGCAAAGCGGCGCGCAAGGCCAAAATCTCGACCAACAGGCCGATGATGAAGGCGCCGATGATATTGACGCCGAGCGTGTGCCACGGGAATGCGGAGCCAGGCAGGCTGCGGCTGATCCAATTCATCATGCCGTACCGCGCCAGTGATCCCGCGCCGCCACCGAGGAAGATGAGGAGAAGATTGACCATCGGCCTGTACCGTTACATGTGAAGAAGAAAGAGGAATAAACTGGTTCGTTTTATCTCATGCGCAGACACCCGAAACAAGGTTGAAAAGAAGAAGCGCGCTTCCTCGGAAACCCACCACGCATCCCGATAGGCCAATGCGGTATGGGCGACGTCCGGAAGTCTGCTTGTCTCTTGCTGGCGACTTTAACCCGAATTCCGTAGCGCGCGCGGGACCCGCAGTCTGTGACAAGCGCCTTTTTTCAAAGGCATGGGATATTTACATTATATATCGACGGGAGTCAAGGGAAATATAACATACACTATACTATAAAATGATGGTCTTTTCCTCCACCCCAACCACCCCCTAGGAAGGATTGGACAATCCCGTGCGATGTTTTAATGTAAACAGAAGCCCTCTCCATCAACGAAATGATTCTTTACTCCATGGCCGATGCTTCTGAAAAATCCGCCCCCGGCTTGAAACGCCTGACCCAAAAAGAACTCAACGCCATCATCGACCAGCATGAGCGTTTTGTCACCGGCCGCAAAGGCGGCCTGCGCGCCAATCTTTCCGACCATGACCTGTCGCAAATGGTTTTGGCCGGACGCAATCTGGCGGATGCCAATTTCACCGGCGCAATCTTGTTCGAAGCTGATTTGCACGATGCCGATCTGGCCCGCGCCACGCTGTTTTGCGCCGATTTGCGCTGCGCCAACCTGAACGGCACCAATCTGACCAGTGCCGATTTACGCGGCGCGTCGCTGCGCGGCACATCCTTGGTCGGCGCGAATATGGCGAAGGTCGATTTACGCGAAGGTTCGCTGGCCAACGCCAAGGGCGATGGCGGGTTGAAAGCCGCGCATGCCAATCTGACCGTTGCCGATAAAGGCGGCGCCAACCTGTCGGGCGCGAATCTGAGCAACGCCAAATTATCCGGCGCGGTCGCCGTCGGCAGTAATTTCAGCGACGCGACGATGAAGAGCGCGGTGTTGAAAAAAGCCAGCCTGAAAGACGCCAATTTCAGCGGCTGCAATCTGGACGGCGCGGATATGAGCGAATGCTCATTGGAAAACGTCAATCTACGCGGCGCGATTTTGACCGGCACCGCCATCAATATCAGCGAAGTATCCGCCGAAAATCTGGAAGGTGCCCTGACATCCAACCTGATGGGCAAATCGATCAATGAACTCGGCGCACCGATTGAGGATCTTTTGCGTGCCCACAAAGCCTGGGTGGACAGCAGTGGCCAATCCGGCAAACGGCTTGACCTTAGCGGCTATGACCTGCGCGGCGTCGCCCAATTGACCAACGCCTGTCTGACGATGATGCGCGGCGTCGGCGCGGTGCTTTACGGCGTCAACCTTGCCAAAACCCCGTTGCAGGCCGTCGAATTGCGCGAAGCCGATTTAAGGCAAGCCATCCTGACCAAAGCCGATCTGCGCGGCGGCAATTTCGTCAAGGCACGGTTGAACGGCGCCAAGATGCAGAACGTGCAATTGCAACCGCTGGTTATCGGCACCGGACGCTCGATCAAGACGGATTTTAGCGATGCGCAATTGCGTTTCGTCGATTTCTCCGGCGCGAATCTTTCCCATGTGAGCTTCAAAAACGCCGATCTGGCCGACGCCAATTTCAATGGCTGCAACCTCGAAGGCGCCGATCTGACCGGCGCGAATATCGAAGGCATCCGCACCGAAGGCGTGACGGGGCTGTAATTCCCTTCATTTTATGCTCGCACAACAAAACATTTCTCGTCCGGCTGGTTGCGGCTAAGATGCCCCCATGACCGCCATCCGCCGCCTGCCTTCCTCCCTCATCAACCGCATCGCCGCTGGCGAGGTGGTGGAACGGCCTGCGGCGGTGGTCAAGGAACTGGTCGAAAACGCCATCGACGCGGGGGCGACGCGGATTGCGGTGACGCTGCGCGACGGCGGGCAAAGCCTGATCAGCATTACCGATAACGGGCGCGGCATGTCGCGCGACGAATTGCCCATCGCCGTTGAACGCCACGCCACATCGAAACTGCCCGACGATGATTTATGGAACATCCATAGTTTCGGTTTTCGCGGCGAGGCTTTGCCCTCCATCGGCTCCGTCTCGCGCATGAGCATCACCAGCCGAGCCAAAGGCTCCGACGAAGCGTGGCAGATCAGCGTGGAGGGCGGAGAGCTTTCCGCCCCGCGTCCTGCCTCGCTGGCCACCGGCACGCAGATCGAGGTGCGGGATTTGTTCTTCGCGACTCCGGCGCGGTTGAAATTCCTGAAAACCACGCGCACCGAAGGCGATTACGCCTTCGAAGTCATTGAACGTCTGGCGATGGCCAACCCGCACGTAGATTTCACCTGGCAAGAAGACGACAAACGCCCGATCCGCTTCGCCGCGCCGGAAAACAACCTGCTGCCCGAAAGCGACACCTTGCGGCAAAGGCTGGCCGATATTCTGGGCACGGAGTTCATGGACAATGCCGCGCCGGTGGCGATGGAGCGTAACGACACGCGCCTGACCGGCTATGCCGGATTGCCGACCCTGCACAAAGCCACGGCGCGGCAACAATATCTGTTCGTCAATGGCCGTCCGGTGCGGGATCGCGTGTTGCTGTCGGCGATACGCGGGGCCTATGGCGATGTGTTGCCGTCGGGGCGGCATCCGGCGGCGGTTCTGTTCCTGACCCTGCCGCCGCGGGAGGTGGATGTGAATGTCCACCCCGCCAAAACCGAAGTGCGGTTCCGCGATACCGCGTTGGTGCGCGGGTTGATCGTCATGGGCATCCGCGAAGCCTTGCGCGAGGCGGGGCAGTTCACCGCCAGCACCCTCGCGCCCCAAGCGTTCCAGATGTTGCGGGCGGAAGGCGCGGCGGCTCCGGCCTACACACCCGCGCCGGTGTATGGTTTTGCCGAACATCATGCCGGACAAAATTTTGCGCCGATGGCGGCGGCGGCCCCCGCGACCATGTTATCCGCCGTGCCGCCTTCGGCGCGGGCGGTGGTGACGGAACCCCATGCGCCGCAAAGTTTCGGTCGCCTCGGCGCGGCAATCGCCCAAGCCCATGGCACCTTCATCGTCGCGCAGACCGCCGATAGTCTGGTCATCATCGACCAGCACGCCGCGCATGAACGCATTGTTTATGAAAAGATGAAGCAGGCCCTCGCCGCCAACGGCGTGGCGCGGCAGATATTGTTGATCCCCGATGTGGTGGAGATGGAACAGGTCGCGGCGGAACGCTTGCTGTCCCGCGCCGCCGAATTCGTCGAACTGGGGCTGGTGATTGAGGAATTCGGCAAAGGTGCGCTCGTGGTGCGCGAAGTCCCCGCCCTGCTCGGCAAGGCTGATCTGAAAGCCCTGCTCCGCGATCTGGCCGACGATCTGGCGGAATATGGTTCGTCCAACCGCCTGCAAGACCGGTTGGAAGAAATCTGCGCCACCATGGCCTGCCACGGCTCGGTCCGTTCGGGCCGCGCCTTGAACGCCGACGAAATGAACGCCCTGCTCCGCCAAATGGAACAATGCCCCAACAGCGGCCAATGCAACCATGGCCGCCCGACTTATGTGGAATTGAAAAAGACGGATTTGGAGAAGTTGTTTGATCGACGGTAATGAGTTACGTCAGAACAACACCCACATTATCAATCAACCGCGTCTTCCCAATCTTTGCCGCCGCCAGCAGGCGTGCGGGGGCGTTGAGGGTGCGCAAGGGTTGCAGGGTTACAGCGTGGGCGAGTTCGACGTAATCGACAGCGAAGCCTGACGCGGTCAGCGCGGCGCGGGCGGCGGTTAGGGCTTGTTCGATGTCGCCTCCACCCGCGATAGCAGCGGCGGCTTTGGTGAGGGCTTGCGGCAAAGCGAGGGCGCGGCTGCGTTCGTCAGGCGACAAATAAGCATTGCGGCTGGACAGAGCCAGCCCATCGGCATCGCGCACAATCGGCACGCCCATGATATGCACGGCGATATCCAGATCGCGCACCACCTGTTTGATGATTTGCAATTGCTGGTAATCTTTTTCGCCGAACAAGGCGACATCGGGCAAGAGCTGCAACAGCAATTTCACCACCACCGTCGCCACGCCACGGAAATGCGTTGGGCGGTACACGCCTTCCAAAAGGGTGGCCATCGGGCCGGGATCAATCGCGGCGGCGCAACCGGCGGGATACATTTCCTCCGGTGTCGGGGCATAGAGCAGGTCAGCCCCCGCCTCGGCTAACAAAGCGCGGTCTTGTTCCAACTGGCGCGGGTAGGTGGCGAGATCCTCATGCGGCGCGAATTGCATCGGGTTGACGAAGACCGACACCACAACGCGCTTGGCAATTTTCTTGGCTTCAGCCACCAAGGTCAAATGCCCGCGATGCAGCGCGCCCATGGTCGGCACAAACGCCACCGACTCCCCCGCCGCGCGCCATGGCAGAACAGCGGTGCGCAGATCGTGGATGGTGGTGGTGAGGGGGGGCATGGGCATTTCCATCAGACAGAATTCCCTTCCCCTTTGAGGGGGAGGAAGTGAAAACTTAGGCTTACGACTTGTCGCGTAGCGACAACAAAGTAAGTCTTAGTTTTCACAGGTGCGGGGTATGGGCCCTGTGGGTCATACCCCCCACCAGCACAAACTAAGACTTACTTCGCAAAAGCTACGTAAGCCTAAGTTTGTGTATCCTCCCCCTCAAGGGGGGAGGGAACTACTTGGTTCAACCAAACTCGCCCGGCGGTGGATCGACGGGGACGTTGAGTTCTTCGAGGAGAAGATCCTCGTTCGTCAGTTTCATCTGGCCGATGGTGAAATGTTCCGGCTGGTTCAATTCGGCATCGAACACGTCCATTTCATAGGGCGCGATTTTGATGTCGGTTTTGAACAGCGCGTTCTTGAACACCACGGTCGCGGTGAGGGTGAAGAGATTATCGCGGCCAATGCCTTTGTACGTCACGGGCATCAGGCGAGCGGCGACATCGGCTTTTTCCTTGGCGTTGGCATTGGCGAGCCAGACAACTTCCTCCGGCTTCTCCACGATAATGAAACGCCCCAGCTGGCCGCGCACATAATGGAAAAAGAATTTCGCGTACACGACGGCGGTTTTGCGGTCGAGCTTGATCGGCGCGCGTTCGTTGACGCTGTAGATCGGCTCATTGGTCCAGTTCATCAAACTGACATCGCCCGCCTTGTACAGGGCATAGCGCGTGTTCGGTTGCGGCAAGGTCGTGTCGTTAAGCGCGTAAAGTTTATACTCATCATAAAAGGGCAAATCCGCCGCAAAAATCTGCGTCTTGTCGGCAGGCAATTTCACCGGCGCGATATCCGCGCCAATATCCATCAACATCTTCTGCGTCGCCGCGGCATCGAGCGGCTTAAAATCGGCATCAAACATGAGAGGTTCCGAGGCTAGGGGTTTAAAATGAAGCGGCCAGAGGTTGGAGGTTAGAGGCTAGGGCAAAAACTATAATATAACGTAAATAACAGAAGCAGCCTTGGCTGCCAATCTACCAAAAAACCTTTATTTTCAACCTCCTTTATCCGTATCGGTCATAGGCGGCGGGGCTTGGGCAGTCTTTGGCTTCCGTCGCCATAAGGGGCGCAGTAACGCCAAACCGCTGAGAGCACATGTAACGGATATCGCCAAGACCCATATTCCATCGAGAAGAGATAAGAATTCTTTCAAGCCGTTCTGTATGAAATCCAGTAAAGCCATCCAACTGATAAACAACGTACACGCCGAACCCGCCAGAAAAAGCGGCAAGCCGATGATGATGGCGATGATGATTTGTAAGACTCTCATGGCATTTCCTTCCTCTGTTGCCGTTTGGCCCTGATGCCATCGATGGCACCGTTGCGATAGAACAGGTTGTAGGTGTCGAAAGGAATGACCTGTCCGCCCTTGGTCACAAAATGGATGCAGGAGCGTTTGACCGTGCCGAGGCAGAAATTATATTTGTCCAGAAATTGCGAAATCACAATCCGGAAAATATGATCATAGCCGAACGCGCTGGGAGCCTCGACCTGTGGCAAGCAGCAGAGCAGACTGCTGAGTTTGGATTCACCCAGATCGCCGACGGTGGCCAAGGATAAAAGTTCGAACAGCTTCTGTTTGATCTCAGGGTATTTTTCGAAGGTGACGCTGTTCGGCATGGTGGAGACGAATTCTTCGCGCGGGATCAGGCTGGTGATCGGCGTGACCTGATCGCCATGACGCAGGCCGTAACCGATGGCGATTTGATCGGGGTTGCAGGGCAGCGGCACCAGATCATCGGGCGTGAAATGTGGGCTTTGCGTCAAGATCGCCTGACGGATATCCGTTAACAAAACGCGATCGCGGTTTTTGTCGAAATCGAGATTGCGCCCCGCATCCTGTATCGGCTGGAACGTTACGCCGCGCACGCATTTATAACGCAAGGCATGCTGGATGATCGCGCCAAGCTCGCCGTCATTGACACCGCGCTTGACGACGACGACCAAGGTTGTGGAAATCCCCGCCGCCTCCAGATTGGCGAGAGCGCGTTCGCGCACCACCGACAAATCCGCGCCGCGAATATTTTTCAAAGCCGCCGATTGCAGGGAGTCGAATTGCAGATAAACCTCAAACCCCGGCGCCAGTTTGGCCAGTTCGGCGACAAAGGCTTTGTCCTGCGCGATGCGGATGCCGTTGGTGTTCAGCATCAGATGGCGGATGGGACGCGCCTTGGCAGCGCGGAGAATGTCGAGAATTTGCGGATGGATCGACGGTTCGCCGCCGCTGATCTGCACCAGATCCGGTTCGCCTTCGCTGGCGACGATGGCATCCAGCATGGCTTCGACTTCCGCCAGAGTTTTGCTTTCCACCCGTTGCGGCGAGGAGTCAGAAAAACAAACGGGGCATGACAAATTGCATGCGTCATTGACGTCGATAATCGCCAGACAGGAATGCTGTTCATGATCGGGGCAAAGGCCGCAATCATAGGGGCAACCGTAATGCGTCGTGCTGCCGAATTTTTGCGGCAGGTCGCCAGGTTTCAGATAGTCATGCTGTAATTTGTAATAAGCGAAATCGCTGCTGACTTTGGTTTTCTGCACGCCGTGGCGATCGCAGCGTTTCTGGTAAAAAACCTCGTTATCCTCGACAATAATCTTGGCGGGAACCAGTTCCAGACATTCTTCGCACAGCGATGTGGTTTGGCCGTAGAATAAATAAGGTTTGGCTTTGCGCGGCAAGGATACGCTCATCACGCCTTCTTTCGATACAGCATAAAAAACCCGTAGCCCGCCAACAGCAAACACAGGATATGAAAAAGATTAAACGGCCCGCCAATTTTGGCATAGGGTTTCAGAAATTCCCAGACAAAACGCTGTCCCGCATAGACCACCGCGAAAAGATAAAAGCCATTGCGCGCGAACCACGCGGCGTTGCGTTTCAGCAAGACAAAAGCCGTGACCGCAAAAACCAGCATGGAGGCCGCTTCGTACAGTTGTACCGGATGCCGCGCCACGCCATCGCCGAAATCGACGCCCCAGGACAAGGTTGTCGGCGTTCCATATGTGTAATCCGGCAGACCCGCGAAAAAACAACCGAGCCGCCCGACCGCAATCCCCACGGCAAGGGGCAGCACCCACGCGACGCCGGTCGAACCTGTAATTTTGTGCCGCGCTTTATAGAGTTCCACCGCCGCAATACCGCCGATAATGCCACCGAGGACACTATGCCCCAACGCGTTCGGGTATTGCAGCATGAGGTTGAAAGTTCCGCACAGCAACGCGCCGAGCGATGCGCCGATAAGCAAAGCGATCCTGTGCCCGAACCGCTGATCCGGCGACATGGCGACAGACGGCAAGGATGGGTGATGACGCAGCAGAAACCGCACCAAAAAAGCCGACACCCACGCCAGAATGTCGAAGAGCATATGGATGGTCATGGCGTATATCGTCCGGTTTTTGCATCCACCTTTTATAGGGACGAATAAAGCGCCTGTTCCGATTGAGGGTATTTTCTGACCTTAATCTTCTTGGCATGCTTCATGGCAACCCACAGATCATAAGCGGCCTGAACGCGCAGCCATGTTTCTGCCTTGCTCCATCCGGCCTTATCAAGGCGGATGGCCATATCGGCGGAAACGCCGCTGCGCCCGTTCAGAAGTTCGGACAAAGCCTGACGCGAAACGCCCAGCCATTTTGCCGCCGCCGTCACCGATAGGTTGAGCGGCTTCAAACAATCTTCCCGAATGATTTCGCCGGGGTGCGTTGGGTTAAACATCATCATGTTTGATCTCCCTTATTCCGTTAATGATAGTCGATTAAGTCAATATTCGTCGCATCTTCGCCCACAATCTCAAAAACCAGACGGCGATTACCTGTTACCCAAACCGCCCATGCGCCTTTGCGATCGCCTTTTAACGGGTGGAGTTTGTAGCCAGGCAAATTCATGGCCTCCGGCAGCGGCCCCACCTGTAACAAGGTCAGCATACGCCGTAACTTCGGAGCAAGCTGCGCGTCAATTCCACGCAAACTTCCCGTCCGGAAAAAGTCGTCCAAGCCTTTGTGGCGAAAGCGTATGATCACAGAAGCATTGTAACCTATCAGGCGACAGTTTACAATACGCCAAACAAGGCCATTACGCCTTCACAATCGTCGCCAGTTCGCCTGCTGTGTCGCTGGCGCCCAGCGCGATGCGGGCGGCGAGCATGCGGGTGACGAGGTCTTTCATTTTTTCGCGGTCATCGATGGCGGTCAGTTCTTCGCCTTCCTTGACCATCGCCGCGAATTCGCTCTGGTTCGGGAACAGATAAGGTTCGCCGGACAGGCGTTTGTACCATGTGTAGATATAGCTCTTGTCGCGCCAAGCGACGTTGAAGAACAGATCGCGCATTTCCGCCAGATGCAGATCGGCATCGTCGAACGCTTGCGGTTCGCCATCGTCGATGATTTTTTGCACCTTGAACGCATGGTTATCGAAACGGGCGCGTTCGACTTTTTCCGCATGCGCGCTGGCGATACGGTTGAACACCGCCGTCATTTTGCCGAGGCGGCGTTGCAGCATCGCGCCGCGATGTTTCTTGCTGACGCGGGCGATGTCTTGGCGGATGAAGCGCGATTCCTCCGTCACGCGGCGGATGGTTTCGGGGTCTTGGCTGGCTTCCTGCAGCATTTCGCGTTGTTCGGTCAGGCGGGTGTTGAGCAGATTAATCTCCGGCCCGCCTTCGGGACCGGCGGCGGCGGCGAGATCGCCGCATTCTTCCTCCGCCTGCTTCACAATCGATGTGGCGAATTGCAAACCCTGTTCGCCAACGAAAGAAACTTGTCCCGCTTGCGGCGCATAGAAACGGCGGGCTTTCAGTTCCAACGGCGGATTCACCTCGTCCTTCAACGTCACGGAGGCTTGGAGGATGCCGCTATCGCTCATCGACCAATCGAAGGCGATGATGTCGCCTTCCTTGATGATATAGCCGCCGGGTAAATCTTCGCCGCCGATGCGGAACACGCCGACGCACAAATTCAGATCGATGCGTTCGGGATATTCGACTTGGAACAATTCAAAATTCAGATAGCCGGATTCATGCGCTTTCAACGTGCGCGCGCTCTTGAACTTCGCCTGCCCCATGGCGGGCAGAATGTCGCCCTTTTTGACGATGGGGAGGAGGATATTTTCCTGCGCAAACGCATGATCCAACGCCTTCACCGCGATAGTTTGCGAAGCCGGAATATTGCTGGTTGAGGCTACCAGACGCGTGATGGTCAAAGTCTGGTCGTGCTTCGGGATCGGCATGCCTTGATCGTCGAGGACATGCACGGTGAATGTGTGCTCGCCCATGTTTTTCAACGGCACGGAGATCGTCAGCCCGTCCGCCACCGGCAAAAAGCCGGAATCCCAATCGGCGGATTTGATCTGCAATTGCCGCGTCGCGGGCATGGTGCCTTTGACACTCAGGGTCAGAATGGTTTTGTCGTCGGGCGTGCGGGCGGTGAAGGTGAACAGCAAATGCGGTTCGTCCGGCACTTCGGCGGAGCCTTGTTTCGGTTTGGGGCTGCTGACATTGTCCGCGCTCCATTGGCGGCCTTCGCAATAATAGGCCGCGCCGACCGCAACCGCCGTCATCGGATCGGTTTTCAGATCGGCGGGAACGCCAAGTTCATCCGACACCATTTGCCGCACCAGCGGAATACGGCTCGGCCCGCCGATGAAAACGATGCGGTCGATGTCGTCGTTTTTGTAATTGTTTTCGCTGAGGAGATCGCGGATCAGTGTGATCGTCTGCATCACCGGCTCGCGGATCAGTTTTTCAAACTGGGCGCGGGAAAACGGCACATCCAGATAAATCTCCACATCGCTTTGGTCCGTCATGCGGACTTCGCTGTCGGCGGCGAAGATGGAGGTTTCTTCCTTCGACGATAAATCGATCTTGGCCTTTTCGGCGGCGAGCTGCGCGATGCGGATCAATTTGCGGTAATCGCCGACGCGCTGGAAATTCTCCGGCAAATCAAACGTGGCGGCGAGCCACGGGCGCACGATTTCGTTGACGATCATCCGGTCAAAATCGCGACCGCCCAGCATGTTGATGCCCTGATGCGCGACGATGGACACTTCGCCATTCACCGCCTGCGCCAGCGCGACGTCGAAGGTGCCGCCGCCGAGGTCATAGACGATAAACTGGCCGGACCGTTTCGCGCCTTCCATCGACGCCATGGCGGCGGCGATGGGTTCCTGTAACAGATCGACGCGTTCCAACCCTGCCAGTTGCGCGGCGCGTAGCGTGGCTTCGGATTGCATCTGGTTGAAGGCGGCGGGGATGGTGATGACCGCGCCAGTGACTTTGTCGCTGCCGGTCGCGGTGGCGACTTGGCCCAGCAGCTGGCGAATGATTTCCGCCGAACATTCCTCCGGCGTCAATTTCAGATCGACGCCTTTAACTTCGATCGGCGAGGAGCTGCCCATCAACCGCTTGAACCCCGCCGCGACATTGTCGGGCGCGATCAAGGCTTGGTCATGGGCGCGGCGGCCATACAGACGGTGGCCGCGTTTGTCGAAATAAATCACCGACGGCAAAACGTCGCCACCATCCGCCGGTTTAAAGACGCGCGCCGTGCCGCCTTCAATACCTGCGATGACGCTGTTGGATGTGCCGAGATCGATACCGAGATACATGAAAGAAGAGAATGTAAAGTGACGGAAAAGGTGAATAACCGTTGTAATGGATTTAGGTTAAGAAAGCGTGAGGCTTATCCCACCCCTTAAAAAGCGGCGCATTGTCGCATATCCCGTGTTTTTGACAAGAGTGAATATTAGCGTTTCATTAAGATATTCTTGTTGCGCAAGTAATTTAGCCGGTCGCACAATTAAAAATTCGTCAGGCTGATATTTGGGGAAATAATTATGTCCTATTCGCCACCGATTGGAAACTTCGGACAAAAAGCAAGGGCTATAGCCATTGCCGATACGGCCCCGCAAGGAATGGGCTGGACTGACTTCCTGCGCCTCCTTGGGGGCGGTTCGCCAAATTCAGGCGGAAGCGATCCTGGTTCACAGGTGCGTTTGCGGAAATCCCACTTAATCGCCGATTACCGGACGTGCCTATCGAATGCCTTGGTAGAGTCTTTGGCGAACGGCGCGCGCCCCACCGAACCCATTTTCCGTGAATTTCTGAAAGCCGCCAGGGCACAGAACAGCGATGTCCGTTCTTTAGCCGATGAAGCCGCCAAATGTTATATCAACAAAGCATGGCGTGATGTCGCCAGAGAGTCCACCCGATATGACAAGATCAAGGTAACCGCCTATGGTTTTGCAGCTGCAGCTTCAGTTATTGGCGGCGTTATCATGGCTCCGAGCATGGCATGGAGCCTGCCCGCCTATTCAGCTGGTCTTGTATCGGCAGCGAGAGCCTTCACCGGCTATGAACGAATTCAGGCCGCGCAGGAAATCGCCAAAGACAAAGAAACCTATAACAAAGTCGTTAATCGGGTGCTGGCGGCACAAGAGGCGTTGCGTCCGGCAAAGGCAACCCATCTCTCTTTCTTCGCTCCGGAAGGAGCTGCCGCGTAAAAATGGTGCATTTTTCACAGATCGCATGAAACAAAAAGACTGTTATTTTGTTAAGAATTACTCTTGACGCAGATCAAGGGAATGGAGCACGATTTCGCTCACCGGAATTACATACAGAGAGAAACATTATGCATACTTTATTTCCAGGGGACAACCCGCCCGAACCCCCTAACACACAAGTAGCCATTAGAGATCAGAAACCTGAATATACCTACGCTGCATTATACGGCAAATATGCGGGGGAGCTTACAAGGGTAATTGTCGCTTCGCCAACCTTTCTAAGCGAAAACATGGAGTATGCGAATTTTCGCCAAACAAAGGCAGCAGAAGAGGCTGATAAAATCATCAAAACAATCTGGGATGAGGTTGTTGCTGAGGTGAGCGGAAAAGTTGAAAGTAGACTTAAACTTGAAAAAGGCTTTAAAATCGCATCGATTATTGGCATCGCAAGTGGCTTTGCCTACCAGTTGGTCGAATCCGGCATGGCATTAATGGAAGGCAACCCCACTTCGCTTTTCGGCCTAGGGTCAGAAATTGCAACAGGATGTAGCGCAGCCACAGCAGCCTTACAGGCTTTAATCCTCAGTGAAAACAAGGAAGTTCAGAGGTTTTCCAAAGGAAAGGTTACCGAGGAAATGTATGGGATAGCTGTCAGAAGGGTTGGCAACAGAATTCGTGAACAACATTCTGACAATGAATATGCCAAACTTAATGTGGCCTGATTTCAAACTATACGGTCAACATAACCATTCCCCCCCGCCCCCTGAACCCGCTATAAGGCGGGCATGACACCATCGGCTCGCCTACAGTCTGTTCTCGAACTGCTGATCGAGATTGCCGCCACGCCGCGGCCTGCTGACGCTTTGACCAGCGCGTATTTTCGCGCGCGGCGGTATATTGGCAGCAAGGATCGCGCCTTTGTTTCCGCCACCTTGTACGATGTGCTGCGGCACCATGCGCGCCTTGGCTGGTGGCTGGAACGCGCTGGCTTTGCGCCGGACGAGGCGACGAACCACGAAGCCGCCTGCCGTGCGCGGTTACTGGCCTATCTGCTGCTGGTTGATGCGAAGGCATTAACGGCGGTGACGGACCTTTTCAGCGGCGGCAAATTCGCGCCGCGCATGATCGACGACAAGGAACGTTGGTTTCTGCGCAAGATCGAAGCGGAAATCGACAAGTGCCGGAATGGCGAGCAGAGCCCCGCAGTCCCCCTCCCCTCCGGGGAGGGGTTAGGGGCGGGGGGTAAGTCGGGCTTATCCCAAATCTCAGACATTGCTCTTGATGGTGACCGTAACCCCGCCCCTAACCCCTCCCCGAAGGGGAGGGGAACACCACCAGTTTCACGTCACGTATCGCGCCCCATTGCCAGCGACATCACCCACCCCGACATGCCGGACGAGGTCACGGGCGAATGTCCGGCTTGGGCGGCGGCGGGGATGAAGCGGCGGTTTGGCGACGCTTTCTTGCGCGAATTGCAGGCTTTGCTGAAACCCGCGCCGCTGGATTTGCGCGTCAATTTGCTGAAGGCCGACCGCGCCAGCATGTTGACGGCGATTGCCGAAGCGGGGTTAAAGGCGACGCCCTGCCCGATCTCGCCGCTCGGTATCCGTGTCGAGGAACGGCCTTCGCTGAACACGCTGCCGATGTTGAAAGACGGGCAGATCGAAATTCAGGACGAAGGATCGCAGATGGTCGCGTTTCTGGTCGATGCCAAGCCCGGCATGCGCGTCGTCGATTTCTGCGCGGGCGCGGGCGGCAAGACGTTGGCGATCGCGGTGGCGATGAAGAACAAAGGCAAGATCATCGCCTGCGACGTTCTGGAAAAACGCCTGAAGCGCAGCACCGAACGTTTCCGACGCGCCGGTTTGCACAATATCGAAGTGAAGCCGCTGACCACCGAAAATGATCCGTGGGTGAAGCGGCATAAAGCGAGTTTTGATCGCGTGCTGGTTGATGCTCCATGCTCCGGCACCGGCACATGGCGGCGGAATCCGGATCAACGATGGAAGGAATTAGGGCCGGGTCTGGCGGGGTTGTTGCCGTTGCAGGCCAGCATTCTGGCCAGCGCCTCGCGCCTCGTGCAACCGGGCGGGCGGTTGGTTTATGCCACCTGTTCGTTGCTGTCGGAAGAGAATGAACATCAGGTCGAGGCTTTCCTCGCCGCGCATCCGGATTTTCATCTGGTGAAGATCAGCGAGGTGCTGACCGGCATGGTGCCGCCCTGCCCCGATCCCTATCTGGCCTTAACCCCCGCACAGCACAACACCGACGGATTCTTCGGCGCGGTGATGGAACGGGCGAAGAAGGTGGAAGGTGAAGATGAAAAGAAGGCGGAGGAAATTGAGTGACGCGAGGTGACTGCCCCCCTCCCGCTTGCGGGAGGGGTAGGGGTGGGCTGGTAAACACCGGAGATTTGGTGGCCAGCCCTCCCTCAGTCCCTCCCGCAAGCGGGAGGGAGGCACATCGCGCCTACTTCACCAGCAGCTCTTAAGCCGCGACCGTCTTCGGGGTTTCTGTAGCCAAGACGGTGCAACGGGTTTGTGTGACTTCGGCGAAACCGCCAGCGACGTCGAAACGTTCCGTGGCGGGGGCGTTCGCGTCATCGAACAATTCGATCGTGCCCGCCCGCAACGTCGTGATCATCGGCGCGTGACCAGCGAGGACGCCATAATCGCCCTCCCCGCCCGGCACGGTGACCATGGCGACTTGCTTGCTCACCAGAATCTTTTCCGGCGTGACGAGTTCGAAGGTGAAGGTGTCGGTCATTACGTCATTCCTGCTATAGTTAGTTTAGCGTCCAGAGCCATTCTTACATCTGAACGCTCATTTGGTCCACCCTTCAGAACAGCACGAAATTCATCGACGCTGCCCCAAAAGTGCGGCGCACATTTCGAAATCTCCATGTCCAGCGAGAATACTTTAACAAAAATTGATGTGCCATCAACCTCAAGACTGAACTTATTATCCCGACAAAGAACAACCGCAACCAACCTGTCTTGCGCATCTCGCCTAGGCCGCGAAAGGATCAGCGCATCACCACTTGGACGTAGCATCCATGAACATACGAATCCCTTTGCATAATATTGGCGATCAAATCCACTTTCTGTGAGATCAGCGACAACATCAGAAGCCCCTTCTTCATAAAAGGACTGTCCCGAGAATATGTGCGCCAATAAAACCATCGGGGGCAGCCTAGACACCAAGCCCCTTGCGTTCCCAAAAAAATCGACAACCCCTTTAGGCGACATAACACATCCCCACTCTTGCATCTTTAGAATGGGAGATATGTAACAAAAACATATGCGCAACTAAAAGGGAAACCAGCAAGCCTTTGAATTAGGCTGCTTTTTTCTCAGCTTCCGCTGCCAGCTTCTGGCCTTTGGCGATGGCTTCGTCGATGGTGCCGACCATGTAGAAGGCCGCTTCCGGCAGATGGTCGTAATCACCGGCGACGATACCCTTGAAGCCGCGGATGGTGTCTTCCAGTTTCACGAACACGCCCGGGCTGCCGGTGAAGACTTCGGCGACGTGGAACGGTTGCGACAGGAAGCGCTGGATCTTACGCGCGCGGGCGACGACCAGACGGTCTTCTTCCGACAATTCGTCCATACCCAGAATCGCGATGATGTCTTGCAGCGATTTGTAGGTTTGCAGGACTTTCTGCACCGAACGGGCGACGTCGTAATGTTCCTGACCCACCACGCGCGGATCGAGGATGCGGCTGGTGGAATCCAGCGGATCGACGGCGGGATAGATGCCGAGTTCGGCGATCTGGCGCGACAGAACCGTAGTCGCGTCCAAATGCGCGAACGATGCCGCCGGAGCCGGATCGGTGAGATCGTCGGCGGGAACGTAAATCGCCTGCACCGAGGTGATCGACCCCTTGTTGGTGGTGGTGATGCGTTCCTGCAGCGCGCCCATGTCGGTGGCCAGCGTCGGTTGATAACCGACCGCCGACGGAATACGGCCCAGCAAGGCCGACACTTCCGACCCCGCTTGGGTGAAGCGGAAAATGTTGTCGACGAAGAACAGAACGTCCTGACCTTCTTCGTCGCGGAAATATTCCGCGAGGGTGAGGCCGGTCAAGGCGATACGCAAACGCGCGCCCGGCGGTTCATTCATCTGGCCATAAACCAGCGCGACTTTGGAGCCCGGGCCATCGGTTTTGATAATGCCGGATTCCATCATTTCGTGATACAGATCGTTGCCTTCGCGGGTACGTTCACCGACACCGGCGAACACGGAATAACCGCCGTGACCCTTGGCGACGTTGTTGATCAGTTCCATGATCAGAACCGTCTTGCCGACGCCCGCGCCGCCGAACAAACCGATCTTGCCGCCGCGCGAATAAGGCGCGAGCAGATCGACGACCTTGATGCCGGTGACCAGCACTTGCTGCGCCGTCGATTGCTCGACGAATTCCGGCGCGGAGCGATGGATCGGGAATTGCTTCTTGGTGGAGACAGGGCCCAGTTCGTCAATCGGGTCACCGACGACGTTCAGAATACGCCCCAGCGTTTCGGGGCCGACCGGCACCGTGATCGGTGCGCCAGTGTCCGTGACGCGCTGGCCGCGCACCATACCGTCGGTTGAGTCCATGGCGATGGCGCGAACGGTGTTTTCACCGAGATGCTGCGCGACTTCGAGAACGAGGCGTTTGCCTTCGTTTTCCGTATGCAGCGCGTTGAGGATCGAGGGCAGCTCGTTATCGAATTCGACGTCGACGACGGCGCCTAAAACTTGGGTGATACGGCCTTCGGCTTTCGGTGATGACATGAGGTCGCTCTATTCTTCGTGGTTGTGAACTGAAATCTGGGCTGAGAAATAGCCGCCCGCGCGGGTTTTGTCGAGCGGGTTTTTAGGGGGTAACCCATCACGCGGAGAAACCATCGGGACACGGATTTCTCCAGCTGTTCAAGACAAACAGACCACACAAATACAGACCCCAACAATCAGTCACACCGTAGCGTCAAGAGATGACTTTACCGGCCTATAAGCCGCCGCAATCTTCAAAATATCCTGCGAAAACACCCTTCCACGAACAACCTCTGATTCTGCGCGTGCAATAACACCTTCGAAAACCCCAGCGTCCACCGTACGAAAATGACCTGCAAGAATCTTAAATATTCTTGACGTATTTTGTGTAGCAAAACTCTTCGCTGACAGCCCATCCGGCAACGGAATAGCATGTACAGCCTCTGTATAGGCCAGATAGATAAGCGCAGATTGCGCCCGAGCGCGAACGCCGTCCAAATGCGCTGGAACACTAGCTAAGAGGTCAGATCTCGCGATCTTGTAATGGCCAGTAACAGCGCCAACCAGCCGATCAAAATTAAAAGAATAAGGCCTTTGAGGCCCACTTTTCTCAGTCATAACAATAACCTTTCAGAATATAATATACTAATGTGCCTATTGGTTCTTCTAGCCTATTTTAAAAAGGCTTTGCAAGTATTTTTTACTACAATAATTACACAGCCTCCGCACCCGAGATGATTTCGATCAGTTCTTTGGTGATGTAGGCTTGACGGCTGCGGTTGTAGTTCAGGGTCAGTTTGTTGATCATGTCGCCCGCGTTGCGGGTGGCGTTGTCCATGGCGGTCATGCGCGCGCCTTGTTCGCCCGCGGCGCTTTCCAGCAACGCGCCGTACAATTGCACGGCGAGGTTGCGCGGCAGAAGTTCGGCGAGGATGGCTTCTTCATCCGGTTCGAATTCGTACACTGCCTGCGCTTCCGACGAAGCGTTTTGATTCGCCGCTGCGTTCGCGTCGATCGAAACCGGCACCAACTGTTTCAACGTCACGATCTGCGAAATGGCGGATTTGAAACGGTTATAGAGGATACGGCAGACATCGAATTCACCGGCATCGAACATCGCCGTCACCTTGGCGCACACTTTGTCGGCGTCGGCGAAAGCGAGGCGTTTCCGGCCCAAATCTTCGAACGAAGCGACGATCTTGCTGGCATGGTCGCGGCGCAGCAGATCGCGCCCCTTGCGGCCAACGCAGAGCAGCTTGACCTGACGGCCTTCGGATTCAATCTGGCGAATGACGCGCCGTGCTTCGCGCACGATGGAACCGTTGAACGCGCCGCACAGGCCGCGATCGGAGGTGACGACGACCAGCAACACCACTTGGTCGCTGCCGGTTCCGGCGATCAATTTCGGGGTCGATTCCGTGAGCGTGAGATTGCTGCCGAGCGAGGCCAGCATCCGCGCCATGCGTTCGGCATAGGGACGCGCGGCTTCGGCGTTTTCCTGAGCGCGGCGCAGCTTGCTCGCCGCCACCATCTTCATGGCGGAGGTGATTTTGCGCGTCGATTTCACGCTGACGATGCGATTTTTAAGGTCTTTAAGACTTGGCATAACTCGCTCGGATAAAAGCGTTGAATTCCGTGGTTTATTTGGCGGATTACGCAGACAAGGTCAAGCGGTTTATCAAACGCCGGATGCAAAAACGGGCGGGTCATGGACCCGCCCGTTTTCAATTTCTAATGTTAAACCAAGTGAAAAGCTTTATGCCGCTTCCTGGTTCGGCTTCATCATGCCGCGCAATTCTTCGATGCTTTGGCTGAGGCGGGCGGTGACGGTTTCCATCGCCTGACTGTTGCACTTGCTGAGCGTTTCCGTGATGTCACGGGCGGTGGCGATGCATTTTTCCACCGCAACCTTTGACGCTTCCGCTTGGCGGATAACTTTTTCCTGCGGAGTCGGGCAGTTCATGACCGCGCTGATCAAGCTGGAAGCTTCTTCCATATTCTGGCGCAGCAAATCGGCCTGACGACGGGCGAGAGCCTGAATGCTTTCAAAGGCTGCCTGATTAACGGCGGTGATCGCTTCGATGTTACGACGTTGGGCGGCGAACAAAGGCTCCATGTTAAAGGGAGCCTTGAAATCACCTGCCATTTTGGAAAAATCGGCGAATTTCGAAAAATCCATTTCAAAGAATGGGTTTGATACGGGCTTGGACATGGTGCACTCCATTGGGTGAACGCGCGAGGCGTATGGTTAACTTAACGCCATTTATTAAGAATTGTCACGCTTTTTCTACACGACATGCGCGGCTATGCTTCCGAAATACAAGCCTTATTCAATACGCAATAATATTGCCGCCCGATCCAGATAACGCAAAATTCGATCCAAAGCCGCCATTGTCTTTGACATATCAAGGGTTTCGTCAATCAACCAGACCCGCAACACCGACAAATAGACGCCATAGAGAACAAACGGCTTCAGCACGGCACATTTTCTACCCTCATCAAGAGCGGCGAAGGCAAGCGTCTGTTTCATCGCCGCCAGCTGTGCCTTGGCCAGAAGCAAGGCGGCGGAACGGTCACGGCGAACCGCGTGGACAATCGATTGTATGGCCGAACGATGCGTTTGCAAAACATCGAACCGCGCCATCAACCCTTCGAACAAGCGATCACGCGGCGGCGATTTTTTGTCGGGCTTACCAAGAGCGGCGCACGATTCGGCGGTGATGAAGTTGACCAGTAACGGCAACAGGTCCTTCCGATCCGCGCAACGGGCCTTGATTTTGGCAAGCGGCATTTTCGCGGCCTTAGCAATGGCCTCCACCGTCACCGCCTCCCACCCGCGCGCGGCAACAAGGCGCAGGGCGGTGGTGGCGAGGGTGTGATCAATCGGGTTCGCTTTTTGTGCCATGTTAAAGAGCTAACTCCTTGGCACGCTGCAGAGCGGCGGTCATGGCTTTGTGCATCAGTTCGTTCAAGCCGCCCTGCCCCAGAAGCTGGGTCAGCGCGGCTTCGGTTGTGCCTTTGGGGCTGGTGACGGCACGGCGCAAATCGCCAGCACTGTCCGATGTTGCAGCCAGCAACGCGCCGCTGCCGATAATCGTATGCCGCGCTAATTGCGCCGATAAGGTTGGCGACAGACCCAATTCCACGCCCGCTTTTTCCATCGCTTCACACAAGGCGAACACATAAGCGGGGCCGTTGCCGGAAAGGGCCGTCACGGCATCCAGAAGATTTTCATCCTCTCCCCACGCCGTCTGCCCAATGGCGCACAGCAGGCGGTCGCACAGGCCGCGTTGCGCCGCGGTTACGTAGGCGTTGGCGATGGCCACCGTCATACCTTGCCCGATGCTGGCGGGTAAATTCGGCATGGTGCGAATGATGGCGGCTTTGGGATTTCCTAAAAGCGTCGCGAGTTTATCCAGCGTAATACCGGCAGCAATCGACAGGAAAACCGCATTCGCAAACCGCGCATAAGGCGGCAAAGCCTCGGCGATCATTTGCGGCTTCACGGCGATGATGACGACATCCGGCGTAAAAGCAGGATTCAATTGATCCGGCGACGCATGCCATGTCACGCCGGACAGTGACGGCGGTGAGGGTTCAATGACAACGATGTCAGACGCCAGCCGCGCCGCCACAATGCCACGCAGCATCGCGCCGCCCATCTTGCCGCACCCGACAAGGAGAAGCTTCGTCATTAGTTGTCGTCAAGAACGTAAGAAGCGCACAGCGATCCACCACCCGGCAAAGGCATACGGCCCGTGCAGTTGGTCGGCTCCCACCCACGCGCGCGCATGCATTCGCTGACGATCAGGCTGGGCTGCGATACACATTGTCCAGCTTCGTTCGGCGTTACCGTTGAACCGGTGGCGGCCAATTGTTGTTTGTCGCGCTGGAATTCCACCGCTTCGGAATGCGTGACATTGGTCGGGAAAATCCCGCAATGGCATTGGCTGAGATCGAATTCGAGCTTCTTCTGCCCCTTGGCCAAGGGCATTTCGATATTCGGCTCGCTGATGGGCCGCCAGAATTGGGCGATACGATCAGGACCGCACGCCGCCAGCGCGAACAAAGCCACGCAAGCGAGAAGGGGAAAGGTAAACCGGAGGCGCATGAAAGTCTCCCGAGAAAGAATCAACATCGTATTAACTCTCGCAACTCAAGAGTTGGCAAGCTGTTTCGCGTCACCACCAGTTCTTCAAGGCATTTCGGGGCACGGCTTGCCAACTCTTGAACTGCGAGGCGCATCATTGGCGATTTTCAGGATTTAGGCAACAGGCTACAGCAACCCCAACGCCTTAAAGCTGGTCACGTCATCAGCACCGATGATCAGATGGTCGTGGATGGTGATGTCGAGGGGGGCGCAGGCGTCTTGAATGGCGCAGGTCATGGCGATGTCGTCGCGGCTTGGCTGGGTGTCGCCACTGGGGTGATTGTGGACCAGAACCAAAGCTCCGGCCCCGACTTCCAACGCACGTTTAACCACTTCGCGCGGGTAAACGGGGGTGTGGTCGATGGTGCCGCGTTGATGCACCTCCTCGGCGATAAACTGGTTTTTGCGGTCGAGGAACAACAGGCGGAATTGTTCGGTTTTTTCATGCGCCATGGCGGCGCGGCAATAATCGACGATGCGTTGCCAGCTGTTCAGCAGCGTGCCTTTGACGGCGGAGGTTTTGTGGGCGCGCAGAGCCACCGCGCCGGTGGCAACGAGGGAGGCGGCAGCAGCCTCGCTAAGGCCAAACGCCATCAACCGGTCGGGTTTGGCGTTCAGAAGGCTCCATAAATCCTTGAACTCGGCCAACAGTTTTTTGGCCAGCGGTTTCACATCACGGCGCGGGATGGCGGCGAAGAGGAGTAATTCAAGCAATTCATAATCCGGCAAAGCATCCGCCCCGCCTTCAAACAACCGCGCGCGCAAACGGTCACGATGACCGGCGTAATGCGGCTTGGGCAGTTTGGCTGAATCGGGCGTGGTGGCGGTGGACATGGGGGGAGACTAGCATAATGGCGCAAACCTGCTCCATAGCTTTCCCTTATTCAAAACTCACACCTTCACCATCCAACCGAACGGATCAGGGCGGATGCCGCGCTGGATACCGGTCAGTTCATCATAGATAGTATTCGTGACCGAACCCGGCGCAGCAGCGAGGGTAATTTCCTCCCCCGTCTCGCAAAGGAAATTCTTGATCCCAACGACAACGGCAGCAGTACCGCAAGCAAAAGCCTCGGTCACAACACCTTTCTTGATCTGGTCAAGAATAGTGGCCAGTGACAAATCGCTTTCCTGAACCTCAAGCCCCAGCGACGGAGCAAGCTTGATGATGCTGTCACGCGTGATACCCGGCAAAATAGTGTCATTGAGGCGCGGCGTCATCAGCTTACGCCCCGATACGAAAAAGACGTTCATGCCACCCATTTCCTCAATCCGGCCTTGTCCGGCGGCATCGAGGAAAAGAACTTGCGAACATCCTTTGGCTTTGCCTTCGGCAATGACCTTCAACGTCACGGCGTAGTTAGCGGTGGCTTTGACGTTGCCTGTGCCCCCACGGGCTGCGCGCCCGACTGACGAGCTGATCAACACGCGCACCGCACCCGCACCGCTTTGTCCCGATGTTTGCGGGAAATACGCGCCTGATGGCATCGCCAAGACAAAGAAAAGAAACTGTTCGGCAGAACGAACGCCGATGCAAGGCTCAGTGGCGATCATGGACGGACGCAGATAGAGCGAACCTGGCGCTTCGGGAATCCATGTCGTCTGTTGACCAACCAAGGTTTTTACACCTTCGACAAACGCACTTTCGTCAAATGTCGGCATCGCCATGCGCGTGGCCGAAGCATTGAGGCGGCGGGCGTTTTCGATGGGCCGAAAAAGATGGACTGAACCATCTTGCCATTTATAGGCCTTCATCCCTTCGAAAATCGACTGGCCGTAATGCAGAACCAAGGCCGCCGGATGCAGCGCGATGGGTTCCACCTGATCAATAACGCGGCCTTGCCATGCCCCGTTTTCATAGACAGCGTTCAGCCACAAGGGGCAAAAGGTACGACCAAAATCGATCTTTTGCGGATCGAGATTGATGGTTGGCGCGGCGGCGGTAGATTTGACAACGATGGGGGCAATGAAACTCATAATCCGCGTCTCTCTTTCAATTTCCAGAGAGGGTATTCTAGCCTGCCGATTCAAAACAGGGCAAGGCGACAAAAAATGAAGGCCGTGTGCGCTGAACCCGCCCTCCTTCGCCCAGGCTTCGGAGGGCAAAAATTATTTTCTTTCAGAAAATAATTTTTGGAGCGGGTGAAGGGAATCGAACCCTCGTCGTAAGCTTGGGAAGCTTCTGCTCTACCATTGAGCTACACCCGCACGTCACACACATTCAGCAAAGGGCGTGGCCCACTTATGCTGTTGCTCGCCTTCGCTCGCGGGCATTGAGCTACACCCGCACGCGATGCAACCCGCACTATAGCGCAGCCGATTTTTTTCGGCTAGGGTCTGTCGCATGATAGCCAAAACCATGACCTATAGCGCGACGACGCGGCAGATTTGCGTGACGGTGCAACCGACCTATCTGGACGAGCAATCCGCGCCGGATGACAGCCATTTTGTCTGGGCCTATCACGTCACCATCCAGAATCGCGGCGCGGAGACGGTGCAGTTGCTGGGCCGCCATTGGCGGATCACCGACGCGCGCGGCGAATTGCACGAAGTGCGCGGCGCGGGCGTGATCGGCGAACAGCCGACGCTGGAACCCGGCGACGCTTATGAATACACCAGCGGCACGCCGCTGACGACGCCGTCGGGGATCATGACCGGCACCTACCAAATGGAAAACGAACGCGGCGAGACGTTCGACATCACCATTCCCGCTTTCTCGCTGGACAGCCCCTATCAACCTGTGCGCCTGAACTGAACGAGCCGAGCATGATCCAATCCTATACCTACGCCGCCGAAGAATCCGGCTCCCGCTTTCTGGTTTTCGGGGCCGTGCATGGCAACGAAATCTGTGGCACCGAAGCGATGCGCCGCGTGATGGCGGAGATTGATTCCGGCAAGCTGATCCTCGCGCGTGGGCAAGTAACCTTTGTGCCGGTGGCCAATCCCCGCGCCCATGCGAACGGCCAGCGGTTCATCGACAGCAATCTCAACCGTTCGTTTTTGCCGAGCAAGACGCCGAAAACCTATGAAGCCAAACTGAAAAACATCCTCGCGCCGATGATCGAGGCGTCGGATGTATTTCTCGATCTGCATTCCACCACGGCGGGCGGCATTCCTTTCGCCAGCGTCGAAGGGTTGGATGAGGATGAAAACCAGCTCGCCGCCGCGATGGGGGCGGAGGTTCTGCTGTTCGGCTGGCATGAAGCGTATGAAGCCAGCGGCAAAACCAATCCCGACCCGACCGAATCCATCGGCACCACCGCCTATGCCCGCCGTCATGGCGCGAAGGCGGTGTTGCTGGAATGCGGCCAGCACAAAGCGCCGGAGTCGATCGAGGTCGCGTATCACGCGATCCGCAACAGCCTGCGCCATCTCGGCCTGACGGATGAGGTTATCACCGACCATCAGCCGCAGCCATTGGTGATCCGCGCGACAAAGGTCGTCTATCGCCCCGAAGGCGGCGGCACCTTTGCGGAAAACTGGGGCAATTTCTCGCCGGTCACAACCGGCCAGCATGTGGCAACGCTGCCATCGGGCGACAAATTACTGGCCCCCGCTGACGGCTTTATCGTCCTGCCCAACGCCAACACGCCGCCGCATTCGGAATGGTTTTATTTCGGCGTCAAGGCGTAAGGCGTGGCGGCGGATTCCCCCGATATCGCTTCGATCATCACCCTACTGCCTGACGGCCTAAGGCTGGCGGTCAAGGCGAAGCCCGGCCTGTCGCGGGCGCGGCCTCCGCGCCTTGTGGAAATCGGCGAAGGCAAGCACGCGCTGGAAATCACCGTCGCGGCGGTGGCGGAGGATGGCAAAGCCAATCAGGCGATACTGAAACAACTCGCCGACTTTCTGGACATCCGCAAAAACGCGCTGACGCTGAAAACCGGCAATACGGGGCGGATCAAGCTGATCGAGATCGAAGGCGATCCGGCGGATTTGGCAGGGCGGCTGAGAGCCGCGCTTCAAAGCCCTCCCCCTTGATGGGGGAGGGTTGGGTGGGGGTGATCTCTCCTGTTACAGAGCACCCCCACCGCAAAAACTAAGGACTTACTTCGTAAGCCCAAGTTTTTGCGCCTCCCCCATCAAGGGGGAGGAAAAGACAAAGAGCACGCTACAACGTCTCGCCTGACTCCGGCTCCTTGCCGATCACGGCGCGCGCGACGGCGCGGAAAGTGGTGCCTTGGATCAGGACCGAGAACACCACCGTGACATAGGTCATGGCGAGGATCAGGTCTTTTTCCGGCATCGGCGGCAAAGACAACGCTAGCGCGATGGAAATGCCGCCGCGCAAACCGCCCCATGTCAACAACGTCACCGTCCCGCGTCCGAAGCCATAGCGCGACCGCATCAAGGCGATGGGCAAAGCGACGCTGAGGAAACGTCCCGCCAGCATGGCGACGATGGCAACAAGGCCGATGGGCATATGCGATGGGCTGACGGTGATGACGATCATCTCCAGCCCGATCAGGATGAACAGAACGGCGTTGATAATTTCGTCGATCAATTCCCAGAACAGATCAACGTGGCGACGGGTGCGGTTGGACATACCGAGGATGCGGCCATGATTGCCGATGATCAGCCCCGCCACCACCATCGTGATCGGCGCGGAGACATTCAGAACTTCGCCCAGACAATAACCGCCCGCCGCCAAGGCCAAGGTCAGAAGCACTTCGGTTTTGTAATCATCGATGCTTTTCAAAAGCTGCAACGCGAACCAGCCAAGGACGATGCCGAGGGCAATACTGCCGCCACCTTCCCAAAGGAAAAGGAAGGCAATGCGGGACAACTCAACCGGCTGTTCCGGATTTTGCGCGATGCCGAGCAAGGCCAGAAACAGCACAACGCCGACGCCGTCATTCAGCAAGCTTTCGCTGCCGATCTTGACGCGCAGATTGGCCGACATTTTGGTGTCTTTTAAAATGCCCATCACCGCGACCGGATCGGTCGGCGCGATCAGCGCGCCGAACAACAGCGCGTGGATATAGGGAAACGAAAACCCCATTGCCGCCGCCGCCCACCAGATCAAAGTGCCGGTGATAAAGGTCGCCAGCACAACGCTGACCGTCGCCAGAACGGCGACGATGGCGCGGTGGCGCCGCAAATCATCGAGATTGATATGCAAGGCTCCGGCAAACAGCAGGAAGGACAACAACCCGTGCAAAAGGATGGTGGGGAAATCGAGGCTGGCGACAAACGCGCTGGGGCCGCTGAGATCCACCAACCCCACACGGCCCAGCACGATGCCGGTAAAGGAGATCAGCAAGGCAAAAACCATCAACCCGATGGTCGATGGCAATTTCAGAAAACGGAAATTGATATACGCCCCCGCCGCAGCGGTCGATAACAACAAAGCGATGGTTTGGAAAACGGTCATGACCGAACGATGATCGCACAAAAAGACAGAACGCGCCACCGGCTATGCGGCACAAAAGAACGCAGAACCTACTTGCTGACCCTGAGCTTCGACAGCGAATCCGTTATCGCTTTAAAAGTAGCCTTCAGATCTTGCGCGCTTGGTGAACGGAAGAAATGATTATAATCGGTAGCGCAATTTTGTAGCATCGCAAGCGTCGTGCCGTCGATGGGGTTAGATGACGTATCTAAAGCAATCACATAAAGAAGAACATCGCCATTATGCTTGATATTTGTACACGCATTGGCGGTGCGTTTGTCGAGTTCCTTCTTTGCTGTGACCTGAGAATTTGTACCCAATCGGGCTGCGGAAAGATAATCATAAGCACCATAATAGTTAGGCGTTATATTATTGTAACCGTCCGTCAAAAGAATGACGGCTTTCTTCATATTCGCCGCGCCATAATCCATTGGCAGATGGTTGGTATCCATTGTGCCGCCCCATTGCCCTCTCCAACTGGGGGAAATCATGCGACCGCCCCATGCCAGACCGAGATCAATCAGGGTATCCCCCGTCGCTTGCATATTGCCGATAGCATCCAAAACCGTTTGCTTGACATTTGTCATCGGGGTGACGGGCTGCGGACAATAGGCGTTGGGGCCAACAGCTGTAATACTATAGGCATCCCCCCACACCATCTGAACGGGCGCACCAACCATCAGCATGCAGAGCATGCTTGTGCAACAAATATTGGAAAACCGGTTCGCAACTTGTTGAGATTTCATTTTGAACATGGCCATTTCCTCATTGTGGTGTCATAACAACGCATACTCCGCCTTTGAGCGTATACCCGCTCCCGCACAGGCAAGCCGAACCACTCCAGTACATGTGGGTTATGTTATAGTTTCCACAGTGTGGTACGCACGCGCCATCTTCATTGATATAGTTACTCGCATTACAGGAACACGACGAACCATTCCATGAATATCCGTTACCGCAATTATACACGCACCACGGTCCAATCTTATGAAACCCAGAGGGACAGATGCAGCTGGAACTCGCTCCATCCCACGTATACCCATAGGAGCAACGAGCCTGACACGTGGCATTGGTATTGGTTGCTGTATCATTCCATTTGTAGCCCGAGGGGCAATAATTGAAATACTGCCAGAACAAAGTGGCCGGGTCGCCGGAAGCCGGAACATCGTCGGCAATATCTTCATTTCCGCTATAGCGCGCCGTCACACAACCAGCCCAAGACACCTTGGCAGGCCACGTATTGCCATTGCCCGGCAAATAATTATTATCGATCCAAGTGGGGTGCGAGGTGCCAATATTGACCGCCTGCGAAAAAGGAACCACCCCGACATACAGATTAGGCAGCGTATCACTGTCACCAAAAAGAGAATTGACCATCGTCGTCGCCGCCGACTTCAAGGCATCCAACTTACCGTCATTGCTCATCGAACCCGTGTTATCAAGAACCAGAACAACCTCCATACCGCTTGTCGGCATATTAATGTCAGAACTGGCGTTCACATGGATCGTTTTCACATTAACGACCGCCATAAAACTCGTAGGCAGGCTCGCCGATGCCGAGATTGTAATGACGTTGTTTTTTACACTCGCCGCCGTAGCGTTTAATTCAGCGCCAAGATAGCCATTAAAATTAGCATTCAGATATTTGATAGCTTCTGTTTGTATCTTCTGGGTATTGGTTGTGGCGCCAGCCGCAAGGCCGGCCGCATCCAACGAAAACTGCAAGCGTGATTGAACCAATTGCGCGCGCGCCGTATCAACGGCAATGCCCGTCAGACCGACAACGGCTATCATCGAAAGTGCCATCAAAGGCACCATCGCGCCATTGTCACAAAACCAAAAGCTTTGCAGGCTTTTAACCCAACGCGTAACAAAAGAGGGACAGCGCATCATACACACTCCTTCAGGTCGGCGGCGTTATCAGGGCACCCTGACGTGGCTTGTAGATAGCAACCCTGTAGATTGAGGAACTTGGAACGATAGCGGAAGCCACAAACATTGGCACAAAGTTGAAGTATACTTCCGAAACAATGACATTGTCACCATCGTTCAATGTCAAACCATTGGGCAATTGGGCGGCACTGCCCATACTGCCAATCTGGCTCACCTGCGTAGCCGTACCACCACCCGTATATTGCCATTTGATGATGGGGCCCTGTCCGGGCGGTTGATAGATCGACGAAATCACCACAACCCCATTTTGGCCAAAAGTAACCGGTTGCATCAATTGTGGCGCCGCCAAGAGAATGTCCTTCAGATCAGCCTTGGTAATCGTTGTGTATTGGGTGACGATATTGGTCACGGTATAGGCAATGCGATCGGCCTTCCCACAAACCAGAACAAAATAGGCCGCATCGGCCATACCAAGCATGAGGGTAATCCAGATCGGCAAAGTCAAAGCAAATTCCACCGCCGCGACACCGGAACGCCATCCGCGCCGTGTTTTACGTTGCATACTCCTGATGCGGGCGAGTTGTTTAATAAGGCTCATTACGCACCACGATTTGTGACGTTAAATTCAAAATATATTTCTTTGTGTTGGTATCCATAGTTCCCAATAAACTGCCAATCATCGGCGTAAAGAATGGCCATGGATAGGAGATCGTATAGACAACGATCTGCTGGGCCTTCCCCAAACCCGGGGTACCACCTGCGGGATTGGCAATACTGGCAAAGTCGCTGTAGGCAACAGATGTCGTTTTAATTTTGGTAGTGTCAATAATGGTGCCAAAACTTTGCAGTTCGGAATTCACCGCTTGCTGAACCGTTTGCGCCGGTGTCGTCCCAGGAATCGTGTAGCCCGTCGAAACTACACGCGACGCGTTAAAGGCCGCGTTCTCTATTAACTGTTGCGTTGTCTCCATCAGACCAACTTCGACGCTGCCCAGCAACAACATAAAAAACGGCGGCATCAGCAAAGCCATTTCCAAGGCCGTCGCGCCACGGCGAGCCGTCTTTTTCTGTAATCTCTTGAAGGATAAAATGCCCATTCGTCTTAAATTTCCGCCTCCAAACAACATACCGATTTCAAGCCATCCGCTTTGTTGCGAAGCATGAAACCTTTGAAATCTAGGACCGAGTGTGTCATAGATTGTTTTACAGGCAGTTAACTTTAACTGGCATTTAAGCAAACGGCTTATTACGAATTTCATAATCAATTTGAGGTAAATTCGTTAATATCTGATTTTACTGGGGGAAATGGAATCATGACGCTGCCGCAAGGCCTAGATCCCGACAAAGGGTGGGCATGGATTCGCAAAGAAGTTGAAGAACGCAAGCTCGTTGAGCCGATGATGGCAGGCTTTTTCGACAGCATGATCCTGAGTCATCAAAGCTTTACTGACTCGTTAGCATGGATTCTGGCCAGTCGATTGGGAAGCAATGACGAAAAAATGAGGGATGAACTCAATCTCGTTTTCAAAAAATGTCTTGCTGCTGATTCAGAAATTGAAGATGCAGTCAAAGCCGATCTTCTTGCCGTTGTTGATCGTGATCCGGCAGTTGAAGGATCACCGCGCATTCCTTTCCTCTATTTCAAAGGATTTCACGCCTTAGAAATTTACCGGATCAGCCATAGTCTTTACAAAGCAGGGCAAACAGATATGGCTTTGCGCCTGCAAAGCTTATGCTCGGAAAAACTTCAGGTCGACATTCATCCCGCTGCGCGTATCGGCAAGGGCGTTTTGATCGACCACGGCACGGGTGTTGTCATTGGCGCTACAGCAGTGGTGGAAAATGAGGTTTCCATACTACATGAAGTGACGCTTGGCGGCACCGGCAAAGAAGGGGAAGACCGGCACCCCAAAATACGCAGAGGCGTGATGATCGGGGCAGGTGCCAAAATTCTCGGTAATATCGAAATTGGCCCATATACGTTGGTAGCTGCTGGTTCCGTTGTCATGATAGACATGCCTTCTCATGCAACAGTCGCTGGTGTTCCCGCGAAAGTAGTCAGACAACGTCATGACCACACCAGCCCTGCCTCGACTATGAATCAACTCGTGCCTGAAGATCGAGAAACACTAACTGGTACAACGTCAAAACTTCTTGAGTTGGCCCGCTAACCACCCCCCTCATCCTTCCCACCCCCTCCGGCCTGTGCCCTGCACGCGGGGTTGCTGCGCCGGTTTTTTTTAGGGCGTGGAGGAAGGCGCGGGGGGATGGGTAGGTGACGGTGATGTCCTCGTGCTGGGCGCGTTCGGCCAGATCATCGGCGAAAGCGGCGGGGGGGAGCGGCCAGAGGCCGTCGCGGATACCGTGATCGCGGCACAGATCGCGCCATGACTGAAAACTTCCCTCCACCGGCAGCGCGACGAACAAACGGCCTTCGGGTTTCAGCCAGCTTTGCCAGCGCCGCAACACCGCGCGCGGATCGGGCAGCCAGTGCAACACCATGCTGGAGAACAGCGCGTCATAACGTTGCGGCGGTTCGGTCGTCAGCACATCGCCGGTGATGGTGGTGAGCGACGGCACTTTGCGCCGCGCCTCCGCCAACATCGCGGGCGCAGCGTCGAGGGCGGTGAGCGAAGCGTTCGGCCAACGACGGTGCGCCGCCGCCGTCACCAAACCGGTGCCCGCGCCGATATCAAGGATGGACGCGGGATGGATGCCCGATTCCGCCGCCCATGCGACCAGCCTTTCGGCAATCTGTTTTTGCGCCGTCGCGGCCTCGTCGTAACGCGGCGCGGCGGCGTCGAAATGGCGGATGATGGGGGAGTCCGTCATGGCGCTCTGCCCTGCGCATCATCGACAAAACCCACGATTTGTTCCGCGCACCATGCCGTGGCATTTTGCGGCAACAGATGCCCGCCACCCGCATGCCACGCGATCCGATCCGCCGATGCGGCCAAAGCCGCACTGGTCGCGATGGGAACCAAAGGATCATTCTTCGCCGCCAGCACAAGGCCGGTTCCGGCAACGACCGCCGGATCAAAAGACGCATCGCGCAAAACATCCAGACCGTCGCGCAAAGATTCAACATGCGGCGTCACCGCTGCCGCTGGAGCTGCCGCGCCGATCAGCCGATAAAAATCCGCAAGCGTTTTCGGCGCATCTTTCAGAAGGCCACCACGCATGGCGCGAAGCGAAGCGGCGGATACACAGCCGGCTTCGGTCGGCGTGGCGACAAAACGCGGGAAGCTGTTGATCGCCACCCACCCCGCCCAGTTTTTCCGCGCCCGCATCCCGTGAAGGAAACCGAGCGAATGGCCGATAAGAATAGCGGGCTCATCATCGCGCACGCGATCCACCGCGCCGCCAAAAAAACCGAGATCAACCCGCGTCTGCGGAAAGCGCGCCAGTGCCGCCGCCAACACATCCCAAAAATGCGGATCGAAACCCCAGCCATGAATGAAAACTAAACGCATGGGGAATCCGCCCTGCTTGTCTCACCCCCACCCTGACCCTCCCCCATCAAGGGGGAGGGAACTTGCTTCATCACCGTTATTAAATGATCGATATCCTCCGCGCTGTGCGCTGCGCTGAGCGACAATCGCAAACGGCTGGTGCCGCGTGGGACGGTTGGGGGGCGGATGGCGGGGGCGAGGATGCCGTGGTGGCGAAGGTGGTCGGCAAGCTGCGTCGCGGCTTCTTCGCTGCCGAGGATCACGGGGATGATATGCGTTACGCTGGCGCCGCAATTCCAACCCATGGATCGCAACGCCACGCGCAGACGTTCGGCTTCGGCGGCCACCCGCGCACGGGGCGCGTCCAACGTCGGTAGCAGATCCAGCGCGGCATCCATCGCGCCCAACACCATCGGCGGCAAGGCGGTGCTGTAAACCAGCCCCCCGCACCGTTGCACCAGATAATCGCGCAAGACCGAACGACAGGCGATATAGGAACCGAAACCGCCCAAGGCTTTGCCAAAAGTGCCCATGGCGATATCGGTTTTATGGGTGGCGCAAAGGCCGAAACCACCCGCCCCCATGATGCCGGTGGCATGGGCTTCATCCACATAGAGCATCGCGCCGTAACGGGTCGCCAGCGCGGTCAGGATGCCCAGATCGGCGCAATCGCCATCCATGCCGAAAACGCTTTCGGTAACGATGATCGGCTGCGTTTTTTGCTCGTTTTGTTTTTGAAGAAGCAATTCCAAGCGGCTGTAATCATTATGATTGTAACGCAACCTTCGCGCACCACTTAAGGTCGCGCCTTGCAGCAAGGAATGGTGGCTGAGGCGGTCGGCGAGGATCGTGACGGGCTTACCAACCACGCTTTCATCGGCCAGCGCGGCGAGGATGGTCAGGTTCGTCTGGTAGCCGGATGCCATCACCAAGGCGGCTTCGGTCCCCTTGCCCTTGGCCAGTTTGGATTCGATTGTTTCGTAAAGCGGATGATTGCCGGTGATGAGGCGCGAAGCCGTTGTCCCTGCCCCGTACCGCGCCGCCGCTTCCCGCGCCCGTTCAATCAAAACCGGATGCTGGCTGAGGCCGAGATAATCATTGCTGGCGAAATTGATCAGCGTTTGCCCATCCCGCCGCACCCGCCCCTCCGGCACAATTTCGGACGCGACGAGGCGACGAAATTGGTGCGCCGCCTGACGCTCCTCACAGAAACGAAGATAAGGATCATCTTGAGTCATTTGGACGCAAAAACATGTTCCGCCGCCGGAAACCGCCGCGCCCGCACATCGTCGGCGTAAGTTTTGGCGGCGGCGTCGATCAGGGGGGCGAGGTCGGTGAATTTTTTGGCGAAGCGCGGGGGCTTTGGCGTGAGGCCGAGGACATCATTGATCACCAGCACCTGCCCATCGCAGGCCGCCGATGCGCCGATGCCGATGGTGGGAATGGTGACGGCGGCGGTGATGGCGCGGGCCACCGGTTCCACCGTGCCTTCGATCACGAGCGCGAAGGCTCCGGCTTCGGCGACGGCTTTGGCATCTATGATCAATTGCTGCGCGGTGGCTTCGTCGCGTCCCTGAATTTTATATCCGCCCATCTTTTCGACCGATTGCGGCAAAAGGCCAATATGCCCCATCACCGGAATATCATTGTCGGTCAGGTAACGGATGGTCGGCGCCATCGCCGCGCCGCCTTCTAATTTCACCGCATCACATCCGGTTGCGTCGATCACGCGTTGCACATTTTGCAAAGCTTGCTCCGGCGATTGTTCATACGTGCCAAAGGGCATATCGACCACGATCAACGCCGCCGCCGTGCTGCGCACCACCGCCGCGCCATGCGCGATCATCATATCGAGCGTTACCGACAACGTGTCCGGATACCCGTACAACACCATGCCGACGGAATCGCCAACCAACAAAATATCCGCATGCCGCTCCACGATCCGCGCGATGTCGGCGGTGTAGGCCGTCAGACACACGATGGGCGTGGCGGATTTGGTGATGGTGTCAGGGGTGCGGCGTTGGGACATGGGGTTCCATAAATAAATATTCGTCATTCCGCAAAATTTTCTTTCGTCCCCGCGCAAGCGGGGACGAAAGAAAATTTATGCGGAACCCAGTTGCATTCTTCCTGCAAAGGGCAGGAATAAATTTATAGTCTGTTCCTGCCGATAACGTAACTAGGGTTAGGACTCATAATCTATAGCCAGAAAGCAACGATAGAAGCAAGAAACACGGCGGCCATAAAAGTGTAGGG
>Ga0265331_10000473_pt1 | contig 38543 bp, 33 predicted proteins | sample 41923metaG_FD_202088 | JGI IMG/M metagenome (GOLD analysis project Ga0265331, IMG submission 202088) | Rhizosphere microbial communities from Carex aquatilis grown in University of Washington, Seatle, WA, United States - 4-19-23 metaG | ecosystem: Host-associated > Plants > Roots > Rhizosphere... | reverse complement strand
CACCGTTCTATGATTACTTTAACCGAAAGGCTCTACTTCAAACTGGCGTCACAACGGGGAGAAGGTCACCATTTATCGAGGAATTACCGGCACACGCTATAGCCCCTACTGACGATATTTTCGAGAGTCTACGGCAGGGCTATCCCGGCTTCGACAAATGGTGGCGCGACAAATGCGTGCGTGAGCATCGGCAATGTTGGGTGGCAACTATTGATGGCGAACTCGCTGGTCTAGTGGTACGAAAGCAGGAGACCCATACCGAAGCAGGCACAAAATTCCATGGTCCTAAAATACTTAAGATATGTACATTCAAGGTTAAACCAAAATTTCGAGGAGAAAAACTAGGTGAGCTTCTTCTTAAGCAGATATTATGGTATGCACAAAAAAATTCATTTGACTTGGTATATGTAACGACATTTGAGGATCAAAATGTACTGATAAGCGTGCTAAAATATTTTGGATTCGATAAGACTGGAACTAACAACCTCGGTGAGCATATATACGAAAAGAGACTACCCCGTGGGCGTTTAATCCCTGCGGCTGGAGACAATCTTTTTCACCTCGCACGAACGAATTACCCACGATTTGTAGGGCGACCACCTGCTGACGCTTTTTGCGTGCCAATCAGAGGCGAGTATCACGACATATTGTTTCCGGAGTTAGCAACTCGGACTCAAGGAGACTTGTTTGGAGTGGGCACGATAGGCGCGGCGCGTGTTCGGATTGCGGATATTGGCAGTGAAGAATTCAAAGAAGCGATAGGAGGCGCGCTCACCGTGAGCGGCGATGAGGGCAGGAGCGCGGTCCTGAAGAGGGACAAGCTGGTTCATGAAGATGTACCGCGCTGCTCGCGGCCCCAACTCCAACACAGATCCCTACTTTGATGGTGGAATGCCCGCGCGTCCGTCACCGATAGGCCGATGCGTCGAGCAGCCGCCACGAAGCCGGAAAGCGCCTTTTCGTCGAGTTCTCCTTCCTCAAGCCTGTTCTGATTCACGCAAATAGCTGTCAAAAGTGGAAGACCTCTCGCATAACAAAGCTCCAACAGTCGATCGAGATGGCCGCCGGAGCCATTCATCTGGTGTCTGGCGATAGACCACTCGACGCCACTCGCTTTCGCCAACTCGCCGTACGTCGTGTATTTTTGCCGGATCGCAACATCCTTTAGATGTACGAGAGAGCGCTCCATATTCAGCGCGTGCTTGAGCTGCGTCCGTCGAGCCCTCTCCTCCAACAGCTCTCGATAAAAGGGGCTGGACGTAGCCCCCTTTGCCTCATGATTTTTGATCCATTGCTCAATCTCTGAATCCGATTTTCCGGCGAACTCCCCCATGAGAACCCCCTTTTATATATATGATAAAGGATATTATCATATATAGGAAAGCCCTTGCAAGCGGGATAACGGTTCAGGTAGAATACATATGAACCGGATGGTATCATGCTGCACGAGACGCCGACCATGCCCGCACCCTTCACAGTTCGTCTCGACGAGTCGACGCTGACCGCGCTCGACCACCTCGCCGAAAAAACCGACCGCTCCCGCAACTGGCTCGTCACCCGCGCCGTCGAAGATTTCGTTGCGCTCAACGCGTGGCAACTTGAGAAGATCGAAGCCGGACTCGCCGCCGCCAATCGTGGCGACTTCGCCAGCGATGATGAGATGGCGCGCGTCAGGAAGAAATTCGCGCCAAAATCATGAGAGTCCGTTGGACAACTCCGGCGCTACGCGACCTTGAAGCCATCGGCGACTACATCGAGCGCGATAATTCCGCCGCCGTGGCTGTGCGCATCGTCACAGCCATTCTCGATCACGCCGACAATCTCGCGGCGTTTCCGCATATCCAATAGGGATCAGGCGAGAGATCGTCCGGAGGTTCGCTGCCTTCGCTTAATTGCAGTTCGGCGATGTTCATTTCCCTGCAAAAGCGTTCGATGAATTCCGCCGCCGCGACAATTTCCGGCGCGTCTCGATTTCCTAAAATATCGCGAGATATGTCAACGACAGGTTCCAAAGGAAAACGGCAATCAATCGGAATTTCTCCTTGGGTCGGATGGAACCGTGCAAATCTTGTGCGTTTGTTTGTGAGTTTCTTCATAAGATGACAGTGAGCGCCTTAAATCGCTTTGCGGATGTTCTCGGACTATGTAAAATGCGTTGCGTCCAGACTACAAGCCTGAAACTGTTCCTAAAAGGGGGTAAGCGCAACTTTTGGGGGTAGGATTGGGGGTATAGCAAATTTTGACTGTGCGAAAACGCCTATGTTTCCGCCAAAAATTAAGAGTATTCGATCCCGATCAGGCCACCACCCTACGCTCGCTGCGCGAGCTTCGGGTGGCAGGCCACCTCACAAAACTACCCCACCTTTTCCGCCATGAACCGTTCGATTTTGGTACGATCCGCTGGCAGCAAAACCGTGCGTTCCGGTTTTTGCATCAGGGCGGCGACGGCGTCGGGAAGCGCGGGGCGGAGGCCGATGGCACGGTGGATCGTGTCGGGGAATTTCGCCGGATGGGCGCAGGCGAGGCAGACGACAGGATCCGGCAATTCGCGCGCCAATTGCCGCGCGGCGGCGACGCCGACGGCGGAATGCGGGTCGAGGACATAACCGCATTCATGATACACATCCGCAATGGTTTGCAAGGTCAACGCGTCATCAACCTTGGCCGCCGTGAAATATTGTCGCGCTTTGCCGAGCTGTTGCGGCGTGACGGAAAATTCGCCCTTGTCGCGCATGGTGTCCATCAGGCTTTGCACCGCCGCGCCGGATTGGTCGCAAAGATCAAACAGCAAACGTTCGAAATTGCTGCTGACCTGAATATCCATGCTGGGGCTGAGGCTGGATTGCACGCCTTCCGCCTTCATCCGCCCGTTGGCAAAGAAGCGCGTCAGAATATCGTTGCGGTTGCTGGCCACCGCGAATTTGGACACCGGCAAGCCGCATTTCATCGCCGCATAACCGGCAAAGACATTACCGAAATTCCCCGTCGGCACCACGAAACTGATCGGCTTCGGCGCAAAGCGCGCGGCGGCGACGAAGTAATAAACCATCTGCGCCAAAATGCGCAGCCAGTTAATCGAATTGACGGCGGCCAGATTGTATTTGGCACGAACCGGCGCGTCGTTGAACAGGCTTTTAACGATGGCTTGGCAATCGTCAAACGTGCCTTCCACCGCTACGGCATGCACGTTTGGCGCGTCGATGCAGGTCATTTGTTTGCGCTGGATATCGCTCGGCCCCTTTTGCGGGTAGAGGATAAAGACGTTCACATTCTTGCGCCCCGCCAGTGCCGCCATCGCCGCCGATCCAGTATCGCCGGAGGTCGCGCCGATGACGGTGATCCGCTCGCCGGACTCGTTCAGAAAATGTTCGAACACGCCACCGAGAAGTTGCAACGCCACATCTTTGAACGCCAAAGTCGGGCCGTGGAACAGCTCCAGCGCATGCGTACGTTCATCAATCTTTTTCATCGGCGTGATTTCAGGGTCGGCGAAGGAGGCATAAGCTTCGGTCAATAACCGCCGCAGCGTATCCTCCGTGAGCACACCCGCCGTGAAGGGCGCGAGAACGCGCATCGCCACCTCGACATAAGGCTTGTTCTTCATCGCGGCGAGATCGCCCGCGGAGAATTGCGGCCATGTTTTTGGCAAATAAAGCCCACCATCGCTGGCAAGGCCAGCCATAGTCGCGCCACGCAAATCAAGTTCCGGCGCCGCGCCGCGCGTGCTGTGGTAGAGGAGGGTCATGATCGTTACAATTCGAGAGAGAAGGGCAAAGGGGGCACTGTGTGAGATGGTTTAAAGGCAGTCTTATACCAAATCAATTCGTTACCACGCATCACCCAACAGTCAAACTTTGGATGCTTCTGTATTACCTGTATGCGAAAAACAGCCACCACTTTGGCCACCCCCCAATCGAGAATGACAGGCGATTCATAGAGTTCCGCAAAACGGTTGCCTTCTTCTGGGCTACATTCTTTAACTCTGGCCACGCAGCCATCAAGATTCCAATCACGTGACGTTAATGTCAGCCACGCGTTCCCATCCACATGCCAACCCTTAACGCTGATCATCGCCATGAGGGCTTTTTCCAGCCAATATCCGCACTAACAGTATAGCTCAAATACAAATAAAGCTAGCGCGTCTGCCGCAACCGTCCCCCCACCCGTATCGATTCGATACCCGTCGCCAAGCCCGTGGCCTCATCGGTGGTGATGAGAACCCCGCATACCGTCGCCTCGCCTTCCGCCGGACTCATGCGTTCGCCGGGGATTTTGCGGGTGAATTTCCAGATCGACAGTTCTTTCTTCATGCCGATGACGCTGTCGTAATCGCCGCACATGCCCGCGTCGCTTTGGTACGCCGTACCACGCGGCAAAATCTGGTCGTCGGCGGTGGGGATATGGGTATGCGTGCCGACGATGCCGGAGACGCGGCCATCGAACACATGGCCAAAGGCCATTTTCTCCGACGACGCCTCGCCATGGAAATCGACGAAGATCGCCTGCGCGTTCTGCCCCAGCCGGTACTGCGTCAGCAGTTTTTCCATGACCACGAACGGATCATCCACCACCGGCTCCATAAACAGCCGCGCCATGACATTGACGATCAGTATGGTTTTACCATTTGCCAAACGGTGCGCGTAAAAACCGCGCCCGGGCGTGCCATCGGGGTAATTCAGGGGGCGGAGAATTTTCGGTTCCTGATCAATCGTGCCGACCAGTTCCTTCTGTCCCCAGATATGGTTGCCGGTGGTCAGGCAATCGATGCCAAGAGCGAACAGTTCCCGCGCCATTTTGACCGTCAGGCCAAAACCCGCGGCGGCGTTTTCGCCATTCACGATCACGACATCCGGCTTCAACCGCGCTTTCAGGTCTGGCAAATGCTTCGCCAACCCATCACGCCCGCTGCGCCCCATAATGTCGCCGAAAAAGAGGATTTTCATGGAGTTTCGATTCTATAAACGGAGCCGCCTGAATGATCTTTCAGACCTTGAGTAAACAACTGCACTTTTACCAAACAACGATACTACCTTCTATCCAAAGCTGATTTGCTAGTCGATCCTAGCTCAAAAGCCGTTAGGTGATCCCGCATGGCCTTAGCCAGCACATAACCTTCATCATCTTGGCGCGCCGGATCTACGATCACAAGAAAAGACTGTTTTCCCAGCGTATCCGGCAAATGAATAGCATGCCATCCTCTGGTTTGCGCAAGACTCACGACACGATCAACGTGCTGCGCATTATCTGTTGCCAACGCAGCAAAGAATTCTGTGGTAATAATTCCTTGATTGTCTGGCTGGAATGTGGCCACTCCCTTGTTGATTGTTTCCCTTATAAGGGTTGCGTTGTCTTGCGGGCCGCCGATTTCAGCGTCACTACTGTAAAAATCTTCAAGCCCCGGATCACAAATAAAAGGCTTCCCACCAAACAACCCCATATTCTCCGGCTTCGAGTCTTGCCAAAGAATTTTTCCCTCGTGATGTAACAGGGACTGCAGATAGATCGTTCGTTGCCTCCATATATTCAACGTTACTGGATCACAGCCCGCCTCATGATGGGGGCCAATCTCATCGGCAAAAGGCAATATTTCTATAGACTGGTATCGCGGCAAAAACACATAGCCTTCGGCCTGAAGCAAGGCAATTGAGTCCAAGCGCTTGGAATACCCCGTGGAAAGGCGCAACGCTTTTTTCGAACCATTTTTTTGAACGCCTTTGATGACAAGGGCATTAACCCCATGGGCGACGAAATCGAAATCTACAAAACCTCTTGTCTGCAATTCATGCTCAGCTTGCTGAAGCAAAACTGCAGGGGGCACAGCCTGCTCCTTGGTTTCACCTAAAATTTCTGGCCCCGCTGAAATGAACTTCACAATAATCCGCGCCAGATCACGGGTGAAAACAGCTTGAGCGGCGTCATGAAGAAACAGCGGGGGATCATCCCACCTGCCCTCGTTCTCGATGGGATTGCTGCCAAGGTAAGCCGACAAAATGCCTTTAATTCTGGCAATCTGCATGCCGTACATCGCCATAGCGACATCGCCATGTCTGGCCCCAATATCGGCGACACCATCGGTAATATCTTTATCTATTTTCCTTAATACATCAGCAAATTTCATTTCCCATCAATCACAAAATTCACAATCCAAAGTCAAGAAACGAAATAGTTGCATGCAGCCTTTTTATAGAAACAAACGATCTTGTAGGGGATGGTTTTATAAACCGGTTGCCATGCGCAACGAACGCGGCGACCAGCCCGTCTTTGCCCTTCGGGCTACGACGTGGCATTTTTCAAACGCTTTGCGTTTGAAAAATGGTGGGCGCGACAGGGATTGAACCTGTGACCCCTACCATGTCAAGGTAGTGCTCTCCCGCTGAGCTACGCGCCCGTTGCATCTGGTTACAAACGCAAGGAAGCTGGCGATTTAGCATTCCCTCTCCAACGAAGCAAGTGGAACCTGACGCATGCAGCAAGCTCTCGCCTTTCCAGCCAATGAAACCACCGCCGCCCTGCCCAAAGTGGACTATGATTTTCCGGCGCAAATGACGCTTTGGAACGGTCTGGCCTTGATCGGCGAGGCTCCGGGGGCGGAGGAGGCGCGGCTCGGCCACCCCTTTGTCGGGCGCAGCGGGCAATTGCTGGATAAAATGCTGATGCAGGCGGGGATTGACCGTAAAAACAGCTTTGTCGGCAATGTTTTTCGTTTCCAGCCGCCCGCCAATAAAGTCGACCATTTCTTTATCTCCAAACGCGCGGCGGTGGCGCAAAAGCTTGGTATTGCCGAATCTTACGGCAAATTCGGCAGCGCGTGGTGCCGCGCCGCCTACGCCACCGAAATCGACCATTTGCGCGATACGCTGATCGCGCTAAAACCCCGCATCATCGTCGCGCTGGGACGCACACCCTTCTGGGCCCTGACGGGGATGAATGGTTTGCTGGACAAAGTCGGCCAGCCCCTGCCCTGCCGATTCGCCGCGGAATTCAGCGTTATTCCCACCTATCACCCCAGCTTTATCATGCGCGGCAATTGGGGGTTGCAGGAGGAATGGTTGCAGCATTTCCTGACCGCTAAGAAGAATTTCGTTTAAATACAAACAATTAGATCCCTAACGGCCTTTTCATCGCAATGCGGGATAACCCCGATTTTTCTGCGCTGAAACTAAACGCTTTTCTTGCAATTGCTGGTTCGGAAAGAGTAATCATTAAGACTTGCACCAAGCATCAGGTATTCGAGGAGACACGCATTGACGACACCAGCAAAAGCCGCGAGCAATTACGAGCGCGTCAATGTCCTGCAGGAATGCGAGATTGAAGCCGCCGACGTTCAAACCTTCGGCGTTGGCAAACCCGCGACTCCGTTGCTGGATACCATCCGCATCCCCGAAGATTTGCGCAAACTGAAACCGACCCAATTGCCGCAAGTCGCGCGCGAACTCCGCGCCGAAACCATCGATGCCGTGTCGGTCACCGGCGGGCATCTGGGCGCGGGGCTGGGTGTCGTCGAACTGACCACCGCTTTGCATTACGTTTTCAACACGCCGGATGACATCATCATCTGGGATGTCGGCCATCAGGCTTACCCGCATAAAATCCTGACCGGTCGCCGCGACCGTATCCGCACGCTGCGTCAGGGCGGGGGGCTGTCCGGTTTCACCAAACGTTCCGAAAGCGAATATGATCCGTTCGGCGCGGCGCATAGCTCCACCTCCATCTCAGCCGCTGTCGGCTTTGCCATTGGTCGCGATTTCAAGCGCAAGAAGAACAACGTCATCGCCGTGATCGGCGACGGTTCGATCAGCGCGGGCATGGCGTACGAAGCGATGAACAACGCGGGCGCGTCCAATTCGCGCCTGATCGTCATCCTGAACGACAACGATATGTCCATCGCCCCGCCGACCGGCGCGATGAGCGCGTATCTGTCGCGCATCGTGTCGTCGAAGGAATATCGCGGCATGCGCCACGTCGCCAAGGAATTTGGCAAACTGTTCCCGCGCCGCATCAAGGAAGCCGCGAAGAAGGCCGAGCATTACGCCCGTGGCATGGTCACCGGCGGCACCTTGTTCGAAGAACTGGGTTTCTATTATGTCGGCCCGATCGACGGGCACAACCTCGATCATCTGTTGCCGGTCTTGGAAAACGTGCGCGACGATCCCGAAGGCGGCCCGATTTTGATCCATGTCGTGACGCAAAAGGGTTACGGCTACGCTCCGGCGGAAGAATCCGCTGACAAGCTGCACGCCGTGCAGCCGAAATTCAACGTGGTGAAAACCGAAGCTGAAAAAGCGGCGGAAGCCCCGAAGAAGAAAATCCCGACCTACACGCAAACCTACGCGAAGGCTTTGATCGCGGAAGCCGAACATGACAACCGCGTCCTCGCCATTTCGGCGGCGATGCCGACCGGCACCGGTCTTGATATCTTCGGCAAGAAATTTCCCGAACGCACTTTCGATGTCGGTATCGCGGAACAGCATGCCGTGACCTTTGCGGCGGGTTTGGCGTGCGAAGGTTTCAAACCTTTCTGCACGATCTATTCCACCTTCCTGCAACGCGCTTATGACCAAGTGATGCATGACGTTGTCCTGCAGAAACTCCCCGTGCGCTTCATGATGGATCGCGCCGGTCTGGTCGGTGCCGACGGCGCGACGCATGCGGGCGCGTTTGATCTGGCTTACCTTGGCTGCTTGCCGAACATCGTCATTATGGCGGCGGGCGACGAAGTCGAATTGATGCATATGGTGGCGACCGCGGCCGCTATCGACGACCAGCCTTCCGCCATACGCTACCCGCGCGGCGAAGGTTTTGGCCTTCAATTACCGGAACGCGGCCAAGTGCTGCCCATCGGCAAGGGTCGTATCGTCAAGGAAGGCACGAAGATCGCCATCCTCAACCTCGGCACCCGTTTGGGCGAATGCCGCAAAGCGGCGGAAGAACTCGACGCCCGCGGCCTCAGCACCACCATCGCCGATATGCGTTTCATGAAGCCGCTGGATCTCGACATGATCCGCCGCCTCGCCGCCGAACATGAAGTCCTGATCACCATCGAAGAAGGCTCCATCGGCGGTTTCGGCAGCCATGTGTTGCAACATCTGGCGAACGAAGGCCTGATGGATCGCGGCCTGAAAATCCGCGCCATGACCCTGCCGGATGTCTTCCAGGATCACGACACGCCCGCCAAGCAATATGACCAAGCTGGCCTCAACGCCCGCCACATCGTCGCGCGCGCGCTGGAAGCCTTCGGCGAAGAAGCCGCGGCGAAAGCGGCTGTTGCGGGGAGGTAAGTATGGGCATCAAAGCGCAAAAACAAAGCTCGTCATCCCCGCGCAGGCGGGGATCCATCGCACGCGATAGCGTGCATGAGACTCATGGCGTTACGCTTTATGCGCCGCCGACGCGGCGCAGATGGATCCCCGCCTGCGCGGGGATGACGATGGTTGTGATGACGCTCTTGGCCATCGCAGCCCCCGCCTTCGCCGAACCACCAACGCCCGCTCCGGCTGCCGCACCAACCGCCCCCGTTCGCGCCAGCGCGACCGACATCGTCAAAAACTTCTACGCGCAATTGGAAAGCACGATGAAGCAGGGCGAACAGCTCGGCTTCGCCGGACGTTACAAAAAGCTGGATCCGGTTTTGCAAAGCGCGTTCAATCTGCCGTTGATGACGCACTATGCCGTCGGCCTCGTCTGGAACAACGCGACACCGGCGGAGCAGGAACAGCTGACCAAAGCGTTTTCCGAATTCAGCATCGCCACCTATGCCAGCCGCTTTGCCAAATATGACGGCGAACAATTTGCGGTGATCGGCGAAAAACCCGCCTCCGGCGGCACCATGGTCGAAACCACGCTGAAGCCGAAAGACGGCGAAGCCGTCGCGCTGAATTACCTGATGCGCCAGGATGACAAAGGCGCATGGCGTATTGTCGATGTGTTCCTGAACGGCTCCATCAGCGAACTCGCCACCCGCCGCGCCGAATTCGCCGCCGTCATCAAACGCGAAGGCATCGCCGCGCTGGTCAATTCGTTGGGCGAAAAATCGAAGGCGATGGGGCCGACTTAAGGCCTACATCACGCTCCACAACCCGACAATCTCCTTCACCTCGCGCATGTGTTTCAGCGTCAGGGCGTTGGCGTGTTCGGCGCCGCGGATCAGGATTTGATCGATGGCGGCGGGGTCGGCGAGGAGGTGGCGCATGCGTTCGGTAATCGGCGCGAGCTTTGCTACCGCCAATTCCGTCAGCGTTTTCTTGAAGCCGGAGAATTGCGCACCGGCATTTTGCTTCAACACCTCCGCCTTGCTGATATCCGCCAGCGCGGCATAGATCGTGACCAGATTATCCGCCTCTGGCCGCTTGATAAGATCAGCCACGGCTTCCGGCAACGGGTCCGTATCGGTTTTCGCCTTGCGGATTTTCAGCGCGATGGTGTCGGCATCGTCCGTCAGGTTGATGCGTGAATAATCGCTTTCGTCCGATTTGCTCATCTTCTTGGTGCCGTCGCGCAGGCTCATCACCCGCGCCGCCTCGCCGAGAATTTGCGGCTCCGGCAACGGGAAAATCTCCGCGCCGTAATGGCGGTTGAACGCTCCGGCGATATCGCGCGCCAATTCCAGATGTTGCTTCTGATCCTCGCCCACCGGCACATGCGTCGCTTTGTAAGCCAGAATATCGGCGGCCATCAGCACCGGATAGGCATAGAGGCCGAGCAGTTCCAGATCACGGCTCTTCGCCGCTTTATCCTTGAACTGCGTCATGCGGTTGAGCCAGCCAAGCGGCGTGAAGCTGGACAAAATCCACATCAATTCGGTGTGCGCCGGAACCGCGCTTTGCACAAACAAGGTGCTTTTGGTCGTGTCGATCCCTGCCGCGATATAAGCCGCCGCCGTTTCCCGCACCGCCTGCCGCAATTTGCGCGGGTCCTGCGGCACGGTAATGGCGTGCAGATCAACCACGCAGAACCAGCATTCATTGCTGCCTTGCAAATTCACCCAATTCTTGAGTGCCCCCAGATAATTGCCAAGATGCAGATTGCCCGTCGGCTGCATGCCGGAGAAGATGCGATTCATGATTAGTCCTTAGCTTGCACACAATAAAAACGAGAATGCTGGTATCCCCTCCCCCTTGTGGGGAGGGTTAGGGAGGGGGGCGTTCCACAAAAACCATCATCGTTATTGTTGATGGCCCCCTCCCCTAACCCCTCCCACAAGGGGAGGGGGACCGCACCGCGCCTGCTTTATCTACACCACTTCATTTTCATTTATACCTTTTTTCCTTCGCACAAGCGCAAGAATTTCATGCACCCGCATCGCCCCTGTCACCTGCAGCAACACCGCATAAACCAGCGATGATACGCCGATAATCATGGCAAGCCCCAACCCTTCACGCCACAGATTGGGCGCGGTGAACCAGCTGCCGGAGGTAACGACCAGACCCCATGTCACCGCGCTCATCCCCACCGCGCAGAGCAAGAGACGCGGCACCCGCCGCGTCAGGGCGGCATCGCCGATGGTGCCGACTTTGCGGCGCAGGCGGGTATAGAGCAAAAGCGCGTTCACCCAAACCGCCAGACTGTTGGCCAGCGCAATGCCGGTGTGGTGCAACAGCCCCAGTAACAACACCGACGCCACCACATTCACCGCCATGGCGATCAAGGCGATTTTGACCGGAGTCGCGGTATCCTGCCGCGCGAAAAATCCGGCGGCGAACGCCTTGACCAACAGGAAGGCGGGAATACCTAAGGAATAAGCCGCCAGCGTTTCCGCCGTCGCCACCGTATCCGCATGGGTGAATTGCCCATGTTCGAACAACGTCTGGATAATCGGCTGTGCCGCCAACGCAAGCCCCACCGTCGCGGGCAGGCCGAGCATCAGGCAGAATTCAATCGCGCGTCCCATGTAATGCCGCGCGTGATCTTCCCGCCCCGCTTCGATATGCCGCGCCAGCAGCGGCAGCAACGTCGTCGCCACCGCGATACCGACGATGCCCAGCGGCAGCTGGTTCAGACGATCCGCATAAAACAGATACGACACCGCCCCCGTCGGCAAAGTGGAGGCAAGGATGGTGGAGATCAGCAAATTCACCTGCGCCGCGCCCGCGCCAATCGCGCCCGGCCCGATGCGGCGGAACAGGCGTTTGCTGGCCTCGCCCAACTGCGGCTTGACCAAGGGGATGGACAGGCGCGCGCGATAGCAACTGACCGCCAGCCACCCGCATTGCACCATGCCGGAGATCGTCACCGACCACGCCAACGTCGTCCCCACATTCAAATGTGCGAACCGCGCCAGAAACAACCCCGCGATCAACACCAGATTAAACGCAATCGGCGCGGCGGCGCCGGGGCCGAAACGGCCTTGCGCATTCAACACGCCGGTCTGCAACGCGGTGACCGAGATCAGCGCGAGATAGGGAAAAGTAATCGTGCTGAATTCAACCGCCAGCCGGTATTTTTCCGGCGCATTTTCAAACCCGGGCGCGAGGATCAACATCACCTGCGGCATGAACAGCATCACCAGAACCGAAAATGGCAACAAGGCCGCCAGCAACAACATCAAGGCCTGCCCCGCGAAATGCTGCGCCGCCTCCGGCCCGTGGCGTTCTTGTTCGGTGGTGTAAAGCGGCACAAAGGCCGCCGTGAATGCGCCTTCGGCAAACAGGCTGCGGAACAAATTCGGCAAACGCTGCGCCACAAAAAACGCATCCGCCACCGGTCCCGCGCCCAAAAAAGTCGCCGTCAAGGTATCGCGCACAAACCCCGCGATGCGGCTGACGACGGTAAGACCACTGACGGTGAACAGGGAACGGGCGAAGCTCATGGCGTCAAAACCACGATCCGCGCCAAGGGGTACAGCACGCAGACAATCAGCGACAGGCACAAAGCCGGAGCGAAGGGGAATTCCTTGCCGCCGCCCGCGCGTTTCCAGGCGAAGCTGATGGCGATGCCAAGAATGCCCGCCAGCGCGAGGAACCATGGCGCGCAGCTGAACGGCAACCACAATCCGGCGGCGGCGAAAAATTTAACGTCGCCGAGGCCGAGCATCTCCCGCCCCCGCCATTTGCTGTAGATCAAGGCGCAGAACAAGCCGACCGCGAGCAAGGCTCCGGCGGTCATCAACGCCATGCTGAAATCGCCGCCGCTTTTCCACACCCACCACGCGCCGTCCAACGCCAACAGCGCATTAAGCTCGTCCGGAATAATGCCGAATTGCAGATCGATAAACGCAATCGCCATCAGCAACCCCATACCGAGGCAGAGCGGCGCAGCAGGCACGGACCAATCCACCAGATACATACCAAGGATGCCGAGGGCAAAACCCGCCATCTCCGTCACCGGCTGCGGCCACAGCCCGCGCCGCTGGCCGCACGGGCAGGCGAATGACAACGTATCGGGGCGCAGAATCCAGCCAAACAGGGGAAAACTTTCCTGCCATGTCAGGGCTTTCAGGCAGTAAAAACATTGCGGCCACCGGCTTTCGCCCGGCATCCGGTCGGCACTCCGCGCCCCGAACATATGCGCTAAGGCCGCGGCGAACAGCCCCATGCCGCCGCCGGCAAGAAGCTGCAAAATATGGGCGATGGTGTGGTGGCTTTGACGGATCACGAAAAAACTTCGGCTCGAACAACGGGAACCGCCATTCGAGCCGAAATTAGGGGAAAGCGCAAGGGATGGGGGGTTACAGATCGAATTTTCCAACGGGTCTCTGATGTTGAGCGGTCAAAGTCTCTCTGAAAGGTGCTTCTAGCAAATTAGAAACTGCCCTAACAAGTGCACTTCCTTCTTTCACAGACGCGCCCATTACCCCCGCAGAAATCTTTACAGCATCCATCAATGCTTCCGTTACTTTCAATGACGAAATTTTGGTAAGTTTATCAACGGCATTGTGCATGGCAATTGTGCGTGCTTCGACAGTACGATAATTTTGCACGACTTTTTCTGCAACATCGCTAAAAGTTCCAAACAGGATATTGCTAAAATCCGTTCTCGGATTCGGAAAACCACTCATTGATCGCCTCCCAACGTAGAAATAATTGTTTCAGCACGTTTTAAATATTCTGGCATTTCCTCTTCATAAACCGGCACCACAGCGGATTTATCAAGATCACAAAAATAAGAGTCATAAATTGACCGCAATTCTTTTAGTTTTGTCGATAACTCGGCCTGAACCGCAGCCTCGCAATGCGCCACTTCATTTTCCATAATTTCCAATTGCTCGTACAAATGGATTTTCATTTCCGCATCGACATTTTTCTCGATACGCGACTCTTCCCAATCACGTGCAATGCGAAGGATCGTATCGTTGATCACCGGCCAATGATCGCCCGTTTCGCCCATTTCATATCCGGCGACGAGGAGGGCGTTGCGGAGTAATCCTACTTTCTGTTCCTCGGTCATTTGCTTGGCCATTGGCAATCTCCTTCTACCTTCATATCGTATCACGTAAACCTGCAACTAATTCGCAGAAAACGCTTATTTCTATGGGCAAGAGATACCATTGTTATGCTTAAGCAAGTTTTAAATCCCTTTGTTTTCAAGGGATAGATTGGAAGTTCGACGCATTATTACCGTAACCAACGACGCAAGTATTTTTCATGGCTGAAAAGAATAGACAACGCATAAAATTTGAGGAGAATGTTCACAAGAACATTACAGTTTATTGCTATCGGAATTTTATGATGACGAATATCACTTCAATCGACGCCTACAGACGCGCCCGAAAACGGGATGACTTTTTGCATACTGGTGCAGTCGCACTTTTTGCAGCATTCTTCATAACAGCCGCATGGATCGGATCCAAACAAATCGAAGCAGGCATTACAGAAGTATTGCGACCTTTGCAGGAAATGGCGCAGCGTTCATCACAATTGAATTTCTGAAACTCACCCCAAATCAAACAGCAAAATCTCGCTGTCATCCGTGGCGGTGAAACGCACCGGTCCCGCCTCTTCCCAGCTCGCGCCGTCGCCTGCTGACAAAGCGCGTCCATCCAACGTCACCGCGCCGCGCGCGATTTGCGCCCATGCGCCGCGTGTGGGCGACAGATCGAAATCAGCCGATTGCCCCTTCGCCAGTTTAGCGAGCCAGATTTTGGCATCCTGCCACAGCTCGACAGCGTGCTCGCCACCTTCCGGCGAGGCGATCAAACCGAAACGACCCGCGACGGCGGCTTCATCAATTTTCTTTTGCGCGTAACTGGGCGCGATACCGCGCGTGGCGGGAATGATCCAGATTTGCAGCAGATGCAGCGGTTCAGCCGACGATGGATTGAATTCGCTGTGCAAAATGCCAGTGCCCGCGCTCATCTTTTGGATCTCGCCCGGCACAATCACCGAACCGCTGCCAAGACTGTCTTTGTGCGCCACCGCGCCCGACATCACATAGGTGATAATCTCCATATCGCGGTGCGGATGCGTCGGGAAACCGCCATCGGGCGCGACGATATCTTCGTTGATCACGCGCAAAGACCGGAACCCCATATGCGCCGGATCATGATAATCGGCGAAGGAGAAGCTGAAACGGCTATCCAGCCAGTCAATCTGGCTATGGCCACGTTCGGCGGAAGGGCGGATGGTGATGTGTGTCATTGATTAGAGATAGTGTGCTTTGGCCAAATTTCAAGCCAGACAGGCTTGCAGAAACCGCACACCCTCCACCATCCCGCGTTCATCAATACTGTGGCCGAGGTTGGGGCAAGCGATGGTGTTCACGGCGATGCCCGCCGCCGTCAACCCGCGTTCGGCTTCGGCCATGGCGGCGAAAGGCACAACCTCATCCTCCATGCCATGCGCCAATAAAACTGGCGGCGCGGATTTCATTTCGGCTTTCAAACGCGCCGCGCCACAAAGCCTGCCGGAATAGCCAAGCACACCCGCGACCCGTCCGGCGCGGCGCGGCGCGACATACAGGGCCATCATCGTGCCTTGCGAAAAACCGGCGAGAGCCAGTTTTTCGGGCGGCAGATTCCGCGTCGCCAGCACATGATCGATATAGGCATCCATATGCGGCGCGGCGTCGATCACACCTTGTTCCAATGATGCCGGCGTGAATTCGCGCAAACTGAACCATTGCCGCCCGCCAAAATCCGGCGGCGCCATATCAAAAACAAAAGGCGCGTCGGGGCACAGAAATTCGCAATCGGGCAAAGCACGTTGCCACATCTGGCAAATCGACAGCAACCCGCCATCGCCTCGATCCCCAAGCCCGTGCAGGAAAATCACCACTTGTTTCGGCGCGGAACCACTGAGGGGCGACAGGCGGTGTTCCGTCAGCATGCTCAACGCTTCACGTCAGCGGCAACCGCAGGCGCAGCAAAAACGACATGGGCTGTCAGCACGATCTTTTGCGAACGTTCCATCCCTTGCGATTCCATCGGACTTATCGAAGCGACACTCATGGGCATCGGCGTAGCTTGTCCCGCCAAGGGGTACGGCATCGGCGGCAAAATGTTTGCCCCATTAAAATCAATGGTCGAAATACGGAAACCACGTCCCGAAAAAGCCCCATTCAAGGCCGTCAATTGCTCCGCCGCTTTTTTATAAAGCTGGGTACGCAAGTTTGAACGTACCGTTTCCATTTCATCCAAGGTCGGGCTGAAATCGATATTAGCCACCGACAATTGCATACCTGCCTTGCTCAGTTTCTTGGCACTCTCGCCGAGACCACCTAGCGAAGTCTCAACCACACGCGCTTCAAAACTCGCGCTCCAGCGCTCAAGGCCGGATTGATCCTGACTGCGGTTAAAGGACACCAGACGCCAATCACCCGCTGCCAAACCATTTACCGCCTTGATCATGTCGGCGCGCATCGTGCCTGCGTTGGCCGCGCTTACGGCAGCTTCTACACTCACGGTTACACGCGCTGCCTTGGTTGTTACCCAATCTTCGGCGGATAAATCCAAAGTCATGCGGTCATCCGGCTTCGAATCCTCAGCACGCGCTGCGGTGGTCAGAAGCAAAGCGATCAGCAGAACCGGAAGCAAAGTGCGGCGCATGGGGTTTCTCCTTGGTTGCAGGCGTTAAAAATCCAGATCGGCATAGGCGGCAGGCGGCGGGAAACCGGCGATCCGGTCACCCAGCAACCCACGGAACGACGGGCGCGATTTTAGCCGCGCGTACCATTCCTTGGCCAGCACATGGCTGTTCCATGGCACGTCGCCGAGATAATCCACTACCGAAAGCTGCGCCCCTGCGGCCAGATCAGCGAAACTGATCACATCGCCCGCCAGCCAGTTGCGGCGTTCGGTCAGCCACGCGATATAGTCCAGATGCCCACGAATATTATGGCAAGCGGCGCGGATCTGCAGACTGTCCGGTTCGCCCAATCCCTGCAAACGCTTCAAAGCTTTTTCGGCGACCAGAGGCTGCGTCACCTCGCTATAAAATTTACGGTCGAACCAGCCGATCAGGCGGCGCACTTCAGCGCGATTGAACGGGTCTTTACCCAGCAAACTGGCCGCTGCTGACGTTTCATCCAGATATTCACAAATCGCCTGCGCATCGGTCAGCGTGTGGCTGTCTTTGCCTTCGGTCACGACCAGAATGGGCAATTCGCCGGAGGGGTTCAACGCCAGCGCATCCGCGCTCGGCTCCCACGGTTTTTCGACGGTAAAATCGCAGGCAACACCCTTTTCCGCCAAAGCAAGGCGCACGCGCCGCGACGGTGGATCAAGCGGATGGTGAAGGAGGCGATAAGAAATGGTCACGGAAGAAACCGTATCATGTTTGGCAACGCAGTGCTAGAGTCGGTATCGAAAATTGTACACCTTTTTTGTTTTAAAAGGTGTCATTCCGGAGCGCGCCGAAGGCGCGAATCCGGAACCCAGTTACGCTTTACTTTGGTAATGCACTGAAACAATCGTGATGTGTTTTTGCCTCTAGCGTAACTGGGTTCCGCATAAATTTTCTTTCGTCGCATAGCGACGAAGAGAAAATGTTGCGGAATGACGCTGCTTTTAAAACTGTGTTTTGTTCAACGATGCTTCACGTCTCTTCCCTGTCCTGCCGCCGCGGTTCGCGGCTTGTGTTCCGCGAGGTCGGTTTTTGCCTTGCGCCTGGCGCGTTACTGCAAATCACCGGTGCGAATGGCAGCGGCAAATCGACCCTGCTGCGCGTCCTCGCCGGATTGTTATCCCGCACCGACGGCGCGATCACATGGAACGACCAGCCGGTCGGGAATGATGCCGAGGCGCATCGCGCCCGCGTCCATTACATCGGCCATCTGGACGCGCTGAAACCGGAACTGACCGGCGTGGAAATGCTGGCCTATTGGCAATCCTTACGCGCTGCCTCCGCCGCATGCGCCGCCGACCTATTTGGCATCGACGCCTTCAAAAACAAACCGGTTCGTTTCCTGTCGGCGGGACAAAAACGGCGATTGGCTTTGTCGCGTCTGTTGCAGGATGACGCGCCGCTATGGCTGCTGGATGAACCGACGACGGCGTTGGACGAGAATGGCCAAGCCCGCCTCGCCGCCGCTATCGCCCATCACCGCGCCAAAGGCGGCATCGTCATCGCCGCCGTCCACCACATGATCGACGCGCCGGATACGCAGGTGTTGGCGATGGATAACTTCAGAACCTCCCCCCCGCTTGCGGGGGGGACTGAGGGGGGGCTGGTCAACACGAGCACTCCTGTTTCCAAGCCCCACCCTTCCCCCCCCGCAAGCGGGGTGGGTGCATCGGTTGCACCACCGGGGCACTATCTAACACGCAACTTCCTCCACAACCTGAAACTGCACGCGCGGCAGAAGGGCGAATGGGCTTCGCTGTTGTTGTTCTTCGCCATCGTCATCCTGCTTTTGCCCTTCGCGTTGGGGCCGGAGCCGGATTTGCTGCGTCGCCTCGCCCCCGGCCTGATCTGGCTGGCGGCCCTGCTGATGAGCCTGCTTTCGCTGGACAAGCTGTTCGTTCAGGATGCGCGTGACGGCACGCTGGATGTCCTGTTGCTGTCGCCCGTGCCGCTGCCGCTGATTGTCCTGTCCAAACTGCTGGCGCAAAGCGCGACGATGCTGATCGCGCTGGGGTTGATGCTGCTTCCGGCGGCTTTGTTACTGGGTATGGATTTGACTGTTTTGCCGGTTCTAGGTCTCACCTTCTTGCTTGGCATTCCGTCCATGGTTCTGTTGGGTGGCATCGCGGGGTCGATTACCGTTGCCCTGCACCGTAATCCGGCTTTGTTGACGCTGCTGCTGGTTCCGTTCTACATCCCCATTCTGATTTTCGCAGGCGCGGCGTGCGATGCGGCGGCGTTGGGTGCATCGTCCCTACCACCCCTCGCTTTGCTTGGCGCGATGCTAGCCGTTTTGCTGCCAACCGCGCCCATCGTCATGGCCGCCGCATTGCGGCAAGGACAGGGGTAATTTCATGAACATTCTCACCCGCTTCGCCAATCCCGGACAGTTCTTGAAACTGGCCGCCATCCTGATGCCCATCTGTGCCGGTGGCGCGGTGGTGAGCTTTGCCTATGGCCTGTATTATGCCCTGTTCAATTCGCCGCCGGATTATCAGCAAGGCGAGACGGTGCGCATTATGTATATCCATGTTCCGGCGGCCTCCATCGGCATGATGCTGTATGTGGCGATGGCAGTAGCGGCGGGGGTTGGGTTGGTGGCACGGCATACGCTTGCGGATATTTTCTGTGTCGCCGCCGCACCGGTTGGCGCGACGTTGGTGGCTTTGTGCCTAATCACCGGCAGCATCTGGGGCAAACCGACATGGGGCGCGTGGTGGGTGTGGGATGCGCGGTTGACCAGCGTCCTGATCCTGTTTTTGCTTTATTGCGGCTACATGGTTTTGCGCCACGCCTTCGACGATCACGAACGCGGTGCCAAGGCCAGCGCGGTTCTGCTGCTGGTTGGCGCGGTCAATATTCCCATCGTGCGTTTTTCGGTCGAGTGGTGGCACACGCTGCACCAACCCGCCAGCCTGCTGCGCGCTGGCGGTGCCGCCATCGCCCCCACCATGCTGAAACCGCTGCTGATCATGGGTATGGCCTATGGCTTTTACGTCGCGTTCCTGATTATGCTGCGCATGAAAACCCTGCTGCTTGCACGGCGGATCGAAGCGGCGGCGCAGCAGGACGATTGATCCACAGGATCGTTTCCTCCAAAAGAAAACCCCGCCATCTTTTCAGACGGCGGGGCTTGATAGAAACGCGAAGGCTTACTGCACGTACAGAACTTCGTAGAAGAAGTAACCCGCTGACGACGTGTTATTGTTCTGCACGCAACCGACCGGACGCCCGCGCAGATCAAGGCTGGTGGCGTTATTGGCGTTTGGCCAATGCGCCTGCGTATCAACCGCAATGTTCCCCGCCGCTGGTGTCGTCGTGAAATCACCCAGCTCCTGATTGGCCGGAGCAATCGATTGACCATTGGCGCGATTATTGACTTCGGCGCAAACGCCGGCGCTGACATTCAAAACCGCCAACTGGATCGTATTGGCCGCGTTCGCGCTATAGGTACCGAGACCGGGAATGGCCGCCTGCGGATACAACCAGACATCGCTCGCCGCATTGCCGGCCAAAGTGATCGAAGGTGGCGCAATACCACCACCGGTCGGCGAGAACAAATCGACATTGTTTTGTGTGTTGGTCGCAGAAATAACCCAAGCGTTATAGGCGAGACCATTTTCCATGGTCAGGCGATCCATGCCCACCTTCAAATTGTCGCCAACCTGAATCAGGGCAGAAGCCTTGGCCTTGTTGCCTTCGGTGTTGGTCGACGCGTTGAAAGAACCACTCCCTGCCGCAATTGCAGCCGCCAAAATCGCTAAAATCGCGATGATAAAGAGGATAGGACCAAGGGCAATACCCGCATTTTGCGGATATCGCGCCTGTGGAATAGATTTCGCGTCGCGCATAGGCGATTCCTTTATTCGGGTTCGGTACCGTATAGAATCACATTCTCCCACAAAGTCAACTCTTAGAAAACACTTCATTTTTTATCGTCCTTCGACGGCGTTTCGAAAGCGACTTTTTCCCCTACCATGGAAATCGACATCAAGGGCTGGTTGCCGCACATACTACCAACGCACATTTCCTTAATTTTCCAATGAAACTGCGGGTTCAAGGTATCAACCTGCCCAAGCGCCGCCAGCCATGTATGGTATTTCGACCCGTTTGACGCATCCAACGTGAAAGCATTGTTGGTAAAGGCGACATTGATCTCCGGGTAACGGCGCTGCAACCGCTCCACCATAACCTGTATTTCCTTGCCCCCGACGGGGGTGCGTTTGACCAAAGGCAACACCGGTTCAGCGACCAAGGCCGTCTCGGCTTCCTTTTTGGCCACAACCGACAAATGGATAGTGTAAAGCGCAAGCAACATGATCGCGATGGTCACCGCCCAGCTGATACCCACCACCAGCAAGGTAACGCGGTCAAAAGTACGCAACGCTTTCGACATAAGGGCTGGCGATAGCGACTTAACCAAGGCTGTATAATGGCGCATCATTTCTTGTCGCCTCCCGATGCTTCAAAGTCGATCTGGGCCTGATTACCGATCACGGTACCCGCTGCTTTAGTATCAATGGTTTTGCCCCCCAAGGCATTAATACGGTCGGCGGTGACGTTGGAAGGCACGGTGGCGCGCCACCGGACGCGCCCCCCCTTGATGGAATAGACTTCCAGATAGCCGTTCAGATCAAGCAACCCTTCGTTCAGATCGGAAAATTTTGTCAAAGCATCGCGCACCGGTGTCTCTCGCAAATTCTGCGCCGTATTCATCAGCTGCAACGTCTTGTCTTGCGTACGCGCGAGGGATTCCGCCAAATCCTGCCGCGCCGTCACCAAGGAAAGGCTGGCCAACAGCCAAATCAGGAACGCCAAAGCGGTCAGGGACAAGGAAACAACCACCGATGCCGTCGCCAAAATGCGCCGCGCGCGGTTTTCAAACAATGAAACCGAATACCAAGGCACCGGCATGAAGCTGGCGATCCGATCGGGAATAAGATCGATAATCGCCGCGTTACCCAGTTCACGCGCTGTGCGCTCAGCCTTGGCGCGCACGATTGGGTTCGTGCCACGATAGATATGCAGACCTTCATCGGTCACCGTCATCATGGTGGCAATTTCTTCGCCATAGTAAGTATAACAAATCGGCGGCGTCATCGCCTCCTTCATACCCGGTAAAAGCGCGGCGAAGGGGCACCAACTGCTCGTATGCGACGCCAATTCGGACGAACGCACCGCCAGATACCAGACGCGATTATCGAACGCCTGCCATACGATATGCACGCGTTCGCTATCGCATGCCTCGGCGGCGGCGTTCCACGCGGTTTCTTCTTCCGCGCCGGGGATATGCGGGCACATACCACCGATAACCTCGGACGGAAAATAAAATTCGTCGACAAAGGTCGTGCTACCGGTCAGTGCCCGCGCTGCAGAAACCGAATTCGTGGTATCGATGTCGGGGGTCGCAGGCGTCTTGACAGGCGACACCTCATCTTCTTCATCCAGATCCGTCGGCTTGCGCTTGCGCAGGATTTTGTCCGGATCAATGCCCAGTTTTTTCACCAAGGATGCAAAGGACGGAATCGGCATCGTTACTCCTTGGCCGAATTGATGTTGTTCAGGACGCCCTCATTCTGGATCATCAACAGATAAATCGCCATCAAAACTGTTGCGCCGAAAAAGAACATAGTGCTGATCAGGGCCAGCTTGGCCAGACGACGCTTGTCATCCTTGGCCATATTGCCGCGTTCTTCGGCGATGGAGGCGTAGACTTCGGCCAATTGATCCACCGACTGGATAGTCGCAATCTGGTCGCGTTCACCCTTGGTCAACGGCCAACGGCTAAGGGCCCGCTTCGGCTCGCCACCCGCCATGACGCGCTCAAGGCTTTTGACCCAGTAATCGCGTGTTGCCGGTTCATGGCAGCTTTCGATAATAATCTTCAAGGCATCCGCCAAAGGCACCTTGCCTTCCAGCAACCGGCACATCAATTTGCAACTGTCTTGTAAGGTGGTGTTGCGCAAATAACTGGAAATAACCGGCGCCTTCATCATGACGCGCGAGGTAAAATGGTCGGAGCGATGCCGGTTCATCCAGTAAAGCCCGGCCAGAATGACGACACCGGTAATGATCGTCATGACCAGGACCAGCAGCGTGCCGTTCACCCATGTCGCACGCTGGATGGCTACATTGAAATGTTCGATGGCGGCAGGATCGGTGGATTTCGATCCCTGCTCCTTCAAATAAGGAATACCGGCGAATTGCGCGGTCCAGATTGTACCAACAAGATTGATAATATCGAACGACATCCAGCTGAGCGCCGTGATGATCGTTTTGATATTCTTGCCTTTTTCCTGCGTGTGTTCGATGGCGTGCTGAATAACGCCTTTCAAATCACCGGCGCGTTCGCCCGCCGTGATGATCGCCATCGTTGCCGCATCCATCAACCGCAATGCCTTCAACGCGTCGGAGAACGAACCGCCACCCTTGAGCACCGTACGCGTCGGCAAAAACGCCAAACGGCGGCGCGGATCGGTTTCGCCTTCGATGATGTTCAGCAACGCCGTACCCGCCGATGCCGTCGCGCTTTGGAAACGTAAGGCGCGCAACAATTGCAATTGCCACGAACGATCGCGCACATCCATCCATTCGAAGGTCGGCGGTTTCTGTTCTTTGATCGAGATCGGCCAATAGCCGGTATTCCGCAAATGCCGCCGCACGGCGCGTTGATCCGGCAGATAGAAATCATCTTCAAAAACCTTGACGGTCTTGGCTTGGGTTTGCGCGTAACGGGCGTGGAAAAGCTTCATGCTTCACATCCTGTTGCTGCGCGTCGCCGCTTCTTCGATCAGCAGGGCCGCGCCCATATTCGCATCGATAGCGTTACGACGGATCAAATCGACCAAGGACTGGCGGCGCGGAATGTAAACCGTGCCCGGCACATCGACGATCGACGAGGTTGAATTGGAAATCATCATTTCCGTAATGGCGCGGCGGCTGGCTTGATCTTCCGGCGGGAACATCGCTTCCAACGCCAGCGTACGGCCCAGAAAGCCGGTATGGTTGCACAGATCACAGCCTTCACGGTTGGTCAACGCCAGCGGCGCATCGGGAGCAATGCCAATATCGGCACAGCGTCCTTCATCCTTGAAAATCTCCAACGCCGATTCCGTGCGATGGCAAGCGGGGCAAACCGTTTTCACCAGACGTTGCGACAGGCTGGCGATCAACGCATGCCCCAAAATATACACGCCGCTGGTGCGGTAAGCGGAGCTGAGAAACCCATCGATACGATCCAACGTATGCAAAGCATCAACCGAGTGGACGGTGGTGATAACGGTATGGCCGGATTCCGTAGCGCGCAGCGCCGCTTCCACTGTATCGCTGTCGCGCATTTCGCCGACGATGATAACGTCAGGATCATGTCGCATCAAAGCGCGGATGATATCGGCGATGGTGTTGGCGGAATTATCGGTAACGGAAGTCTGGTCAACCAGCGGCATGTCATATTCGACCGGCGCTTCAACCGAATAGACCGCACGCGATGAACGGTCGATATCTTGAATGATACCGTACAGCGTCGTCGATTTACCCGAACCCGTCGGCCCCGACACGACGATCAATCCGCCGTCCTTGGTATGGCCATGAATGCTTTTCCGCAAACGTTCGGCGACGGCGGGGGCATGCAGGAATAATTCATTAAAGCTTCGGAGGTTTTCGCGGTCGAGCAAACGAAGCGTCAGTTTTTCGCCCGCTGGCGCGACCGGCAAAGCGGCGCAACGCACATCGATCATACGCCCCTGCCATTCGAAAGCCAGACGTCCGTCTTGCGGATGCTGGCGGTCGGCGGCGTCCATCTTGGCGTCGGTTTTGATACGCGTCACAATCGGTGCCATGACGCGGTTCGGCAACAAATGTTTGTAACGCAAATCGCCGTCGATGCGGTAACGGATCCAGCAGCGCGTATCGTCGTCCTGCAACGTCAAATGAATATCCGAGGTGCGGCTGTCGAGAGCTTCGGCCAAAATCGTGTTGACCGCTTCTTCAACCAACGTCGCGTCATCGGGGTCACGCGCCAAGGCGTTCAGGGTACGCACCAGCCTGTCGCCCGCCACTTCGTTTTGTTCGCGCAGCAACCGCGCCAGTTCGGCACGATCCCACGGTTCGACATCGATGTTGGTCACATCATGCTTGGAACGTTGCAAGGCGTTGGTGATACGCACCAGATCGGCATCGTCGATCCGCTCGCCCACCGCGATCTTCAACGTGCCGTTTTTCAGTTCGAGCAGGCAAAGCCCCATCGCCGCCTGATTGGCCGCCGATACATAGAGCCGGAGGCCCTGCATCGTCAGTTCTTCCTTCGCCCCGCTGGCGTTCTTTTTCAGCGCGGGATTGTCATAGGCAAAACCATTGCGATGCAAAATTTCTTCCAACGTCATATGCCGCCCATTGGCGCGGCGCATCGCCTGTTCGGTCAACGCCATTTCATAATGGCGCGGCTTTACCTGCATCGCTTCGGCAGCACTCGCGGCGGTAGGGAGGATTTCGTTCATCGCCCCAACCCTGAACCGCTGCCGCCGATGCCGCTAAATTCTTTTTCTTTGTCTTTCTCAGCGTCCCTTTGCGAGGCGGCTTTGTCTTTCAGCTCTTGCACCGCCTCAAGGGGTAGCTCCTGCCGCTTGTTCTTCGTCACCAGCGTGATGGAACGCGCTTCGATTTTCTCGATCTTCGCCTTGCCTCCGCCACCGGTCTCAACGAAATCACCGGTTTGCGCGATCATGGTCGAACCATCTGGCTTCAGGATCACCGCGCGATTGCCAACCGTGCCGATCAAATGCGTGTAACCGGTGGCGGGCGACGAAAGGGTACTGGACGTCACGCCAGCACCTGCAGCCTTGGCCACCTCTTGCGCGACCTCGGTCGGGGTCGGCGGAGTCGGAGCCGTCTGCGAAGAGGCCGCCTTGGAGCCGCCATCGCCCTTACCGGAATCATATTTGTCCGACCCTTTGCCACCACCCTTGGCCATACCATCCCCGCCTTTGGCATTGCCGCGCACGGGAACAACGGCAAAACCCAACTGGCCGCTGTGCCGGATGATCAGATCGGTGGAAATCAACCCCGATCCGGTGGGCGTCCACACCAAGGTCACCGGACAAGATTCACCGGGCCGCAGATCCATATCGGCGGCGCATCCCTGCTCAAGCCGTTGCAGGCTTCTATCGGCTTCGATCACATCAATAGAATAGAGCGTGATCGGCGAAGGGCTGTCATTGATCATCAGTGCCGACCGCACAATCTTGCCCGCGCCGACTTCGACTTCACCGAAATCCACCGGCTTCACATCCTTGGTGCTGAGGAAAAGGCCGCGATCGCGTTTGTCGCTGGCATCCGATCCGGCGGTTTTACCGATGATCTTGGCGCGGGTAATGCGCCCCGTGCCGTTATGCGTCATCAGCAATTCGATGCCCCAGCTTCCGGGGCCGGTCGGCGTAATCGTCAATTCTATCGAACAACGGCTGAGAGGCGGCAACACCGTCTGTTTCGAGCAGTCGTCATTGACGATTTGCGGCGACACCGTGCTGTCGCTGCTGATCGACACTTTTTCAACCTTGATCGGCGCGGAGGTTTGATTGACAAAGAACAGACTCTGGCGGCGCACGATGTTGATAATGGAATCGCCGATATCCACTTCGCTTTTCGGCTCGATCTTGAAAGCTTCGTCGGGCGTGGCAGAGCCGACCGTCGTTCCGGGTTCAACAAAAGAAACGTCGCGGGCAAAAACCGGACCGCTCGAAAGCAAGAGCAAAGCCACGCCAAGGAACCCGAGAACGCGACCCCACCTCATGGTGCGCCTCCATCCTTGGCGGTGACGCTTGGCGGCGCGTCTTGCAGCAGATCGTCGAAGGCATGACTAAAACCGCGCTGCATCAAACGTTGATCCACAACCGCGCCATTATCGACGGGCGCAAGCGGTAAAGGAGTTGGTGCGGGTGCTGGAACAGGAGGTGCCACAGGCAAAGGCACCGCCGCCGGCATAGCAACCGATGTCGCGCCATCTTTATCGATCAGGATGGCCTGTTCTGGTAATGGTTTTTTTTCATCCTTTTTCTTGTTTTCGGTAACGGCCGCTTTGTCCGAGAACAGAATGACCGAAGGCTTCACCACCACGACCAATTCGCGGTTCTGTGCGGTGTTATTGCCATAAGTCGCCAGACTCGTTTCCGATCCCAGCGGAATGCCCTGCCGCTTACTGTCGTCTTTCGATGTCACCAAACCCGCCATCACCAGATTGTCGCCCGGGCGGACGCGGATAACAGTGTTGATTTTCTCATCGGTGGTCGATGGCAAATCAATCGTGCCGCCGCCACTCGCCGTCGGGTTAAGACTGGTGATATCGGTCAGGCTGAGATCCAGATTGGCAAAAACCACGCCATTTTCATAAGTCCCCGCCAGACTAACCGTCAGGCCCGTATCGATGCTGTCGGTGCTAACCGTGTTGGTGCCAACGCCAGTATTCGTGTTCGGGTTATTGGTGCCGCTGGCATTGCTGGTACCGACCAACTGCCCGACTTGTGAAATGTAGCGCGTCTTGCCACCGACTTTTAGTTCGGCATTGGAGCCCGAAACAAAAGTCATCTGCGGGCTGCTGATCGTCTGGACGCGACCCTGCGTCGACAGGAAACTGAGCAACGAATTGGCATCCACCTTGCCCGTCGTCACCGCACCCACACTCATACTGCCGCTGGATTGCGCCAGAGATGTGAAAGCACTGGTCGCCGACAAGGCGGCTTGCTGGAAATGCCCGCCGACTTTCGGCAAATTCAACTGTGTCCAGTTGATGCCCGCCGCATTTTGCTTATCCAGAGTGACTTCCCAGATGTAAAGCTGCATGACGATCAACGGGCGGCCATTGCGCAATTGTTCCAGATAACGCCGCACGCGGTTTTCGCCTTCGACATCGGTCGTGTAGATGACGTTGCCGCCTTGTTCATCGGTCTGAACCTTGTTGCCGACCAGTGCCGACAGGGTTTCGACCATGCTGTTCGTGCCGCTGGAATTGCTGCTGCTACCGCCACCATTGGAGCCGGACGCGCTGGCGATGGCTTTGGCGATCGGCGGCATAGCGACAACAAAGGTATCGCGTTCATGCAATTCGATGGACCCATTGCGATAGGTGCAAAAAACCTTGGCCGCGCCGCAGAGTTTATCAACCACTTTGGGCAAAGCACCGCTGAGATTCGCCACCGTCACCAGACGGTCGCCCAGCGAACCGGTATCCCATGAAATCGAGATATCGGTTCCCGCCAAAACCGCCTGCAACGCGGCAGTGATCGGCACCGCCGATAAATTGGTGGTCGGGACGATAATATTCCCCGGCAACTCCTCGGTCGCCGACAGGCTGTGTTCGTGCAACGCCGAACCCAGTTCCAGAGTCACAACCGGCGGATCTTCCTCACCGCGCACGGTTTCGCTGGCATCCGGCACTTCGGCCAGCATCGGGTCACGCCCCGCGCTTGATTTCGCAGGCGGAACGTCCCAGCTCATGCAACCTGTTTGCGCAAGCAGCAACGCTGTAAGGATTGTTCCTGTTAGGAAATGACGTTTCACCCGATTCTCCAACACCCTAGACGAAGCTGCCAAGCGCAAAAGATCGCGCAACGTTCCCAAAACGCGCCCGACACTTTTGCCCACCCTCTATTAAGGCGTAAGTGAGGTTTATATTTCGTTAACCTTGATTAGCTGCTAGTCCTTAGTCGTTAGTCCCTAGCCCTTTCTTTTTGCTAACGACTAGCGGCTAACAGCTAAGGACTATCCCATGCCCCTCACCTTCCTTACCGGTGCTACCGGCTTTGTCGGCGCGGCGGTGGCGCGCACGCTGATCGGCAAAGGCCATAAACTCCGCGTTTTGTCGCGCCCCAACAATGACCGCCGCAACCTGAAAGGGTTGGATGTCGAGGTGGTGGAGGGCGATCTCGGCAACCCCGACAGCTACCGCGCCGCCTTGCAGGGCTGCCAAGCTTTGTTCCATGTCGCCGCCGATTACCGTATCTGGGTGCCCGATCCCGCCGCCATGCACCGCATCAATGTCGATGGCACGCGCGCGCTGATGATGGCTGCGCTGGAAGCCAAGGTGGAACGGATTGTCTATACCAGCTCCGTCGCCACGCTCGGCATCAACAAAGACGGCACGCCGTCCGACGAGGCGACGCCCGTCAGCTTTGACGATATGGTCGGTATCTACAAACAATCGAAATTTCTGGCCGAAGACGAAGTGCGGCGGCTGGTCACGCATCACGGTTTGCCCGCGATCATCGTCAACCCGTCAACCCCCATCGGCCCCCGCGATATCAAACCGACGCCGACGGGGCGGATCATCGTCGATGCCGTGCGCGGCATGATGCCCGCCTATGTCGATACCGGCCTCAACATCGCGCATGTCGAAGATGTAGCGATGGGCCACTGGCTGGCCTATGAACGCGGCGTGATTGGCGAACGTTATATTCTGGGCGGCGATAATCTCGGCCTCGGCGACATCCTGACGATCATCGCCAACCAAGTGGGACGCAAACCGCCCACCGTCAAACTGCCCCGCGCCGCGCTTTATCCGGTCGCCATCGTCGCCGAAACATGGGCGCGGTTGACCGGCAAGGAACCGTTGGTCACCATCGACGCCCTGCGCATGGCGAAAAAGAAAATGTTCTTCTCCCCCGCCAAAGCCATGCGCGACCTCGGCTACACCGCCCGCCCCGCCCCCGACGCCATCGCCGACGCTATCGCTTGGTTTAGGGAAAATGGGTATTGTTGATTCTGTTTTTTCCTCCCCCCTTGCCCGCCGTCGCTAAAGCTATGGCGGGTCAGGTGCCCAGTCCGCCGAAGCCTCTTGCGTAGGCGGAAGGGGGAGGAAGTGAAAACTTGGACTTACGACTTGTCGCATAGCGACAACAAAGTAAGTCCTTAGTTTTCACAGGTGGGGGGTATGGGCTCTGTGGGTCATACCCCCCACCAGCACAAACTAAGACTTACTTCGCTACGCTACGTAAGCCTAAGTTTGTGCATCCTCCTCCTCATGGGGGGAGGGATACTATCGATACAACGCCTTGATGTGATCATGCTCCCCAACCTCACCTTCACCGCCCCATGGCTTCTCGGCTTCTTCGCCGTGCTGCCGCTGTTGTGGTGGCTCTTGCGCCTGACGCCGCCTGCGCCGCGCAAGGTTTTGTTTCCCGCCTTGATGCTGCTGAAAAATCTGATGATGCGGGAGGAGACACCAGCGCGGTCGCCCTGGTGGCTTTTGCTGCTGCGCCTTGGCATCGCCGCTTTGCTGATCCTCGCTTGCGCGCAGCCAGTCATCGACCCGCAGCCCATGCTGGGCAGCAAGGGCGCGTTGCTGATCGCCGTCGATAATGATTGGGCTTCGGCACGCGATTGGGAAGCGCGACAAAATATTCTGCGCGACCTATTGCACAAAGCGAATAACGAAAAACGCGCCGTGTTTTTGTTGCTGACAACGCCGCCCGCGAACGGGGAGTCTCTCGCCATTACCGCCGCGCCGCCGTCACCAGACACCATTGCGCCCGAACCATGGAATGCCGACCTGCGACAGGCCACCGAACGACTCCGCGCTTTCGATAACAAAGAAATCAGCGAAACCGTTTGGCTCGCCAGCGGCCTCGGCTCCATCGACAGTAAGGATTTTTACGCCGCCCTGCAAACCATCGCGCCGACGAAAATTTATGGCACCACCGCGCCCATCTACGCCCTGTCACCGCCGGTTAGCGAAGGCGACACAGCATCCATCCCCGTCACCCGCGCCGCTACCGATGGCGCGGCCACCATCGCCGTAAACGCAATCGCCAAAGACGGCAACATCATCGCCCATTGGCCGGTCACTTTTGTCGAAGGCGCGCCGCGCGTCATGCAACCGCTCGATCTGCCGCCGGAGCTGCGCAACCGCGTGGCGCGGTTTGAAATCGACAACCAACGCACGGCGGCGAGCACTGTTTTGCTCGACGCGTCATGGGAACATCGCGCCATCGGCATCGTCGGCGACGCGGCGGAGCTGGACCGTCACTCCCTGCTCAGTGAAATTTTCTACATCGACCGCGCCGTCAAACCCTATGCCGATATCCGCGTCGATACGCTGGATAATCTCTTGACATCCGACGCCACGATCATCGCCCTGACCGACACGGCGACGATCAGCGACGACACGCTGCCGAGCCTTACCGCATGGATCAAACGCGGCGGCATTCTGTTGCGTTTTGCCGGTGATCGTTTTGCCGCCAGCGACCACGCCCACGAAGCCGCCCTGTTGCCCGCGCCGATCCGTGCCGGAGGACGTTCGCTGGGCGGTGCCATGACATGGGCCGCGCCGCAAAAACTGCAAAGCTTCCCCGCAAACAGCCCGTTCCATACCCTGCCTATACCCGATGATGTCAGTGTCAGCCGTCAGGTTCTGGCCGAACCTTCCACCGATTTAACTGGCAAAACATGGGCGTCGCTGGATGACGGCACGCCGCTGGTCACCGGTGCCGCGCTGGGGCAAGGCCTGACGATCCTGTTCCACATTCCGGCACGGGAAGGCTGGTCGAACCTGCCGCTGTCCGGTTTGTTCGTGGATATGCTGCGGCGGATCATCGACCTGTCGCGCAGCCCGCATACCGCAAGCCTTTCCCCCGCCACCACATTTCCCCCCTACCGCATGCTCGATGCGTTTGGTGATACACATACGCCGTCAACCACGGTTTTGCCTTTAACTGAAAACGCGCCGATCTCCCCCCGCCATCCACCCGGCTTGTACGGCACCGAAGCCAACAACGTCGCGCTCAATCTCGGTGCGGCGGTGGGGCAGCCGGAGGCGTTGCGGGATGTGCCGCTGACGCCCTACACAACCGACCATCGCGCCATTGATCTGCAACCGGCTTTGTTGCTGGCGGCGTTTTTGTTGTTGCTGGGTGACGGGCTAATCAGTTTGCGCCTGCGCGGTTTTCTGAAAATGGCCTTGCTGCTCGGCCTCCTCACCGGCGCAACCCTGCCCGCTTTGGCCGCCAGCGAGGATCAAGCCGCGATTACCCTCAGCACCACCACCACGCTCGCTTATGTGCCTACCGGCGATGCCGCGACGGACCGCGCATCGGAACGGGGTTTGCGCAGCCTCGCGGCGGTGCTGCAAAATCGGACATCGCTCGACACCGTCAATGTCGCGCGGGTCGATCCGTCCGTGGATGATCTGTCGTTCTTCCCGTTGTTGTATTGGCCTGTCATCACCGGCGAAAAACCGCTCAGCCCCGAAGGAGCGCAGCGCGTCACGCATTATCTGCATCATGGCGGCATGATCTTGTTTGATGCCGGCCTCGGCGGCGGCGAAAATGCCGCGCCGGTTTTCCTGCAGCAGGTTCTGTCCGGCGTCGATCTGCCGCCGCTGGTGCGCCTGCCGGAAACGCATGTGCTGAAACGCAGCTTCTACCTGCTCGACACCTTCCCCGGACGTTTCGACAATCCCGATTTCTGGCTGGAGCCGGAAGAGTCCGCCGCCACGGACGGCGTCGCCAGCGTTTTATATGGCAGCAATGGCTGGGCCGCCGCATGGGCATTGGATGAATCCGGACGCCCGCTTTACCCCTGCGCCCCGAACGGCGAGCCGCAGCGCGAACGCGCTTTCCGCTTCGGCGTCAACCTCGTCCTCTACGCCCTCACCGGCAATTACAAAGCCGACCAAGTCCATGCCGCCGCGTTGCTGGAGAAGGTTGGAAAATGAACAGCCATCTCCACCTCCTCTTCGCGCCGCTCTTACCTTGGCTGGGGCTGGCCGTACTTGCCAGCTTGGCGTTGGCACTGGTTGCTTTTGCCCTGCACCGCCGTGCGCGTGGAACCTTGCTCCGCGCCGCGCTGTTGGGTTTGTTGCTCCTCACCCTCGCCAACCCGTCGGTTGTCAACGAGAAACACGAAGCCGTCAAAGACACCGCCCTGCTGGTCATCGACGACAGCGCCAGCATGAAGCTCGGCCATCGCGTCGAACAAACAACATTAGCCGTCGAGGCGATCACACAAAAACTGGCGGTGGCTTTTGACATCGAAACCCTGCATGTCGTGGGGATCGATGAAACCAATCTGTTCCACGCCATCGAACAGAAACGCGGCGCGATGCCCGCTGACCGGCTCGCGGGCATTATCGCTATCACCGATGGACAAATCCATGATGCGCCGTCCGGCGCGTTGCCGGTTCCGTTTCACGCCCTGATCGCCGGTGCCAAAGCCGAAACCGACCGGCGCATCACCGTCACCTCCGCCCCCGCTTACGGCATGGTGGGACAACAAGCCACCGCGACCATCCGCGTCACCGACGAACCCCGCGCGGCCAGCGATACCGCCATCGTCACCATGACGCAGGATGATGGCAGCACCCAAAGCCTGACCGTGCCCGTCGGCAAGGATACACCCGTCACCATCCCCCTGTCCCACGCTGGCACCAATAATGTGGCGTTCGAAGTTGAACCCCTGCCGCAGGAATTGACCGCCACCAACAACATCGCCACCGCATCGGTCAACGGCATCCGCGACCGGTTGCGCGTGCTGCTGGTATCCTCCGCGCCGCACAGCGGCGGGCGCAGCTGGCGGAATTTTCTGAAAGCCGACGCGGCGGTCGATCTGGTGCATTTCACGATCTTGCGTTCGCCGTTCAAGGATAATTCGATCCCAAACCATGAAATGTCATTGATCGCCTTTCCGGCGCAGGAATTGTTTGAAACAAAATTGAAAAATTTCGATCTGGTGATTTTCGACGGCCTCACCGATCATTCGCTGATCCCCGATAGTTATCTTGCCAACATCGCGACCTATGTCGAAAATGGCGGCGCGTTGCTCATCGCGAACGCCACCGGCGAACAAGCGGCGCAGCTTGGTCAATCGCCCCTCGCCCGCATTCTGCCGACGACGACGCGCGGCGGGGTGCTGACCGGTTCCTTCGTTCCCGCCATCAGCGATGCCGGCAAACGCCATCCCGTCACCGCGCATCTGGGCGATGTGATGCCGCCGAACCAATGGTCACCTTGGTACGCCGCAATCGATGCCGAAGCGCGTGCTGATAGTGCCGTCCTCATGACCGGCCTCAATAACAAACCGCTGTTGGTTCTGGCGCATGTTGGCAAGGGGCGGGTGGCGCAGTTGCTCAGTAACCAGCTCTGGCTCTGGGCGCGGCATTATCCGAATGGCGGACCACAGGGCGAATTACTCCGCCGCACCGCGCATTGGCTGGTGCAGGAACCGGAGCTGGACGAATCCGCCCTCCGCGCCCATGCCGAGAAAACCGATGCCGGTTGGAATCTGATCATCACCCAGCAAAGCCTTCATGACGATACCGCCCACGCGGTCGTGACCGGCAGTGACGGACAACCGGTGCAAATCAACCTGACCGACGATGCGCATTCCGGCACGCTGCGGGGTCTTTATCCGGTGAAAGACTCCGGCCTCTATCACATCAAAACCGATGCGCATGAAATTTTGGTGATGGCGGGCGCGGCGCATACGCCGGAATATGGGGCGATGGTGGCAACCGACACAATCCTCGCGCCCATTGCGCAACAATCCGGCGGTTCTACGCTCTGGCTAGCGGATCATCCCGATGGCGGCGATTTGCGTTTGAAGAAAAACAACCTCTACCGCGTGACCGGCAGCGCGACGACGCCCCTCTGTCCCGCATGGCTCGCGCTGACTTTGTTGTTGCTCGTAGCCATGGCCGCATGGCGGCGCGAGGGACGTTGATTAAATAACCGGCTTCATCCGCCAGTTCTTCAGCCACGTGTCGAAATCGTCCGGTGCCATGGATTTGCCCATCAGATAGCCTTGGGCGAAATCGCAACCATGATCGCTGAGGATGCGCCAGATTTGCGGGGTTTCCACGCCTTCGGCGATCACTTTCAAACCAAGATTATGCGCCAGATCGATAATGGTTTTGACGATCACCATGCAATCATGATTGTCGATCATATCCATGACGAAGCTTTTATCGATCTTCATCTCGCTGAACGGCATGCGTTGCAATTCGCGGAGCGATGAATGGCCGGTGCCGAAATCGTCAATCGACACGCCGATGTTACGCAGGCGCATGCGCAGCAGCACATCCATGGTGCGGGTCACATCGCGCATCGCTTCGGTTTCGGTGACTTCCAGAATCAACCGTTCCGGCGGCAAAGCATATTGTTTGCAGAGATCCGCAATGCGGTCCGGCAGGCTCAAATCAAGCAAGGTGGAGGCGGTGACATTCATCGACAATGTCATATTCTCGCCCGCATTATGCCATTTGGCCGCTTGCTTGACCGACGTCTGCACCACCACATCGGTCAGGGCCTGCATCAACCCGTCATTGACGACTTGTTCCAGAAACGCGTCCGGCATCACCATGCCGCGATGCGGATGCGCCCAACGCGCCAAAGCTTCCACGCCCTTGACGCGCCGCGTCGCAATTTCAATAACAGGCTGATAATGCAGAATAAATTGTCCCGACGCGATCGCTTGCGCCATATCGATGGGTGCAGGCGCAGCGGCGGGAGCCGCGCTGGATGCCAGCTGATCAAACATCTTGCCCAGCACCTGCATATCCAGCGGTTTTTCCATCGCCGCGACAACATCGATGCCGTGCGCGCTGCCCAGACGGCGCGCGCCGTTCAAAACGCGTGCGTCGCTGCCGCTCATCAAACACAGTTTTGCGCCCTTCACATGCTCGGCCAGCATGCGCAGCAGCTCGACACCGTCGGTGCCGGGCATCATCAAATCCAGCATCACAAAATCGGGTGCGAATTCCGCGAGAATCGCAGCCGCCTTGTCAGCGTTCGACAAGGTTTTGACTTCCAGACCACGCCGTCCGGCGACCTCGGCGATAATTTCGCAGATATCTTCTTCGTCATCGATAACCAGAACGCGCATGAAGCTGACACCCTTCCCCAAATTTGCCTGACGGCTTGCTTGTTAAGTCTTCATCGTCCCTTCGGTCTTTAACATTTCCACAATCGCCCGCCGCACATCCTGCAGGCGATAGGGTTTTTCAACAACCGGCACCGGATACGTCGCGAGAAAAGTCTGAACATGGGAGGAAAGCGTGTCGCCTGTCACATAAATAATCCTCTTTAGATAAGAAGGCAACTCGCGCGACAAGGCTTCATAAAGTCCGGGACCGTCAAGGACCGGCATACGCAAGTCACTGACGATCACATCAAAATTTTTCTTGCGCAGTTTGTCGAGGGCGATGGCGCCATTGGCGGCGATGTCGACTTCATGCCCCTCCGGCTCCAGTAAATCAGCCAAGGTTTGCGCCAATTCCACCTCGTCATCGACCAGAAGGATACTCAGTTTCGACAGAACCTCTTTGGCTTCCGCGCTGGCTCCGGCTTCACCTTGCGCACTCACGGCAATCGGGAATTGCACGATAAACGTCGCGCCGCCACCGGGCGTATCCTCGATCATCAGCTGGCCGCCATGCGATGCGACGATGTTGAGGCACAACGACAAACCAACGCCGGTCCCCCCCCTGTCGCCCTTCGTTGTAAAGAAAGGTTCGAACACCCGCGTGCGTATCTCCATCGGCACGCCGGGACCCGTATCAGCAACACTTAGAATCACCAGCCCATTCTCGCTACGGCTGCGAATCAACATGCGACGCGGACCGTTCCAGACTTCCATCGCCTGCGTCGCGTTCAACACCAGATTGGTGACAACCTGCGTCAATTGATCGCCGTCGCCGGTGATATCCGGCAGGTTCGGATCCAGTTCCTGCGTAATCTCGACATTGCCGGTGCGAATCTGGAAGCCCAGCAATTCCAACGCCGATTGCACCAGATTGTTGATTGCCACCGGTTTATGTTCGGGCGGTTTGCGCCGGGCCAGCGCCAGAAAGCTTTTGACGATGCGTGAGCAACGATCGGCGGCTTTGTAAATCTTTTCGGCGCGCGCCACGACTTTGGGCTCGCCGGTGCCTTCCATCAACAAGGTCGCCTGCCCGACGACGACCGACAGCGGGTTGTTCAATTCATGCGCCACGCCCGCCAACAAGCCGCCGAGGGCCGCCATTTTCTCGCTCTGCTGCAACGCTTCCTGTTGCCGCGAGATTTGCGCTTCGGCCAGTTTGCGTTCGGTCAAATCATAAAGACCGATCACCATCGCTTCTTCGCTCTGGTAACTGATGCGGCGGGCCGACAGGGCCGCATCCAGCTTCGTGCCGTTACCACGTTCAAGGCAGATTTCTTTTAAATTGACTTCCTGCCCTTCGCGCATCGCCTGCCACAATTCCTGACGCGCGGTGGCGTCTTTCAGAAACTGTTCGAACACGCCCCCCATCAACTGGTTCTGCGGCAGCCCCAGCAATTGTTCGGCGCCGGGGCTGGCATAGAGAATGCCGCCGTTCCTGAGTGACAAGATCATCACCGGCACAGGGTGCGCTTCGGTAATGCTGCGGAAACGCGCTTCACTGGCCCGCAGTGCGACCTCACTCTGTTTGCGCGTGGTGATGTCTTGCGTCGAGCCGACGAGGCGCAGAATCTTTTTACCCGCCCCGCGCACCGCCACCACTTTGGTGTGCAGCCAACGTTTTTCGCCAGCGGACAACTGGACACGGTATTCGATATTGATCGTGGACACACCGGTATTGCGTCGGAAACGGCGCATCGCCTCGCGCACGATGCGTCGGTCGGGATCGATCACCATCCGCGCCCATTGTTTCAGGCTGTCGGGTTTATTCTCGAAACGCTTGCCGAGGATTTTGCGGAACTGGTCGGAGAAAAAAACCTGCCCATCGACCATATCCCAATCGAACAAACCTTCGTTCGCGCCGCGTGTCGCCAGCATGAAACGTTCGTTGCTGATGGCTAGTTGCTTTTCTTTTTCTTCCTGCCGCGCGGCGAATTGGCTGGCGATGACGATGGCGAACATCAGGGCCGACAGCGAAAAAGCGAAGTAAGTCAGGTTACGGGCATCATCTATTTCATCAATAAAACCGATCTCATAAAGCGAATTCGATAAACTCCCGAACAAAAAGCATGTAAAGGCGATGATGTGGGTCAAGCTGCCGCTGACCCCTTGGTGCAAAGCGGTGAGACCGGCGGTCAAAATGGCCGCCACCGTCAACATCGATACAAACGGCAAAATAAACCGCACCAATCCCTGATCGAACAACGAGGTCAGCAGCAAAATGCCCAAAATCCCGCTGCACACGCCAAGCGGCCAGCCAAAAATCGGCGCGAAGACATCCAATTCAAGAAAGTAATAGGTAAAACTCGCGCTAAAGATCACCGCCAGAATCAGGCTGTAATTGGTCAACAAGCTGCGCACATTGTCGTTCGACGCGCTCAGTGAGCCCATAATCAGATCATTGGTACTGACAATATAAAGGCAAAGGCTCAGCAAAAGCCCGAGCAGAAAAACCTGACCACGATCCCGCATCACGATCCAGATGAAAAACAAATAGGCCGTCGCGGTCAGCATGACGCCGATGAACAGGCCGAAAATCATCGTCGCATATTGGCTATGCCCGCTCATCAAGACATTGTCGGTTACACCGGCGGCCAGAGCGGAGGGCGGCCAGAACAACATCCCCGCAAAACCCACGGTCAGCGCCAA
>Ga0265331_10000472_pt1 | contig 38553 bp, 31 predicted proteins | sample 41923metaG_FD_202088 | JGI IMG/M metagenome (GOLD analysis project Ga0265331, IMG submission 202088) | Rhizosphere microbial communities from Carex aquatilis grown in University of Washington, Seatle, WA, United States - 4-19-23 metaG | ecosystem: Host-associated > Plants > Roots > Rhizosphere... | reverse complement strand
CTGGTGTTCGGTGGTCACGACATGGGGAACGACTATGCGGTCATGCACTTCCCCGATCTCCCGATGCTCGCCACCCTGCTCGGAGACAACCTCCGCCACGGACGCAACGTCGCGCGGTTCGACGCGGCCACGGCCCTCAAGATCTACGAGGAGCGTCCGCCACCCGCGCCGAACCCGCCCGGGCTCCAGGGGTCACAGAACGTGTACGTGGATCGGATCTCGCTCGGCAGCGTGCCGCTCGCGCCCGATCACTCGGTCAAGGTCTACGTGCCGGCCCGCAAGCCGCTGGTCCTCGAGCTGGTGGACGGCGATGGGAAGCCGGTCCTGACCATGGGCGAGGAGCACCAGGTCTCCCCCGGCGAGTACATCACGCCGGGCGTCCCGCGCCGGCTCTTCAACGGGGTCTGCGGCGGCTGTCACGGCAGCATCAGCGGCAACGAGCTCGACGTCGCGGTCACCGTCGACGCGCTCACCGGCGCCTCGGTGAGCAGCTCCCGCGACCTCGAGCCCCAGGCGCTGAGGTGACTCGGCTCCGCGGAAGCCGGGGTTCGCTCAGAAGCGCAGCGAGAGGGCGAGCTGGCCGATGTAGGCGCGACGGCGATCGGCGTTCGGCGCCAGGGCGGAGGCGAGCTCGTAGAAGAGGCCCTCGAACTTGGCGGACAGCTCGATCTCGTTGAAGAGGGTCCTGGCATCCCCTTCAGGCAGGCGCAGGTAGGCCACCTTGCCCCCGAGCAGGGTGTTCTGCATGGTGGACAGCTCGCGGTCCCCGGTCCAGTACTGCCCGACTGGCCCCGTCAGGCGGTAGCCCTCGGCGTCCCGGTAGAACACCGCCCCCACCTGCGAGTGGACCCGGGCCAGGGCCGACAGGATGAGGAAGCGCGTGAGGTACTCGTGAAAGGCGAGCTCGGCCGAGTACGCCTGCAGGGCCCAGGTGTCACGGTAGACCCGCGCCATGCCCTGCAGGGACGCGTGCAGGGCGGGAACGGCGTAGGCGGCGCGGCCGAAGACCGCGAAGCGCTGGCGCAAGCCGGGCAAGCTCTCCTGGGGTGTCCGCCCGGCGCTGCCGAGCTCGACCCGCCGGTATGGGTTCGACTGGAAGCCATCCAGGATCTGCACGGTCCCTCCACCTTGCAAGAGGAGGCGCGGCGTGACGGCCCAGGTGAGCGAGGGCTCGAGCGAGTCGATGTCGAGGTGGCGGGTGACGATCTGGGGATCGCCTTGAAAGCAATGGTCCGACTTCACCAGGGCCAGGCGCTCCAGCGGATTGCCCACGGCGGCTGCGTTGTTCCGATCGCACACCCGATCGAAGTTGTGCGTGAAGGACAGCCCCAGCGTGAAGGCGTGCTCGGCAAAGTCGCTGCGGGTCGCCACGGTCAGCGAATGGGACTGGTAGTCATGCTCCCACCCGTAGCTGTACCCCACGGTCACGTCGGCGACCGGGCGGGTGTAGGTCACGCTCCCGCGCACCTGCTGCCGCGTGTCCGAGAACTTGGTCGCCGACGAGACCGCGTCGACCCCGAAGATGACCGGGGTCGCCCCGGTGACGATGTCCACCGAGTAGCCAGCCGCCAGCTTCACCGACGCGCCGAGCATCGTGTCGACGTCGGTCTGCGGATGGATCACGGTCACCCCGTCGTTGGTGGACGACGGCTCCCGGAACACCGTGAGGTGCTGCGCCGCCGAGGTCTCCCCCGCCTGCGCTTCCCCCGAGCCGCCCCCCAGGCCGAGCGCCAAGCCCATCGACACGATCAGCAGCCTCGCCCGGAGCCGCCCCTTCCCGCGCCGGATCAGTTGCATCCGCAGCCGCCTCCGGAGGTGCCCGTGCCGCCGATGGCCCCCTCCCGGTTCGCGAGCACGTGCTCGTCGGCGGCGCGCTCCTGCGGATCGGCGTCGAAGCGCATGATGCGATCGGCGAGCAGCTCCCGCTGGTGGGCCTTGACCCCCACATGACCGCATCCGCTGGCGAGCACCGCCGACAGTGCCGCCGCCGCCACCAACCACGGGCGGAAGGCGCGGACATCCGCGCGCAGCCGCCCGCGAAGACCCTCGCGAACGCGCGCACGCGGCTCAGAAGACGATGGCGAGCGCACCGGTGTACTCCTCCATGCGTTGGGTGTGGTTCGGATCGAAGACCACGTAGTGCCGCACGTCACCCCGCAACGTCACGCGCTTCTTGAGGGCCACCAGCAGCCCTCCGCCCACGTTGACCACCGCGTAGGTGCCGGTGCGGATGGCGAACTGGTCGGCCTTCTTGCGACTGGCGGCCCCACCGGCCGCCGCGCCGAGAAAGGGGGTCACGGGCGCGCTCGGAAACACGAACACGTTCGGCCCGCCGCCGAAGTAGAAGACGTCGAGCTCGTTGCCCACGGTCTCGCCCGCGAAGCCCTCCAGCGACAGGTGCGGCTCGAACAGGAACGCCGGGCGGAAGATGAAGGCCGAATCTCCCCCGAGGAGTCCGGCCGAGAAGGACAGCCCGAACCGTCCCTCGAGCAGCGGCGATGGCGAGAACACCGCCTCCGAGAGGCGGTGCCACAGCGAGGGCCCACGGTGGGCCTCCGCCGTGTCGAGGTCGAGCGGGAACACCTCGTCCCCGAGCAACCAACCCCCGGTTCCATCCGGCAGGCGCACCCGGAACCAGCTGGCGGACGTCGCGCGCTCGACCACCGGCAGCACCTCGCCCCGCGTCGCCACGTAGACCACCCGGAACGCCGCGCCTGGACCGGTGTGAACGGCGGCCTGCTCGGCGAGCACGCGCACCAGCGCCTCGTCGTCGGCGCGGGCCTCCGATGGCCAGACGGCCGCTGCGCACAGACAGGCGGCGATCACCAGGATCAGCCCCGGCGGCCGCGGCCCACCCGGCCGCCGCCGCCCGGGCATCGGCGAGCTCCGGCCCGCACCGGCGCTCACGGCCCCGCCACCCACTGCGTGAGCAACCCGAGCTCGGGTCCGTTCGGCTCGAACAGCTTGTCGCCGCCGTGCTGGCTGAGACCGGATGGCTTGGTGTAAAGCTCGCTCCCGGCCACGTCCGAGCAGTTCATCTGGTTCGCCGCCGACTGGTAGAGGGCATCCCAGTCCGAGCCCGCCACCAGCGGGAACGTGGGCGTGCTGGTCGAGGTGGGCGCCACGATGTGCAGCGGCCGGTTGGCGCTGGCGTGGCAGCTGGCGTCCCCGCAGGTCTTGCCCGAATAGCTCTGCGCCAGGTAGCTGGGCCAGATCTGCGCGACGAAGAACTGCGCGGAAGGTCGGCAGGCGTTGACGTCGGCCGGCGGCGCGCCGACGTCAACCGTGCTGCACGCGCCGAGGCCGAGCCCGAGCGCGACCAGCGCCGCGCGCACCGCCAGGCGGCGGCTCGCGATCAAAACGCGTACCTCATCCAGGCGGTGGTCACCAGCAGCTGACCACGCCCGAGACCATTCGCCTGCAAGTAGCTGGCGCGCACCCCGAGCGCGAAGTGCCGGGACAGGGTGTGGTACTCGAGCCCGAGCCCCCCGCCATAGACCGGCGAGGTCCGCTGATCGTTGAGGCTCGCCGTGGCGAGGACGTTGGTGGACGTGTGGAGCATCCCCCCGTCCGCCGTGACCGAGGCCGCGAAGCTGCGGTGGCGCAGCGACACGCGCAGCGCGCCCGTGAGCTGGTAGAGCTGCAGGAGCTCCCCGTCCTGGGGAGCCTGGGGAAACTGCGTCGTGTGGGTCGACCCGACGCCCCGCGCCTCGAGCGCCAGCCACCGCGTGAGGTCGTAGCCCGCGACGAGGCCGAGCCCGAAGCCGGGGCCGAGGTGCGCGTGCAGCGGGCCGAGGGGCAAGACCGCGCCCACCTCCCCCGCCGTGTAGAGCCCGTAGGCAAACTTGCTCGGATCGGCCAGGACTTGCGGCGTCGGCGCATCGGTGACCTGCGCGCGGGCCACGCGCGGGGCTCCGGGGACGGCCCCGAGCGCCATCAGCGCGGCCGCCACCTTCACGACCAGATGCGGGAAGAGAGAACGCCGCGGGCTCATTGTCTCGGCGGGATGGTCGGGGCGAAGGTCGCCGGTTGGGGAACGAATTCATCGGCGCCGCTCGACCACAACCGATTGTCATCGTCGCGGATCCGCACCAGGAACCGACAGGTCATGTGCTGGGTGGCCGCGACCTGCAAGGTGACCTCCCACAGGGCGGGTCGCACGAAGCCCGCCGGCAGCATCTCGAGGCCGATCGGGTTCACCTCCGAGCGATTCACGATGACCGCCTGGAACGGGGCCATGAACCGCCCCATCGCGTCGAGATCCAGGGCGGCCTCGTGGAAGTCGTCCTCGCGCACGGTCCCCTGAAGAATCCCGCCCGGAGCCAGGGTCTCGGGCGTCGGCTCGATGAGTCCGAAGAACGGTGACTGCTGGTTGGCGGTGGCGAACGCCGTGGCCACCGCGTCCTCGTCGTAGCGGGTGAACTCGTTGGCACCATCCACGTGCAGGGTGAAGGTCCCCGCCGCGTCGCCCAGGTTCGTGACGGTGTAGCGAACCTCGACATGGAACCTGTCCTCGCGCACCTCCGGGAGCGGGACCGGGTAGGCCAGCTTCTGCTGGAGTGCCTGTCGGTCGCGGTTCTCGGCGGCGGTGGACGCCCGCAAGCGCAACGCCACCGTCCCCTTGACCCCAAACGAGCCGGCGCCGCCCGCGCCGCCCGCGCCCGGCATGGTCATCGCCTGTCCGGGCTGGCCGTTCACCTCGATGGCCATGGTGGCGGGGACGTACACCGGATCGTTGGCGTCGCAGCCCACGATCCCTCCACTCGCCCCACACCCGATCAGCGCTACCAGCACCGGCGGGGAGACTCTCACGTGCCACCCTTGAACAGGAACGGATAGCTCTGCACCACCGTTCGGCCATCGGATCTGGGGAAGGCCCACTGCTTCACCTGGCGCACGATGCAGCCCTCGACCGCCTCGTCGCCCATGGTCGTGACCGCGATCCTGGACTTCTCGACGGCGCCCTCCGGACCGATGACCCAGTACACCTCGATCTTGCCGCCGAGGGTTGGCTTGCGCTGCAGCTCCTTCTCGTAGCAGAACTTGATCGCGTTCGCGTGCGCCCGCACCACGCGCGCCACCTGCTCCTTGGTGAGCCCTCCCCCCTCGTCGAGGGTGCCGGTCGCGATGTCGAGCTTCACCTCGCGTTCCTTGCGACTGGCGAGCGTCGGCGCGTGGCCATGTCCGTGGTTCGAGCGCCCGCCGGTGTCGAGCTCTCCGGCCCCGAGCAGGTGGCCGCTGCCGGTTCCACCGCCCCCCAGGCCTGCGCCGCTGGTCGCGAGCCCGCCCGAGCCCCGTCCCGCCACCACCGCCTTGGCGCCGCTCAATCCGGCCACCGCCTGCTCGAGCTCGAGGCTGTTGTTCGCGAACAGCTTGGCCAGCCCCGAGCCCTGCGGGCGCTCCTTGCCGATGAGGCCCAGCAAGCCGACCTTCGAGACCTTGTCGCGCAGGAGATCCTTCTCGCCCTTGGGGACGACCGACTCCTTGGCCACGGCATCGCTCCGGCCGACGCGCCCGCGTTCCCGCTCCGCCCGCTTGGTCTGGCCGGCGTCCTCCCGCTTCTTCTCCTCGACCTTCTTCTCGTCCTTTTTGGGACCCCCGCGCTCGGGTGGTGCGGGCGGCGGCGCGGGTGGAAGCAGCTTGGCCACCCGCTCCCGCGAAAGGGCCAGCGGACGCGGATCCTCGTTCGGCGCGAACACCAGGAGCGCTGCCAGAAACATGGCCATGGCCGCCGAGGTCCCGGCGATGGTGCGGGCAAGGAACGGCTCGCGCTCGATGAGCGGCGGGCGCGCCACGTCGGGGGGGGGGTCCACGAACCGGACCTCGATGCGCAGGGCGGGCACCTCCCGGAAGAACAGGCGCGCCCGATCCCCAGGCGCAAGCTCGATCTCCCGCACGGCGGGGTCGCGCTTCACCGCGCGCCCACCTTGCAGGATCTCCGCGACGTCCTGGCGCTGACCCGCCACGGTGACCTCACCGCCGAGATCCTCCGTCAGCCGCAACCGGAAGCTCCCGCGGGGCTTGCACGGAACCAGCAAGGCGTACCGATCTCCCGCCCGGCGCGATCGAAGGCGCGGCGTGTTCATCGAGGCCCGATGCGACGGCCCGAGCGTGATCCGCTCGCGCGGGCGCACCAGGCGGAACGCAAGGATCTTGTCCTGCCAGACCAGCGCGATCTGGAGCATCCGAGGAAGCACGCGAGAGGGAGCAGACATGAGGTTGGTTGGCGGGGCGGGCGAAGCGGGCGCGGAGGGACGAAGCCGCGACGGGTCGTCCCCCGTCTCCCGTTCCGGGTTCGGATGAGGGTCCGGGTCGAGTGAAGCCACGGCTCTAGAGATTCGGGTCATCGGCGGTTCTCGCGAGTTCCTTCATGAACGAACGCTCGGCCGGGGCCGACATGTCGAGCTCGAGCTTGACGCGGTTCAGGAAGTAGAGCAGCTGCGGGGTCTTGAGCTTGCCTTCCACGTCCATGGCACCGAACGAGTACACCTTGGTCTTGGAGGGCTTTCCGGGTGGCATGGGTACATTCGCGGCGGCGCCGCCTTCGGCCTCGTCGCCGGTCGAACGGGGGGACGCCGCCGGGGTAGGAGAGCTGTGCGCGCTGTCGGTCTGGCTGGCCACCTCGTCGCCGTCGGCCGCGGCGCCTGCCAGGCGTTCGGCCGTGTCCTCGCGACCGCCCGTCGTGTCCTGTCCTTCTTTCTTCCCCGGCCCCCTCGGCCTCCCGGCGCGCGACGTGCGAGCGGCGGGCGCAGGCGCGGGTGCGCGCTTCTTCCGAGGGCCTCCACCCTGGCTTCCGTGGGCGCCCGCGACGCTGACGACTGCCCGGGCCCGGGCCTCGGCCGGGCGCGCCCCGCCCCCCCCGACCCGGAGCACGGTGACCACCGCCGCCGCCGAGACCAGCCACGCCCACCCCGTCGAGCTGGCCGTCATCCGCCTCCACATCACGGTTTGTCGCTCCTCGCCTGCAGGCTCTTCTGGGTCGCGGCGAGGTCCTTCAACCGGTCGAGCGCCTCCCGCCGTCGGGGATCGCCCTCCTCCGTCAGCTCGGCGAAGGCCTGAAAGGCCGCGCGCGCCTGGGCCGGTTGCTTCTCGTAGTCCATCGCCAGGATCCCGCTGTCAAACAGGGCCGCCGCGTGCTCCGGCTCGAGCTCGAGAGCCCGGGCGTAGGCCCGGCGCGCCTCGTCGAAGTGGCCTTGCCCGCGCGCCGCCACCCCCAGCGCGACGTAGGCGTCCGCGTCGGCCTCGGTCGCGTCGATGGCCCGCTGCAGCTCCGCGTGGGCGCGGGTGTAGTCTCCACAGTCGAGGTAGACCACGGCCTTGTTGAGCCGCGCCTCGATGTATCGGGGATCGAGCTCGGTGGCCTTCTGGAAGCTCGAGAACGCCTCCTGGTCCCGGCCTCGGGCGAAGGCCACCAGGCCAAGGTTGTTCCACACGAACGCGCTCTTCCCGTCGAGCGCGAGGGCCTTTCGCAGCGCCGACTCGGCCAGCTCGAGCTTGTCCATCTTGTAATAGATGAGGCCGAGCGAGTTGTAGGCGCGCACCATCTGCTTGACGTCCTCACCCGCCTGCCCGAGCGCGATGCGGGTCTGCGCCAGCGCCTCCGTCAGATCGCCTGCGTCACGCAAGGCCTGGATGTAGCAGTTGCGAAGCTCCGCGTCCGCGGGCGCGGCTGCCAGCCGCTCGCCATACAGCCGCGCCGCCTGCTTGAACTGCCCGGAGCGGCGCAGGGCCTCGCCGAGCGCCAGCGCGGTGGGCCGCGAGGCGGGCTGAATCTCGAGCGCGCGCCGAAACTCGCCGGCGGCTCGCCCGAAGTTCCCGCGGCTCGCATCGAGCCACCCGAGATCGTGCCACGCCTCGAAGAACCTGGGCTCGAGTCGGGTGGCCTCGAGCAGGTGGCGACGGGCCTCGGCGTGGCTGCCGGTCCCTTGCCGAAGAGCGAGGAGGCCGCTGGCGAACTCGGCGCGCGCCTCGTTCGCCACGACGGGGAGCACCGCGGCGGCGATCGGCCTTGCCGCCGCGGAGGGTGCGGGAGCGCCGTGACGGCACCCCGTGCCCACCAGGCCCGCGCCCCCGCACACCGCGAACGCCAGGCACACGCCCAGCTTGAGCCGTCCATCAGCGATCACGGATCACCTCCTCGATGCGGCTGATCTGCAAGGGCGGCTCGCCGGTCCGCAGGCCGGCCCGCATCTCGGCCTCCTTGGGGAAGCCCGCCTCGTCGAGGCGGGTCAGCGCGTGCCGCATGTCCTGGGTGTGCCGGTTGTACACCCCGAGATCGAGCGCCTTGGCGTAGCCCGACCTGTACGCCGCGATGGCCTTGTCCTCGATCACCACCGTCAGCTTCTCGAGCTCGTCGCGGTACACCTGCTGCTCGGCGCTGCTGAGATCCTTCGGCACGGGCGCCTCGCGCATGGACCTGGCGAAGGCCTCGTACCCCTGGCCGATGCGCAGCAGGGCGGCCGTGGCCCACTCGGGTGACCCGTAGGTCACGACGTCGAGGTACACCTGCCTGGCCGACTCCAGCAACTTGGCCTTCTCCTCCAGCACCCGGGCCAGCTGCTTCGGCTTGCCGGCGATGCGCACCCGCTCGTAGTCCTTGGAGACGAGCTCGCCTTGCAGGTAACGCGCCTCCGCGGCCCAGTATCTGGAGTCGGCGAAGCCGCTCCCGCCGAGTCCGGCACCGGCACCGGCACGGGATTGGCGCGACCGCCCACCTCCCGCCCCCGCTCCCGCGGCCACCGCGCGCGCCAGCACGTCCTTGGCCTTTCCCTCGCTGCCCGCCTTGCGCCAGGCATCGCCGGCCCGGGTCAGGGCCTCGCCGGCGCGCGGATCGTCGGCACGTCCGCGCGCGTACTCCTCGAAGGCCTGGGCCGCCGCCTTCCAGTCCTGCTGGCGCTCGCGCACCACCCCGACCTCGAACGCCAGCTCCCGCGCATCCCCGCGGTCCTTGTGCTTGCGCGCGTACTCGGCGAAGTGTCGGATGGCCTTCTCGTTTTCACCCAGGGTCTCGCGCAGGACCCCGGCGTTGCGCAGCGCCTCCGCGGCCGGCTTGGACTGTGGATACCGTGTGGCGACCTGCTCGTAGAGCGTGGCCGCCCGATCGTAGACCGCGATGTTCTCCTCGATGCGGGCGGCGGTAAACAGCGCCTCGGCCGCCTCTGGGGCCTGAGGATAATCGTCCGCCAGCCGGGTGTAGGCGGCCACGGCCGCCTCCGGCTGCTTGGCCCGCTCGAACAGGCTTCCGGCGTTGTGCAGCGCCTGCGGCGCGCGCGGATCCCGCGGGTGCTCCTTCGGGATCCGCAGGTAGAAGCCGGCGGCCTCGGCGAGCTTGCCCTCCGCGGCGTACTTCTCGCCGGACTTCATGACCGCGACCACGATCATCCGGTCGAGGCGTTCCTGGTCGGCCTTGGCCGCGAAGGGCTTGGTCCCCTGGAGTCGCCTGGCCCATTGCTCGATGTTCTCGTAGTCCTTGGCCTTGGACAGGGCCTCGAGGATGCGATCCCCGGCCGGACCGGCGTTGGTGTCCTCGGGGTAGCGCTCGATGATGAGGCCAAAGCGCTTGACCGCCTCGTCGTAGTCGCCGTGGTCGAAGAAGAACTGCCCATTCTTGTAGATGACCGTGACGATCTCGCGGTCCTTGGGGAAGAGGGTGGCGTAGAGATCGGCCGCGTCGGCGAACTTGCGGTCGGACTCTGTGATCTCGCGCCTCGCGCCGGGGGTGGGACGTCGCAGCTTCTCGAAAGCGTTCATCGCCTGCAGGAGCGCGTCCTTGTGATACGGCCCGGCCGGCTTGCTCTTGCCGACCCGCAGGTACTCGTCCCCGGCGTCGGCCAGGCGCCCGAGCTTGAAGTAGAGGATGTCCGCCCGCAGGTAGCGCAGCTCGATCCCGTCCGCGGCGTCGGGAAAGGTCTCGAGGTAGAAGGCGTAGGCCTCGGCAGCCCGCGCGTAGCGGGCAGTGTCGATCACCTTGCTCTGCTTCTCGCTGGCCTGAGCCTCGGCGTGCAGGCTCTTGGCCAGGGTGCGGATCTGCTCCTCGGCGATCTGGCGGGCGTGGGCGATGGCCTTCGGGCGCTCGTGGTTGGCGGCGGCCCAGGCGCTGCGTGGGCCATAGTCGGTGGCGAGCCGGCGCATCTCGGCCACGGCGGCGCTCGGCTCCCCGAGGGCCTGCGCGCACTCGACCACCCGCTTCTGATGGTCGGGGGCGGCGATGCCCTTGGGGTCGAGGGCGATGAGCAAGCGGTACGCCTCGGCGGCGCGCTCGTAGCGGGTCTGGTCGAACACCGTGTCGGCGAGGCGAAGCAGGATCTTCTGCGAGTAGTCGGTCCCGCCGATCTGGGCCAGGAACTCGAAGGCGTCCTTCGCGCTCTTGGTGTCGTCCTCCGTGAAGAGCTCGACCAGGTACTCCATCGCCTGCCCTTGCAGGTCCTCGGCGCGCTTCTGTTCGATTCCTTGCCCTGGTCCCTGACCCTGCTGGCCAGCCTTGCGGCGCGACAGATCGAGCACGTCCTTGAACCGCTGCGCGGAGGTGTTGGTCTCGCCGAGCTTCCAGTAGCACCAGGCGGTCTTGAACAGCGCCAGGTCGTAGAGGCTGCTCTTCGGAAAGGTCAGGACCTTCTCGTAGGCCAGCAGCGACGCGCGGTAGTTCTGCTCCTCGTAGAAGCGGTGCTCGGCCACCGCCATCCAGGCATCCGCCGCGAAGCGAGAGCCCGGGTACCCGTCGAGGATCTGCTGAAAAAACTTCACCGACTCGGCCGCCCGCCCCTGCTCCCGCAGCGAGAAGGCGTACAGGTAGAGGACGGTGTCGATCTTGCGAAAGCGCGGGTACTCGTGGATCAGTCGGTCGTACACCCCTTGCGCCCGCGCCAGATCCAGGCGCGGCTGCTTGCGGGGCACGGCCCGGCACTGGCTACGGTCGCCGTGGCACGCGGTCACCGCGCGCTGATAGTCCCCCATCTTCACCAGATAGGTGACCTTCGACTCTTCCCAGTAGAGCTCCGCTAGCTTGTACAGGGCCTCGGCGGTCTCGCGCGAGCGCGGCGAGGACTTCAAGAAGGACTCGAGGAGCCCGATCCCCTCGTGCCGCGCATCCACCACCTGCCGCTCCTTGTCCGCGATCGCCTGCTCGATGATCGGCGGCAAGCGCCGTTCCCCCCGCGAATCATCCGCCGCCACATCCTTGGCCTTCTCCTCCGCGCACACTCGCCCCCCCAAGAGAAGCGCCCAGCCCCCGACAATGATCCGCGCAGCCAATAGAAAGGCGGGGCCCCTCACCCTCTCCCCGCTCCGCGGGGCGAGAGGATATGAAAGAGCCGGAGCCACCAGGTGAAGAGGCGCGCCCGTCCACGCGGTGGATCGGAGGTTGGCTTGGCCAACCGGAGACAGCACCGGCAAAGCAGATCCGGTTTCGCCTCTCGTCGTCCGGCGGGAGGGGCCCGCGGGGAGGGGGCCTCCCCTTCCCGCGAGCGCCGCAGGCGCGTCCTCAGCGGAAGTTGTCATATTCGTCCGCCCAGTATTCGCCCTCGTAGGGCCAGTATTCCTCGTCGTCGCGAATCAAACCTTCGGTCTCGAGCTTGCCGAAGAGATCGCTCGAATAGCGCCCCGCCTGCAGGTTGGCGATCTCGATCTCGAGGCGCTTCTTCTTCCCGATGACCGCGTCGATGTGGGTGAGGCGCGCCTGACGAAGGATGGACCTCAAGCGATGGTCGAGGTCCTGAAGGGCGCTCTCGGCCAGCCCCGCCGCCGCATCGACCAGGCCGGCACGAAGCCGCCGCGTCTGTCGACCGAGCTCCTGCAGCTTCACCGTCTCGTTGGCGAAGGGTCCGCCGAGGCTGACCGGACGCGCCAGACGCGCGACCTGGCGCGCCCTGCCCAGCAGGTCGACGGCGTCGTCGTGGGTCTCACGCGTCTCCTCCCCACCGCGGCTGTCGGCCACCAGCGCCTCGACCTCCGCCACCAGGGCGGCGGCCTCGGGCGCCTCCGCGCCCCGCGCCGCGCTTGCCCCGTCGATCGGGGCGGCCCGAGCGGCCGTCAGGGCGTCCCAGATGGCCACCTCGTGCGGCAGCGCATCCGCCTCCCGGTCGAGCGCCGTCAGATAGGTCACGTACCGGTAGAACCTGGGATCGAGCTTGAGCAGCTCGACGATCGGGTCGTGCTCCCGGCCGAGCGCATCGCGCGCCAGCAGCCGCCGGTAGAGCGTTCGCCGGTGGTCGGGCTCGGCGATCAGGCGGGACACCTCGGCCTCGAGCGGGGCGTACCGATCGACCAGCGCCCCGAGGTGCGCGCGCACGTCATCGAACCGGCAGGACTTGAGCTCGATCATCGCGCGCAAGAGCAACACGTCGGGGCCGAGCGGGGAGCTGGGGAAGGCCCGGTCGAACTGCTCGATGAAGGCGCGCGCCGCCTGGTACTCACCCTTCTGGAACATCGACCACGCGGCCTCGAACAGCGCATCTGGCAAGCGCTCCGATTCCTCGGGCACTCGAAAGTAGAAGTAGTAGGCGTCGTCGTAGCGCCCCTGCTCGTGGGCGATGCGCCCGAGGGCCAGATAGGCGAGATCCTTGATGGCCCAGTAGCGCCCGTCGACGAAGAACGAGAAGGCGTCGTTGTCCGCCTGCTCGACGATCTCGCACAGGTTGCGACGGGCCAGCCCATAGTGCCGGGTCCGCGCATTCACCAGTCCCCGAAAGTAGAGTGCCGACGCGAAGAAGCGGGACTGGCGCCCGACCACCGCGAAGGCCTCGGCCGCCTCGGCGAAGCGCCCGGCGCCGTACAGCCCCTTGCCGGACAGGTAGGCCCGCTCGTTGCGCGCGTCCGTGGGCAGTCGCTCTCGCGGCGCGGCCGCGTCGAGGCGCACCAGCACGCCGGCCTCATCGCGCGTCTCGAGCGCGATGTCCACCATGGCGCGGTACCCGGCCCCGAAGAAGGGGGATGACGATCCGGCCTCGAGCACCCGCCGCAGGAAGCCCTCCGCGGCGCGATAGGCCCCGCCCCGCAGCAGGGCCCGCCCGAGCGTGAGCTCCGCCCCCTGGAACTCGGGATCGGCGTGAAACGCCGCGAAGCGATTCGACTCCACCAGGGTGGCCAGCCGGGCGGTCGCCGCGTGGACGTTGCCCGCGACCAGCTCCTGCTGGGCCAGCGCCAGCCCTGCCCGCAGCTCCTCGAGCGACCCCGCGCCCCCGCCCGCCCCGATCCGCGCTTGCTCGAGATCCAGGAAGAGGGGCTTGTCCGGCGGCCCGGACCGTGGCTCGTCCGCCGCCCCCACCGTCGCGTTGCCCGCAGGCGACGGCTGCGCGTGCGCCTCACCCACACCCACGCCCACGCCCACGCCCACGCTGCGCCCGGTGCGATCCACCGCGCCCCACGAGGCCAGCGCACTCAAGATCGCCAGGCAGTGCCGCGTGGGATTTCTCATTCCGCGAGCTTCACCTCGAGCTCCAGCTTGGGCTCGTATTCGGGCGGATCGCCGTCCTCGTCCCCCGTCAGCCCGAGGTGCAGCGCTCCCCTGCCTGGCGCGACCACCGCGAACGTGTGCTCGGAGGTATACCCGAGCCGCGCGGCTCCGACCTTGGTTCCCCCCTTCTGCTCGGCCTTGGGACGGATCTCGAGCCAGACGGTGAGCGCGTGCGGCCCAGGCTTGATCGGCCGCGACGCGACCTGGATCAGGTCGTCCAGATCGTTGGTGCTCGACCTGTCGCTCGAATCCCAGATCTCCGCGCCATCCATCAGGAATCGCGCCTTGCGGAGCACGAAGGCGGGGCTGCCCTTCCAGTGCAACTGGACGTCGAACCGGGTCGGATAGACCGTATCGGCCACCTTCTGGCTGCGCACCCGCGCCTTGAAGAGCTCCTCGCGGAGCCGGTCGTACTCCGCGCGCAGCTTCTCGAGATCGGCCGCCTCCGCGCCGGGCGCCTGGTGTCCCTGCTTCACGTCGGCGCCCGTCCCGCCTCGCCCGGAGGACGCGCCCGGGCCGGGGCCATCCACGCCGCCCGCCGCCGCTCCAGCGCTCTTCGCGGCGGCGCCGGGCCAGAGGCCCAGCATGATTCCCAGGGTGCCCACCGCGAACCGGAGACCGACTCTCATTCGGTCACCGGCAGGAAGATCCCGATTCCCAGCATGGTCGTCACGTCGTTCACCCATTCCTTGCGATCGAGCAACTGCTGCCGATAGGCGTGGTCGCGCAGATCCACGCGCAAGGCCATCGCGCGCCCGAAGAAGAACTTGAGGCCGAGTCCCCCATTGCCGGCGATGTCGTTCGAGAGCACCGAGTCGATCACCCCGGCACCGCCCGAGACGTACAGATCGAAGTGAACGAGCGAGCCCCCGAAGCGTAGCTTGCCGTGGGCCGGATCCCACACCAGGTCGGCGTCGAAGGTCAGCGACCGGCGGCTCTTGCCTGCGAGCAACGAGAACGTCCGCTCGAGCTCGGGTCCCGACGACGACATGAGCCGGGTCCAGGTGGCCGCGGTCTCGACCGCGAAATCCTCCGTCATGTGGTAGGCGTACGAGCCTCCGAGGACCCAGGTCCCGTCGAACAGATCCGAGGCGTAGTAGCCGCCGGCGACGGTGATCTCGTGCCGGTTGGTCTGCTGGAACAGGCGCTCCCGGACCTCGCGCCGCTTTCGCTTCTCGAAGAGATCCGCCCGCACGTTCTCGTCGATGCAAGCGTCGGCGTCGACCACCCCACTGGCCGGCGAGGCGCCCGTGGCGTCGCCAGCTGGGACAGGGCTCGACGACGACGGCGACGACGACGACGACTGGCCCGCTCCCCCACCGACGCCGCCTGCCTCCGCCACGATCAGCAGCCACGCCCCGAAGCCGACGGCCATCATCCGGGGAACCACCCGCAAAGACCGACCAGGGTGACGATGTTGTGGCTCGTGCGCCCGCGTCCGAGCACCTCCTCTGGGATCGCGAAGTCGCGCAGATCCAGCCGGATCGAGAGGTAGCGCGCGAGAAAGAGCCTCAGCCCGACACCGACTTGCAAGGTGAGCCCCTGGGCGGTGTCGTTGAAGGTCCGCCCGGCCCCCACCACCCACGACAGGTCGGCGTGCGTGATCCGGCGCTCACTCCAGCGCAGCTTGGCGTGAATCGGTGCCCACACCATCGCCCCCACGGCGTTCCAGGCCATGCCCGACTGGAAGTGGTGCTCCCGGTCGAAGCCCGTGAACGGCTGCTCGAGGCGAAACTCAACCGGATTGCGGGCGAGCAGGGCCTCCACGCCGAAGTCCTCCGACAGCCAGAACACCACCGCGGCCCCGTAGGTGTAGGTGGAGGACAGCATGTCGGCGGCGTAGTGGCCACCGAGCAGCGACAGCTCGACGCGGTGTCGCTTGATGAAATCGCGCTTCTGGACCCCGCGGCGCGCACCGTCGCTGTCGTTCCCACCCTCGCCCTCGAGGCAAGCCAGCGCATGGAGCGCGGCGCCGGGGGCGGCCCCGGCGTCCGACTCTGATTCTCGAGCCGAGGCGCCGTCACCGTCACCGTCGTCGTCGTCCGCAGCCGCGGCCGCGGCCCCGGACGCTGGAGGTGACGGCGTGGCGCGCGCCACCGGGTCGACCTCCGAGGTCGGGCCCGGCGGCGCGGCTTCCTCGAACGGGCTGTCGCCGGCGGCCCCGGGCGGCGACCTGGCGGCGGCATGCGCGCGCACCTCGAGCGACCATAGAACCACGGGCGGAGCGACCGCCGCGCAGAGGGCGAGGATGACCGTCGCGCGTCCCAACGCATAACCGTAGTCCCGGCCGCGTGGTCCTGGCAAGGCACGACCCCGGGGTTTCCGCACAAACTCGTCGTGGAGTGGCGTTTTTGGCCCGGATCTTTCGAGTCTTTGCTCGAAGAGTGCGATGCTCGAGTGGGTGGCCATCATGAAAAGGCGCGAACTGTGCGCAGGAGCGGCGCGCAGGTCGCACGTGTCGGTCCGCCAGAGGCGGGTGGCATCGCCGTCGTCGTCACGCGGGTCACCCGAGTCGCGCGGGTCGCGCGTCGTGGTGACGCTGTGCCCGGGGCTCCTCGCCATCTGCGGTCTGGCGCTTTCGCTGGCACCTCCTCTGTTGCTCGTTGGAGGCTGCCATTCGGGGTCGGGGTTGTCGCGCATCGACCCAGCGGCTGGAATGTCTGTCGTCGGCCAGCAAGCCCCCACCGACGCCTATTCGTCAGACGCCGGCCAAGCCTGTAAGGCGCCCCGCGTCTGCGTGCAGAATCAGGTCTTCACCTGCGGCTCACCCGGCAGCCCCGGCATGCGCATCGAGACCTGCGCCGATGCCTGCAGCCTCGGTCGCTGCGTCAGCACCGACTGCGCCCTGGCCGAAGCATCGGATGCCGCCCGCGGGTGTCTCTTCTACGGCGCACGCGTGGACAACATCGACAGCGACGCGGATTCTCCCACCATGCTGCTCGTCAGCAGCGCCTCGGACAGCGGTGGCAGCATCTCGGTCGAGGCGCGCGCGCCTGGCAACGGGTCCCCCGGAGACGCCTGGGTCCCATTTGCCTCTGGCTTTCTCGGTGGACGCGCCGCGCAGCGCCTGTGGTTCACCACGCCCGCCGCCTTGAAGAGCGCCGGTGCCACCGTGGCCGGTGGGTTCCGGGTGGTCACCGAGCATCCTGCGCTGGTGGTGCAGCTCGACAGCGCCAACCTCGATCGCACGGCCCAGTCGACCGCGGGAACCGTGCTGCGGCCGGCCCAGTCGCTCGGGTATCGACACCGCGCGATGACCTACCCGCAAAGAACCAGCAACACGGTGGATCGGACCCCGGGCAGCCGCGCCGGCGCGGGACAGGTGGTGGTGGTCGCCACCCAGGATGGCACGGTGGTGAACTTGACGGCCCGGGTGCCGGTGATCGCCGGCGCTGATGGGAGCTCGGTCCTGGCCAGCGGCGCTGGGGGGGGCCTCTTCCCGCTCGACGCGGGCGACGCCTTCCAGTTCTTCTCCGCGAACGAAGGGGACGATCTCACGGGCTCCCTGCTCGAGTCGAACCACGCGATCGCGGTGTTCTCGGGGAATGTCTATTCCAGCTACGGGGCGACGGTCGCGGGGTTCAATGGCGGCGATTCGACCCTCGAGCAACTCCCCCCGGTGGAGGCGTGGGGCGGCGAGTACGTGGGCGCCTGGCTGGCCCCGCAGGCGAACTGCGATCCACTCGGATCCTCGAACACCGGGCGCTGGTCGGTGGTGGCGGCGGAAGATGGTACGTCGGTGTCGATCGCCGCGGCCAGCGGCGCGACCCTCGAAGGCGTGCCCGTGCAGTTCACGCTCGCGGCCGGCGAATCCAGGAACTTCCTGGTCCACGGCGGGACGACCCCGGACGGGACGGTGATCCCGGGAGACTTCGTGCTCTCGGCGGCCGGCGAGAAGCGCGTGCTGCTCGGGCAATGGCTGGACTGCGAGCCGTCGCTCTCCTGGGGGGTCGACACCCGCCACGGCGTCGACGGGCTGAGCCTGGTGTTGCCACCGGGCTTCGACCACGAGCTGGCGATCGTGCGCGAGCGACGCACCGACGTCACGCTCGACGGCACGATCCTGACCACCCCCTTCAGCCCCGCCGGGGGCGACGGGAGGTACGAGGTCGGCCGGATCGGCTCCGCGGAGCTCGGGCCGTGTCGCGACCTGCTCGATACCTGCGCCGTCACGCTCGGGAGCGGCGCGCTCGGTCTCACCTGGCGGGGCATGGATTCCGTTTGCAGCTACGCGGTCACGGTCCCGCCACGCGGCACGGCTTGCGCCCTGCCGAGCACGCAGTGTCTGGAGTGAGACGGCAGACGGCCGCGGTGGTAAAGAGAAGGGTATCATGCTGCGAATCGCGTCGACGGTGATGGCCGTCGCCTTTGCCGGCGCGGGCGCCGTCACCCTCAGGGTTGAACCGGCGCGCGCGGCGCCAGCCGCCGCCTTGGCCCCCGCCGCCGGGCCGCCGGGCCTCGACCCAGACGCCATCCCGGCCGAGCCCGCGCCATCCTCGTCAGCCTCCGGCGAAGTGGTGGCGGCGCCACCGGCCGGAACGCTTGCAACCGTCCTCGCACCCACGCGCCCGCGCTTTTCCTTTGCCGTCGGGTTCGGCACCTCGTTCGATCACAGCGGCACCAGCGACGGACGCACGGTGACCATCCCCGCCTTCGAGATCTCGCTCGGCGCCGGGGACCGGGCGCTCGGATTCGAGGCCAACCTGATGTCCACCCAGGCGAGCGGCCGGTACCGCCAGGTCACGAACGGGAAGGACGACATCGGCGTGGATCGGGCGGCGCTGGACGGGTTGCTCGCCCTGCGCCCTGCCTGGATGATCGATCGGATCGGCGGGCGACATCCCCCGCCCCCGACCTCCTATCTCGCGCGCGTCTGGCACTCGTTCACGCTCGATGTTGGAGGCACCGCCGAACGCGTCGCGCCCGGCACCGAGTCCGCCTACCGCCTCGGCGGTCTGCTGGCCACGCACGTCGACATCCTCCCCCTCACCTACGCGGATCATCCGAGCGTGCTCGCCATTCGCATCGGCGCCCGCCGGGTGCTCGCCCCCAAGGCCACCCTGACCAGCGCCGAGGTCACCGACACCAACGTCGACCTCTTCGTGAGCCTCGCCGCCGGGTTCTGAGGGCGACAGTCACCTCGCTCCTCTGACTATCTCTCGCCCGACGGAAGCGGAAGTCCCGGTGGGCGCTGGCAGGTCTCATCCCCTCGCCCCGCAGCGCCGGCCAGGCAGAGGGGCCCACTTCACTCCAGCCCTCGGCCCTGTCCAGCTTGACTTGCCGGTCTCGTCATGGCCAGATATAGCCATGAAGGCGGTCAAGATTGCCGAGCTGAAGGATTGCCTGTCCGAACACTTGCGGGCGGTCGAGCGGGGGGCCGAGGTTGTGGTGACGGATCGCGGCAGGCCGATTGCCCGTATCGTACCCTTTTCTTCCGGTCAACCGTCGGCCACGATCGAGCCCGCCAAGGTGCCATTCTCGATGATCCGGGCACGCAAGCGTTCTCGCCCCGCGCGCTGGTCGGTCAAGTCGGGCGCGTTGCTGATCGCCGAACGCGGCGCCAGGTGAAAGCCTATATCGACACGTCGGTCCTGCTTCGGATCGTGCTTGGCGAGCCGCGACCGCTCGCCGAGTGGCGCTCCATCGATCTCGCCTTGACCAGCGAGCTCACCCGGATCGAGGCGTTGCGCACGATCGATCGGGCGCGTATCGAGCTGCGCCTTCCTGACACCGCGGTGGCCGAACGGCGGGCGCTCGTCCTCGGGACTCTGGACGGCTTTCATCTGGCCCACCTCGACGGAGTCGTCCTCGACCGCGCCGCCGAACCGTTCCCCACGCTGGTCCGGACTCTGGATGCCATACATCTGGCGACCGCGGTGCTCTCTCGAGCCGAGCACCCGGGCCTCGTGTTCGCCACGCACGACGAGGCTCAAGCCACGGCCGCCCGGTCGCTGGGGTTTGACGTGATCGGCGCCCCTTCCCGCTTGGCTCGTGCCAGGCTGAGCCAAAGGCCATGAGCGGAAGATGAGCTCGAGGAAGCCGATGACCGAGCGAGTCGCAGATGACCTCGGCGGTGCCTTCACGGTTGGGTTGGCGTACATCGGCGACCGGCTGGGGCTGTTCGCGGCGCTCGCGGCGCTGGGACGAGCATCGAGTGTCGACGTCGCGGAACGAACCGGCTTGCAGGAACGCTACGTGCGAGAGTGGCTGAACGCGATGGTCGCGTCGGAGTACATCGAGTACGACCGCGACGAGAAGAGCTACTTCTTGACGCCCGAGCAAGACGCGGCCCTGGTCGATGAGGCCGCTCGGACCTTCGTCGGGGGGGCGTTTGGGTTCGCGTTGCCGTCGCTCCTGCTCGCACCGCGGATCATGGAGGCGTTCAAGCGGGGCGGTGGAATCTCCTTCGCCGATCTGCCGGCGGAGATTCCAGCGGCGATCGACCGGATGCACCGGCCCTGGTTCGATCACCTGCTGACCCAGCGGTGGCTCCCAGGAGTTCCCGGCCTGCTCGAACGGCTTTCGAGCGGAATATCCGTTCTCGACGTGGGATGCGGGCTCGGACGATCGACGATTGCCATGGCCACCGCCTATCCGACGAGCACGATTCTCGGGATCGATCCGCACGCGCCCAGCATCGAAAAAGCGCGAAGTCTGGCCGGCGAGCGCGGGCTCTCCAACGCGCGATTCTCCACCCACCCCATCGAGGGGCTATCGAAGGCCAGCGATGCGACCGGTGCGACGGTCAGTGGCGGCGAATTCGATCTCGTCGTCGCGATCGACTGCATTCACGACATGGTCGATCCGGTCGAGTCCCTGCGCGCGATGCGAGGTCTGCTGTCGGCGAACGGCGTGGTCTTTTGGTCGGAGCCGACGGGCTCACGGGATCCCCTGGAAAATCGCAATCCCCAAGGAAGATTGCGCGCCGGCCTCAGCCCGTTCCACTGCCTGACCGTTTCGCTGGCCGAAGGCGGTGCGGGGCTCGGGACCATCATCGGCGAGGCGGGTGTGCGCGAACTGGCGCAGCAGGCGGGGTTCTCGTCCATTCAAAGGCTGGAGATCGAAAGCCCGGTGCAGCAGTTCTTTGCGATGAGGGGGTGAGCCAGGCACGCCGCGGATCAGGCGCGCTCCCGTTCGGCCAACAACGCCTCGAGCTCGGCGATGGCTTCGAGATCCTCGGGTCGGCCCGCCGCCCGCTTGGTCCACGTCGTGGGTCAGGCGAGACGAACCGTGGGCCTGCCCCGCCAATCCGCCGATCAGGATCGTCTCGACACCCGCGTCGGCGAAGACGCCGACGATGTTTGCAAGCTCGCCCTCCACGCCGGCTGGCTCCCGCCCTGCGTACCTCCGCGGCGAGGCGGCCAGCGCGGTCCAACATCTCCCATCGCTCGGCCGGCGTTCGCATCAGGTTCTGCCTGGGAAGCGTGCGATCGACGTCGCGCTTGTACGCCTCGATGACCGGGTCGGGCTACTGGCGAACGGGCCGCGGGAGGCCCCGCGGGTCGCGTCAGTCGCAGGTGCCGGAGCAGGGGATGAAGGTGCCGTCGGTGGCGACCACGGTCGCGGAGCCACCGGTCAGCGCCCCGGAGGTTGCGGTCACCGTGATGGTGCCGGGGCCGGTCGCCTGCACCAGGGCGAAGGCGAGACCGAGGAAGGCGTTGCGCTGGTTGCCGCGGAACGTCTCCTCGATCCGGTTGCCGCTGTCCACCGCCACGATGGTGCCCGGGCCGGTGATGTTGAACGTCACGGGCGCCGACGAGGCGGTCACGACGTTCCCGGCGCCATCCGCGATCGTGGCCTTGATGAACGAGATGTCGTTGGGATCCGTGAGCAGCGTCGGGTGGTCGGCGGTGAGGACCACCTTGCTGGCGGTCGTCCCGATCGCTGGGAGCGGGGTCGCGGGCAATCCCCACACCTTCTGCCACGCATAGGCGGCTGCGCGCGCCGTGCCCATCGCGTCCAGGATCCCGCGCGCCGTGGCGGGTCCGTACCCTTGCGTGCCGGGCCACTCGTCGGGGGCCTCGCCGAGGTAGTCCGTGCCGAGCCACATGAAGAGCCCGGTCAGGCCGGGGTTGGCCATGACCGTGGACCAGGTCGTCGTCTCGGTGCCCATCTCCGTGAGCACGCCGGACTTGGTCGGAGACTTGGGCATCGTATCGACGACCTCGTTGGTCCGGTAGTTCCCGCCGAAGACATCGAGGAGGGTGCTGGTGGCGCCGGTGGTGTCGCCCGAATCCGCTGGCCGGAACAGGGCCTGCGTGACCCCGCGGCCCGGGTCGAGCGCCTTGACGATGGCGATCATCTTGGTGAGGATCGGCGTCCGCGTCGCCAGGCTGTCGCGGATCTCGTTGCCGGCGCTGTAGAGCGCGACGCTCGGATGGTTGCGGTCGCGCGCCACGGTCCCGGCCACGACGATCTGATACCACGGGGAACCGGCGGCGCCTCCCGGCACCGTGGGCGCCCCGGTCGGCGGCGTCGTGGCCTTGCTGAAGTACGTGGCAAAGTCCCCGACGTCGTCATACTTGTGCGCCACCCAGGTGTCGAAGAACTCCTCCAGCACGAGGAGCCCCATGCGGTCGGTCAGTTCGAGAAAATCCGGGCTCGGCGGCTCGTGGGAGGTCCGGATGGCGTTGATGCCGAAGGCCTTGAGCTGCGCCAGGCGCCGCTGCATGGCCCGCTGGGGGGCGGCCATGCCGAGCCCGTGGTGATCCTGGTGCAGGGCGGCTCCCTGGAACTTCACCGCCTTGCCGTTGATGGTCATGCCCGCGTCGAACTTGATCTCCCGGATGCCAAAAGGGATCACGTCGTCGTCGACGACGGCGCCGCCAACCGCGACGTTGACCACGAGCTGGTACATGTTCGGTCTCTGCAGATCCCAGAGCTGCGGGTTCGCGACCGGGACGTCGAAGGCGAAGGTGGCCGACGCCCCCGCGGCGATGGTCTGCGCGGCCGTCGAGACCGGTGCCAGGGCCTTGCCATCGGGGCCGCTGACGATGCCCTGCAGGCTCACGCTGGCGGGGCCCGCCCCGCTGTTGACGACGGCGGTCGTCACCTTGACGGTCGCTGCCGTTGTCGTCGGCGCCGGCGTCGTGACATAGGTCGCCCACTGATCGATGTGAACCGGATCGGTCGCGAGGAGACGAACGTGGCGATAGATCCCCGCCCCGGCATAGAAGCGCGAGGAGGGCTGCAAGCTGGTGTCGGTCTTGACCGCAATCACGTTGTCCGCCGCGCCGAACTTGATGGCCGAGGTGATGTCGTAGCGAAAGCTGGTGTACCCGCAGGGCTGGGTCCCGATGGCGGTTCCGTTCACGTAGACCGTGCTGTTGGCCATGACCCCGTCGAACTCGATGAAGACTTTGCGGGCCGAGAGGGTCGCGGGGAGCGTGAAATGCTTTCGATACCACCCGATGCCCGACGGCAGATAGGCCCCTCTGCCCGTGCTCGGCGCGTCCTGGGCGAACGGATCGGCGGGAGGATTCGGCCCCTCGATGGCCCAGTCGTGCGGAACGCTGAGGCGGCGCCAGGCCGTATCGGCGAAGGCGGCCGCGTCGGCCCCGGCGGCGTCTCCGTACTTGAAGAGCCAGCCATCGTTGAAGGGCTGGATCGTGCGCACGCGGTTCGGGACCGTGGTGCCAATCCCGGGACCGGGGCCGCTGCCATTGCCACCGCCACCACTGACGACGGTCGTGCCCCCGGCGGCGGCGCCCCCCCCATCCGTTCCGCCGGTGGATTGTCCCGGGCCGGGCGCGCTGCCCCCGCTCGAGCTCCCGACGGCGACGGCGCCCTGACCGCCAGAGCCGAGCCCACTCGTCCCCGGGCCATCCGGATCGCCAGGGCCTATGCCACCGGACCCGCGGAAACCAGCCGCCGGTCCCCCGGCCACCCCGCTGCCCCCGCTGGAGGCGCCGGGGGAAACCGATGCATCCGGATTTCCTGTGGCCCCTCTGGGCGAGCCGTTCCCCTGCGAGCTACACCCGGTGGCACCGCCACCCGCGACCAGGAACAGGGAGCCGAGCAGAAGGACGCATGGCGGCTCGGCACTTCTCGACCGACATCGGCGCATCACGACTCCTTCGTCTGGCTTTTCGGTCTGGCATTCGCTCGACCGCTCGCGCTCGCGACACGGACGGTCATCCCCCACGCCCGGCGTCGTTCCCAGGACTGACGACCATTCTCCCCCGCCAACCAGGCGCCACCCTACCGTCGTTGCGCACATGTCCAGGTGTCCGCTTACCGACCTTGGCCCTTGCTTTGACCGTACGGCTACTATAGGCGATAAGCACTCGAGGAAGGGCCACCCTTGTTCAGCTGGGTCATCGACAATCAAAGAACCGGCGGCGCTCCTCGGATCGCCTGGAACGTGGGCCGCCACCCGGCGGTCCTGCTGGCCGGCGCCCTACTCCTCGGCGCCACCGGATGCAAACCAATGGACGCCTGCGCCGAAACTGGCCCCGCCTGCGGCGGCGATCCGGTCGGCTCCTGGATTGAAGACACCGTCTGCCAGGATCCGGCTCTTCAAGACACGCTCAACTCGAAGCAGACCTATCGCAACCAACCCATCGTTCTCGGGGGCCAGTCGCCGCCCGAGTTGACGTCGACGGATTGGTGTTCCTCCCTCCAGTACTTCGGGCCGGCCGGCATCCGGATGTTCGCGTTGCCGCGCGATACGCCGGTCGTTCGGGGGGCGTATGTCAGCTACACCGCCGGATCGGCGGGCGATCATACGAGCGGGGTGTATGGAACGCTGCTCACGAGCAGCGACCGGTCCACCCTCACCTACTCGGCGAGCTGCCTCCAGCGATTTGGCTACGCTCCCGGTAGCTGCGCCGAGTTTGCCGCGGCGTTTGCCTTCTACGGCTCGACGTTGGGGGGAATCAAGGAGACGAGCTGCCTCGACGCCGTCGACGGGGGCTGCACGTGCTCGTACTTGAGCGAATCCGATGCTGCTGGCACCAACCTGTCCGGCATCTGGCGCTCGGACGGACGCGTCATCACCCACTATCCGGGCGGGGGAACGTTGCCGACCCAGGCTGACTACTGCGTCAGGGGTAACGAGATGACACTCTGGGGCCACGCCCGGACGAGTCTCTTCGACTCGAACGGCTTGCGGACCATGAGCCTGCACAAGGTCGTCTGCGGTGACGGTGTTCAGGACCGAGGAGAGGAGTGCGATCCGCCGGACCAGAAGACCTGTAGCTCCACCTGTCAGAAGATCGCGGCGCCCTGACGCGCCGCCGAGAGCTCCACGAGTTAAAAGAACAGCCGGAAGCCCAACTCGCCTCGTTGGTTGCGCCCAACTGGGTGGGGTAGGTTCACGTCAAACGGGCGGTCACCAAAGGTTTGACGGCTGAACTGATAGGAGATTCCCACCTGAAACTCCGGCGTCACGGCCGCAAACAGGTTACCGTCCACATACTCCTGCTTCAGGAATATTCCTCCCCGACTCGCCTCGGGGGTCAGTCCGAGAATGTTCGCCGATTCGATCCGAGACGCAGTCGCCGAGACCCAGATTCGCCCGTTCGCGACCGGCAGGTAGTACTGAGCGCCAAGGACGATGGCCCGCCAATCGATGGATTTCAGGTCGCCATTGGCGTCGTAGGTCACGATGCCGCTGTCGATGTTCGGACGATAGATGGGCGCCGGCACGAGATTGCCGCTGGGATCAGGAAGAAGGGGAAACAACGCACCGCCGGTGAGCCCGGTGTAGAGATCCGAGATTCCAGAGCCCGTCGAGGCTTCAACGGTGAGGGAAAGTGCGTTGCCTCGGTCGGAATCGCTGCGAACGGGAATGACCGGAAGAAAGACGTTGGCGGCCGCGCCCCATCCAAAGGCAATCTTGGCGTCCCCTGGATTTGGAAGAAACTCCGCGACGGCGAAACGCCGCCCCACACCCGACACCCCGATCGCGAGCGGCGCGACGGAGGGGCGACCGAAGCCCTGCGCAGTGGCCCCTTTCCAGGTATTGACGGACACCTTGATACCGCCTTCAACGTCGGGCACCTCCGAATCGCGCTGGACGGGTCGCACGGCCGCGACCGCCAGATCGAGGCTCACGGCAGAGTCACCACCCAAGGTCTTCGACAAACGAATCTGGGGATTCCGATGGTAGATCTCCCCGGCGACCCCCAAGAAAGCCACGCTGTTCTGGTAGAAGCCCGCCCCCCCCCACCCGAAGAGGTCGTGGTACTGGCCCACCAGCACATCGACAATCGGGGTCTTCAGCTCCACATAGAACAACCTCATCCGGACCGACGGCGTCGTGAAAGTCGTCTGTTCCGTGGCATCGGTAGGCTGCACGCCGAAGAAGTCAATCTCGGCGCGACCTGATGTCTTGATCCTCCCGTAGTCAGGGGCCGCGAGTCGCACCCCCAGTTGTGAGTTGGCGACGGTCAACTGCGTGCGCGCATGTGCGCCTGCGTATGAGCCAGGCCGCGCCAGCATGGCGTTGTTCGAGGCCGGACCGTAGGCCTGCGATGTGTCGTGCATGGCGTCGAGCTCGGCAAACCCGTAGAGAGACCTCTGCCACCCCGGCCCCGGGGGCGCAGCTCGAGGCGACGACGGTGGTGCCGGCTCGACGGTGGTGGGATTGTCGCCGACGGGCGGGACGTCCTCAGGCTCTTGCCCTGGCTCCCGCGTCTGCGCATACGCGCGAGGCATGACCAGGAGAACTGCGGCGCCGATCCAGCTGATCAACCTTGGGATTTTCATTTCGAATTGAAGTCTCTCAGGTTCATGGAGATCGCTGCAGACTCAGCGTACGGAGCCCTGGTTGGTTGAGGATGGAGGTGCCGTCGTGGCCCCACAGCGACAAAGAGCCCTGACCCTGAACGCAGTAGTCGGCCTGCGACGGTAGGGTGCGCGAGGCATCGTTGTGGATCAGCAGCGTCCCCACTCTCGTCCAGCGTCCCGTGAGGGTCCCGGAGAAGGACACGCCGTAGTTACACTGGCAGGCACCGCCGGCGATCGGGGCGCACCTGATGTTCTGGTAAGAGAAGAAGAACTGGCAAGTTGCGGGCTCGCTCGGACTGTCGCTGCATGCAATGCCGGGGTCCCCTTGCTTCATACCGGCGAAGGTCGTCAGGGCGGACGCCACCGCGTCGCAGCTCACGCTCGTCCCCATCCGGGACAGACAGGCCGCCGACAACTCGATGGCGCCTTGTCCGACCGTGTTGACGACAGCCTGGTAGGTACCTTGAGCGTGCTGCGGATCGTCACCGGAATATGAAATCTGCCCGCCTGTCACCCCGAGCGTATCGTGGGGGAAGGTGAAGCTGGTGACCACCGTATTTCCCATCGCCGTGCCGAGGACGAGGCCCGAGCACCAATCGCTGCTGGACGTCATGGGGGTCGGCTGACGCGCGATCTGGACGGGTTGCTGGTAGTACGTCACAGGCACCGGCGTCCCGAAGGCAGGATCCCGACAGGCGTCCGCCACCTTCCAGGATCCCGTCGGGTCACCACCACAGGGCGATCCGTTCTTGGGACAACTGGTGTCTGGCTGACACCCCAGTCCCAATCCCAATCCCAGTCCCAAGACCAAGACGGTGGCCCAGCCGCCTTTGATTCTCACGGCTCGGCAGTTTCAACCGAATGGACCGCCCAGGCAAGACCGAACGACCGAAGTTGCTGTCGCATCTATCCGAGCCGGGCTAGAACCGAGAGAAGAACTGCCAGAACGCCGGCGCACCGTTTGGTGATGGATCGTGCTGCCCCATCGTCAGGGCGGAGACGCAGAAGTACATGGGGTAGGCCGCTGGACAGGTCGTGTAGTGGTAACAGCGGAAGGTCGTGCTGGTCGGAACCAACACTTTGCCTGTAGGATCGCTGATCTGGAACACCTCGAGACCTGCCGGAATGGCCGTCACGCCCGGTGAGGGCGGAGTGGGAAAGGTGCCGGTGCAGCCGTTCAGAGCAAAGACGCGCTTGGCTCCGTCGACGGAGCCCTGGAATGCGTTCGAGGGGTCCGGGTTGTTGTGAATCGAGAAGTAGGCGATGGGGTGCTGAACGCAATATTCGGGGTGGGCCTTGATGATCGGCGGGATGGATCCCGTCATGTTGGCCTGTGCGCGCAGGACATCCGGGAACCAGCAGCCGAGCTGCTGCGCCAGCCATCCCCCGCTCGAGTAGCCGGAGTAAAACTGCCGGGTCGTATCGACACAATACGTGTTTTCGATGGTGGTGTGCAGGGCAGCGAAGTAGGCCTTCTCCATCGCAACTGCGCCGCTCGGGGGGCCATCGGGAATGGACGTGACCTGCGGCGCATTTTGCTCGGAAGCCCAGTCGTCGAAACAATAGGCAGACATGGAGTTGCAGCCAGACATGTTGTTGGCATCGCAGTTACCCCCCTGGTTATAGGTCGCGGGGTTGTAGGTTCCTTGCTGCAGTTGCACCAAGATGGCGTCGGTGCGAGCGGCGGTCGTGTTCGCGTCCGCCGCAAACTGGGGCTGCGCCTTGATATCCATCGGTACGGTGTCCTGTGGGGTATTGCACCCTTGTCCCTGATAGATGACCCGGTAAGGCTTCGTCTTGTCGTAGTTGTCTGGCAGTCGAACGAAATACTCTCGCATGACGGGTTGGTTCATCCCCGGCATGGCGTTGAACTGAAGCACCGATTGCGCGTTGATGGTCATCGTGAACTTCCCGTAGATACCTTTTGCATCGACCCCGATTGTCGAGGCCGCGGTGGGCGGCGCTTTCCCACAACCCGCGCTCGCGACCACGGCACTGGCGCCTCCCCCTCCAGTGGTCCCGCCCAGGGGGGCCCCGCCCGAGCCCGAGGCCTGTCCCGCTGTACCGCCCGAGTTGGCGCTCGCTCCCCCCGCCGAGGTTTGTCCGCCCGTCGCCACACCGCCGCCCGTCGACCCGGTCGTCACGCCCCCAGAACCGGTCTCCCCCCCCGATCCAACCACCGATCCTCCGGATCCCGTCGCCGCTCCCCCAGTCGAGCCCGTCGTAGCCCCGCCGGAGCCAGTGGCGCCCCCCGAGCCGGAGCCCGTGCTGCCGCCCGTACGGATCAGTCCTGCGGTGTTCGAACTGGACGAAGAACAAGCGCCGAGGCCGAGGCCTGCGGCTACAACGAGAAGAAGATTCAGCCGTGATCGCATCAAAATTCTCCTCAAATTAGTCCCGTGACGACGCGCAACAGAAGACCCGACCTACGACCCGTCGGTCAACGGGTGGGCCGTGCCGAGAAAGCAAAACAATCAGCGACAGGCAGCTTGTACCATATCACCTGGTTGCTAGGCCTCCCGACCCTTCGTCCGCCTAACCAAGGTCAGGAGGTACACACTTCTAGACCGCATCGACAGGCTGTAGCGTGCGGGTCGGATTTGGGGCCACTTTGAACTCATCCCGGCGTGGACACGAACCATTGTAACACATTGCGCCGTGTGCCTGAATGGCAATCCCAACAGTCAGAACCCCGCTGCGGTGCTGCTGAGATAGATCTGATCAACTTCCAAGTTGTAGCAGTTTATGAGAAGGGAGTTGACGGCTGGATCCGTCGTGAGGTCGGTGCCATAGGACAACCAGATCGACGTATTTGCACTGTCGCCTATCCGGCCCAAGGCCGCAGGCATATCACTCCCGCTGGGTATCCATGGAACGGCACAGAAGTTGTCCGAGTAGGTCCACAAATAGCAATAGCCGGCCCCCCGCACCTTCGCGCCGAAGAAGTAGAACGTCGAAGGGTTGACCTTCTGACAGAACTGCCCTCCCCCAGCTGACAGCGACTTCGAGCCCGCGCAACCGTCCGCATCTGCGGTGCCCAGTTGTCCTTGGCTCCAACCCGCTAGGCCGGTGTCGAATCCCGGATCTGGCAGAAGATTCGTTGAACTCTTCTTCCGACAGCCGCAGGTGTGCTTCGTCGTGTCGCAGACCTGGCCCGTGAGCGTGCAGTTGGCGTCGGCGATGCACTGAACGCAGGCGTTGACCAGACAGGCGGGCGTGGACCCACTGCAGCACATGGAGCTGCACGCGACCTGGCCTGCTTGGCAGGTCAGGCAGTCGTTGCCTGCGGCGTTGCAGCCGGCGGCGCACGTCGTTTGAGTCGTCGAGCAGGCGCCGGCCGAGTTGCAGACGGCCGCACTCGTCTTGACCTTGGTGCTGCTCGAGCAGGTGGCGCCGGCCCCGCAGGGGGTATTGGGGGCCATGTTGCCGGTCTCGTTGCAGATCATCGTACCGGTCGTGCAGGAGGTCGTGCCGGTCTTGCAGGGGTTCGAGGGGGTGCAGCCCATGTTGGGGGTGCAGGCGCCGCAGGTGCCGGTTCGGCAGAAGCGGTTGGTACCGCACATCATCCCGTCGGGGGCGCGGTTGCACGCGCCGGAGCCGTTGCAGGTGGTCTGGCAGTTCGCGGTCGTGCAGCCCGGATCGGTCGCCCCACTCGCCTTGGCCGAACAGGTGCCGGGGGTGCCGAGGTTGCAGGCCTGGCAGGTCCCGCAGCTCGCCGACGTGCAACAGACTCCATCCACGCAGTTGCCCGAGGCGCACTCGCCGCCGCCGCCGCAGCTCCGGCCAGGGGGCTTTCCGGCCTGACACTTGCCGGCGTTGCAGTAGGGTGTTCCGGCGAGACAGTCCGTGTCGGCCGAGCAGCTCGTCTTGCAACTGGTGCCCGAACAGACGAGGCCTCCGCATGACGTGGTGGCGGCCGTCGGACACGCGCCCTTGCCGTCGCAGTTGACGGCCGCGGTGGCGGTCCCGGCGGAGCACTTGGCGGCGCCGCACGAGGTCGCCGACGAGGCGAACGCGCACGACGTGCTGGTGCCATCGCACCGGCTCCCGCAGGTCCCGGCCGTGCACGCCGTGCGCCCACTCCTCGGTGTCTGGTTCGCGGGGAGCGTGGTGCACTTCCCGATCGCGCCCGCCAGATCGCACGCCTGGCACGAGCCCCCGCAGGCGAGGTCGCAACAGTAGCCATCGACGCAGTTACCCGACGTGCATTGCGCGGCGCCCGTGCACTTGCTGCCGTTCGCCACCTTGCCGCACGAGCCGGCCACGCAGGGTTGCCCCTGGCAATCGGTGTCCGTCACGCACGACGAGGCGCAGCCGGTTCCGTCGGCCTTGCACTTGAACGGCGCGCATGCCACGGCAGCGGCCGGCTTGCAGGCTCCGAGCCCGTCGCACGTCGATCCGGTCACGGCGCTCTGAGTGGTCGCGCTGCAAGAGCCCCCGCCGCAAACCTCACCGCTCGCGTAGAGCTCGCACGCGCCCTTGCCATCGCACAGGCCGTTCTGCTTGCACGTGGTGGCGGCCATCTTGGGACAGGCCGCATGGCTCGCCGGGGCCGCGCTGTCGGCCGGGACGGGCGTGCAAGCCCCCACGAAGTCCTTCAGGTTGCACGCCGAGCAGCTGCCGGTGCACGCCGAGTCACAGCACACACCATCGGCACAGTTGCCCGAAGCGCAGTCGGATCCCGCCGAGCACGTCTGACCGAGATCCCGCATCAAGAGGGGACCGTCCGTGGCCTGCCCGGGCGGCGTGGAACCCGCGTCTTGAGTCTGCGCCACTCCGTTGCCTCCCGAGCCATTCCCGCCGGTCCCTGTCCCGACTTGGGCACCGCCTGTTCCCGTTCCAGCAGACCCAACCATTCCAGGCGAGCTCGCGCCTCCGCTCCCCGTCATGATCGAAATCGAGCCGCCGCTTCCTCCCGGGGCGCTGTTCTGGCCGCTCGCCGCATCGTTGTGTTGCGTTGCGACCACCTGGCCTCCGGCGTCGGAGCCACCGTCCACTCCGACGGGCTCGAGCTCCTTGCGGAGCGAACACCCCACTCCCACCAGAACCACCAAACACACCATCGCGATCGCCCGACACTGAATCATGGTTGCACCTAAGCCCAAGACGTCCGACAAGCCAAGCTCCTGACCGACGCCGACAGTTGCACGCCGGAGTGGATACGGTCCATGACAATCTGTCCCGCACGGTTCTTTCTGGTCGAGGGCGTCAGATGTGGCCGATTCCCGCCAGCACCGACGCCAATTCGCTTGGCGGTGGGAGACCCAGCGCCCTACCCGCGCTTCGGCGGGAGCTCCTCCCCCGCGCCGAAGATCTCGGTCAGCTCGGGGGGGGCGGGCTTCTCGGTCAGCTGGCGGGACACGTCGAGGTGGTGGAGCAGGAAGGCACGGTTGTCGAGCACCGACAGGTTTTGCATCTCGAGCGCGCCCATGCGGTCCTCGGGCGAGAACAGGCCCTCCACCTTCTCCATGGACAGCTTGTGCGGATCGTAAGCCATGTGCTCGGCGGCGGTCGACACGATGGTGTAGTCGTCCCCCCGTCGCAGCTCAAGCGTCACCCGCCCGGTGATCGACGGCGCGATCCAGCGCGTGAGGGCGTCCTTCAGCATCATGGCCTCGGGATCGAACCACTTACCCTCGTAGAGCAGCCGCCCGAGACGCCGCCCCATGGTGAAGTACTGGTCACTGGCGTTCTCGTTGTGGATCGCCGCCAGCAACCGCTCGTAGACGATGTGCAACAGAGCCATGGCCGGCGCCTCGTAGATGCCGCGGCTCTTGGCGTCGATCACCCGGTTCTCGATCTGGTCGCTCATGCCGAGCCCGTGCCGCCCACCCACCTTGTTGCAGGCGATGAACAGGTCGAACGCCGTGTCGTAGCGCTTCCCGTTGAGGGTGGTCGGGAGGCCCTGCTCGAACCCCACCGTGACCTCCTCGGGCGCCACGTCGACCTCCCCGCGCCAGAACGACACCCCCATGATCGGGTTCACGATGCGCATTCCCTTGTCGAGGAACTCGAGATCCTTGGCCTCGTGGGTGGCCCCGAGACAGTTGGCGTCGGTGCTGTAGGCCTTCTCGACGCCCATCCGGTAGGGCAGGTCGAGCCCGTTCAGGTACTCACTCATCTCCTTGCGGCCGCCGAAGGCGTCGACGAACTTCCGGTCGAGCCACGGCTTGTAGATCGTCAAGCTGGGGTTGGTGAGGATCCCGTAGCGGTAGAAGCGCTGGATGTCGTTGCCCTTGTGGGTGCTGCCATCGCTGAAGATGTCGACGCCGTCCTCCTTCATGGCGCGCACGATGGCGGTGGTCGTGACCGCCCGCCCGAGCGGGGTGGTGTTGTAGTACTTGCGCCCGGCCGAGCCGAGATGGAAGGCCCCGCACTGGATGGCGATCAGTCCCTCGCGCACCAGGGCCTCGCGGCAGTCCACCAGGCGCGCCTTCCTGGCACCGTGTTGCAGCGCGACCGGCGGGATGTCCGACGGAGACTCCTCGTCGGGCTGGGCCAGGTCGGCGGTGTAGGCGTAGACCTCGAGGCCGTTGCGGGCGAACCAGGCCACGGCGCAGCGGGTGTCGAGGCCCCCCGAGAAGGCCACGCCGATGCGGGTCCCGGCGGGCGGCAGCGTGCGGTGAATGCGGCTCATGGCGCGAACGAATACCACGAACGCGACCGGATTTGGCACGCCAACGGCCCTCCCGGCGCGCCCTCCGGTGACGTTCGTGAAACGGCGCCCGCGTCCGCTCGGGCGGCGGTGTCGGTGCGCTCGTGCCTGTCAGTCCGCGAGCGCGGTGTACAGGTTCTGCACGTCGTCGTCGGCGTGGATGGCCTCGAGGAAGGCCTCGACCTCGACGCGGGCGTCGCCCGCCAGGCTGACCGGGTTCTTGGGCTTCCAACCGAGCTGCGCCGAGGTCACGTTCCAGCCCAGCTCACTCAGCCCCTTGTGCACCTTGTCCACGTCCGGAGCGTCCGTGTAAAAGCGAAAGCCGAGCTCGGGGTGCTGCTCGTCCTCCCCGCCGTGGGCAGCCTCCACGTCCTGCGCCCCCACCTCGATCGCCGCCGCCTCGGCGTCCACCGAGCCCGCCGGGGCCTTCGCCGGCGGGCTCGCCTCGACGATGCCCACGTGGCTGAAGTCCCACGAGACCGCGCCCGAGGTGGCGAGCTGCCCCTTGCGAAAGAGCATCCGCACGTTGGTCGCGGTCCGGTTCTTGTTCTCGGTCAGGCACTCGACGATCACCCCGACCTGGTGCGGCGCGAACCCCTCGTAGGTCACGGTCTCGTAGTTGACCTGCTCGTCGAGCAACCCCGCCCCCTTCTTGATGGCCCGCTCCAGGGTGTCGCGCGGCATGGATTGCTTCTTGGCGGCCTCGACCGCCAGCCGTAGCCGGGAGTTCATGTCCACGTCGGCGCCTCCGCGCGCCGCGATCATGATCTCCTTGGCCAGCTTGGTGAAGATGCGGCCCTTGGCATCCGCCGCCGCCAGGCGGCCCTTCTGCTTCCACTGCGCTCCCATGGTCCTCCTGTCGTAGCGCAAAACCCCCGCCCGAGGAAGCCCGCTTTCCAGGCTCTGCTGCAGGCGGTCACCATCGAGCAAGCCAGGGCCTCGGCCCGGTGTCGTCCGAGGAAGGTCTGCACGGAGCCCACCGTGCCCTGAGCCAGCTCGTGCTCCAGGTCGATGAGTACACTCGTATCAGCGGTCCCGCAACTGCCGCTGTCACGCGATGGCAAAGGGATGGCGGACCCGTAGGCCAGGAAATCTTGCGAAATCCCCGTCCGCCGACACGAGCTCGCATCCGCTCTCGATGGCGATCGCGGCGTGGTGGGCGTCGGCGATGAGCTTGCCCCGGACCTTGGTCTGCGCGACGAGGTCACAGAAGATCTTCCAGCTCTCGGGTCCGGGTTGCACCGGGCGGCAGTTCCGGCGGTCGCGCAGTCTGGCGATGAATTCGAGGGCCAGCTCGGGCGGGGTCGGAGCCGACCAGATTCTGCCGTTGGTGACGATGCGAACGAACCCCACGGCGACCAGCTCGGACAGGGCAAAAGGTGCCGGCGAAGACACCAGGGCTGTCAGCCAGTCCCGATAGCGCTCGTGCTCGACCGCCTCGGCCCGGTGGGCGTAGATGAGCACGTTGACGTCCGGCAGGTCCACGGGCGCTATCGCCTGCCGAGGCGGATGGACTCTGCGTCATCGGCGTCGAGCGCCTCCTGCAGCTCTGCCTCGCTCGGAAACCGTGCGCTCGGGCTCCCGAACGTCAGGACCTGATAAGGCGTCTCGGACTCACGCGCGCCCCCGGTGGTGAGGAATGCCTGCAAAGCCTCGACGACGATCTCGCTCAACGTGGTTCTCGCGGCACCGGCACGCCGCCGGGCCAGGCGCAAGAGCGCCTCCGGCAGGTCGACCGTCGTTCGCATCTCATCATGATGCGCGATGGATGCATCAGATGCAAAGCCCGGCGCCGGGAGACGCGCCGGGTGCCGCGCCTGAATGAAGTGGTTCTAGGCGGAGGCGAGCAGGGTTTCGCCCATCAGGTACTCGTCCACCCCCCGTGCGGCGTCCCGCCCCTCGGCGATGGCCCACACGATGAGGGACTGGCCACGCGCCATGTCGCCGGCCGCGAACACCCCGGGGACGCTGGTGCGCTTGGCCGCGTCGGCGACCACGTTGCCGCGCTCGTCGATCTTCACCCCGAGCTCCGCCAGCAACCCGTCGCGCTCGGGGCCGAGGAAGCCCATCGCCAGGAATACCAGATCCGCCGGCCACACCTTCTCCGACCCGGGCACCTCCCGCATCACCGGCCGCGCCCCCCCCGGGCCCTTCTCGGTCCGCCACTCGACCATCACGGTGTGCAGCTCGCGCACCTGCCCGGCGTCGTTCCCCACGAACCGCTTGGTGACGATGGCGAACTGCCGCGGATCGGCGCCGAACTTGGCGGCCGCTTCCTCCTGCCCGTAGTCGGTGCGCAGGATGCGCGGCCACTGCGGCCACGGGTTGTCGTCGCTGCGGGCATCTGGCGGGCGCCCCAGGATCTCGAACTGCACCAGGCTCTTGCAGCCGTGCCGCATGGACGTGCCGAGGCAGTCCGTCCCGGTGTCGCCGCCCCCGATGACAATCACGTTCTTGCCAGCGGCGTTGATGTACTGCCCATCGGCGAGCTGGCTGTCGAGCAGACTCTTGGTGTTCTTCGACAGGAACTCCATGGCCAGGTGGATGCCCTTCAGGTTCCGGCCCTCGACCGGCAGATCGCGCGCTTTGGTCGCCCCACCGCACAGCACCACCGCGTCGAACTCGCGGCGGAGCTTCTCGGTCGGGTAGTTCTTGCCGACCCAGGTGTTGGTCACGAATGTCACCCCCTCCTGCGCCAGCAGCTTGACCCGCCGCTCGACGATGGGCTTCTCGAGCTTCATGGACGGAATCCCGTACATGAGCAGGCCCCCGATCCGGTCGTCGCGCTCGAACACCGTCACGCTGTGACCGGCCTGGTTGAGCTGCGCGGCGCATGCCAGCCCCGCCGGCCCCGACCCCACCACCGCGACCTTCTTCCCGCTGCGGCGGGCCGGGATCTGCGGGACCACCCAGCCCTCCTCGAAGGCCTTGTCGATGATGGCGCACTCGATGTTCTTGATGGTGACCGCCGGCTCGTTGATCCCGAGCACGCACGAGCCCTCGCACGGCGCCGGGCACACCCGCCCGGTGAACTCGGGGAAGTTGTTGGTCTTGTGCAGCCGCGCCAGCGCCTCGCCCCACTGCCCGCGGAACACGAGATCGTTCCACTCGGGGATCAGGTTGTGCACCGGGCAGCCGCTGGCGCCGCCCGGCAACATCGCCCCGGTGTGACAGAACGGAACCCCGCAGTCCATGCAGCGCGCGCCCTGCTGCTGCAGCGCCTCGTCGCCCATGTGCGTGTGGAATTCCTTCCAGTCCCCGACCCGCTCCTTGGGGTGCCGCGAGATCGGCAGCACCCGCTCGTATTCCATGAACCCGGTGATCTTACCCATGGAGGCGACCGCTCACTTTCCGCCCACGCGGGCCGCGGAGTGCGAGTTGACCTCGAAGGCCGCCATCTCCGCCTCCTCCTGCGACATGCCGTTGTCGCGCATCTTCTTCTGCGCATCCAGCACCCGCCGGTAGTCATTGGGCATGACCCGCACGAGGTACGGCACCCACTGGCTCCAGCCGGCCAGGATCTCCTCGGCCCGCTTCGATCCGGTGTACTGCGCGTGCCGCGCGATCATCCCGTGCACGAGCGCGATCTCCTCGGCGTCCTCCAGCTTGGCCAGGCTCACCATCTCCATGTTGCAGCGGCGGGCAAAGTCCCCCGCCTCGTCGAGCACGTAGGCCACGCCGCCGGACATGCCGGCCGCGAAGTTGCGTCCGGTCGGTCCCAGCACCACCACCCGGCCCCCGGTCATGTACTCGCACCCGTGGTCGCCCACCCCCTCCACCACCGCGTTGACCCCGCTGTTGCGGACACAGAACCGCTCGCCCGCCATCCCGCGGATGTAGCCCTCGCCGCTGGTCGCGCCGTAGAAGGCCACGTTGCCGATGATCACGTTGTCCTCGGCCGGGAAGGTCGCCGTGGTCGACGGGAACACCACCAGCTTGCCGCCCGACAGCCCCTTGCCGAGGTAATCGTTGGAGTCGCCCTCGAGGGTGAGGGTCATGCCGCGCGGCACGAAGGCCCCGAAGCTCTGCCCCGCCGACCCGATGAAGCGCAGCTGGATCGTGTCGTCGGGTAGCCCCTCCGGGCCATGACGCCGGGTGATCTCGGCGCCGGTGATGGTGCCGACCACCCGGTTGATGTTGCGGATCGGCAGCGTCGCCGACACCTTCTGGCCGCGCTCGATGGCCGGCCGGCACAGCGCCAGCAAGGTGGTGTTGTCGAGCGCCTTCTCGAGCCCGTGGTCCTGCGCGTCGGTCTGGAACCGGCCGACCGAGGCCGGCATGTCCGGCTGCTGCAGGATCTTGGACAGGTCCACGCCCTTGCTCTTCCAGTGGGTGATGGCCCGGTTCATCCCCAGGCACTCGGTGCGCCCCACCATCTCGTTGATGGTGCGGAACCCGAGCATGGCCATGTACTCGCGCACCTCCTCCGCCACGAAGCGCATGAAGTTCACGGCGTACTGCGCCTCGCCGGTGAACTTCTTGCGCAGCTTCGGGTCCTGGGTCGCCACCCCCACCGGACAGGTGTTGAGGTGACAGACCCGCATCAGGATGCAGCCGAGGGTCACGAGCGGCGCGGTCGAGAAGCCGTACTCCTCGGCGCCGAGCAGGGTCGCCACGATCACGTCGCGCCCGGTCTTCATCTGCCCGTCGGTCTCGACCCGGATCCGGCTGCGGAGGTTGTTCATCACCAGCACCTGGTGCGCCTCCGCCAGGCCGAGCTCCCAGGGGATCCCGGCGTGCTTGATGCTGGTCAGCGGCGAGGCGCCGGTGCCGCCGTCGTGCCCGCTGATCAGCACCAGATCGGCGTGGGCCTTGGCCACCCCGGCGGCGATGGTGCCCACCCCCACCTCGGCCACCAGCTTGACGCTGATGCGCGCGTTGGTGTTGGCGTTCTTGAGGTCGTGGATGAGCTGGGCCAGGTCCTCGATCGAGTAGATGTCGTGGTGGGGCGGCGGCGAGATCAGCCCCACGCCCGGGGTGGCGTGCCGGACCTTGGCGATCCACGGATAGACCTTCGACCCAGGCAGCTGACCGCCCTCTCCGGGCTTGGCGCCCTGGGCCATCTTGATCTGGATCTCCTTGGCGCTGTTCAGGTAGTGGCTGGTCACCCCGAACCGCCCGGAGGCCACCTGCTTGATGGCGCTGCTCCGCGAATCCCCGTTGGCGTCCGGGACGAAGCGGGCCGGGTCCTCCCCGCCTTCGCCGGTGTTGCTCTTGCCGCCGAGGCGATTCATGGCGATGGCCAGGGTCTCGTGGGCCTCCCGGCTGATCGACCCGTAGGACATCGCGCCGGTCTTGAATCGCTTCACGATCGCGTCGACCGGCTCGACCTCGTCGATCGGGACCGGCGGGCGCATGGGCCGCAGCTCCATGAGCCCCCGCAGGGTGGCGAGGTGCCCGGCCTGATTGTCGATCAGCTTGGCGTACTCCTTGAACGCCGCATAGCTGCCCGTTCGACAGGCGTACTGCAGCTTGTGAATGCTCTGTGGGTTGAAGAGGTGGTATTCCCCCTCGTGGCGGTACTTGTACTGCCCGCCCGGCTCGAGGGTCTGCAGGCGCAGCGGGCGCTCCGGGAAGGCCCGCAGGTGGCGCTGCCGCACCTCCTCGGCGATCTCGTCGATGCCGATGCCGGCGATGCGCGAGGCCGTCCAGGTGAAGTACTCGTTGACGAAGTCCGAGTTGAGCCCGATGGCCTCGAAGACCTGCGCCCCGTGGT